>WBZM01000163.1_pt1 | contig 108841 bp, 122 predicted proteins | sample 5204271 | NCBI WGS metagenome assembly WBZM01 (sample SAMN12344346, study PRJNA552823) | activated sludge metagenome | biome: Activated sludge suspended growth; feature: Nitrification reactor; material: Wastewater; isolation source: activated sludge from nitrification reactor of wastewater...
GCTCCTGCAGTTCCGCGAGATCGGAGCCCTGCTCGACGACTGGATGGCGCAGCTCAGCACGCGTCAGCGGCAGGTAATCGAACGGCGCTACGGGCTGAACGGCGTCGATGTCGTGACGCTCGAAGCCCTGGCGGCCGACCTCGGATTGACCCGGGAACGGGTGCGCCAGATCCAGGCCGAGGCGCTCGATCACCTGCGTTCGATCGTCAAGCGTGGCGGCGTCACCCGCGATTCGTTGCTCTGATCAGGCGCGGACCGGTCATTCCCGGAGGCGGGGCGGCGTGCGCGCGCGGATCGCCTCGGCCAGCTGGAACACCGACATCGCGTAGAAGCTGGAACGGTTGTAGCGGGTGATCACGTAGAAATTGTTGTAGCCGAGCCAGTACTCGGTCGGATGGCCGGGGGAGACGAGATCGACCAAGGTCACCGTGGCCTGCGGGTTGGCGTCGGCGGATATTCCGTGTTGCGCCAGATCGGCGACGAGCAAGGCCGGCTGGATGCCGGCCTCGATCAGGCTGCGGTCCGGCTCGCCGCGCGTGCGGGCGGGAACGGCGATCGGCTGGCCGGCCTCCCAGCCGTGCTGCTCGAGAAAGCGACCGACGCTGCCGATGGAGTCGTCGACACTGCCGGACAGGTCGATTTTCCGGTCGCCGTCGAAGTCGACCGCATAACGCCGCTGGCTTCCCGGCATGAACTGCGGAATCCCCATGGCGCCGGCGAAGGAGCCGCGCACGTTGAGCGGGTCCATGCCGTTTTCGCGGGCCAGCAGCAGGAACTGTTCGAGTTCGGTACGGAAGAACTCGGCGCGGCGCGGGTAGTGGAAGGCCAGCGTGGCCAGCGCTTCAAGCACCCGGAAACTGCCGGTGTTGCCACCGTATTCGGTCTCGACGCCGATGATGGCAACGATGATCTCGGGCGGCACGCCGTAGAGGGCGCTGGCCCGGGCCAGGCTCACGCGGTTGTCCTGCCAGAAGCGGACACCGCCATTGATGCGGCGCTCGGTCAGGAAACGCAGCCGGTAGCGTTCCCAGGAACGCTGCAGCGGCGACACCGGCGGCCTGATCAACTGCAGTACCTTTTCGTTGGGCCGGACCTGCGCGAACTGCAGCAGCAGTTCGTCGGCGTTGAAACCATGCCGGTGTTCGAGGTCGCGCGCAAATTCGATGACGGCCGGGTCGCTGGCGAAACCGGTCGCCGCCAGCGCGGCGTTGCCAAGGCAGGCGCTGGCGGCAAGCAGCAGGGTGCCGAGAGCATGTTTCAAGTCGTTCTCCGTCAGGGCAGGCGCGCGACGGCGCCGCGCAGTGTGGTCAGATCGTCGGGAACACCGCTGTAGCGTGCCAACAGGTAGGCGCAGACCACCTCCCTGAACGCGGGCGCCGTTGCCGGAAGCTCGCGCTCGACGCGACCGAGGAGGGCCAGCGGCGTTTCCCAGGGTGGGCAGTCTACCTTGCTTCGCGCGAGTCGGCGCAAGGCCTTTTGCCAAAGCCGGGCGGCGGGGTCGCGACGCGGCCGCTGGTGGAGGGTCCAGGCGGTGACCGTCAGCAGCAGGAGGCCGCAGACGATGGCCAGCGCTGCGGCCAGCTTGCGCCAGTCGGCATCGGGCATGCCGAGGCGGGAGAGCAGCTCGCGCTGGCGCTGCGGGTTGTAGCCGAGGATGTACTGGTTCCAGGCATTGTTGACCGCCTCCCAGCGGAAGAGCAGGGTGCGCAGCCAGTCGCTGCGCAACTGAACCAGCGCAGGCAGCGGTTCGCCGGCCGGCAGCGCAGCGGCAATTCCGGACTCGACCCGGGCCGGCGAAACGGCGGCGGTTGGGTCGACGCGGGTCCAGCCGCGCCCGGCAATCCAGACCTCGGCCCAGGCGTGTGCATCGGACTGGCGAACGACGACGAAACCGTCGACCGGATTCGCCTCGCCGCCCTGATAGCCGGTGACGACGCGGGCGGGTACGCCGGCGGCGCGCATCAGAAAGACGAAGGCCGAGGCATAGTGCTCGCAGAATCCGCGCCGGGTGACGAAGAGGAAGTCGTCGACCGGCTGCTCGCCGAGCAATGGCGGTTGCAGCGTGTAGAAGAACTTCTCGTCGGAAAAGAGGCTCAGGGCTCTGCCTACCAGACCGCCAGGGTCCGGGTCGGCTGCCTTCCAGGACGCGGCCAGGGCGCGGGCGCGCGGGTTGCCGTCGGGCGGCAGCGTCAAGTTGCGGCGCAGCGCAATGGCTTCCTCATCGGCGTTGAAACGGAAGTCCAGCGTTGCCGTCAGGCCAAAACGCTGGCGCTGGCTCAACGGTTCGCGGCTGGTTGCGGTCAACGTGCCGGAAAGGACAAATTCCGGCCCCAGAGCGCCGGGCGCGTCGAGGGCCAGCAGCCAGCGCTGCTGCTGCGGTTCGAGGGTGGTTTCGTAGACGATCGGCGGCGACAGCGGCTCGATCTGCGGCGGGCGGCTGCGTGCTATCTGCGGCTTCCAGGTGAGGCCGTCGAAGTTTTCGAGAACCGGTCCGCGCCAGTAGAGCTTGTCGCGCTGCGGTGGCGGTTCCGCGAACCGCGCGCGGAAGGCGATCTCGCTGCTCAGCGCAAGGTTGGCGATGTTGCCCGGGGTCATCTGGTCTGACAATCCGCTGCGGCCGCTGTGGGCATCCTGCGGCAGGCCCCAGAGCGGTCCGGCAACCCTTGGAAACAGGAGGTAGAGGACGAGCATGAAGGGAATCGCCTGCAGCATCAGCAGACCCGCGTAGCGCAGCGTGGCGACCGTGCCGGCCGACGGGCCGCCATGCAGGCGGACCAGCGTCGCCGTGAGCAGCAGCATCGCCGCCAGCAGCCAGACCCCGGTGGGGATGCTCTGCGAGTAGAAGTAATGGGTCAGCAGCAGGAAGTAGCCGAGCGTGATGACCACCGTCGCGTCGCGCCGGCTGCGCAGCTCGAGCAGTTTCAGGGCCATGAAGACGACCAGCATCGCAACGCCGGCATCTCGCCCGAACAGCGTGCGGAACTCGAACAGGACGCCGCCGCAGGCGACGGCGACCAGCAACGCGAGCACCCAGCGTCCGGGCAGGCGCTCGTTGCGCCACCACAGCCAGCCGCCCCAGGTGAAGAGGGCGGCGACCAGCACGCTCAGCCAGAGCGGCTGATGCTCGGCGTGCGGCAGGGTTGTCGCCAGCGCTGCCGCCAACAACCAGGGGGTGGCGCCACGGTCGAGCGCTTCGCTCGGGCGTGTGCTCATGCGTGAAAGAACGCCAGTGCTTCCAGGCAGCGATGGCGATGCACATCGCCGCTGTCCGGCAGGATTTCCTGCCCCGGCAGGCGTAGACTGTAACGGGCATCCGCGGCTGCGGCCGCCATCACCCAGCCGGCGAGGGTGGCAATGCGCGTCTCGGGCGCGGCTGCCTCCGGCGTCAGCGACCAGTCGAGCTGCAGTTCGGTCTGCGCGCCGCCGGCGAACTCCTTGACCAGCAGCGGGCGCTGTCCGGCATCGCGGGCGCTGGCTTTCCAGGCGACGTGGCGCGGCGAATCCGCTGGCTGGCGTTCGCGGAAACCGGAAAAATCCTCCTGCCCGCCATCGCCATGGCGATCGCCGCTCCGCGTTGCCGGCTGCTGCGGCGGCAATGGCGTGGCCAGCGGTCGCGGGTAGACGAGACAACGCATAGACGGTTGCAGATAGCTCCAGGCGACAAAGAGTCCGAGCGGATAGCTCGTGGCCAGACGGGTGCGCGGCAGGTCGAGCCAGCCACGGCGCACCGAAACAACCGGCACGGCGATGTCGCTCAGGCCGTGGGCGGCGACGGCGGCGGCGACGCTCCGGGATTCGTCGCCGGCGCGCAGTTCGAGCGCCAGCCGCGGCGTATTGCGCTCGCTCGCCAGGTGGAGCGGAAAGTAGGCGACATCGCCGGCGAATACCGGGTCGCAGCGCCCGGGCGTGATGACCAGTCCATGCAGGTTGCGAAAGGCGTGCACCATACCGACCAGCGCGAGGCCGACCAGCAGGAAGACGAGCGCATGGCCCAGGGCCAGGTTGTAATTGATGGCGCCGGTGAGCATCGCCAGCAGGGCCGCGGCGAAGAGCAGGCCGGCGCGCGTCGGCAGGATGAAGATGCGGCGTTGCGCCAGGCGCAGCGGGGCGGTCCCGTCGCTCTGCCAGCGAAAAAGCCGGCGCTTGAGGTCGGCAACGATGCCCACCGTTTCAGGGAATCGCGACGGCGCGGATCAGCGCCGCAATGTCCTCGGCCCTGGCTATCCCGGTTCCCTGCGTCGCGCGCAGGCGATGGCGGGCGACCGCGGGGAGGACCGCCTGGATGTCGTCCGGCAGCACCATGTCGCGTCCGTCCAGCCAGGCCCAGGCGCGCGCCGCCGCCAGCAGGGCGAGACCCGCACGCGGCGAGAGGCCGTGCTGGAAGGCCGGGTCGCGGCGGCTCGCCTCGACCAGGGCCTGAACGTAGTCGATCAGCGGCTCGGCGGCATGCACCGTGGTGACCTCGCGCTGCAGCGCCGGCAGGTCGCGCGCAGCGAGCAATGGCTCCAGTTGATCGGCCAGAGCGCGCTGGCCGCCGGCCGTCAGCAGCGCGCGTTCGGCATTGCGGTCGGGGTAGCCGAGTTCGATGCGCATAAGGAAACGGTCGAGCTGCGACTCGGGCAGCGGAAAGGTGCCGATCTGGTGCGACGGATTCTGGGTCGCGATGACGAAGAAGGGCTCGGGTAGCGGGCGGGTTTCGCCTTCGACCGTGACCTGGCGTTCCTCCATGGCCTCGAGCAGGGCACTCTGCGTCTTCGGCGTCGCGCGGTTGATCTCGTCGGCCAGGACCAGTTGCGAAAACACCGGGCCAGGCAGGAAACGGAACTCGCCGCGCTGGCGTTCGTAGATCGAAACCCCGGAAATGTCGGCGGGCAGCAGGTCGCTGGTGAACTGGATGCGCGAGAAGGCGAGACCGAGCAGGCGCGCCAGGGCGTGCGCCAGTGTCGTCTTGCCGACACCGGGCAGATCCTCGATCAGCAGGTGGCCGCCGGCAAGGAGGCAGGCAACGGCCTGACGGATCTCGCGATCCTTGCCAAGGATGATGCGGCCGGCTGCGGCGAGGACCGGGTCGAGCGGACGCGGTCCGGTGGCGAGCGTCGGTAGCGTGACAGCGAACATCGGGAGTTTCCGGAAAATTGTGTAGCAGTCCATTCTAATGCTTGAAGCGGTGCGCTGATTGGGCAGATAATCGCATTTTGCCGTGCCCCTTCCTGGTGCGCCGGTCCGCAGAGAGAGAACTAGTGACGACCACTGCCTTCATCACCCATCGCGACTGCCTGTTGCACGACATGGGTATGCATCATCCCGAGTGCCCGCAGCGCCTCACTGCCGTCAACGATCACCTGATCGCCCAAGGAATCGATGCCTATTTCAGCTACTACGACGCGCCGCTGGCGACCTTCGAGCAGTTGTTGCGCGTGCATCCTGCCTCGCACCTCGAGCGCATCAAGCGTGCCTCCCCGTCGCACGGCGTGGTGCACCTCGACCCGGACACCGCTATGAACCCGCACACCTGGCAGGCGGCGCTACGTTCCGCCGGCGCCGGCGTGCATGCGGTCGACCTGATCATGAAGGGCGAAATCGAGAATGCCTTCTGCGCCGTCCGTCCGCCTGGTCACCATGCCGAGCGCACCAACGCGATGGGTTTCTGCTTCTTCAACAACATCGCCGTCGCCGCCGCTCATGCCCTTGGCGCATATGGCCTGGAACGCGTGGCGATCATCGATTTCGATGTTCATCATGGCAACGGCACCGAAGACTGCTTCGCCGGTGACAATCGCGTGCTGATGTGCAGCACCTTCCAGCACCCCTTCTATCCTTACTGCGGTACCGACAAGCCGGCAGCCAACATGTGCAATGTGCCGCTGGCGGCGGGCAGCGGTGGCGAGGAGTTCCGCGATGCGGTGATGCAGGTGTGGATGCCGCGCCTGAACGAATTCAGGCCGCAGATGATCTTCATCTCGGCTGGTTTTGACGGCCACTACGAGGACGACATGGGCGGCCTGAGGCTGCTCGAGAAGGACTACGCGTGGTGCACCGAGGAACTGATGAAGCTGGCCGCGGAATTTTCCGGCAAACGCATCGTTTCCATGCTCGAGGGCGGTTACGTGATGACGTCGCTGGCGCGCAGCGTGGGCGCCCATCTGCGCGTTCTGGCCGATCTCTAGACGGCGCCAGCCTTCGGAAATCGGGCGGGGTGGGGTAGAATTCCGCCCTCTTTTTCGTGTTTCCAGCGTTTAACCGGATGAATCGATGGCGTTGATCGTTCAAAAATATGGCGGCACCTCGGTGGGCAACCCCGAGCGCATCAGGAATGTCGCCCAGCGTGTTGCCAGGTTTCAGGCTCAGGGTCACCAGGTTGTGGTCGTGGTTTCGGCGATGAGTGGAGAAACCAACAGGCTGATCGCGCTGGCCAAGGAAGTGCAGGCCAACCCGGATCCGCGCGAACTCGACACAGTGATGTCCACCGGCGAGCAGGTCACCATCGGTCTGCTGGCGATGGCGCTCAAGGACATCGGCTGCCAGGCCAGGAGCTACACTGGCGGCCAGGTCAAGGTGCTGACCGACGCGACCTTCACCAAGGCGCGCATTCTGGCGATCGATGAGGCCAACATGCGCCGCGACCTCGATGCCGGCAACGTCATCGTCGTCGCCGGATTCCAGGGCGTCGATGCTGACGGCAACATCACGACCTTGGGGCGTGGCGGTTCCGACACCTCGGCCGTCGCCATGGCCGCCGCGCTGAAGGCCGACGAGTGCCAGATCTACACCGACGTCGATGGCGTCTATACGACAGATCCCCGCGTCGCGCCGGAAGCCAGAAAGCTCGATACCATCACCTTCGAGGAAATGCTGGAAATGGCCAGCCTCGGCTCCAAGGTGCTGCAGATCCGCTCGGTCGAATTCGCCGGCAAGTACAAGGTCAAACTGCGCGTTCTTTCCAGCTTCCAGGACGAAGGGGAAGGCACGTTGATCACTGTTGAGGAAGAAAAGAACATGGAACAACCAATCATCTCCGGCATCGCCTTCAACCGCGACGAGGCAAAGCTGACCATGCTGGGGGTTCCGGACAAGCCGGGCATCGCCTACCAGATCCTCGGCGCCATAGCCGACGCCAACATCGATGTCGACATGATCATCCAGAACGTCGGTCACGACGGCATGACCGACCTGTCCTTCACCGTCAATCGCGGCGACTTTGCCAAGGCTTCCGCCATCCTCGAAGGTGTCAGGGAAAAGCTCGGCGCGCGCGAGATCACCGGCGACAACAGGATCTGCAAGGTATCCGCGGTGGGCGTCGGCATGCGCTCGCATCCGGGGGTCGCCAGCCAGATGTTCAAGGCGCTTGCTGACGAGGGCATCAACATCAAGATGATCTCGACTTCCGAAATCAAGATTTCCGTCGTCCTCGACGAAAAGTATCTGGAACTGGCCGTCCGTGTGCTGCACCGCACCTTCGGCCTCGATCAACAAGTTTGACCGCAGGGCGCGGAGGTTATATCATCCGCGCCTTCGTTTAGGTCTGGATCCGGAGACGTGGCCGAGAGGTCGAAGGCACTCCCCTGCTAAGGGAGCATACGGGCATAAACCTGTATCGAGGGTTCGAATCCCTCCGTCTCCGCCAAGAATACTGGCGAAACTTGCTGTAAGCAATAACGGATACCCCGCGACACACCAGTGTTGGCGGGGTTTTTCGTTTCTACCTCCTGACTGCGTTACACCCTGTATCGCCGGTTTCTGGTTCTTACAGGCCAACATTCTCGAAACCTCCTGACTGCCGGGTTTTAGTGCAGATTCTCAATCGCCCTGTTGATGGGGAATTGCGGGCATTTGGTCACGATTTTGTATTGACATACCTTCTGGTATTCGACGCTTCGACGCCGTCTTTAGCGAACTTCCTTTTCAGTATGTAGGCTCACCCCATGAGCCGCACCACACCCAGAATATGCATTGCAATTCGGTTGTGCTTGAGCAATGGACAATTTTGCCCTATCTTGACGCTTTTTCCCTTTTGGGAAAGGCCATGTCAAAAAAGTCTAGTGAAGAGGCGATCCTGACCATCAAGGAGGTCGCCGAGTATCTCAAGGTGGCCGAAAAGACCATTTACCGGTTGGTCGGAACCAAGAAAATCCCTGCGTTCAAGGTCGGCGGTGCATGGAGATTCTCACGGGCTGATATCGACCAATGGATCAAGCAACAGACGATAACGACGGACAAGAACGATTGAGCCCTAGATCTCGACACAAAGATCAGAAAGAACCGGATGACAAAAAATCACCTCGAGACGCTCCTGGAACTGCGAACACTCGTAGGTTTCCTGGGCGAACGTGCCCAGTATGCTTGGTGGCCCACTTCGTTCTTCGGTGACTACAGTTTGCGGTCACTTGAGTTCGTGACGCCGAAAACCTCGCTGTTGGCGCAGTACCACGGCGTCGTTGAGGCCGCACGCAAACTTCACGACGAACACCTAAATGTCGGCAGTTACCATCTGTTCAGGCTTCCGGAAGAAGTCGAGCAAGACCTTCACGCGATGATGCAAAGCGGTGTCGGTACTGAACTCGCCAAGCAGGTACCACAGGAAAAGGATGCGGCTCTTACGGCGCTGAAGACATTGGCTGGCGCAATCCCTTCCGCTACGGTTGGTCCCACAGCAGTTGGCAATATTGATCAGTTGAGTGCTGGTGAAATACTGAAGTCAATCGCGGGCACCTACGTATCGGCTTTCTCTCAGAACGCCCAAACATACCCGTACTTGGTGAGTTAGCCGTGGCAGCAGAGAATCCGTACACGACACAGTTGCAAGCAGGCCTTGGGCTCGTCAATGAGACCAAGACTTTGCTCGACTTGTGGTCCCACGGGATGTCAGCGGTCCAGTTACACCAGGTTGCTCTCGAATCGGGCCGATTCCCTACTGTTACGGCACGCCGACTACGCAACATCGTCGTCGAATGTTTTGCTCCACGCTATCTCGTTTCAGGCGGAGCGCCTGCTGAACACCTCAAGCGACTGTCAGTGAAGATGACGACGGCTGACCTGACTCAGATCATGCTAGTGCATACGAGTCGGGCCAATCCAATTCTCGGCGATTTCATCCGCCACGTTTATTGGGCTCGTTACGCTGGCGGATACTCGCAAATCAGCAATGACGATGCCCGAGCCTTTGTTGAACGAGGGATCGACGACGGCAAAACGGTCAAGCGCTGGTCGGAAACTACGGTGCGGCGCGTCTCTGCGTATTTGACTGGTTGCTGCGCAGACTACGGCATGCTCGAACGAGGTCAGAAGACCGTTCGTCAAATCATCCCTTTCCGGGTTTCTCCGTCGGTGGCGGCATACCTTGCATACGAACTTCACTTTGCTGGCGTTGGCGACAACGCCCTTCTGACACACGAAGACTGGCAGTTATTCGGGCTGGCGCGCGAAGACGTGCTGGAAGAGATCAAGCGGCTTTCGTTGAAAGGGCTGCTCATCGTCCAGGCGGCCGGTGACGTCATTCGAATTAGCTGGAAACAACAAGACATGGAGACGCTCTGCGATGTCCTCACTCAAAGCTGACTTTGACGAATTGCGCGAGCGGGTTCGTCACGGGCGAGAGCTCGGTCATGCGAGCTTCGAGCCGATTTACTATCTCGTCTTTTCGCCGGATCAAATCCTCGAGGTCAAGCGGCAGACACCCGCCTGGCTGTCCAAGCTGCATCAGGAAGGATGGGATGTGCACATCTTCTCCATCGCCGAGCACATTTGGTCGCTGCTCAAGGAAGACCCACTCTGGTCCCTTTGCGTGATGGAGGACAAATCCGCACCAATGGACTGGGCCAGAACAAACAAAGCATTGGCCGACATCTTGGCAGCCGACAACGCCCTTTTGAAGCGGCTTGAGAACGAACTCGCACCGCTGGAAGGAAAGCAAAACGCATTGCTGTTGGTCACCGATCTTGAAGCACTGCATCCGTTCTTGCGCATCGGTGCCATCGAAAGCCAGCTTCAAGGCAAGTTTCATGTGCCGACCGTTTTCCTCTACCCCGGTGTGCGCACTGGCAAAACACGCTTGAAGTTTCTCGGCTTCTATCCTGAGGACGGCAACTATCGCTCCGTCCATGTCGGCGGCTGAACACAATTAAAGAATCCAGGGATAACACAATGACCATCCGATCTCTCTTCGACCCAAGCAAAGACATCTACCGGACCATTGAGAAGGTCATCACCTATGGGGCGTCTCAGGAAGGCCGCCTGAAGGCTGAGATCTCGGAATACGTGGTCACCGAGAGCATTGAGGAACAGTTCCGCAAGCTCCTCGACCGCATGCAGCTTGCGATGGAGACCGGTGGCGAAAACGAGGTCGGTGTCTGGGTATCGGGCTTCTACGGATCCGGCAAGAGTTCGTTTACCAAGTACCTGGGGCTAGCCTTTGACGACCAGCGCACCATCGACGGCACACCGTTCATCAAGTATCTGCAGGATCGTCTGCACAAACCTCAGACCAAAGCACTCTTGGGTGCCGTTGCGCAGAGATTCCCGGCAGCCGTTGTGATGCTCGACCTGGCTAGTGAGATGCTCGCCAGCGCAACGATGGAGGACGTTTCGACCGTCCTGTACTTCAAGGTGCTTCAATGGGCCGGGTACTCCAGAAATCTCAAGGTCGCCGCCTTTGAGAGGATGATCGAAAAGGATGGGCGTACCGCTGAACTACATGATCGGGTCGCTGCAGCGTTGCCGGGGGCAACCTGGGTACGCGTTCAGAACAATCCATTGGCCGTTGACGGCCTGATTCCAAAAATCGCTCACGAGATGTATCCGGCGCTTTTCCCTGAAGCAAAATCCTTCTCATCCAGCACGGATGGCTTCTTCCAGTTCGAAGACCAGCGCGTCCAGGAGATGATCGACATCGTCCGCGAGAAGAGTGGCAAGCAGAACATCATCTTCATCGTCGACGAAGTCGGGCAGTACGTCGCCTCGCGTGACAACTTGATCCTCAACCTCGACGGGCTTGCAAAGAACCTCAAGCGCCTGGGCGATGGCAAAGCCTGGATCATTTCCACGGCTCAGCAGACCCTTACCGAAGACGATCCGCGCGCCGCACTCAATTCCGACAAGCTGTACAAACTGAAAGACCGCTTCCCAATCCAGATCGACCTGGAATCGAGCGACATCAAAGAAATCTGCTATCGGCGTCTGCTCGGCAAATCGCCAGCAGGTGAGACGGAGCTTGGCAAACTCTTCGACGCCCAGGGCCAGGCGCTGCGGCACAACACCAAACTGCAAGACGCCAAGTATTACGACGCGGACTTCAGCAAAGAGAGCTTCACAAATCTCTATCCCTTCCTGCCGGCCCACTTCGACATCCTGCTGCATCTGCTCGGTGCGTTGGCCAAATCCACCGGCGGCATTGGCCTGCGCTCGGCGATCAAGGTGATTCAGGACGTGCTCAAGGGCGAAGGAGGCTCCAAGGCAATGGCCGACCAACCCGTGGGTTGGTTAGCCACCACCGTCACGCTATACGACGAGTTGGAAAAGGATATTCGCCGCGCCTTCACGTCTATTCACCAGGCCGTTGGTAAGGTGCAGATTCGCTTCCCTGACTCACCGCTCCATCAGGACATAGCGAAGTCAGTCGCGGTGCTGCAGATCCTCGGCAACCTCCCCGTGACGCTGCAAAACGTCACAAGCTTGATGCACCCGTCCGTCACTGCATCCTCTCAGCTTGAGACGATCCGCAAAGCCGTCGACGAGATGTTGAACGATGTACTCGTGCCGCTTGGCGAGAAGGATGGCAACCTGGTCTTCTTGAGCGAGAAACTGCGCGACATTGAGCAAGAACGTGGCTCAATCGCCTTGCGCACCGTTGACGTGAAACGCATCTTCAACGATGCCCTGCGCGAATCATTCGATCCGCTGCCGCGCGTCAGTCTCCACGGCACAATGGCTGTTGCCGCTGGCCTCAAGGTTCAAACGGGTAGCACTATCACCAGCCTAGCTGGCGATCAGAGCACCATCCAAACCATTGTCGAACTAGTGTCTGCCACCGATTACGACACTGCCCGTAACCGTATGCTCGACGACTCCCGGAGTCGCGCCGGCCGCAATGTTATTGGCTTGCTGACTAGGACAAACCCCGAACTCGATGACCTTGCAAACGAAATCTACCGTTGCCAGCGCATTGCCGAACTTCACCGCAACGAGCCAGATCAAGAGGTCAAGGATTACTGCACCGGCCAAATTGACCGCGCGGCCAAGCTTGCCACTCAACTCCAAAGTAAGATCAAGCAAACCCTGCAGGCAGGATCCTTTGTGTTCCGGGGCCAAACGACAGCCGTAACCTCACTTGATGCCGATTTGCTCGAGGCGGCCAAAAAGCTGCTCGCTGACGTCGCTGACCAGGTGTTTGATCGCTATGTTGAAGCACCGGTACGCGCAGCAACCGATACGGCAGAGAAATTCTTGAAGGTCGCCAATCCGGCCGCCATCGGCAGCGCTCTCGATCCTCTTAGCTTGGTGCAGACAGTCGCCGGCCGCGCCTCGTTTAAAACAGATCACAAGGCGATGATCAGCATTCGCGACTACATCGACAAGCGCGGCACCGTCGACGGCAAACGCCTGCTCGATGATTTCAGTGGCGACCCATTCGGTTGGTCGCCAGATACCACCCGCTACATCATCGCCGCCATGCTGATGGCGGGCGAAATCAAACTCAAGGTTTCCGGCCGCGAAGTCACCGCTGCAGGTCAGCAGGCTATTGATGCGCTCAAGACCAATAACTCCTTTAAGCAGATCGGCGTTGCCTTACGCGACGAGCGCCCGTCCATCGAGACGCTGGGCCGTGCCGCAGAACGGTTGACCGAGTTGGTGGGCGACATGGTCATCCCGCTGGAGCAAGAGATCAGCAAGGCCGCCGCGAAGCATTTCCCCCGCTTCCAGCATGACTACGGATCGTTGGCGGAAAAACTCAGCGGTCTTGGGCTGGCGGGTAGTGATCGCGTTCGCACGTTGAACCAGGATATTGCCGACGTGCTGTTCACTGATGCGTCGGACGCACCGCAACGCTTGGGCGCGGAAACCTCGTCGATTTACGACAACCTCAAATGGGCGCTCGAAGTAAAGCGAGTGCTCGACAACGGCCTCGATGCCACGTTGCGCGAACTACAAGCACACCGTCGCGACATCGAGGCCCTGCCGGACACCGGCATACCGGGCAATCTTCGCCACGAAGTCGCCGAAGATTTGACTCAACTCTCGGAGCGCCTGGGCAAGGAGGACTTCTATAAGCACACCGCCGACTTCAACTCGCAACTCACTCACCTCAAGGGCCGCGTCCGCGATGCCGTCACCACGATGTCCGAGCAGCTAAAGCTGAGGCTCAAGGAAGGCGTTGAGGACTTGCAGCGCATTCCAGAATGGGAAGAGCTGACCCAAGAGGAACGCGGCAATACCGTCAGCCAATTGGATGGTTTGGCGCTGGCCGCAACGCAAGATCTAGCTGGACTCAAGAAACTGTTGGCGCGTGACTACGACATCAACAGCACGATCGATGAACTCAAGCGATCCATCCAGCGCCAGGGACAAGAACGTCTGCGTCAGCGCATTGAAGAAGAACGCGCCAAGAAAGGTGAAAAGGGGCCTGCCAAGCTCTCCAAGTCGGTCGCCGTGCCAACCAAACTCACCTCTGCTGCTGACCTTGATGCCCTAATCCAGCAGCTTCACGAGATAAAGGCCCAGGTCGGTCTCTATGCCGAAATTGAGGTGACCTTCTCCCTCGGCGGGGATAAGTAGCGATGGCTTTCGATCAATCCACGCGCAACCGCCTGCAGCGCTTCGTCAACGATGCACGCAAGGTGCAGGAAGAAGAATTCACCCGGCAGCTTCAGAACGACTACGGACTGGACCCGACCTCGGGCACGATCACGCCACTGGAAAACTTGCGCCACCTCAACGACGCACAGCGGGAAACCGCGCGCATCTTGCGTGTCACCCTGGCACACTACTGCGCCAGCCAGGAAGCCGACGCCCAAACGGGACTGGAGCGCATCGTGCGCGAGCAGGCTTTCACGGTGCTCAACCGCTTGGCTGCACTGCGCATGGCCGAAGCGCGTGGGCTGCTAATCGAGTCGGTTGGCAACGGCTATCAGGCCAAGGGTTTTCAACTCTATGCACGACTGGCCGGCACGGGTCTCGGGGAAACTGGCGATGCCTACCGCGTTTACTTATTCAGCATTTTTGACGAACTCGCTCAGGACCTGCCAGGGCTCTTTGATCGCTACTCACCGCAGGGCCGGTTGTTCCCTCGTGAAGCCTCATTGCTGCAATTGCTGGCGCTGATCAACGACGCCGAGATCGAGCCTCTGTGGGCAGAGGACGAAACCATTGGCTGGATCTACCAATACTTCAACTCCAAGGAAGAGCGCAAGGCGATGCGCGATGCGTCGCAGGCGCCGCGCAACAGTCGCGAATTGGCTGTTCGCAACCAGTTCTTCACGCCACGCTATGTCGTGGAGTTCTTGGTCGACAACACTCTCGGGCGGCTGTGGTTCAACGCCACCGGTGGAAAGTCGGCGCTGGCGGGACGATGCCAATATCTGTTGGTCAAGCCAGACGAAAAGCCCGATTTGGCGAGCCGTCTGCGTGATCCGCGTACTTTGAAACTGCTGGACCCGGCGTGTGGTTCGATGCACTTCGGCCTCTATGCCTTCGACCTGTTCTTGGAGATTTATCGTGAGGCATGGGATTGGGAGCAGGAGCACGGTCCCGGGTCATTAGACATTTCGACTCAGCCATCCGCTCACTTCAAGCCACTGAATCAGACTTACGCCGACAAGGCCAGCTTTCTGCGTGATGTGCCGCGCCTCATCATCGAACACAACATCTACGGCGTGGACATTGACCCGCGCGCCGCGCAGATCGCGTCCCTGGCCTTGTGGCTACGGGCTCAACGCGCCTGGCATGCGGAGAATGTCAAAGCCAAAGACCGACCTCTGATCGGTCGTGGACATGTAGTGGCAGCCATTGCCCCGCCCGCCGAACGCGAGTTGCGGAAGCAGTTTGTGGGTGAGCTTGACCACCTCGACGCAGAGTTGTTCGAGAAAACGCTGCAACTGCTCAAGGGGTTGCCCGAACTTGGTGTACTGCTACAGGTCGAGCGAGAACTGCCAAGTTTGATTCGTCAGGTTTTTGGCGAGCATGGCAGCTTATTTAAAGAGGCTGACATTGAGCAGTGGCAGAAAGCCGAAGCTCGCTTGCGCGTGGCGCTCACCGAGTTCGCACAGGCAGCGAAGTCAACCTACCAGGGGCGCTTGTTCGCTCAAGACGCGTTACAAGGACTCCGCCTTATCGACCTCGTCCGCGAAGTGTTTGATGTTGTGGTGATGAATCCGCCATTCGGTGCCCTGTCTAGCAATACCAAGGACCAACTCGCCAAAGCCTATCCGCGAAGCAAGAACGATCTCGTGGCAATTTTTGTGGAACGCGGGTTAGAGGTCCTCCGTGAAGGCGGGCGTCTCGGAGCGATTACTTCGCGCACATGTTTCTTTCTGACCAGCTATCAGAAATGGCGTGAAGCCTTGGTATTAGGAGTTGCAAAGCCGGAAGTTATGGCAGACCTCGGACATGGTGTGATGGATGACGCAATGGTCGAAGCTGCTGCATATGTGCTGGAGAAACAAGCATGACAATCTTCTTGGGCCTGCTCAGCGAACCAAATAAGGCCGCTGCCCTGCGCGATTCGGTGAAAGCGTTTCGGTTGGGAAACCAAGATTCACGAGTTTTTGTTGTCGAGCCAGCGGATTTTCGGGAGGTCCCTGGTGCTCCATTTTCCTATTGGGTTAGCTCAAGCGTTAGGTCAACCTTCAGTTCCAACCCTCAGCTTGAATCTGATGGGCGTGATGTTCAGTCTGGCGCGTCCACGATGAATGACTTCAGGTTCCTGAGATTGTGGTGGGAGCTTATTCCGACAACTATTGAGCTTGGCGAACCAAGAGCGTCGCATCGCGAAAAGTGGGTGACGATATCAAAAGGCGGTTCCTTTGCGCGCTATTACATAGATTGGGAATTGAAGCTGAACTGGGAAGACGATGGCCGAGAGATTAAAGAACACGTTGCCGAATACCGTGGTGGTAAAGGTTGGGGATATCACTGGGCTGCCGCACTAAATGGTTACACACAGTACTTTCGACCAGGGCTCACTTGGCCGCGACGTTCGCAAAAGGGTTTGAGTATCCGCGTGCTCCCGGGTGAAGCTATTTTCGGCGACAAAGGACCGACAATATTTGCACCGGGTAACAATAAGGAACAGTTGTTAAAGATTCTGGCGCTAACCAATTCTTCAGCCTTCTTCGAATTAGTTAGATTGCAGATGGCCTTCGGGTCATACGAGGTCGGAGTCCTTGAGCGAACTCCAATTCCACAAGCCGCACTTAATTCTGACAATTCACTTAACGAGTTAGCTAGAAAGTCATGGTCGTTGAAGCGGACATTGGACACTGTAGATGAAGTCTCACATGCGTTTCTACTGCCTGCCGCACTGCGCCCACGATTGAATGCCTTCGACCCGCAGAATATTGAAACCGAATTGGAACGGATTCAGGCAGAGGTGGATACGATCGCCTTTGACCTTTATGGATTTTCAGCGGCTGACCGTCTAGCGACATTGGGCAATCCAGGCGAGGGTGAGACCACCGATTTCGACGATGTCGAAGATGAAGAAGAGAGCAATGAGTCCGAGATTCCTGTCGTGGAAGCCCTTCTGTCCTGGGCAGTCGGGGTTGTCTTCGGCCGGTTCGATTGGCGACTAGCCACCGGAGAGAGAGCCGCGCCTCACGAACCCGAACCATTTGATCCTCTCCCAACCAAGAGCGCGGGCATGTTGCCGCAAGGCCAGGATCTATTCCACACACATTCCGGCATCCTGGTAGACGATCAAGGCCACCCGCACGACCTGGCACACCTCGTCGAGGAAGTGCTCGGACGAGTCGATATGCCTGTGCCTGACGACGTGCGTCGCTGGTTGCAGCGAGACTTCTTTGCTTTCCATCTTCAGCGCTACTCCAAGAGCCGCCGTAAAGCTCCGATCTATTGGCCGCTAGCCACCGCCTCGGGCAGCTACACCTTGTGGCTCTATTACCCCAGTCTCAGCAGCCAAACGCTTTACACCGCCATCAACGACTTCGTCGAACCCAAGCTCAAAGAAGTCGGCGCTGGCGGGACGGCATTGCGCAATAAAGGCTCGGCCCGTACCCGAGAGGAAGAAAAGTTGTTCGAGACCCTCCAGGCATTTGAGCTGGAACTGATTGAACTGCGCGACACGCTTTTGGGGATCGCCCAAGGCTACCAACCGAACCACGACGACGGCGTGCAAATCACTGCCGCACCACTGTGGCCGCTGTTCCGCCACAAGCAGTGGCAGAAAGTGCTCAAGGACACCTGGGCCAAGCTCGAAAAAGGCGACTACGACTGGGCACATCTGGCCATGAGCTACTGGCCATCCCGCGTACGCGAGAAGTGCAAGACCGACAAATCACTGGCTATCGCTCACGACCTGGACGCGTTGTACGTTGAGCCCGAAGCGAAGCCGAAGAAGACGCGTGGCAAGAAGAACGCGGGAGCAATCGAATGAGTATCTCTGAATTTATCCGCGAGAGCGTTCTGCGCCCACGACTTACGCAGTGGGGGTGTCTGGTGGTGTACGACGCCGATAGGCGTTATCGCGAGCAGTGCTTTGACCTAGGCGGTGAGAAAGTCCTCGTGGTCGATACCACCGAAAGCAGTATCGAAAGCCGCGAGCTAGCGTTGCAGGCGCTGCGCGAGGTGGGGCGACCCAATGCACCGACCGAAGCGGTGCTGATCTATGTGCCGGGCAAGCGGCCGCAAACCGACGAACAAAAGCAAATCGATCCATTTGCGCTGTACGCTGAATGTGGCGCGGTGTTTCCTCAAGATGATGGCGACGAATACTTAAGCCTGTGCTTGCGCGCCAAACCCGATCACGCCACAGATATTCGCCGGGTATTTTCAGAGACGCCGGCTGGCCCTGCATTTGCCGTAATCGACGCGATTGGTGGTGGCGTCAGTTGGCCGCAATTGCGTGCCACCTTGGATGCCGTATCGGGCCGCGAAATCTTGGCAGCCCTGCTGGCGCCTAATGCGCACCAGACCGAGGCGTTGAAGGCGCAAGAAGGATGGGTACAAGAGGCCCGTGACTTCCTCCGCGCCACGTTGGCCATGACGGTCAAGACACGGGGCAAGACGTGGACGAGTCTGGCTGACGAGCTTTGGCGCTATGTGCTGTTCAGCGAATTCGTTTTCGACTTGCCGGTGGCGTTGCCGGAAGCCCTCAAGGGTGTGCCGCACGCACCGATGGAAGCCAGGCCGATCGTCGAAGATGTTTGCGAGCGCTTGCGCAGCGACCCCAAGACGCGTTCGAGCTACATAGAGCGCGCCGAAAGTGTCGAGACGGAACTCAATCTCGCGCAGCTGTGTGGTTCTATAGACGACCTGGGCGTGCGTGACACCTTTCCATTCGAAGAGCGGACATTTCTACGAACAGCCATCAAGGGCATTTCTGCCGGAGATACCGACCTTGTTCGTTCCATTCTGTCTCGCCGCAAGACTTCTGTGTGGCTCGGCATGGGCGAAAGCCAGGCGCAGTGGGAGTTGGTTCGTGCCGGCCTTAGTCTGGTGGAATCCTGCGAGGACTTTGAGCGCCAACTACCCGAACATTCCCGCTCACAGGCCGATCTCCTGGACTTTTATCTGGGCAGTCTGCGCGAGGCGGATCGACTTCAGCGCGAGTTTGAACAGGCGGTCGGCGACTTTCTCGATCCGCATGGCCTGATGAACGAAGTCATCCAGCAGGCCCGCGACCGCTATCGCCGCCTGGCGGAGAAGGTACAAGGCGTATTCGTGAAATACGTCGAGACTGCCGGGTGGCCACCCTCAGGACGCATGGCCAATGCTGATGCATTTGACCGCCTAGTGGCAGACCGGTTGAAAGAGAGCGGTCGCAAGGTGGCTTATTTGATGGTTGATGCCCTGCGCTATGAGTTGGGCGTGGCACTGGAAAAGCTGTTGTCCGAAGACGGACCGGTTGAACTTCAAGCTGCCTACGCACAGCTTCCCACCATCACATTGGTGGGAATGGCGAGTCTTCTCCCCGGTGCGCGGGGCGACCTGAACTTGGCGCTTGAGAATGGCGCGATCATGCCGAAGCTAGCTGGCGCATCGGTCGGCAACGTCTCCCAGCGTATGGATGCGATGCGCAAGCGCCTCGGTGATCGGTTCGATGAGATGCCACTGAACGACTTTGTGCGTGGCAAACCCAAGATTGCGGAGACGGTGGACTTGTTGGTGTTGCGCTCAACCGAGATCGATAGCCAATTGGAAAGCAATCCAGAGACAACGCTCGGTTTGATCCCCGGCACCCTCAAGCTGATTCGGGTGGCGCTGCATAAGTTGCGCGGCATGGGTTTCAAGGAAGCTGTGATCGTGACTGATCATGGTTTCTTCCTCAACGCCCAAGCAGAAGCCGGTGATGTCTGCATCAAACCTCAGGGCAACTGGCCTGTTACCGCACATGACCGAATGATGTTGGGCAACGGCACGAACGATGGCCACAGCCTGGTGGTTGGCGCTGAGAAGGTCGGCATTCGCGGCGACTTTGCGCAGGTGGCGATACCGCGCAGCATGGCTCCGTATCGTGCGGGACATCTGTATTTTCACGGCGGTGCCTCGTTGGCAGAAGCCGTTGTACCGATCTTGGTGGCGCGTCTCGACGCCGCTGGGCAGCCCGATGTACGCAAAGTGCTGGTCGAGATCAGCTACAAAAACGGCGCGAAAAGAATTACTACGCGACTGCCGGTCATCGAAGTGATACTGGTTTCTGACGATATTTTCTCGCAGGGCACGAGTGTGGAGATCTTGCTGGAAGCCCAGGACAGCAAGGGCAATGTGGTGGGTGAGCCACGACCAGGTGGTGATGTGAATCCGGCGACCAGAACGATTACGTTGATGCCTGGCCAACGCAAGCAAATTGCGCTGCGAATGGACGATGAGTTCAGGGGCAAGTTTTCGATTAAGGCCCTAAATCCGACGACGCTCGCGGTGTACTTCGCCCTGGCAATTGAAACTGACTATACGGAATGAACCCCATGGACGAACTTGACCAAAAGCTAAACTCGACTTTCGACGGCAAAGTTCTGCGCAAGGACTTGCTGCACCGAATCAAGAAAGGCACCAACGTCCCGACGTTCGTGTTGGAGTTTCTCCTGGCCAAGTATTGCGCCAGCAACGATCAGGCTGAGATGGATGCGGGCATGGAGGCTGTGCTCTCCTCGCTGCAAGAGAATTACGTTCGCCCTGACGAGGCCAATGCAGCGCAGTCTAAGGTTGCCACGAAGGGCAAGCACCGATTCATCGACAAAGTCCATGTTCGCTATGTCGAGAAAGAGAAGCGTCACTGGGCTTCGTTGGAGAACTTTAACTCGCAGCGCATTGCGATCAATGAGAAGTTCTATCGCGACAACGATCGCCTGCTGGAAGGTGGGATTTGGGCTGAGGTCACACTGGCGCACAATGACGTGGAAGACGACGACTACGCCTTCTACATCGAGGAACTGCGGCCGATTCAGCTCTCGCGCTTCGATTTTGAACGCTACACCGAAGGCCGCGCTGCCTTCACAAGGGATGAATGGATTGCGGCCATTCTTCGGTCGGTGGGATTGGAGCCCAGCAAGCTGTCGGCACGCGTGAGGATGCACTTCATCGCGCGGTTAGCGGCCCTGGTCGAGCCGAACTACAACTACATCGAGTTAGGCCCACGTGGAACTGGGAAGTCGTATTTCTTCAGCGAGTTTTCTCCCTACGCCACGTTGATTTCCGGTGGCCAGGCGACCAAGTCAACACTGTTCTACAACAATGCGCGCCGTAAGGTGGGCTTGGTGGGCTATTGGGATACTGTCGCCTTCGATGAGGTGGGCGGAATCAAGGTCAAGGATCCGGACACCATCCAGATCATGAAGGACTTCATGGCCAATGGCCGCTTTTCGCGTGGGGCGGAGGTCATCGCCGATGCGAGTCTGAGCTTTGTCGGGAATTTTGATGAATCAGTGCAGCAGGTTGTGAACTCGCCTCAGCACGACCTGTTCCTGCCGTTGCCGGCGGAATTCGACTACGCCATTCAGGATCGATTCGCTGCTTACATTCCTGGCTGGGAAATGCCCAAGAACAGCAGCGAGTTTCTCACTAGCCGCTACGGATTCATCACCGATTACCTGGCCGAGGCCTTCCACTATCAGTTTAAGCACACCAACCGGTACGAGGAGGTCAGCAAGCGCATTCGCCTTGGTAAATCCATCGAGGGGCGCGATGAGAAAGGCGTCAAGAAAACGGTCTGTGCCTTCCTAAAGATTCTGCATCCGAGTGGAACGCCTACGGACGAGGAGTTCGAAGAATACGTCGCCTACGCCATCGAAAGCCGACGCCGGGTGAAAGAGCAGATGAATAAGCGCAAGCCGGATGACGAGTTCGCGCATATCAATTTGTCCTATTTCAAGGCAAATGGTGACGAGGTCATCGTCTATTGCCCGGAATCGAAGGATGCAACGGCCACCCAGGAGCCTGCTCGGAGGCGGCTGAACGAACTCCAGGCACCGCCGGCCGATGAGGTTGCGGTACCCACGGCCACGCAAGCTCCAGTCGCGGCAGAGATTGCACCGGCACCCGAACCTGCGGCGGTAACACCAAGCACCCCAGTTGCGGAAGCTGTCGTTGCTGATCTCAAGGAGCAGCACTTCACCATCCTCTATGGCGATACCGGGCACAGCTACGAGTCGATCCTCGGCCCATATCTGCGCGGCGCGAAGGCCGTCGTCATCGAAGACCCGTACATCAGGCTTCAACACCAGATCCAGAACTTCGTCCGTTTCTGTGAAACCCTTCTGAAGACGCCCTCGGTGAAGAAGATCAGCTTGATCACCGGCTACGACGACAACACGCAACTCGCCGATATCGCGGAGAAGCTGGAAGAGTTAAAGCAGAGCCTGCTGGAACTCGATGTCGAGTTGGAAGTGAAACTCAACCCCAATATGCACGACCGCGAAATCCGGATCGATAACGGCTGGGTGATCAAAATCGGTAGAGGTCTAGACTTCTATCAGAAGCCAGGGGGCTGGTTCGAGGTCGGGGCCAATGACTTGAGCCTGCGCAAGTGCCTTGAGACCAAGGTGGACATTTTCCGTGCTTAGCAAATGCCACCAGGCATGAACATTCGCCGCTGATTCACCCAGTCGACCGGAAACGGCTTCATCAGTTCGCCGAGGGTCAAGTTTGCCGGTTGCTTTCCATCGAGGATGGTTTCGACGATATCGGGCGCCAGCAGTGCCAGCTTCACGATCCGGCTGACAAATGAAGCTCCGATTTTTTCGCCTTTGGCGATATCTTCGATGCAACCGTAGGTTCCATTCTCCAGTAGCGCTTGCCACCGGAACGCCCGAGCCAGCGCCTTGACCATCACGTTATCAATTGTCGCTTTTACTGCAGGGTTTCCTTGTGTACCGTCCGGCAGAACGATCACTTTGCGGCCGCCGCGCTTTTTAAACGTCATCGGGACATGGATGGAAACGGTCTCCATCACGCCGCCTTCTTCAATTCCGGCTCGGCGATGACGGACTGAATCAACTCCTTCATGCCGGCAGTTTTCATATCCACGCGGATCCCAGATGGACTGACCGTAACACGGTCAACAAGCAATTGAACGATCCTGGCCTGCTCCGCCGGAAAGAGTTCGCCCCAAACCGGCTCGACCGATTGAAGGGTTTGGATCGCCTGTTGAGTATCTACCTTGGGATCCTGCTCCTGTATTTCCACGATGGCTTGTGCCATCACTTCCGGCGCCTGCAGAATCTTTCGCACCTGGCCGACTACAACCGCTTCAATTTCTCCGGCTGGCACGCGCGCTATCGAGCAGGCGTCCTTGCCGATCTTCATTGATGCCGTATTCACGTAGTAGCGGTAGTGCTTGCCATTTTTCACCGTAAAGCTTGGCGTCATGGCCCAACCGTCATCGGCATAGATCAGGCCTTTTAGCAGCGACGGCGCCTGACTTGGTCGGTTCTGTCGTGCGCGCTTGTCACCGTCACGCCGACCGAGCATCTCCTGGGCCTGTTCCCACAGGGCCCGGTCCAGAATCGGCTCATGCTCGCCGGGATAGTGTTTGCCCTTGTAAGCAGCAACACCAATGAATACCGGATTCTTGAACAGTTTGTAGAGGTAGCCCTTGTCGATCAGTTTTCCGGCGCGATGCTTCTCCTTGATCGTGGTCCAGGATTTGGTGGTCACGCCATCTGCCCGCAGTTCGCGGGACAGGGTTGTAATCGACCCGAGGGCGATGTACCGCTCAAAAATCCGCCTAACCAGTCGGGCCTCGACAAGATTCGGCACCAACTTGCGCTCAATGACGTCGTAGCCCAGGGGTGGCATGCCACCCATCCATATTCCCTTGGCACGACTGGCCGCGATCTTGTCCCGCACCCGCTCACCACCAAGTTCCCGTTCGAACTGGGCGAAGGACAGCAGTATGTTCAGTGTCAGTCGCCCCATCGATGTCGTGGTGTTGAACGACTGTGTGACCGAGACAAATGTCACTCGGTGCTCGTCGAACAACTCCACCAACTTTGAGAAATCCGCCAGCGACCGCGACAGGCGATCGATCTTGTAGACCACGATGACATCGACCAGTCCTTCCCGTACATCATCGAGCAGGCGCTGCACGCCAGGTCGGTTCAGCGTGCCACCCGAGAATCCGCCGTCATCGTAGTTGTCGCGCAGCGCCACCCATCCTTCTGACTTCTGTGACGCGATGTAGGCGTGGCAGGCATCCCGCTGCGCATCCAGCGAGTTGTAGTCCATGTCGAGACCTTCCTCGGTGGACTTGCGCGTGTAGATCGCGCAGCGCATTTTTCGGATGATCGTCGTCATGCGTAACTCCGCGCCGAGCGCAGGCCGAAGAATGCCCAACCGTTCCAGATCGTGCCGGTGATTTGCCGGGCAATGTGCGACAAGGATTCGTAACGCTTACCCTGAAATTCGAAATGATCAGGTTGAACGACGACCTCATAGGGCGTGCCCTGCCATTCACGGATCAGTTTGGTGCCGGCGACCGGACGATCATCGGTTCGCCGGCTGCGTACCCGCTTTTTTCCCCCATCGAGTTGTTCACCCAGTTGTTCCAGACGTTTGACGGTAGTGGCCGGAAGCCCACCGTAGGCAAGTTCCTGAAGGCGGTAGGCCAGGCGGTTTTCCAGAAATCGGCGGTTGTAGGCTGGCGGCTCAGTGCTGTACAGGTCACGCCATGTTTTCTTCAATTGGTTGATCGGCATTGATTTCAACGCCACGATCCTGGCCAACACCTTGTCTGTCACTGCGTCTCTCCTTTAGTTACCAAGACGCAGTCATGAACGCTCTGTTCAGTGGAGTTATCAAGGTCTTTCTGGCGCAGGTGCAGTCGCAGTACGCCGTGGGCCAGGATGATGGCTATGGCGCGAATCGGCGGGATGGGGCCAGCTTGGGATTGAAGTCGGTCATTCATTGAGGTTTATACCGACTGATGCAGCTCGTTTTCTCAGGCTGGTGCCACAGATCAGCGAATGGTGGCAATGACGAAACCGAGCGTTCCATCCGCAGGTAGCATTGACTGAGGAGACTGGCGAATTACTGTCGTCCTGCTGTCGTGTCCGCTTCTGGCAGCAAACTGCACAATTCGCTCATCGACTAACCGATGGAGAACAGCAATGCCAACAACCAATGCCCAGCAACCCCGACTGCTTACACCAAATGAACTGGCGATGCTGATGAAGCTTTTCCGCGAGATGCGTCAATGGTCCCAAGAGCAGCTAGGCGAAATTTCTGGATTGAGCGCCAGAACCATCCAACGAGTGGAGGACGGCCAAGCGTCGAGTCTGGACACCCGTCGGGCCTTGGCCCGTGCGTTTGAGATTGAAGACATCGATGCCTTCAACAAGCCATACGCATTCCCGACCGAAGATGAGATGAAAGCGACTAAAGAAAAGTTCGATAAGGAAAACATAACGCTCTCGGCGTTGCCGCCGACCACTGGCAAGGAACTGGCGGCCATGGTGGAAATGGCAACAATGGACTTATCCGTTCCGGCTTTCGAACTCAGCCGCGAAGCTGATGAGCGGTTCGCAGAGTTGATCGACTATTACCGGGACTACCGCGATTGCGCTGAGTGCTATGCGCAGCGAGACAAGTTCGCCATATACGATGCGCTGCAGGAACACATTGATGCACTCAAGGAGCTACATGTTTCACTGCGCTATGCCACGCGCAAGATGGTGGTCAAGGGAAACCCGCCCGACACTAATCCTCTACCGGTCACGGTGCTTTACGTGATCGCTTTCCCACTTGGGAAAGAGCCGGACGAATTCGCCACTCCCAGGAATCTGCCTGTCGGTTGGTAGAGCCAAATTTCGCCTCAGGGATCCTTTTCGCCAAAAATAACTGCTCTGCGATGTGGCCTTGGCTCGGCACGGGACAACTATGATTACTATGAGACTAGAGTACTAAGCACATTGAGCACAGCAAAAAACTCACAATATATTGTTATATAAGCAATTATTTTGTTTTTGTTGCAGAAAACAATGCGACTTGTTGTGCCACTTGTTTTTCTATGTAATTAACTCACTATCTGAGTTGACGCTAACGGACGCTCACTGACGACTAGTTGCGGTGCTTTTCTCCTTCCGAGTTAGGGTGCGTCGGCGTAGCATTCAAAGCATCGTAGAACCACATTTAGGAGAGCCTCCGATGACTGCCAATACCGCTGCCAATACCGCCAAGAAAATATCGAAAGCACAAGAAAAGGCCAAATCGCTGCGCGACAGCTGCTGGCCTGACCTCGATGAGCAAAAACTGTGGAACCGCAAATTGGTCAGCGGCTTCACAACCATTCCGCGCACGATGCCGCTGATCATGAACATCATCGATGCGTTGTCAAAGAACAAGCCGGCAGGCCGTGCCTACTTCGGTTTGTGGTGCCGGACCTTTGATCATTCCCTGCTGGTTATCGACAATCCGATGACCTTGGCCGCAGAGGCAAATTATTCCGGGGAACGCGCACTGAGTACTTGGAAGGACCGGATGCGCGTTTTGGTCGAACTCGGCTTCATTGACGCCAAGGATGGACCGACAGGCCCTTACCACTACGTGTTGCTGTTCAACCCGCACAAGGTGGTCTGGACCCTCAGGGACCGGATCCAAGATGGCCTATTCCGGCAACTCCAGACCCGCGCCATCGAAATAGGTGCGAAGGACATGGAACCCATGAAAGCGCCAGAGAGCTAATCGGGTAACGCGCGCCGGCAGCCTGCACGAAGGGCTGGCCTGGCGCCTCTCGCAGGCGGATTTCCCGCCTTGCGTTCCCAAAACCTGCGTTTCGCATAAGTGGCACCTCGACGTGCCAGGGGGATGCCTACGCCTGAAATTTCAGATAACGCCCACCCCGGGGCAGTACGAAAAGGTGTTTTGCCATGAAAGCGAGCAACGACCCATTCTTCCAGGCGGTACAAAACGCAGCCGCCACTCGCGCGCACCGATTGGCTGCTCGCCTTGGACTTTCCGCCGAGGATCGGCAAGACGTGCAGCAGGAGTTAGTCGTCAGCATGCTGGAGCGTGCTGACCAATTTGATCCAACTCGGGGTAGTGCCGGAACCTTTACCGGGGTGGTGTCCGAGCACCGGGCAACCGAGCTCATGGACCGCTTGATCAAGGATCGCATGCGGCTCGTTTTCGGGTTCGGCGCCCCAGCCAGTAACGAGTCGGAATTTCAGCCTGGACCTGACGAGCAAATCGAAAACGTGATCCCAATGTGGGCCGATGACAGTGATCTGTTTTCAGACACAGATGCCCTTCGTGACCTGGAGACGGCGTTGGCCTACATGAACGACGAGCAGGTGGAACTGTTTCAACTACTCAGCGCCCACCAGGACCTGCCGAGTGCTTGCAAGGCCTCAGGCATCTCCACCGCCACGTTCTACCGCCGGGTTTCCGAACTGCAGTTGCACCTGCGCATGTTCGGCTTCCGTACCGCCGCGTAAGCGGCTTCGAGTGCTCTGAGAAAAACAACCACCTCGCCCGGTATGAACCTTCAAGACGCCATAAACCGCAGCCCGACCCGGCTGGCGCCTGAAACACAGAACCGATGAACACACCCAGGGAGACTGATTTGCTTGCAACCGAAAAATTGACGAACACCCCACATAGCCAGGTTGGCCTGGCCGTGGCTGTTGGTCGCACTGGAATTCAGTCGGCGCACGTTCCACCGGAACCGCTGACCGAGGCCGGCTTGTGCGACTGGATTGCCAGCGCGCTGGTCGGGCAATCCATTCAGTACCACGAAGGACTTCTGCTGCTCGATCGCTCGGCAGTGGCCAGCGATTTGTCGACGAAGGAACGTACCCGCGTCCATTCCGTTGCCCGCCGTGCCTGGATTGCCTGCGAACTCGGACTGGTGCACCTGTTCAGCGTGAAAGTCGGTGACAGCCACTACCGTTACCTCGCCATCCGGTCCGGCAGTTCCCTAAAACCTCCCGAGATTCGGTCACGTTTGCGTCAAGCCAACACTGCCGCCATTTCCCGCCACCCTCACTGAAAGAGCGAACCATGATTCCCGAATCCGAAGTGCTGGACGAACTGGGCCAGCTTTACATGGCAGAACTTGAGCATCTGCCGATCGCCGAACTCGACCGATTGCTCCAGCGAGTCGCCTCTACTGAAAAGGCCGTCGGGCAGTACAAGGTATTTCTGCAGTCTGTGATGAATCACCGCTTTGCCGACCGAGCGCAACAGCTTCGCCAGGAGGCTGGCAAAACCACCGGCACCGTGCGCTTCGAGGAGGACGGCTACGTCGTCATCGCAGATTTGCCGAAGCGCACCGAGTACGACCAGAAAAAACTCAAGGAAGCTGTCGAGGCACTGCGCAAGTGGGGCGAAAACCCCGAGGAATACGTCGCCATCGAGATCAAGGTTTCCGAAACCAAGTATGGCGCCTGGCCTGCGGCAGTCCGCAATCTGTTCGAGCCGGCCCGCACGCTGAAGACTGGCAAACCCATCTACAAGCTGGAACTGGCCAAGGCTCAGGCCGCCAATGACAGCCATTTCGGCGGAGGTGTGTGATGGCAATTTCACTCGCTCAACTGACGCGCACCAACTCGCCAAAGCCGCCGCGCATTCTGATTCACGGTGTCGCCGGTGTCGGTAAAACCACCTTCGCGGCCGACGCCAATGCCCCGGTATTTGTGCAGACCGAGGACGGGCTGGGCACCCTGGCAACGTCACACTTTCCGCTGGCGCGCACCTTCGAGGATGTGATTGAGGCCCTGGCGGCGCTTTACACCGAGAGTCATGACTTCAAGACGGTCGTTGTCGACAGCGTCGATTGGCTGGAGCCACTGGTCTGGGGCCGGGCCTGCCGTGACAACGGCTGGGCCTCCATTGAGGATGCCGGATATGGCAAAGGTTACGTCGCCGCACTCAATCTCTGGCGCCAGTACATCGACGGTCTGAACGCCTTGCGTGACGACCGTGGCATGACGGTGATCCAGATCGCCCACACCGACATCAAGCGCTTTGACAGTCCTGAGCACGACCCCTACGACCGTTACGTCATCAAGCTCCACACCCGCGCTGCCGCCCTGCTGCAGGAGCATTCGGATCTTGTCCTGTTCGCCAACTATCGCATCAGCACCGTGAAGGCCGATGTCGGCTTCAACAAGAAAGTAAACCGGGCCATGGGCTCCGGTGAACGGGTCATCCACACCGCCGAACGGCCCGCCTTCCTGGCGAAGAACCGCTACGGCCTGCCGGACACCTTGCCGCTGGACTGGCAGAGCTTCATCCAGGCCATGCCTGACTCGCTGCAACCCACCTTATCCCCGTCGCAAACCACCACCACTCGCACCTGAAAAAGGAGAAATACCATGGCTTCATTCGGACACACCTTCGACGCATCCTCCATTGAACCAAGCAATGGCTACGAGGTCCTGCCACCCGGCAAGTATCTGGCGCAGATTGTTGCCAGTGAAATGCGCGTTACCAAGGATGGTCACGGTCAGTACCTGTATCTGGAAGTCGACATTCTCGACGGCCAATACGCCGGGCGGAAACTGTTTGACCGCCTGAACCTGGTAAACGCCAACACAGATGCAGTACAGATTGCCCAGCGCACTCTGTCGTCGATCTGCCGCGCGGTTGGCAAGATGCAAGTCAGCAACAGCGAGCAACTGCACATGATCCCGCTGATTGCAGACGTCCGCGTCCGGCCGCCCAAGGGCATGTACGGTGAAAGCAACTCCATTCGCTATTTGCCACGCAACGCTGATGCCGTCGCAGCCCCGGCGCCGAGCAATTCAGGATTCCGTTCTGCAACGGTAACGACCGTGGCTGCGCCCAATACGCCGGCAGCGAACGGCTTGCCCTGGAAGCGTCAGGCCTGATCGGTGCTGCCAGCCATGCGCGACCAGTTCAATCAGACCGAAACCTTGCGTTTGCCAGCTTCCCGGCAGGAATGCCGGGACCGCCTGGTCGCGCTGCAGGGTGAAATTGCCTCCATCCGTATCCAGATCGCCACGACGGATATTCGTCGCCAGGCGGACAAGAAAGGCCTGGACCCTGCCTGGTACCACCGGGCAAAAACAGCACTTCGCCTCAAACAGCAGGAAATGGCTCAGCTGACAGCGCACATTGCGACGCTAAACCCGGGCGATCATCGCGACCGCTTCAAGGACACCCTGATTGAACTTCTGCGTGGCGAATGCACCGATGAACAGTGGGCCGGCCTGGTCAGCCATGCCAAACAACTTCATGAAGCCCAGGGGAAGCAGGATGGCTGAGCTACCCGCCATCTCCTGCCCGACCCGGGACGCCATCTTCGCAGCTTACGAAGCGGATGCCGGCGACGGCTTCCGCAGTCACCTGGGTGCATCGCTCATCGGCAAGGACTGCGAACGTGCGCTCTGGTACGACTTCCGCTGGGTCACACGCAGTGATCACCCCGGGCGCCTGCTGCGCCTGTTTGAAACCGGCCAGCTTGAAGAATCCCGACTGGTTTTGAATCTGCGCCGCACCGGTGCGACGGTGCTGGAAGTGGATCCGGATACCGGACGTCAGTTTAAGGTCAAGGCCCACGGCGGCCACTTCGGCGGATCACTGGATGGGGTCGCGATCAATCTGCTGGAAGCCCCTAAAACCTGGCATGTACTCGAGTTCAAGACTCACTCGAACAAGAGTTTTACCGATCTGGTTGCCAAGAAGGTTCGGGACAGCAAACCGCAGCACTTCGCCCAGATGCAGATCTACATGCACCTGACTGGCATCACCCGCGCCATGTACCTGGCTGTTAACAAGGATACCGATGACCTGTACGTGGAGCGCATTGAAGTGGATCGGGCCTATGCCGAGCGCCTGATCGACAAGGCCGGACGAATCATTTATTCAATGGCGCCGCCGCCGCGCATGACGGACGACCCAAGCTGGTACCAGTGCCGGTTCTGCAACCACGCAGCGCTGTGCCATGGCGAGCGTGATGGCACGGTTGCCGCCCAGGTCAATTGCCGAACCTGCCTGCACTCCACGCCGGTCGAGAGTGGCTGGCAGTGCAACCGGCATCAACGATTCCTCACAGAGGCGGATCAGCGCAGCGCGTGCGAATTCCACCTCTATTTGCCGCAGTTGGTACCAGCGCAGCAAGTCGATGCTGGAGAGGATTGGGTTGAGTACCTGCTTCCCGCTGGCTACCGCTGGCGGGATACCGGATTCAACAAATACACGAACACCTACACAGGAGTATCCGCATGAGTCTCACCTTACGTACCTACCAAAGTGGCGCCATCCAGGGCATCTACAACTACTTCCATGCCGACACCGGCAATCCGCTGGTGGTCATCCCGACGGCGGGCGGCAAGTCGCTGGTCATGGCGACGTTCGTGGAAGGCGTGCTGAAAGCCTACCCGGACCAGCGCATCCTTATCGTCACCCACGTCCGGGAACTGATCGAACAGAACCACGCCGAACTCAAGCGTCTCTGGCCCGAGGCCCCGGCTGGCATCTATTCGGCCGGGCTCAAGCAGCGCGACATCGGCGCTCAGATCCTGTTTGCCGGTATCCAGTCCATTCACAAGCGGATCTACGACGTGCAGCAATGCGACCTCGTGCTGATCGACGAAGCCCACCTGATTCCGCGCTCGTCGAACACCATGTACCGCCGCTTCCTGGATGGACTGAAGCGCATCAACCCGCTGTTGAAGGTAATCGGCCTGACCGCGACGCCGTATCGGCTTGATTCCGGCATGCTGCACGAAGGAGATGATTCGATCTTCACCGATATTGCTTATGAGGTCTCGGTGCGCGAACTGATCGATGCCGGCTACCTGTCACCGCTGATTTCGAAGCGCATGGTCACCGAACTCGATGTCACCGGCGTGGGCACCCGGGGTGGCGAGTTCATAGCCAAGGACCTCGAAGCGGCCATCGACAAAGACACCATCACTCAAAGCGCCGTTGAGGAAATCTTCTCGTATGCCAAGGACCGCAAAAGCTGGCTGATCTTCTGCGCCGGGGTCGATCACGCCTATCACGTGCGCGATGCCGTCCGTGCTCGTGGCGTCACGTGCGAAACCATCGTCGGTGACACGCCCAGCGCGCAGCGCGAAGCCACCATCACCGCGTTCAAGCAGGGCAAGATCCAGTGCCTGACCAACGCCAATGTACTGACCACCGGCTTCAATGCCCCGGCCGTCGATCTCATTGCCATGTTGCGGCCAACCAAGTCAGCCGGCCTGTATGTGCAAATCGTGGGGCGCGGCTGCCGCCTGGCACCGGGCAAAACGGACTGCCTGGTACTCGACTTTGCCGGCAACATCGAACGCCATGGACCGATCGACGCCATCAAGCCCAAGCGCCCCAAGGGCGGTGAAGACGGCGTGGCCCCCACCAAAGCCTGCCCGGATTGCAACAGTATCGTGCATGCCGCCACCCGCCAGTGTCCGGACTGCGGGCACATGTTTCCGCCGCCGGAAATCAAGCTCGACGCCAAGGCGAGTCATCTGGACGTGGTGTCCTCGGGTAAATCACAGTGGGTACCGGTCACGCGCGTCAGCTATGCGCGCCACGACAAGCCCGGCAAGCCGCCCTCACTGCGGGTTGACTACTGGAGCGGCCTGACCAGCCATAGCGAGTGGGTTTGCATCGAGCACCAGGGATACCCGCGTCAGAAGGCCGCCAGCTGGTGGGCAAACCGCGCGCCCGGTGTGCCTTTGCCCACCGATGTGGAAGAAGCGCTTGCCTGTACCGCTCAACTGAAGTGCCCGGCCGAGATCGCGGTCCGCCCCAGCGGTCGCTTCACCGAAATCGTCGCGGCCCGCTTCTGATGGTCTGTGACATCTGCCGGCGGGAAACCCGGGGCTTCGGGTTTTCGCCGCGCGTCATTCGCAGGAGCGGTCGCGATCTGTGGCTGTGCTCCATGCGCTGTCTCAACATTACTACGAGGCTTGAAGGAATGATTGATCCCAACGAACACGAAGAAGCGGCTCTGCGTCATGCTGGTGCGGCCGGTGGCGAATACGTCGAATCACTGGGCCGTACCGATCTGGCGCAGTGGTCTGAAAAGGAATGGGCATTGCTGGTTGATGTCATGGTGACTGCATTTCAGGATCACCTGCGCGATGCCTATCAGCACCAGCCTGTGCCGTTCTGAGGAGGGCCTGTGACAGCGTCAAGTTATATGGCCCAACTGGGCGCCAAGCTCGTCGATGCAGGCTTTCCCATCCTGCCGATTCAACCGCACACCAAGAAGCCAGGCATTTTCCGCCGTGGCCAGTGGCAGGATTACCCAAAGTGGAGCCGCCACTGCGAACGTGACACCACCGAAAATGAAGTCGATATCTGGGGCGACTGGCCGGAATCCGGCATCGGCATCGCCGCCGGCAAGGTCATCGGTATCGATATCGATGTGCTGCAATCAAAGGAGGTTGCCGATAAGATTGAAAGCTTGGCCAAACGCATGCTGGGCGACACCCCGGCGGTACGCATCGGTCACGCCCCCAAACGCCTGCTGGTCTATCGGGCCGTTCAGCCCTTTGGCGGTTTCAAATATCCGCCTATCGAAGTGCTCGGGGTGGGTCAGCAGTTCATTGCTTACGGCATCCACCCTGATACCGGCAAGCCGTATGAGTGGCCGGTATCCACGCTGGCCGAACTGGACATGGACGAACTACCGGCAATCACGGAAGCGCAGGCCAGGGAGTTTGCCAAAGAGGCGTATCTGCTGATTCCGGCTGAACTCCGGCCAAAGAGTCTGGGCACCGGACTGCGCGCGCCAGCAGAATGTGCCAACCTGCCTGAACAGCGCGGCACGCTGGAGGCGGTCGAAGATGCTTTGCGCTACATCATCAACGATGATCTCGACTACGACAGCTGGGTGCGGGTCGGCATGGCCATGAAGGGCGCGCTGGGTGATGACGGCTGGCCATTTTTCGAGTCCTGGTCGGCCACTTCACAGAAGAACGAGATCAAGACGACGGCGAAAAGCTGGCGCAGCTTTGCCCCACAACGCATCGGTGCCGGCACGGTGTACAAGCTGGCGCTCGACAACGGGTGGGTACCGGCGGCCGATCTGCAACTCAATGGTCAGATCGTCTTGAACGGCCACCACCCGGCGCGTGAGTTGCTGGAAGCGCTGCAGGCGGGGAGCCCGATCAGCCTTGAGCCGGTATCGGGAGATTCGCTACCGCGCCCCAAACCCCTTCCTACCGGATGGGACCAGGTCGGTGGCGTGATCGCGGACATGATGGCCTTGATGGGAGCAACCGCCAAACGACCTCAGCCCGTCCTGGCTCTGGGTGCAAGCCTCTGTGCCATCGGTGCCCTCATGGGGCGAAAGTACCGCACCGAGAGCAATACCCGCTCGAACCTTTACGTCGTAGGGATCGCGGAAAGTGGTGCCGGCAAGAACCATAGCCGGGTTGTGATCAACGAGTTATTCCGCAAGGCCAATCTGCTGCAATACCTCGGGGGCAACAAGATCGCCTCGGGGTCGGGTTTGCTCACCGCCATTCAGCGGCAACCTGCCATCTTGTTCCAGCTGGACGAGTTCGGGATGTTTCTGTCAGCCGCCGCAGATCGCAAGAGGTCGCCACGCTATGTGTGCGAAATCCTGGACCTGATGACCGAGTTGTACACCACCGCCGGTACCACCTACTTCGGCGTGGAATACGCCAGTACCCAGCACAACAATGCGCACCGCGCCATTCACCAGCCGTGCGCGTGCATTTACGGCACTACCACGCCTCTGCATTTCTGGCAGGCGCTACAGGCTTCGAACGTGGCCGACGGATCGCTGGCCCGTTTCCTGATCATGGAAAGCGAAGATGATTTCCCGGATAGCAACGAAGTCTTCGGCGTCATCGATCCACCTCAGGACTTGATTGACCGGCTCATCCTCATTCACCAGGGGGGCGGAAAACTGAGCGGGAATCTGGCCGATATCGGCGCGGTTGACGAAGTGCTCGTGGATCCCCGCGTGGTGCCGATGACGCCCCAGGCCAAGGCTGCGTTCAAGCAACTGGACCAGGAACTGGTGGGGCAGTTACGTACCTCGCGTGGCACGGGCTACTCGTCAATCCTGGCACGTATCGAGGAGAACGCGACCAAGCTGGCGCTGATCCGTGCGGTATCACGCGACCCTGTCGATCCCCAGATCGACGATCTCGATGCGGACTGGGGAATCATGTTGTCGCAGCATTGCGCTGAACTCACCATTCGTGAGGCCTCGGCACGGGTATCGGAGAACCTGGTCGAGTCGCATCACAAGCGCGCCATGCAAATTCTTCGTGATGCGGGCCAGGCCGGCATGTCTAGGAGCGAGTTCACCCGACGCACCCAGTTCATGGATCACCGGCAGCGTGACGGCGTACTGCGGACCCTTGCCGAGGCCCGCCTGATTGACACGGTCATGCTTCAAAGCAAAGGTCGTCCGGCTCAGTGGATCAAGGTGCTGTAAATCATGGACTTAGCAAGATGACAGGCGGTTGCTTCACTTTTGACCTTCTTTCAACGTCACCCCCCTATAGATCCAAAATTATATGGATGGAGCCCTATACCCAGAGCAGGCACCGGCAGAGAGGGAGAGAGAAACAGATATATAGATAGAAAAAAGTAAGTATTGAAGAATCTCTCTTCTTCTCTGCTTGTGTGGGGCCTGCCCCCAATTGTCAGGGTCCCCAGCCCTGGCACTCAACCGCACCCGAATTTGTTCTGACATGAGGGAGCTGCGAAAGCCTTGACCCGGCGATGCCAGTGCTCCTCCAGGTCGCTTAAACGCCTCCAGGAGAGCGCTATGCCCTATGCAGTCAAATCCTCGTCACCTGACCTCCGCCAACCCGCTAATGCCGATACCCTTCTGGCGCTGGATCTCGGCCAGCATACCGGCTGGGCACTGGCCTACCCACGCGGCGCCGTAACCTCCGGCACCGAACTGTTCAAGGCCGGCCGCTTCGAGGGCGGCGGTATGCCTCTGCTGCGCTTCGCGGCGTGGCTCGGCGAGCTTCACATCAAGGCCGGTCCGCTCACACGGGTCGTGTTCGAGGAGGTGCGGGCGCACAAGGGCACGGCCGCTGCCCATACCTACGGTGCCTTCCTCGGACAACTCACGGCATGGTGCGAACTCCATCACGTTCCTTATCAGGGCGTGCCGGTGGCCACCATCAAGAAGCATGCGACTGGCAAAGGCAATGCCGGTAAGGATGAGGTCATCGCTGCCATGCGCGCCAAAGGTTATCAGCCGTGCGACGACAACGAAGCGGATGCGCTGGCGATCCTGCATTGGGCAGGGCAGGGAGGTCTGTGATGCGCAGTCTGAACTGTGCTCTGGCGCGTCTGCTGCCAATCACGCCCGCCTCCGAAGACGAACTGCGCTCCATGCGCGCGGCGGCCTGGCACAAACAAGGTGTTCTGGTGGTGGTGCTCGATACCGTTACCGACAGTTGGGAACGAAAGTTTCTCGAAGGCATCGGCAACCGGATCTACGGTCGCCGTCAGCCTGTTGTCGGAGGGTTGCGCGATGGCGGCTAAATCCAAACCCCAGCCCTTGCGTCCGGGCGACGTTATCCCGCTGGCGGGTGGACGTCAGGCCGAATGGGTGCGCGAGGACGCCGGCGAACACGTGGGCAACGTGCATTTCCGCACGATCGATTCGCTGAGCATGATGCTGAAGAACGGTACGATCACAACGCAGATGCACGACGCCGGGCAGGACTTCTCAACGACGTTCGTACTGGCTCAGCTGTGCGGCCCCAGCGTCCCAGCCTTCAACCGGATACCCGGCGGCCAATGGCGGGACAGCATGACCGAGCGCGTGGCATTTGCACGCAAGCGGATCGGTGAGGCACTTGATGCCGTAGGCGGTGTAGGAAGTCCAGGCGGGTCAGCGGTGTGGCATGTTGCTGGTCTTGGGCAGAGCATCAAGGAGTGGTCAGTGCAGGAAGGTTGGAACGGACGGCCCCTGTCGCAGCCTGAAGCAAGAGGGATTCTGGTGGCCGCACTGGGCATGCTAGTCATGCATTATGGATATTTGCGACATCACCTTGACCGGTGAACATCGAAGGACTACCATTTCGCCAAGATGTGAAAAAAGCGCCTGCAGGCAGACCCTGCGGGCGTTTTGCATTTCAGGATGGGCTCATCAATGAATTCTACGGGTCCTTCCTTCACAGAATCCCATGCGGGAGGCGAGAGCCCGGCATTTCGATAGCGTCAGGCCGCGAAACGAGGTTACCAGGGTTACCAGTTACCACCCCGGTTACCCCCTGAACTAAGTTACCAATCAATTTCTAACCCGCCCATGAGGCGGGTTTTTGCATTCCATGACCCAAACCTTGAACGTCGAATACCGGAAGGTCGAGACGCTGATCCCGTTCGCCCGCAATCCGCGCACGCACTCCGACGCCCAGATAGCCAAACTGGCCGCCAGCATTGTCGAGTTTGGCTGGACCAACCCGGTGTTGGTGGATGGCAGTAACGGCATCATTGCCGGCCACGGTCGTCTGGCCGCTGCGCGTAAGCTCGGCCTGTCCGAGGTGCCGGTCATCGAACTCGGCCACCTTACCCAGGCGCAGAAACGCGCCTACGTGATTGCCGACAACCGTCTTGCACTCGACGCCGGCTGGGATGAAGAGATGCTCGCCGCTGAACTGGCTGAATTGTCCGAGGCGGGATACGACCTGACCATGACCGGCTTCTCCAACGAGGAGATCGAGGAACTGCTGGTCGGTGCCGAGCAGGCACTGCAGGACGAAACCCAAGTTGAGAGCGAGGATGATGCCGCTGACGATGTACCGGAGGCGCCATCGAATCCGGTATCTCGTCCAGGGGACGTCTGGCAGATCGGCGCACATCGCGTCATCTGCGGCGATGCCACCGACCCGGCCGTTGTCCGACCCCTGATGGCCGGCGATCAGGCAACCTTGTGCTTCACCTCGCCGCCCTACGGCAACCAGCGGGACTATACGAACACCATCATTGATTGGGATGCCCTGATGCGGGGCGTCTTCGCCAACCTGCCGATGGCCCCGAATGGCCAGGTACTGGTCAACCTCGGCCTCATCCATCGCGAGCAGGAAGTCATTCCCTATTGGGACGGCTGGCTCGACTGGATGCGTACCCAGGGTTGGCGGCGCTTCGCCTGGTATGTCTGGGACCAGGGGCCGGGATTGCCCGGTGACTGGAATGGCCGGCTGGCACCTTCGTTCGAATTCGTCTTCCACTTCAACCGCAAGGACTCCGAAGCGCGACGCCCGAACAAGTTCGTGCCCTGCATCTACGCCGGGCGCGACACCCATCTGCGTGGCGACGGCACCAGTGCTGGTGGCATGCGCAACAAGGATGGCAGCAAGACCGCCTGGAACCATGTCGGCCAGGTCACGCAGGAAACCAAGATTCCGGATTCCGTGATTCGCATCATGCGGCACAAGGGCAAGATCGGTCAGGGCATCGACCACCCGGCCGTATTCCCGGTGGCGCTGCCCCAGTTCGTTCTGGAGTCCTACACCGATGCCGGCGAAATCGTCTTCGAACCCTTCTGCGGCTCGGGCACGACCTTGCTGGCCGCCGAGCGCACCGGCAGAAAGGTACGCGCTACCGAGATCGCGCCGGAGTATGTGGACGTCACCGTGAAGCGCTTCCAGCAGAACTTTCCCGAGGTGCCGGTAACACTGGCGGCGACGGGACAGACCTTCGCGGAAGTAACCACCGAACGGATCGGAGGTGCGGCATGACCATCTCCTGGCTTGCCGACAAGATCGAGCAATGGCCCACGGCCAAGCTGGTGCCGTATGCCCGCAACTCGCGCACGCACTCGGATGCCCAGGTCGCCCAGATCGCCGCCTCGATCGCCGAATTCGGTTTCACCAATCCGATCCTGGCCGGCGGCGATGGCGTCATCGTGGCAGGGCATGGTCGCCTGGCGGCGGCCCAGAAACTTGGTCTGGCGATGGTGCCGGTCGTGGTGCTCGACCATCTGACACCGACCCAGCGCCGGGCCCTGGTGATCGCGGACAACCGCATCGCCGAGAACGCCGGATGGGACGAGGCCATGCTCCAGGTCGAACTGGCCGCACTGCAAGACGATAACTTTGATCTGGCGCTGACCGGGTTCGATGCCGATGCGCTGGCCGACCTTATGGCTGGCGAAGAAACAACCACCGAGGGTGATACTGACGAGGATGCGGTTCCGGAGGGATCCGGTACGGTCGTATCCCGGGCGGGCGATGTCTGGATCTGTGGTGAGCATCGGGTGATCTGTGGCGATGCCACCGACCCGGAGGCCTACGCGACGGTGCTTGGCGACGAGATCGCCGACATGGTTTTCACCGATCCGCCGTACAACGTCAACTACGCCAACTCGGCCAAGGACAAGATGCGCGGCAAGGATCGCGCAATCCTCAACGACAACCTCGGTGACAGGTTCTACGATTTCCTGCTGGCAGCACTGACGCCCACCGTGGTGCATTGCCAGGGTGGCATCTACGTCGCCATGTCGTCGAGCGAACTCGACTGCCTGCAGGCGGCCTTCCGAGTTGCCGGTGGCCACTGGTCGACCTTTGTCATATGGGCCAAGAACACATTCACCCTGGGGCGGGCCGACTACCAGCGTCAGTACGAGCCGATCCTGTACGGCTGGCCAGAGGGTGCCGAGCGTCACTGGTGCGGCGATCGCGACCAGGGCGACGTCTGGCAGATCAAGAAACCGCAGAAGAACGATCTGCATCCGACCATGAAACCCGTGGAACTGGTGGAACGTGCCATTCGCAATTCGAGTCGTCCCGGCGATGTGGTGTTGGATCCATTCGGTGGGTCGGGCACCACGATGATCGCGGCGCACAAGTCCGGCCGCAAGGCGCGGCTGATTGAACTGGATCCGAAGTACGTCGATGTGATCGTGCGGCGCTGGCAGGACTATGCCGGGGCGCATGCCATCCGGAAGTCCGACGGCGTGGCGTTCGATACGCTGTCAGTCGGTGGGGAACTCCGGCAGGAGGTCGCCGCTGGTGATGTCGGCAACGTAGCGGACGTTGCGGAACTCGCTGGGATCGTCGGCGAGGAAGACGCCGCCGACTGACTGGATTGCCACGCCGTACTTGCGAGTGAGCTTGGTCAGTTCGGCGATGAACTTATCGTAGTTGGCTTCGATCTGCGAGGTGGTGACGACGGTGGCCATGGCGATCTCCTTACGCTGCTTCGGTTTCGAAGGATTCGTCGGTCACTTCGCAGTGGATCACGAAGCCGGTGAGGTAAGGCAGCCCCTTGGGGATGCCGTAGTCCTTGCTGGTCTGGCGGCCAATCGTCCAGCCCATCCACCGCGTCACTGCCGCGTCGATGGCCTGCTGGATCGTGTGGCCCCGCAGCATCTCATTGAGGACGTCATCCGCAAAGTGGCGTCCGTGGCGGCTGTCAAGGAACAACCTGACCGATTCGAGGGGCTGGTTGGTGGCGTCCGAGATCGCGGTCATCGCGATCGGCCAGGCTGCTTCGGCGTTGTCGTTCATCGTGCCAAAAAAGCCCCAGGCCTCGTTCTGGGTGGTGGGGATGGTTTGCTGGGTGGTCATTTCTGTCTCCTTGATTGATCGTTGCGACACCCGTATGAACGCGCTGTTTGATTGAGAAGCCAAGCTATTTATCGAAGAATTTGAATCAATTTTCCGAGGCGATCTGGTCGAGCAGTGTCATCGCCTGGCGGTCGCCACTCAACGCGATGCGCAGGCTGCGCAGTGCCTGGTCGATGCTGACTTCGGGGCGGCGATTGTCGAGCAGCCAGCGGATCGCGTTGGCCTGGTCGTTGCCCGATGTCGGCGAGTCAATCGCCACCCCGACGTAGCGTCCGTAGCTGCCGCCGGAGGGATCGACGTAGAGAGTGGTGCGGCCGGGGGCGCTGACCTCCACGACTTGTCGTTGACCATTTGCATGGCCACCGCGTCCGGTCAGCCATTCGCGATCCTCCAGCAGGGTGCTGGCAAAGGCGTCGTACTCGGCGGCAGTCAGTTCCTTGCGGAACTCGATCGCGATAGGCTCAGGCGGTGCGCTCGGGTCAGTGTTGTGAAGCACCTCATCGAGGCTGCAGGGTTTGCGGGTAAAACGGGCGCGTATGGTGGTGATCATGGTGGTCTCCGGTTGTTGATTGATGTGACATGCGCATGAACGCGCTGTTCAATCAGGAAGCCAAGCACTTTTTGATGAAGAATGAATTGGTGGCAGAATCCCCGCTTTCCAACCAAGGGGAGTAAGCACCACATGAACAAATCGGAACTGATTGAAGCTCTGGCCGCCAAGACCGAGGTTTCCAAAGCCGCTGCCGGCAAGTCCGTCGACGCTCTGGTCGAGATCATCACTGCCGCTGTTGCCAAGGGCAACGACGTGGCCCTGATTGGCTTCGGCACCTTCAAGGCATCGAAGCGCGCTGCCCGTACCGGCAAGAATCCGAAGACCGGTGAAGCGCTGAAGATCGCGGCCACCACGGTTCCGACGTTCAAGGCTGGCGCCGCCTTCAAGGCCGCCGTTGCCCCGAAGAAGAAAGCCAAGAAGTAATCCCGTCTCCATGGGGTAAACCAGGGCGGTGCCGGGTGACCGGGCCGCCCTGATTGTTTTGCGGATCAGATGATCCGGTAGATGCGCTCGCCCCCCTCGGCCTTGTCCGAAGTGAGGTTGAGCCCGAGTTTCTTTTTGAAGGCACCGGCGAAGGTACCGCGCACCGTATGCGCCTGCCAGCCTGTGGCCGCACAGATCTGGCTGATGGTGGCGCCCTCAGGACGCTGCAGCATCTGGATCACGGTGGCCTGCTTGCTGTTGTCGCGCATGCGGGGCTTGCCCTCGACGCCGACTTTGAGCAGTCGCTGGGCCGCGACCTGTTTTTCTTGCGCCCCGCTTTTTACCCATTGGGCCTCAGCGGCCGACACGGCGGCCTCGACCTCGGGGTCGGGATGGTTGGTGGCAAGTGCCGGCAGGTTGCGCCCAAGGGCCACGTAACCCTCGGCGGCGACGAAGTAGGTGTCCTGGCCGTCGCGGGTGATCAGGGCCTTGTTGAAGAGTCCCTGGATGACTTTGTGCCGGGCACCGCCCTTCACATTCTCGGGAAACCAGACGATCTGGCCGTTGGTCTGGTCGATGGCGTGTTCGAGGATGTCGTACTGGGTCGTGCTGAGTGTGATGCGGGTGGTCATGGTGGTCTCCTGGTGGTGGATGAGGTTCAGTCTTCCCAGATCTGCTGGCCGTCGAGGGTGATCCAGAGGCGGGCATCCTCCTCTGTGGCCATCTCGCGTACCGGCAGGCCGGTCCTGAGGTTGCTGCCTGATTTGCCCGTGTAGATGTAGGTCTTGCCGTCGTGAGCGACCTCGGCCGGATTGCCCTGGTGAAACTCGACCCGGACATCCATCATTCCGCGCGGGCGGTGGTTGGTATCGGTGACGTTGGCGTGGATGGTCTTGGTGGTCATGCTGGTCTCCTGTGCGGTGGTGATGGTGATGACATGAACGCGCTGTTCAATCGGGAAGCCAAGCACTTTCTGATCATTCCGCCGGGAAGAATCCGACATGGCGAAAGTGGCTGCGACGCCCCCGGCCGTTGCCCCGCATGCCGTGGTAGCGAATGTCGCAGGCGTCCTTGATGGTGTAGTTGTGGTCGTCCCTTGGCGTCAGGTGCACGGTGCCCCGATGGACCTTGCTGCCGTGCGTGGTGGTGACCGCAATTCCATAAACGATCAGTTCCTGGCGATCGTGGTAGCGCCACAGCGTGGCCTCCACCTCGCGTTGCTCGTGATTCAGCGTCAGCTTGATCCGGAGGGTGTCCATGGCGCTCTCTCTCTCAAAACACTTCGGATTCGAGGAGCACGTCCTCGTAGCTGAAATCGATGTTGCCGACGACCTGGCCATTTTCGAGTTCGTAACTTGGTTGATCGTCGCGGTCATTGACGAAGACGACGCGCAGTACCTGGCCGTCGATGCGGATGTAATCGCCCGGTTGGGCTTTTGTTGCGTAGCTCATTGCAATCTCCTTGCGTGGTTGATGGTGATTGCATGAACGCGCTGTTCTGGAGGAAAGCCAAGCTCTGAATCGCAACGTTGGAGAACATCTGCGATGGGCTTGATGTAAATCATGGGTCTGTCGATACGCGCTTACGCCCGGCATCGCGGCGTCTCTCACGTGGCGGTCAAGAAGGCGATCGATAGCGGCCGCATCACGCCTGAAGCAGATGGCACGATCGAGCCGAACCGGGCCGATCTGGAGTGGGCACAGAACACCGTGAGCGCCCGGAAACCGGCCCCGGCCAAGGTAGCGCCCGCTGCCGTCGAACCGCCTCGCGCACGGACGATGGAGCCAGCGGAACCGGCTGCCCCCGTACTTTCGACCGGTGGCACCTCGCTATTGCAGGCCAGGACGGTCAACGAAGTGGTCAAGGCGCAGACCAATAAAGTGCGCCTGGCGCAACTCAAGGGCGATCTGGTCGACAGGGCACAGGCGATTGCCCACGTATTCCGGCTGGCTCGCACCGAACGCGATGCCTGGCTCAACTGGCCGGCACGCATTTCCGCGCAGATGGCGGCCAAGTTGGAGATTGATGCCCACGAACTGCACGTGGCCCTGGAATCTGCCGTGCGCGATCACCTGATCGAACTTGGCGAACTGCGCGCCCGGGTGGATTGATGGAACTGGAAGAGTACGAAGGCGCGCTCGACATCGAACGCGCCTGGCGGGAGGGGCTCGTCCCGGATCCGCTGCTGTCGGTTTCCGAGTGGTCAGACCGGCACCGCATGCTGTCCTCGAAGGCCTCCTCGGAGCCGGGGCGCTGGCGCACCAGCCGCACGCCGTATCTGAAGGAAATCATGGATTGCCTGTCGCCGACCTCACCGGTCGAGCGGGTGGTGTTCATGAAGGCCGCCCAGCTGGGTGCGACCGAGATGGGATCGAACTGGATCGGCTACGTGATTCACCACGCGCCCGGTCCGATGATGGCGGTGTGGCCAACCGTGGAAATGGCCAAGCGCAACTCCAAGCAGCGGATCGACCCGCTGATCGAGGAGTCGCCTATTCTCAAGGAACTGATCGCACCCGCCAGGAGCCGGGACTCCGGCAACACCATCCTCGCCAAGGAATACCGGGGCGGTGTGCTGGTGATGACCGGGGCCAACAGCGCGGTCGGTTTGCGCTCGATGCCGGTGCGCTACCTGTTCCTTGATGAGGTCGATGGTTATCCCCTCGACGTCGATGGCGAGGGCAATGCCGTGGCGCTGGCGGAGGCACGAACCCGGACCTTCGCCCGGCGCAAGATCTTCATCGTGTCGACGCCGACGATTGCCGGCGTCAGCACCATTGAACGGGAGTACGAAGCCTCAGACCAGCGCCGCTTCTTCGTGCCGTGCCCGCACTGCGGTCACCGGCAATGGCTGCGCTTCGAGCAACTGCGCTGGGAGCGTGGCGAGAACGGTACCTTCCCGGAGACAGCGGCCTACGTCTGCGAGTCCTGTGAGGCACCGATCCCCGAGCATCACAAGACCTGGATGCTGGAGCACGGCGAATGGCGTGCGATGGTCGAGGGCAGCAACAAGACGGCCGGCTTCCACCTGTCGAGCCTGTACAGCCCGATTGGCTGGCGGTCGTGGCGGGATATCGCTACAGCCTGGGAGCGTGCCATCAGCAAGGAGTCCGGATCGTCTGCCGAGATCAAGACCTTCAAGAACACCGAACTCGGGGAGACCTGGGTCGAGGAAGGTGAAGCGCCCGACTGGCAGCGCCTGTTGGAACGGCGCGAGGACTATCGCATTGGCGCAGTGCCGGCCAGCGGCCTGTTGCTTACGGCTGGCGCCGACGTGCAGAAGGATCGGATCGAAGTATCGGTTTGGGCCTTCGGACGCGGCAAGGAATCCTGGCTCGTCGAGCACCGGGTGCTGATAGGTGACACGGCCCGCAACGAAGTCTGGCTCTCGTTGGCCGCTGTGCTGCGCGAGACCTGGACGCATGAGACAGATTGCCAGATGCCGTTGTCGCGACTCGCACTGGATACCGGCTTCGCCACGCAGGAAGCCTATGCCTTCGTGCGCCAGGTACGCGACTCCCGGTTGATGGCGGTCAAGGGGGTGGCACGGGGTGCAGCCCTTGTCGGTACGCCAACCGCCGTCGATGCCACCACCGGCGGCAAGAAGCTGCGCCGGGGCATCAAGGTTTTCTCGGTGGCCGGCGGCATCGCCAAGCTGGAGTTCTACAACAACCTGCGCAAGGTACCGGAGGTGGCCGAGGATGGTGTGACCATTCGCTACCCGGCTGGCTTCGTGCATTTGCCCAAGGTCGATGCAGAGTATCTGCAGCAACTCTGTGCTGAGCAACTGGTGACCCGGCGCGACCGCAACGGCTTTGCCATCCGCGAGTGGCAGAAGATGCGGGAGCGCAACGAGGCACTGGACTGTTACGTCTATGCACGAGCCGCTGCCGCAGCCTCTGGCCTCGATCGCTTCGAGGATCGCCACTGGCGAGAACTGGAAAAGCAACTCGGGATCGCCAGTGCAGATCCCCCTGATTTATCTGCTGTACCCGATGCCGAGGCCACCCATAGCGGTGGCCTCGCTGTTTCTGGCGTCCGCAAACCCGGCCGCCAATTGATCCGCAGCCGCTGGCTGACATAACTGGAGTAACCCATGAGCTTGCAAACCCAACTCAATAGCTTCGTCCTCCGCGTTGCCGAGGAATTCAATACCGTCAAAGGCCGCACCGGCACCTTGACGGCCCTGACGACGACAGACAAGTCGAGTCTCGTCGCCGCCATCAACGAACTCAAGGCCGCAATTGTCACGGCGGTCATGATCGATGACCTGCAGGTGTCAACCACCACGACCTACTCGTCGAACAAGGTGGTCACCCTGCTGGATGCCCTCAAGGCAGACATCCTGGGTGGTGCCGACCCGGCCTACGACACGCTGCTGGAACTCCAGCAGGCCTTGCAGAACGATCAGTCCGGCATTGCCGCACTCACGGCCGCCATCGACAAGCGCGTCCGCTTCGATGCTGCGCAGACGTTGACGGTGCCCGAGCAACAGCAGGCCAGGACCAACATCGGTGCGGTGGCTGCCACCGATATTGGCGACGTTGCGACCGACTTTGTCGCGATCTTCGAAGCCGCCCTGGTGTAAGGCATGAGCCTCGCATCGCAACTCTCTGCGCTGGCCAGCCGCATCGGCAACGAGATCAAGGGGCTGATCCGTCCCGATCACCCCGGACTCGCGAGTGCCTGGGTCAACTTCGGCTACGCGAATGGGTCGGTGCAACTACGTGCCGCCCACAACGTGGCGTCCGTGACCCGTCTGGCCACTGGCCGATACCGCATCGCTTTTGAGACCGCGATGCCCGATACGGGGTACTGCTGGGTGGCCACCGGGCGCAGCAATACGAACAGCGGCACCGTTCGCTTCGCTGCTGCTCGCGGCACTGCCGACAACAAGGTGGAGGCCGGGCTTGAGATCGTCTGTACGTCCTCGTCGGGGTCGCTGGCCGACTCCCCCGAGGTGAGCCTGGTGGTGTTCCGGTGAGCACGCCGACCTACACCGAGGCCCAGTTGCAGGCCCTGCGCGATGCACTGGCCAAGGGCGAGAAGCGCGTGACCTTCGGCGACAAGACCGTCGAATACCGATCGATCGACGAACTCACGGCGGCGATCCATGAGGTCGAAGTGGCGTTGCACAAGGATGCCGTGACGACCGGACTGATTCCGCGTGCCGCCCGGCAGATCCGCATCACCACGGCGAAGGGGTTCTGAATGGGCTGGATAAAACGCATCTCGCGCCGTATGTTCGGCGGTAACCCGCTGCACGAGGCCGCTGGTGCCGGTCGGCGTTCGTTTGCCTGGCTGCCGAGCAACCCGGGGGCCGTGGCGGCAATGACGGCAACCCAGACGGAACTGCGCACCAAGAGCCGTGACCTGGTGCGGCGCAACGCCTGGGCCAATGCCGCCCTGGAATCCTATGTCGCCAATGCCATCGGCACCGGCATCAAGCCGCAGTCGCTGGTCGCGGACCCGACAATCCGCGAACACATCCAGGCGCTGTGGCGCGACTGGACACTGGATGCCGATGCGGCGGGCCTGACCGACTTCTATGGTCTGCAGGCGCTGGCCTGTCGCGCCATGCTCGAAGGGGGCGAAGCGCTGATCCGCATCCGCTACCGCCGCAAGGAGGATGGTCTGGCCGTGGCGCTGCAATTGCAGGTGCTGGAGCCCGAGCATCTTCCGGTGACCCTCAACACCACGGCAGAAAATGGCAATGTGATCCGCGCCGGCATCGAGTTCGATCGCCTCGGTCGGCGCGTGGCCTACCACCTCTATCGCACCCATCCCGAGGATGGTGCCCTGGCCCCGATGTCTGGAAACGGGGGGATGGAAACAACGCGAATCGATGCCAGCGAAATCCTGCATCTGTTCCGCCCGCTGCGTCCTGGCCAGATCCGGGGCGAACCGTGGTTGGCACGGGCCCTGGTCAAGCTCAACGAACTCGACCAGTACGACGATGCCGAGCTGGTGCGCAAGAAAACCGCCGCCATGTTCGCCGGCTTCATCACCCGTCTGGCCCCCGAAGACAACCTGATGGGCGAAGGCTCGGCCGATCCCAACGGCGTGGCGCTGGCCGGGCTGGAACCGGGCACCTTGCAGATTCTGGAACCCGGTGAGGACGTGAAGTTCTCCCAGCCCGCCGATGTCGGCGCGAGCTATGCCGAGTTCCTGCGCATGCAGTTCCGGGCGGTCGCCGCCGCCATGGGCGTGACCTACGAGCAACTGACCGGGGATCTCACCCAGGTCAATTACTCCTCGATCCGTGCTGGACTACTTGAGTTCCGCCGCCGCTGCGAAGCGCTCCAGCATGGCGTGATCGTCCATCAACTGTGCCGGCCAATCTGGCAGGCGTTCATCGAACAGGCGGTGCTGGAGGGAGCCCTGTCGCTGCCGGGTTATGTCCTTGGCGGCCAGGCCCAGCGCCGCGAGTACCTGGCGGTGAAATGGATTCCGCAGGGATGGCAGTGGGTGGATCCGCAGAAGGAGTTCAACGCCATGCTCACCGCCATGCGCGCCGGCCTGCTGTCGCGCTCCGAGGCGATCTCGTCCTTCGGCTACGACGCCGAGGATGTCGATCGCGAGATTGCAGCGGATAACGCCCGGGCGGATGCCCTCGGACTCGTGTTCGAGTCCGATCCACGCCACGACCTGGGGACTGCACAAGCGGCCCCTGTCTCTCCCGACAACCCGGAGAACCCCTGACATGAATCTGCCTCATCTTGCGTCCCGTCTCTACGGGACGCCGCTTCTGCTCGCCCGTGCCAAGCTGGATGTGATCCTCTCCGTGCTCGGAGAACGGGTGAACTGGCCGGAATCAGATCTGGCCGCACCGCTGGTCTCGAAGCGACCAACGATCGATGCGCCGGTGGGCATTGCCGTCATTCCGGTGGTCGGTTCGCTGGTCCGTCGCACGGTTGGCCTGGACCCGGCATCGGGCTTCACGTCCTACGCCGAGATCGCCGGCATGGTCGATGCGGCAATCGCTGACCCTTCGGTCGAGGGCATCGTTCTCGACATCGATTCGCCCGGAGGCGAAGCCGGAGGCGTATTCGAACTCGGCGAGCGCATCCGTGCCGCCGACGGGGTGAAACCCGTCTGGGCCATCGCCTCCGATACCGCCTTTTCGGCGGCCTATGCGATCGGCTGTGCTGCCTCGCGACTCTTGGTCAGCCGGACGGGCGGCGTCGGTTCCATCGGCGTGATCGCCATGCATGTCGATCAGACAGCCCGTGATGCCCAGCAGGGCTATCGCTACACGCCAATTACCGCCGGGGATCACAAGAACGACTTTTCTCCGCACGAGAAACTTGGCCCCGAGGCCCATGCCCGCCTTCAGGCGGAAGTCGATCGTCTGTATTCGATGTTCGTCGATCACGTCGCGGCGATGCGCAAGCTCGATGCCGATGCCGTGCGGGCGACCGAGGCCGGCATCTATTTCGGCATGGACGCCGTGACTGCAGGACTGGCCGATGCCGTCGGCAGTCTCGATGCCGTGCTCGCCGAATTCAGCAGCTTTCTGGTGGCTCGCCGGGCGCGCGGCCACACGATGTCCGATTCCTCGCGCCTGTCAGCCGTAACTCCCTCAACGATTATGGAGAACTCCAACATGCCTTTGACTGCCCCTGTCGATCAACCTCTGACGGATGAGCCTGTGACTTCGGCCGCTCCCGACGCGGACAAGCCCGTCGCCGACGAAGCATCCCCTGCGACCACTGACGCTAGTCGTGCTGATGCGGTTGCCATCGCCGAACTGTGCCAACTCGCTGGCCACCCAGAACTGACCGCTGCCTTCCTCGCCGAAGGCGTTTCCGAAGCCCATGTCCGCAAGGCACTGCTGGCCTCCCGGGCTGACAGCCCGGAAATCCGCTCGACGATCGCGCCGGATGCCTCGGCTCCTCAGCAATCCCAATCTGCCGCCAATCCCCTGATGGCGGCTGTCAAGAAACTCACCGGAAAGGAATAAGCCATGCCCGTCATCACCGAAGGTCTCAATCTGGGCGATCTGCTCAAGTACGAAGCCCCCAATCTCTATTCGCGTGACCAGGTCACGGTTGCCGCAGGCCAGAACCTCGTGCTCGGCACGGTGGTCGGCATCGACGCCACCACGGCCAAGGTCAAACAGATCGATCCGGCCGCCACCGATGGCACCGAAGTCGCCGCCGGCGTTCTCGCCACCTCGGTCGACGCCAGCCTGATCGATCGCGAGGACGGGATTCTGATTGCCCGTCATGCCGTCGTCGCCGATCACGCCTTGACCTGGCCGGCCGGTATCGCCCCCCTGGACAAAGCCGCTGCGATCGCCCAACTCAAGGCGGCCGGCGTGCTCGTTCGCCACGCTGTTTAAAGGAGTCCTCTCATGCAGAACCCATTCTCGAATCCCGCCTTCTCGATGGCCAACCTCACGGCCGCCATCAACCTCCTGCCGAACCGCTACGGCCGGCTGGAGTCACTCAACCTGTTCCCGGTCAAGCCGGTGCGATTCCGCCAGATCCTCATCGAGGAGAAGAACGGCGTACTCAATCTCCTGCCGACCTTGCCGGTGGGTAGTCCCGGTACCGTGGGGCAACGCGACAAACGCAAGATGCGCTCCTTCGTCGTACCCCACATCCCGCACGACGACGTGGTGCTGCCCGAAGAAGTCCAGGGGCTGCGCGCTTTCGGTTCGGAAACCGAACTGGAAACCGTGGCCGGCGTCATGGCCCGCCATCTGGAGACGATGCGCAACAAGCACGCCATCACGCTGGAACATCTGCGCATGGGTGCATTGAAAGGCATCATCCTTGATGCCGACGGCTCCACGCTCTACAACCTTTACGACGAGTTCGGCATCGCGCCCAAGGCGATCAACTTCGCCCTGACCACGGATAGCACCAACGTCCGTCAGAAATGTGTTGATACCTTGGCGCACATCGAGCAGAACCTGCTCGGCGAGTTCATGACCGGCGTGCGCTGCCTGTGCTCGCAGGAGTTCTTCGAGAAGCTGATCGCCCATCCCAAGGTCGAGAAAGCCTACGAGAACTTCCAGCAGGGTGCGATCCTGCGCGACGACGTGCGGGCCGGCTTCACCTTCGGCGGTATCGTGTTCGAGGAATATCGCGGTCAGGCGACCGATGGCAATGGTGCCACCCGCCGCTTCATCGCAGCCGGCGAAGCGCATGCCTTCCCGGTCGGCACGATCGACACCTTCGGCACCTACGTGGCACCGGCGGATTTCAACGAGACCGTCAACACGCTGGGCCAGCCGCTGTACGCCAAGCAGGACTCGCGCAAGTTCGAACGCGGCACCGATCTGCACACGCAGTCGAATCCGCTGCCGATGTGCCATCGCCCGGGCGTTCTGGTCAAGCTGACGATGTCCTGATGGTCACGGTCAGTGATCTCTATGCCGCCGCTGGTCGGGCTGGACTGCTGACACCCGCCATGATCGGGGGCGCGGAAGTGCTGGTGGACTTCCGTGCGCCCGATGTGGAGGTGCTCGATGGGCTGGGGCTGTCATCCGACTTCGCCATCCGCTATCCCGCCGAAAACGTAGTGCTCGATACCGGTCACGAACTCTTGATCGGTGGTGTCACCTACCGGGTGCGGGAAGTTCGCGCGATGGGCGATGGCTCGGAGTGCCGGGCGACGCTGATGCGCCTTACTTGATCCAGTGGTTCCAGAGTAAGCGCTTGATGGCAGCATTCGCGGCCTGTCGATCGAACCGGGCGGGATCGTAGTCGAGTCCAACCCACTCACGCATCTCCTTCGTCTCGTCGGCATACGGTTCATTCTCGAGTTTGTCGAGAAACTCCTGGAAACCGCCAATGCCGCCGATGTCCTCTGGAGGACAGGCGTTTTCGCCTTCTACGACCCAGGCATCACCCGGAGCAAGCGGCTCACCGTCGTTGTCGTCGATCCACTCGACTGAGAGGTGATGTTCCCAGTTATCGCCGAAGTCATAGAGGTAAGTGAATCGCGATCCGGTGGCGATGAGATCGCCAATGATCAGAGCACTTTCATCTTCTGTATGCCATTCCGGAGCGTCGTTCTTCGGATCCGGTACGCCGATGTAACGCTGGCCGATGCGGAATTGATGCAGGTGGGCATCGTGCCAGCCCATCGCCGCCTGGATGACGTGATGCAGCGCCGCGAAGCTCGACCGTCCGTCGATACGGATGCGTCGCCACACCCGTGGCTGGCTTCCGGCTAGTTCGATGCGAATTTCCATCAGGCACGGAGAGTCAGTGCTGGTCTTTTTCTTCTTGCGGGGTATGGCCATCAAAACGATTCCTCCTCGAACCCGAATTCTACGAACCCCATTCTGAAAGGACACCATGAACTCAATCCGGGAACGCATTCTCCAGGCACTGACCAGTCGCCTGGCACCCATCGCACAGGGTGAAGGCGCCCAGATCCTGCGCTCACCGACCACCGCAGTTACCCGCGAGGCTTCGCCGGCACTCCTGATCTTCCCCGAGGCGGAGTCCATCGCCCAGCGGGCCAACGACCGTATCGAGCGGCATCTGGTCGTCCGCCTCGTGGCAGTGGCCCGTGCCACCGACACCGAACCGGCAGAGGTGATGGCCGACCGGCTGATGGTGGCCTGCCATACCGCGCTGTTCTCCGATCCGAACCTGGGCGGCACCACCCTCGGACTCCAGGAACTCGATTGCGACTGGGACATCGAGGATGCCGATGCCACGGCGGCCGCCATCCCGGCGCGCTACCAGATCACCTACCGCACCCTGGTCCATGACCTGACGGCCCAGGGGTAACGCCGCAACCCCGGCTTGGAACAGATCACTGTTTATTTATCACCGGCGGTAGTAGCCGGCAAGTAAGGCGTTCCACCACTTTCACTTTCCATCGAAGGAGTAAACGATATGGCCTATTTCTCCGGTCAGGGGCGCGTCTTCATCGGCGCTCGCACCAGCGGCGGCAATCCTGCCGGCCTCAACTTTGTCGGCAATGTCCCCGACCTCAAGGTATCCCTCTCGGTCGAGACGCTCGAGCATCAGGAATCGCAGTCCGGCCAGCGTTTGACCGACCTGCAGATCATCAAGGGCAAGAAAGGCGAGTTTGCCTGCACCCTGGAAGAACTTATCCCGAGCAATCTCGAACTTGCGCTCTACGGCAGCACGACGGTCGTGACTACCGGCACCGTGACTGACGAGGCCATTGCGACGACGGCCGAAGCCAACAAGTTGTACCTGCTCGGCAAGCAGAACGTGTCGTCCTTGGTGGTAAAGGCGGGGGCCACCACGGTCGCCAACACGAAATACACCGTGAATGCCAAGCACGGTTCCTTCCAATTTACCGACATCACAGGCGTGACCGGTGCCATCACTGCCAGCTATTCCTATGGCGCAGCCAACGTGACGGCGATGTTCACCCAGCCCTTGCCGGAGCGATGGGTGCGTTTCGAGGGACTCAATACCGCCGATTCGAACCGCGAAGTGGTCATCGATCTTTATCGTGTGGCTATCAATCCGGCCAAGGAACTGTCGGTGATCACCAGCGACCTGCTCAAGTTCGAGTTGTCCGGGCAGGTGCTCGCCGATCTGACCAAGTCAGCCAGTGGTGAGTTGGGACAATTTGGCAGGATCGTCCTCCTGTGAAAAAGCCTACTGACCCCATGGCCGTGCTGCCACCCGTCCCGGTCGAGATCCGCGTGGCGGCGCAGACGATCACGCTCACGCCCCTTGTGCTGGGCGAACTACCGGCTTTCGCCAAGGCCATTCAGCCCTTCACGGCGGATCTCGCCATCGAACCTGACTGGCTACGGCTTCTTGGCAGTCACGGCGAGGCCATGATTAACGCCATGGCCATCGCCAGCCGCCAGTCACCCGAGTGGATTGCCGGGCTGGCGCTGGATGAGGCGATCTGCCTTGCGCAAGCCCTGTTCGAGGTGAATGCGGATTTTTTTATCCAGCGGGTGGTGCCGAAGCTGGGCGAGGCAGTGAGTCGCATCGGCAGTCAGCTGGCTGGGCCGACGTCTGCCAGCGCCTGATCGCTCATGGCCATGCCTGGCAGGACATCCGGCACTACACCCTGTCGCAGGTCGATGCCTGGCTCGACGCCATCGATCGTCAGGAGCAGCGGCAACTGGCCAATCTGCTGACGGTCATCGCCACCGGTAGCCAGGGAACCGGCGAGGCCATCCGCAAGGCCATTCAGAGTCTCACCCCACCATGCTCAAAATCTCCCTGACCACCTCGGGTCTGCTCGACAAGCGCGAACTGGCCGACTGGACCCGCTCACGCCGCGAGGCAATCCATAAGGCGGTCGCCTTGGGGATGCGTGACAGCAGCCGCAGCCTGACGGAAGCGCTACGCACCCGCATGCAGTCCGATCTGGCGATCCGCAAGCCAGCCTTTTTGCGCTCGATGCGGGCCAAGGTGCTGGATCGGGATTCGACACGGTTGCCGGCCTTGCTGGTGGGGTCACGGGTTTCCTGGCTGGGTGTGCATGTGCGGGGAGCGACCCTGACCGGAAAGATGCTGATCCCGCTGACCGAGTCCGGGCGACGGATGGGCCGCAAGGCCTTCGCCCGGGTGATCGACACCCTGATGCGTTCCGGCAATGCCTGGTTCATTCGCAAGGACGGCAAGGTCATTCTGATGGCGGAGAGCATCAAGGAGAACGCCTCGGCCCTGACGCGCTTCAAGCGCGCCGAGCGACAGCGCACCGGGGCGAAATCGATCAAGCGTGGCCAGGAAATTCCGATCGCCGTCCTGGTGCCCCGCGTCACTCTGAAACGCCGCTTCGACTTTGACGGGACGGTGCGGCGTGCCATGCCGCAACTGGCTCAATCCATCAATCGTTACCTGAACCGCAACTGACATGGCTTCCGATCGCGCACAGATCCTAATCACTGCCGTCGACCAGACCCGCACGGCCCTTGATGGCATCCGGAACAACCTCGGGCGTCTCGGTGACGAAACTCGTCGCGTGCAGGGATTGTTGGCAGGTCTGGGTGTCTCCCTCACGCTGGGCGCGTTCGCGGCACTGGTCAAGGGAGCGATCGATTCTGCCGATGAACTTAACAAGCTCTCCCAGAAAATTGGCATCTCGGTCGAGGCCCTGTCGACGCTGCAGTTCGCCGCCCAGTTGTCGGATGTCGGGCTTGATACCTTAAAGACTGGTCTGAAAGGACTCTCCGCCAACCTGACGGAAGCACGTTCCGGACTGGGCGAAGGCGCCGCAATCTTTCAGGCGCTCAGCATCTCGGTCGAGGAGTCGGCAGGCAACCTCAAGTCATCGGACATGATCCTGCTGGAGGTTGCCGATCGCTTCGCGAGTTTCGAGGACGGTGCCACCAAGACGGCCCTGGCGGTCAAGCTCTTCGGCAAGAGCGGGATGGACATGATCCCCTTCCTCAACCAGGGGGCATCGGGAATCCGCACACTGATGCAGGAAGCCGAGCGGCTCGGCCTTAAGTTGTCGACCGAAACCGCTCAGGCGGCTGAAGCCTTCAACGACAATCTGACCGCGCTCAAAGCTTCGTCTTCCGGGTTAGGCATTTCGTTGGCCACCGAGTTGCTGGCCCCCTTGCGGGTCGTCACCGATGCCATCCGCGAAGGCCAGGGAGAAGCGACCGGGTTCGCAGCCATTCTCGGCGGCGCTCTAAAAACCACCCTGGAGGCGATTCTCGTCCTCGGCGTGAATGTCGCCTACGTCTTCAAGTCGATGGGCACCGAGATCGGTGGTATGGCCGCGCAACTCACTGCCCTGGCACGCCTCGACATCCGGGGTTTCAAGGCTATCGGCGAAGCCATGCGTGAAGATGCGGCCAAGGCGCGTGCCGAGGTTGATGCCTTGTCGGCGCGCATCCTCAATCCGCCCCAGGCACGCCCGGCGGGGCCAGTTCCTACCACTCCGACTGCGGGAAATACGGGCGCGGCGACAGAAGACATGCAGCGCTTGGCCTGCGTGCTCTCGGGCGGGGAATGGCGTGGTGGACGCTGCATCAAGAAAGGCGCGGAAGCCAAGGACAACAGTGCAGCGCGCCTGGCTGTCCTGAAGGCACAGGCCGACGCTGAATTCCGTCTGCTAAAGACCGGGCTGGATCAGCAGAAGGCCGCCCTCGACCGGGCGCTCGATGATCGCCTGGTGTCGATTCGGGACTACTACGCGCAAAAGACCCGTCTTGAGCAGGCGGCCATCGACGAGGACGTTTCTCGCAAGACCGAGGAGCGCAATGTCCAGCAACAGATGGCTCGTGGTGGGAAAGACGAGGCCACCCGGCTGCGGGCCATGGCCGAGGTCAAGAAGCTCGATGGCGAGATAGCCGTTCTGGCACAACAACGCGGTGAGATCGAGGTGTCCAATGCCCATGCGGCGGCCAACGCCGAACGGCAACTCGCCAATGAACTCGCCAGGGTGCGGGATCGTCTTGCTGAGGTGCGGGGAGGCACGGGTGGTGACAGTACTCGCGCCCGACTGCAACGCGAGTATCAACCCCTGATCGAGCAGTTGCAGCGCATGGGGGATACCGCCGGCACGCAGGATGTGGCGCGGCTGATCGATGTCGAGTCGGATCTGGCGGAACTGGCCCGCTTCGAGCGCCAGTACCAGGCCGCGACCGAGCGGCTGTCGCTGCGGGGTCGGGAACTCCAGGTGCAAAAGGACGCGGGGCTCATCACCGAAACCCAGATGCGGCAGACGCTGCTGGGTTTGCAGGCAGAGACGGCACGGGAAGTCGAAGCACTGATTCCCAAGATGGAGCAACTCGCGCAATCGACCGGCTCGGAGGAGGCAGTCAATCGGGTGGCGCGGCTGAAGATCGAGATTGCCAGCCTCAAGACGGTGACGGATGAGGTGGCGGTACGCATCAATGGCGACACCCAGAATGCCTTTGCCACGATGTTCGAGCAGATCGGCTCGGGTGCCAAGTCGGCGAAGGATGCCTTCGCCGATTTTGCGCGCAGCGTGCTGGCCTCGATCAACCGGATCGCTTCACAGAAACTCGCCGAGAGTCTGTTTGGCGCGATGGGAGGTGGTGGCGGCAGTGGTGGATTTGGCGCCTTCATCAGCGGACTGTTCAAGGGCTTCGCCACGGGTGGCCTGGTCAGCGGGCCGGGGACTTCGACCTCGGACTCGATCCCGGCGCGTCTGTCTGCCGGAGAGTACGTCCTGCGGGCCGCTGCCGTGCGCCGGCTCGGTGTGGATTTCCTGCATGCCCTGAACGGCGGGCTCAGTGTCCCTCGCTGGCAGGGTGTGCGTCTGGCCTTCGCCGAGGGCGGGCTGGTGCCTCCGGTCGCCCCGGCAACCTCAGGGAACGGGGCCGGTCAGGCGGTGCGCATCGTCAATGTGATCGATCCCAGTCTTGCCGCCGACTACCTGACTTCGCCTGCTGGGGAAAAGTCGATTCTCAATATCCTCTCGCGCAATGGCTCGGCCGTGCGCGAGATTCTGCGTTAGGAACTGCCATGGCCTGGACATCCGGTACCGCTTCGGACTACCTCGACCTGCTGACTCGCCTCAAGGCTTTCGTCACCGAGCAGATGCTGCCGGCCAACGAGCGCTGGCAAGTCATGCGCTGGGTACCAGGGCCGCCGGCCGAACTGGTGTTGAAGGGGGTGGGACTGGCCGGGACCGACGAGATCTATGTCGCGATCCAGACGGAGACGTCGTCGGACTACGGCAACTGGAAACTGCGGGGCTATGTCACCTACAACCCCGGGGTGGCCTTCGATGCCCAGTACAACAGCAGTCAAACTTTCTATGCCTTGCTGACGCTGTCGGCGATGCCGTACTGGTTCGTCGCCAACGGTCGTCGCATTGTCGTGGTGGTCAAGACTGGCACCTACTACGAGTGTGTGCATCTCGGCCTGTTTCTGCCGTATGCCACACCGGCTCAATACCCGTATCCCCTTGTGGTGGGTGGCTCATACAACGGCTCGACGCGCTGGAGCAACGCCTACACCTATCGTAACCATCTGCCGCGCACGGCCGGCTATTCCGGGGCGTACTGGTCGCCCACGGGCACATGGAACAGCAGTCCATATTTTTGGCCGGGCACCTGGGGCAGCAATCAGCGCGAAGCCCCGGATGGTAGCTACCCGCTGTTGCCCTTCGTGATGCAGGGCCTTGGCGAACTGGACGGCATGTACAGCGTGCCGGGCTACGGCAATTCCGTGGAGAACATCATCACCGCCAATGGCGTGGATCACCTCGTGGTGCAGGACGTGTATCGCACCGGGTACTACGACTATTGGGCACTGAAACTGGCATAGACCAACGCCGCATCGCCGACCTCGTTCCCTCAACTTTCACATGCTGATTGCGGTAGCGGTCGGCACGTAAGGCGTTCCAACACTTATGGCATTCCAATCCGGCATCACCACCTCGCCGAACGACCTGCTCGACAAGATCCGGCTCTTCGCCACCACCTACTGCGGCTACACGCAGTTGATGTACCAGGCCGACTCGGGCTACTACCGGCTGCACCTGCAGCACGCGGGTAGCGGTCAATACGTCAATCTGCACTCCTGGAGCAGTTACATCGCGGCCTACGGCTCGACCGCGTTTAGCAGCGGCCTGGCCTACGGCTCACAAACCGTATCGGGTGGCTCGATCTCGGCCAACCTGCTGTCCGGCAGTGCCGAATACTTCCTGTTCGGCGGGGATGGCTACTGCTATTGCGTCACGCAATACACCAGCACCATCTACAACATGCTGCTCTTCGGCACCATGACCAAGACCTGCAACTTCACGGGTGGTGCTTTTCTTTCCGATAGCTACAGCGGTGCCGTGCGCGCCGACATCGACAGTGCGACCAATGCCTGGAAAACCGCCAACGGCTCCGGCAATACCTCGTCGCGGATGTTCTACACCAGCCTGACACGACAACTCGATAGCTATTCACCGATCACTTTCAACGGGGTAACGCCGTTGTATCCGATCACGGTCGAGGTGGGACGCACCACGCCGACCTACTATTACTCGATGGTGGGCTACATTCCGGAGGCCCGTCTGCTGCGCATGAACGGTCAGTATGCCAACAAGGACATCGTCACGCTCGGCAGCGATGAGTGGATGGTGTTCAGCACGTCCTATGGCGGCTACGCCTTCAAGAAATGACGAGCTTTGCGGGAGGTGTGTTGCCCTCAGGCGTGAAGGGCGATCCGGCCTATGCTTTGCCTGAGAAATTCCTGCCGGCACCGTTTCGCCCGTATGAAGGGGCTATTGCGCGATTCTCCAGCGGCGGCTCCCTGACCAACCTTCTGCCGGTCAGCGAACTGCCGGTAGGCTTCGCCGGCTTCACGATCCGCCAGTTCGAGCAGCACTGGTATCACCAGATTCATCTGCTGCCAGGCAAGATCATCCTGGGCAACCTGCTGTCGACGCAGATGCGACAGATCGAGGTGTGGAACGCGCATTTTGCCACCAAGACCTTGTCGGCCATCGTCGGCGAGAACGATGGTGGCATCGTGCTTTCGGGTAGCAGCAATCCGCCGACCACCTTCGGCATGCTGTCGTCGCGCTTGTACGAGGTTTCCATCAGTCTTGATGGTCCCCCGGTCATCGAGGCGTCCTTCAGCTTCCAGTTTCCAGGCGAGACACCGCGCCTGAGCATCTCGGGTCGGCGGGTCGTGGTCTTCGGCCTGCGGCCCCACTGGGGCGAGTCCTGGCTGGAACGACTGGCCTGGGCCACCGATGTGCTGACTGCCCGCGATGGCACGGAGCAGCGCGTGAGCCTGCGCGTCAATCCGCGCCGCTCGCTCGAATTCACGATCCTCCTCGGGCGCGACGATGCGGCCTTGCTGGATGTGCTGCTGTCGGCCTGGCAGTCGCGGGTCTATGCCTTGCCGATCTGGCCGGACAAGACGCAGTTGGCGGGCAGCCTGGTGGCGGGCAGTACCTTCATTCCGCTGACGACGACACATCTGGAGTACGAAGCCGATGGCCTGCTGGTCATCGGTACCGACAGCCGCAATACCGAGGCAGCCGAAGTCCTGTCGGTGGCCAGCAATGGGGTGACGCTCAAGCAACCCATTCTCCAGTCCTGGCCGGCAGGCGCCTTCGTGACACCGGCGCGCACCGCACGGCTCCGTATCAGCCAGCCGGTGACGCGGGTCACGGAAGCCATCGTCACGGCCCGGGTGGTGTTCGATATCGCGGGTGGCACAACGATCACCAAGCAAGACAACGCCACCAAACTGAGCAATGTGCCGATCTGGCCGATGACCTTCCCGCGACCGAACCGGGAGCGCGATGTCGATGTGGAGTATCAGCGGCTCGCCGAGGTCCTGGACTACGAGACCGGCATTACGGCGGTGGATGACTCGGGGGCACGACCGTTCATTCGCCGCGCCTTCGATTTCCGCTTCACCAGTCGTGCCGAAATTGCCTCCTTCAAGGGCTGGCTGGCGGCCCGTGCCGGACGCCTGGTGGCGTACTGGCAGCCGGGATGGGAAACCTCCATCGTGCCGACCCGCAAGATCCTGTCGAACCAGACAGTGATGACCGTGGCGGCACGGGGCTATGCCTTGTACTTCAACCCGATGCCGGGACGCACCGAAGCCGCCTTCCTGCACAAGAACGGCACCTGGTACTACCGCACCATCCTGAGCTTCGGTGCGGGGACCACCTCTGAAGAAGAAACGATGACGCTGGACCAGACCTTCGGCTTCGATGCCAACCCCGAAGACTGGCTCGCCATCTACTTCCTGGAAAAAAGCCGGCTCGACAGCGACCAGATCGAATTGCACTGGCTCTCCGACCGGATCGTCGAATCTGCATTGCCGGTCAAGAGCATCAAGGGATAACCGATGTCCTATCTCACGCAGGAAACTTCGGCGGCCGCTGGTCTGCCGGTGGAACTCTATCGCTTCGTCCTTGGCCAGCAGGTCTGGGCGGTGACCAGCGGCCGCGAGGTCGTGACCTACCAGGCCGACACCTACCAGCCAACCGTTCTGCGTCGTTCCGGACTGGAACAATCGCCGGATTTCTCGCGCAATGGCATCGAACTGGAATGTGCGCGCGACTTTGCGGTGGCCCAGTTGTTCGCCGCCAGTCGGCCCAACGGGGTGGTGTCCCTGACGCTGTTTCGCAATCACTATGGTGACAGTGAATACATCACGGCGTGGAAGGGTCGGGTGGCTTCGGTGGTGTTTGCCGGCAGCGGCGCGACGATCCGCTGTGAGTCGATCTTCACGGCCTTGAAGCGTCCGGGGCTGCGGGCGCATTACCAGACGGGTTGCCGCCATGCCCTTTACGACCCGGGCTGTGGCATCAACAACCAGGCCTACAAGATCGCCGGCACGTTAAGCGCGGTCTCCGGACTGACAGCAACCTCGGTGGCTTTCCTGTCGCAGAGCACCGGATGGCTGACCGGCGGTTATCTGCGCGTGGGCGGCGTGCCGCGCATGATCACCCAGCACTCGGGCGATACGGTCACGCTGTCGAGCGTCCTGCCCGGACTGGCGGTGGGCAGTGCCTTCGAAGCCTTCGCCGGCTGCGACCGCAGTTTCTCGACCTGTCAGAGCAAGTTCGGCAATGCGCTGAACTTTGGCGGGTTCCCCTGGATACCGGCGAAGAACCCCTTTGCCGGCGACTCGATCGTCTAAGGTCGGTTATGTGGACACAAATTCTCGTCTGGGTGGTGACCACGGTCATCGGAGCCTTGCTGAGCCCCCGGCCACCCAAACCGGCTTCCGTCTCGCCCGGCAATGTGGATGTTCCAGTGGCCGAACAGGGCAAGCCCATTCCGGTGCTGTTTGGCACGCGCGTCATCCGCCAGGCCAACTGCGTCTGGTATGGCGACATCAAGACCACGGAAATTCGCCAGACGTCTGGCAGTGGAGGTAAGAAATGACGTTGATCGCAACCCATGAGGACGCCAAGGCGCTGGGCTATTGCAACGCGGGGCTGCGCAAATGGTTCCCGCGTGACGGGGTCAGCTTCGACGACTTTCGTCGGGATGGCGTGACGACCGACTGGCTCCGGGCCACAGGCGACGCCATGGCCATGCGCCTCGCCGAAGCCGTTGAACAACGCGAGCAGGAGGCATAAGTGGGCGGTGGCGGAAAACGCGGTGGCGGTTCGAGTTCCTATGTTGTTGGCCATCGCTACTACGCGGGGCTGCATCTGGTCCTGTGCCATGGGCCGGTCGATGCCATCACCCGCATCATCGTCGGCGAGCGCACGGCCTGGAGCGGCAGCATCACGAGCAGCCAGACGATCTACATCAATGCCCCGCAGCTGTTCGGCGGCGATTCGCGCGAAGGTGGTGTGCAGGGCTACGTCGAGGTGAAGTTTGGCGGCCCTGCCGAGACGGTATCCGGCTACCTGCAACAGAAGCTCGGCAGCATCATTCCGGCGTTTCGCGGCGTGCTGTCGCTGATCGTCCAGCAGTGCCAACTGTCGGCGATGAACCCCTACATCAAGCCCTGGAGCGTCGAGGCACGTCGGGTTCCGGCACCGGTGGCCCTGGGCAGCGGCTACATCAACGGAGACGCTAATCCGGCTCATATCATCTACGAGTGCCTCAACAATGCGACCTGGGGTTTGGGGCATGCCACCAGCGAGATCGATGCCAGCAGTTTCTCGACGGCGTCCTACACCCTGGGCAGCGAACAGTTCGGACTCTCCTTGTTGTGGGATCGCGAACAGCCCCTCGAAGAGTTTATCGGCGAAGTGCTGCGCCACATCGATGGCACGCTCTATGTCCATCCGCGTACCGGGCAATACACCCTGAAGCTCGCCCGGGCGGACTACAACCTCTCCAGCCTGATGGTGCTGGATGCCAGCAATATCCTCGCATTGGAAAGCTTCTCGCGTCCGGCTGAATCCGAACTGATCAATCAGGTCACGGTACGCTACCGGGACCGCAATACCGACAAGGATGCGGCGATCACCGTACATGACCTGGCGGCACTGGAACTGGCCGGTGGCGTGGTGTCCTCGGTGACGGTGGACTATCCGGGTATCAGCAACGGTACGCTGGCCTCGAAGGTGGCGCTGGGTGACCTCAAGCAGTTGTCCGTGCCCCTGGCCAAGGCGACGCTGGTCGCCAACCGAAAAGCGGCCAGTCTCAATATCGGTGATGTCTTCAAGCTGACCTGGCCGGAACTCGGCATCGCCCAGTTGGTGATGCGAGTGGTGCGCATCAGCTACGGCACCCTGACCGATGGGCGGGTGCGTATCGAATGCGTGGAAGACATCTTCGGCTTGCCCTCGGCCACCTATGTCTCACCGACGCCCACCTCCTGGGTCTCGCCACTGACCGCTCCGGCTCCGGTGCCGTTCAGGAAACTGGGCGAAGCACCCTGGTGGACGGTGGTGAAGCGGGTGGTCGGCGAATCGGCGACGGCCCGGGCTGAACTTGAACCCGAAGGAGGGCTCCTGGTGGTGTGCGCAAGCCGGCCCTCCGGAGATTCCCTCAACGTGAAGGTGCTGACGCGCCAGGGCAGTGCCGCCTTTGCCGAGGTTGAGGCGATGGGTTTTACGCCCAACGCGACGCTGATCAACGACATCGACCCGGCCGCCACCGTGCTAGCGATCGGCAACGGGCAGGATCTGGAGTCGGTCGGCCTCGACAAGCTGGCCTATCTCGACGACGAGATCGTGGCGATCAAGGCAGTGAATCTCGGTGCCGGGACGATCACGGTGGAACGAGGCATTCTCGATACCGTTCCGGTTGGTCATCTGGCTGGCGCGCGGATCTGGTTCGCCGATGGTGTGGAAGCTCTGCTCACCGAACAGTATCTGTCCGGGGAGTCGCTGCAGGTCAAGCTGCTCCCGTCGACCGGCATGGGACGCCTGGCGGAGTCAGCGGCGACGGCCGATAGCTACACGTTCGCCAAGCGCATGATCCGGCCGTACCCACCGGGGAATGTGCGGATCAATAACGTGATGTGGCCCACCGTGATTCTGGGCCAGATGGCACTGACCTGGGCCCATCGTGACCGCATGCAGCAGACCGTCTATCTGGTGACACAGTCTGAGGGAAACATCGGCCCCGAGGCGGGGACTACCTACACGGTTCGCATCTACAACGAAAACCTTGGGCTCCAAAAAACCCTGACAGGACTGACCACGACGTCCCTGACCTATACGACCACTGACGAAGCCTCGGATAGCGGCATGGGTCGGATCAATGGCCGGATCAAGGTTGAGATCGAGTCGGTGCGCGACGGGCATGTCAGCTGGCAGAAGCAGACGCGGAGTTTCGAGCGGGCGGGCTTCGGCCTGAACTACGGCAAATACTATGGAGGCATCTAATGGCAAGCACTGATCCCAACCTGGGACTGACCTACGGCTGGACTCTCGGCGAGTCCGGCTGGCACACAACAATGGACGGCAATTTGAAACGGCTCGGCGCGGTAGTCGGTCTCGCGGTCAAGGATCGGGATCTGGTCACGCCGCCGGCCAGTCCGGTCGACGGCGACCGCTACATCATTCCGGCCGCTGCGACCGGTGTGTGGGCTGGCAGGACCAACCAGATCGCCGTGCGCGTGGCCAGTGCCTGGGAGTACTACACGCCCAAGGTTGGTTGGCTTTGCTACATCGATGACGAAGCCGTGCTCGCGGCTTACAAGGCCACCGGCTGGAGTGCCGGCATCGCGATCTGACATTGCTTGACCAACCCGACGAGCCCACCCACGAGGTGGGCTTTCCATTTCTGGAGGACGAAAACATGGATGCAACCCCAATGGAGCGCCGCAAGATGGTGACCATCCCGCAAGAAGAGTTCGAAGCGATGCTGGAACGGGCGGCCGAGCGTGGCGCTCGCGCCGCATTGCACGGCGTGGGCCTGGATGGCGAGGATGCCGCTCACGACATCCGGGAACTGAGGAACCTGCTGGATGCCTTCAATGAGGCCAAGCGCACGGCTGGCATCACCCTGGTCAAGATGATCGTCACCGGCCTGGTACTGGCCTTGCTGGCTGGGACCGTGCTCAAGATCAAGTTGTTCGGGGGCCAGCCATGATCGAGACCTTGCTTGGCGGGTTGCTCGGCGGTGCATTCCGTCTGGCCCCGGAAATCCTGAAGTGGCTGGACCGCAATGGTGAGCGCAGCCATGAACTGGCGATGCAGGACAAGGCGCTGGAGTTCGAGAAGCTGCGGGGTGCGCAGCGGATGGCCGAGATCGGGGCCAGCGCCGATGCGGCCTGGAATACAGGAGTGATCGATGCGCTGAAGGAGGCCGTTGCAGCCCAGGGGCAACGCTCCGGGGTGCGCTGGGCCGATGCGTTGTCGATCAGCGTGCGGCCCATCATTACATACTGGTTCATGCTGCTTTATTGTGCGGCCAAGACGGCGGCGTTTGTGGCGGCCGTCACTGCAGGTGCCGGTTGGGGCACGGCAATCCTGCATGCCTGGACGGAAGCCGATCAGGCGCTGTGGGCGGGCGTGCTGAATTTCTGGTTCCTCGGGCGCGTGTTTGACCGGGTGCGGTGATGGCGATCCCCGAGGCCGCGATCGAACTGGCGAAACGGTTCGAGGGATTCCACCGGGTGCCGAAGCACGATCCCCATCGCGCCTATCCCTACCTCTGCCCGGCCGGATATTGGACGATCGGTTATGGCCATCTGTGCCAGCCTGATCACCCTCCAATTTCCGAGGAGGAGGGTGAGTCGTACCTGGCGGCTGATCTCCAGATCGCCTTGCGAGCGACGCTGCGCTATTGCCCGGTGCTGGCCACCGAGCCTGAAAACCGGCTGGCGTCCATCATGGATTTCACGTTCAATCTCGGTGCAGGACGGCTACAGACGTCGACATTGCGGCGGCGGGTCAACCAGCGCGACTGGGCAGCGGCGGGAACAGAACTCGGACGCTGGGTGCGTGGCGGTGGCCAGATATTGCCAGGACTTGTTGTGCGTCGGCAGGCTGAAGCGGCACTGCTGATCTGACATCCAATTTGATCTGTTATGACGCGATGGATCGGGGTTAAGATCGCCGCTTTACTCGATCCCGTCGAGGTGATGATGATTGATTGGAAAGATGCGCCCAAGGGGGCGCGCTGGTGGGCCATGGATGCCAATGGTCAGGCACATTGGCTGCTGGCGCCGAACGTGGCGCCCTTTACGGACTTCTGGTATTCCGACCAGGTACCTGCGCCAAGCTTTGGGTTCAGCGGCAATTGGAAAGAAAGCCTGACGGAACGTCCGGCGGCATAACTGCACGTTGCAACATGAAAATCTACCTTGCCGGCCCCGATATCTTTCGCCCCGATGTCGATGATTGGATCACCAACGCCCGGGAACTCTGCCGCCAACATGGCTTTGAGGCACTGACCCCGTTCGATCACGGCGAAACCGAGCCCAAAAAAATCCTCGACGGCAACCTCGAACTGATTCGCAAGGCGCAGATCGTGGTCGCCAATCTGAATCCGTTTCGCGGATTCGAACCCGATTCCGGCACCGCCTTCGAATTGGGCTATGCCCTGGCCCTCGGCAAAAAACTATGGGCCTATGTCGATTCTGCCGAACCGCTGCTGGAGCGCATCCGTCGTGCCGAAGCATTATCGGCAGATGCCAAACGTGACAGTCTGGGCATGGCCATCGAGGACTTCGGTCTGCCGATCAATCTCATGCTGGCCCTGAACGCACAGTTGGTGGAGGGCGATCTGGCGGCGTGTATCGCAGCCATACGACCGCGTGCGAAGACACAACCGCATGCAACTGCGGCTCTGGTCACCCAGGAATAGGGAATCCCGCTCAGGCGGCTTCGAGTTCCAGTGCTTCGATTTGCGCGGTGGCCTCGTAGAGCATACGGACGGCCCCATCGCCTTGTCGGACATGTAGCCAATGGCTCTGTCCAGCCGCGAAAATCTTGATGATCTGGCCACTCCCTGTCAGTGAGCCTTCCGACGTCATGACCCGAAACCGGACATGGTCATTGATACGAAACTGCGACATGCTTCCTCCTTGCGGCGATTAATACCCGGCTATTCTTCGCCGAGGTTAGGCAGGGGTGCGCAGCAAATAGCCGGCTGAATCGGGGTGTATTTCGGGTTAAGCCGGAACCGTCTCAGGCTCGATGAACGTGGGGGCGTTGGCCTCTTGTTCGGCCATTGCCGCCATTGAGCCTCTTGCCAGACTCAGGCAGCAAAAATCCGGATACCAGTCACTCACCCCCAAGTCACTTTTTTAGCGTTTATCGCTTCAGAAGACAGCCGGCCCTGTCTCTTTGTCGCCCTGCTCGATGCATGATTAAACGATAAGTAACGAACGTTATCAATCCGCGACGGCAAATTGGACGAGGTGGCGAACGAAGGCCGGCAGATCTGAAAAAATGTGTGGATTCAGCGCGTGCGGTAAGAGGCGTGACAGGCCACGCAACTGCCGATCACCGCCGACAGTTCCCTCAGCGCCTTGTCCCGGTCGCCGCTTGCGGCAGCCTTGGCAAATTCGGTGGCGGCAAGATGGCCGCTGATACCCAACTGATGCATCTCGCGCGGCATTTGCGGACCCGGTCGTGCATCAAATGGCTTGGAGGAATTTTTCCCCATTGCGCTGCGGCCAAGCTCTTTTTCCGCGACCTCACCGGCTTCCTTAACCTGATTGCCCGCCAGCAGGCTGATGATCACGTTGAGCGCTATCAGGTTGTCAAGCATTTCCTGGCGCAGAGTTTCCTGTGCCGCTGGCTTGAGTTCAGCAAGTTGGCGGGGGTCAGCGGCGCCGGCAGGAGTGGCGACAAACGCCAGGGTCGTACAGAACGCCATGAAAGAGTGGTGGATAGCGGTTAGTTTCGGGTGTTTCATAACCATCTCCATTGATGATGAATGGGTGAGTGAAACTTGGTTTCCGGTGCTTTCCGGCACCACCGGGAATAACGGTATGAGGCATACCGCCGTCCCGCCAGCGCTGGTTTTTCTAGATCGGCCGCCCCTCTCCCGTCTCTTCATGGGTCTTGCCGTCGCGGATGTGATAGATGCGCTTGAAGGTCGGGATGATCTTCTCATCGTGCGTGACGACGATGATCGCAGTGCGGTACTCCGTGGCCAGCTCATTCAGGATGCGCACCACCGTCAGTGCACGTTCCGAATCGAGCGGCGCGGTCGGCTCGTCGGCGAGGATTACCGGCGCATGGTTGGCCAGCGATCGGGCGATGGCGACGCGTTGCTGTTCGCCGCCGGAGAGTTGCGAGACCTGCGCGCCGGCGCGGTGTTGTACGTCGAGGGCGGTCAGCAATTCCAAAGCCCGTTTGCGGGCGCTGGTGTTGTCCTGCCCGGCGAGCATTGGCAGCAGCGCAACATTGTCGGTGACGTCGAGGAAGGGAATCAGGTAGGGCGCCTGGAAGACGAAGCCGATGCGGTCGCGGCGCAGCGCGCGCAGGTCGGGAATTTTCCAGCCGTCATCGTAAATCACATCGCCGGCCAGTTCCATGCGCCCGGAGGTGGGCTCGATCACTGCGCCGAGGCATTTGAGCAGCGTGCTCTTGCCCGAACCGCTGGGGCCGACCAGACCGACGACCTCTCCGGGCCAGATGGTCATGTCGACCCCTTTGAGCGCATCGACGGCCGCGTCGCCCGTACCATAGCGTTTCTTCAGGCCGCTGAGCTGGATGGCGGGAGCGTTCGTCATCTTAGCCTCCAATCGCCTCGGCCGGATCAATGGCCAGGGCGGCGCGGATGGCAACGCTGCTGGCCAGCGCACAGATGGTCATCACGATGGCGAAGCCACTGATGGCATCCTGCGGCAACAGCAGCACATATTTGGGGAACGCTGGCCCCCATAAGCCGGCCGCCGTGCGCCCGACCAGAAAGCCGATCACACCGAGTGCCAGTGCCTGTTGCAGAATCATGCCGGCGATGATGCGGTTCTTTGCACCGATGAGTTTCAGCACCGCGATCTCGCGTACCTTGGCGAGGGTCATGGTGTAGATAATGAAGGCGACGATGGCCGCGGTGACGATGGCGAGGATAACGAGGAACATGCCGATCTGCTTGGCCGAGGTGGCGATCAGTTTGGCAATGAGGATATCTTCCATCTGCGCCTTGGTGTACGTGGTCAGCCGCTTCCAGCGTTGAATGTCGATCGCCACGGCGGCCGGGTTGGCGCCGGGGGCAAGGCGCACCAGCACAGTATTCACGCTGCGCGCTTGGGTGGCACTGGCCTGCGCTGCTTCGAGCAGGCCGGGGACACCGGGGCGGTTGAAAGCCGGGTTGGCGGCGGTGCGCGCGCGTTCGTTCACCAGGGCGTCGTTATCCTTGAGAAACTGGATTTCCTGCGCATCCTTGAGTGGCACAAAGATCATCGGATCGCCGGAGGACGACACCATGCGCCGCGTCAGGCCGACCACGGTGTAGTCATGGCGGCGGATCTTGACCCGCTCACCGAGTTTCAGGCCGGCGCGCTCGTCGGCGATGGCTTCGTAATGGCCCTGCAGGATCGGCCGGCCGGCGGTGAGGTAGGGCGGTGCGCCGGGACGATTAGGCCGATCCACCTCGACGCCGACGATCATCACGCGCGTGTCCTTGCCCTTGTGCGCCATCTGGATGGTCAAGTAGGCCGCGTTGCCGGTTTCTGCCACGCCCTCGATGCCGGCGATGCCTCGCCAGACATCGTCTCGCAGGCTGGACGGTTCGGCATACGGCCCCAGGGTACCTTGCTGTACTACCCACAGGTCGGCACCGCTGTTGTCGATCAGCACCTGGCCGTCGTCAACCATGCCGCGAAACACGCCGGCCATGGTCAGCGTCGCGCCGATCAACAGCCCGAGCCCGATGCCGGTGAACAGGAACTTACCCCAGCCATGCAGGACGTCGCGACTGGCAAGATTAATCATTTCAGGGCGTCCACCGGCTTGATGCGGGTGCCGTCGGCCAGCGCCTTGTCGCTATGCACAATCACCGTGTCGCCGCCGGAGAGTCCCCGGTGGATTTCAACCCAGCCGTCCGCCGACATGACACCAACTGTCACCGGCACGAAACGCGCCCGACTTTTAGCCGGCTGCCAGATCCCGCTTTGGCTGCCCTGCCGTTGCAGCGCGGCGGCGGGAATCGCCAGCGCTTTTCCGATCGCCGGCAGGCGCAGCGTGACTTCCGCGAGTTCGCCAATGGCGATGTCAGTGGGCGCGCTGTCGAACACCACATTGGCGATACGCTCCTCGGTCACCGCATCTCCGACCCAATCGACGCGCTCGACGCGGCCCGCGAGTTTTTCGCCTGGGCGCGAGCGCAGCGCGATCTCCGCCGGCAGGCCGACAGCCAGACCTTGCGAACGCCCCTGGTCGATGCGCACGCGCAACCACAAACTTGCCGGATTGATCACTTGCACCACTGACTGGCCGGCAACAACGGTCGAACCCGGTTCGGTCAAGCGTGCCGTGACGATGCCGTCGACCGGACTGACCAATCGGAGGTTGTCCCGGTTTTTGCCCGCCCCGATCACGTCGGATTGCGCACGACGCACATCTTCCTTTGCCGCGGAAAGTGCGGCGGCGGTCGATTGGCGTGCAGCTAGCGCAGCGGCGGCCTCGTGCGCCTTGGCATCTACGGCTTCCTGACTGACGAAGTTCTGCTTGCGCAGATCGGCGTAGCGGTCGGCGCTGTTTTTCGCCAGTCTGGCACGGCTGTCCGCTTCGGCCAGCGCAGCGTCGGCCGATTGCACGCGCTGTGCGGCAGCCGCCGCGGATGCGGTTCCAGCGGCAAGACGCGCATCGAGATCGACCGGTTCCATTTCTGCCAGCAACTGTCCCGCCTTGACCGCGTCGCCCTGATCGACCATTACCCGCGCCACGCGCCCGGCCAGAGTCGGACCGATGCTGTGGCTACGTCGCGCCTCGACGGTGGCGACTCCGAACAACGTGCGTTCGAGCCTGGTTTCCTTGGCCGTGTCAAGTGTCACCTTGACGGGCGCCAGCGGCCCCTGGGTGGCGATGATCCAGCCAAAGGTAACAAGGAAAGCGAGGGCAATCCCACCGATGACCAGTGTGCGTTTGTGGGGAAGACTCATGACTTGACTCCACGATAACCGTCGAGCAATAGGGGGAAAATGCGCTGTGCGGCTTCGCGCATGTCGAAGGCGCCGGCAAACAGGGTGCTCTGAACCACCAGGCCCTGGATCGTACCGATGAACAGGATCGCGGCCGTGTCTTCATCGAGGCTGGTCGGCAGTTCGCCAACATCCTTGGCCCGGTGGATCAAGATCTTGATGCGCTCCCGGTAGCCACCGACGATGGTCCGCGCCAGCCCTTGCAATGGGGATCCGGCTGGGCGTTGCAATTCGTGGAACAGGATGCGCGGAACACCGGGGTGATCCGAAACAAAGGCCACCTGCGCATGGAACAGGCGCTCGAGCACCTGGAGCGGGGTGCCTCCGGTGGCAATCGCGGCGTCGGCGACACGGCCAAGGCGGATCCCCAGCCAGTCAAAAACGCTGCGCCAAATGGCCGCCTTGTCCGGAAAGTGCCTGAAAAGCGCGCCATGCGTGACGCCGATCCGGGTGGCGATTGCCTGCGTGGTAATGCCTTCCGGGCTATGCTCGCTGGCGAGATCAATCACCGCCTCGACGGTTTCCTCGCGCCGGGTTTCTGCGGATTGGCGCTGGCGGGGCTCGGCAGGCGGATCTTGGAGAACGGAGATATCGTTCATGATTGGCGATAAGTAAGTAACCTGTTACTATCTTATCAAGTAACTCCTTCAGTGCAAGCTTCCGCAGGTAACAAAATGCGATTCCCCGATTTCTTTGTTGACGCTCCGATCATTCGCGTTATCGACCCGCTCGCCGAGTTCCTTGGCGCCGCAGAGATCGGCCTCATCGACTACCGCTACGAAGACGCCGTGCGACTAGCCGGCCACAGTTGCCCGACCGTGGCTTCGGCTTTTCTGATGGTGCGGGCGGGGCTGGCGGCGCTATATGGCAATGACTTACCTGTGCGCGGCGAGATTCGCGTCGATTTCGCGGAGCCACCCGATGCCGGGGTTGCCGGGGTGATCGCTTCGATCGCAACCCTTATCACAGGAGCCACCGCCGATACAGGCTTTCGTGGGTTGGGCGGTCAATTCAACCGCCGTAACAAACTATATTTCTCACAGCCTATCAAGGCAGGCAGCTTGCGACTGACCCGGTTGGACTCTGAACAGAGTATCGAGGTCTCGGCAGACCTGTCCAAAGTTCCTGGAGATCCACGTATTGCCGAACTGATGCTGCGATGCCTTAAAGGCGATGCAACCATCGATGAGCAGCGGTTGTTCCGAAGGCTATGGCAGGACCGCGTGCGTCTGATTCTTCTGGAGCATGCCGACGACCCTGCCGTGATTCAAACGAGCAACACCTGATTCGAGCGGCGCGGTGCGGGCAATCAGCCAGCAAAATCGGCGCCGGCAGGGCGGCGCGATATTACTTGCTGGCGTTTTCTCAGTGCGCGATTGGCTGAAAGCCAGAGTCGTCGAAATACTTGCCGTAGTTGTCGAGCGCGCCGATAACCTTGACCGCACCGTCCATGCGTTTGGCCTGCTTCACCTTGCCCGCCATTTGTTCAGCGCCGGCGAGCAGATCGGCGATGATGAGGTGCAGTTGCTCATCGGCCTGGGTGCCGAGCTTGCAGTTGGCAACCATATGGCCAACTGCATCCTCCACTTTTTTCGCCAGCGCCCCGTAGCTCTTGGACGTCAGCTTGTTCTCATGAATCGCGTGCAGTGAGGATGCCATCGACTGGCGAATTTCGCCCATGGACTTGCGCAGCGGGGTGTCGGTTTCCCATTTCTTGCCGGCGTTGAGTTGCAAGGTGGCGGACGTCGTGCCGTGGCCATGGCCGTGGGCTTCGTTCGCGGCGAAGGATGGGCCGGCAGCGGCAAGGGTCAGCACAGTCAGTGCGGTGAGAAGGTAGGATTTCATGGGTGTGATTCTCCAGAACGGATGATGGTTGATGGGAGCATTCAATAGGCAATGATTCTGACGATGTCGCTTCTTCAACTCGGCCAATTATGCTCATCGAAGCTGAACGCCGGATGAACAAATAACTCAGTGTGTGCAACACCAAAATGCCGCTTCGCTTCTGCCGAAAATTACCGTGATGCCTGGGGTGAAAAGCCAATCCCACGGGATGGCTTCCGACACGATCTTCCTTTTCTGCAGTGAACCCCTCGAGGCCATCCTCAGTCCGGCGAGTGCCATGGTGAGAGTCAAACTGCCGGCAGTATCAACGATACTTGAAGCCCGCCCAATGATGATTTGGCCAACACTAAATCACCACCGTACATTCGCGCCAGGTCGGCGGTTATGGCAAGCCCCAGCCCCGTACCGGGAACCTGCTCGTCTGCACGAACCCCTCGTTTGAGTACATGATCGCGTTCGGTCTCGGCGATGCCCTTGCCGTCATCATCGATGCGCACCCGGAGTTTGCCGGACTCGTCCGAGACTTGAATCTCGATCCGTGATCTGGCCCACTTCGAGGCGTTATCAATCACATTTCCCAACATTTCTTGTAAATCCTGTTCCTCACCGCGGAATGCCAGATTGGCTTGATCAGGAAGCACGACAAACTCGAGTTGACGGTCTGCATGCACACGTTGCATGACCCGCACCAGCCCATGGATGACAGGTTCAACGGCGGTGCGCATGCCCGGAACTTGTACCGACGCGGCCGCTTGTGCCCGGCTCAGGTGGTAATCAACCTGCTTGCGCACGGTATTGACTTGCGATGCGACCAGACGTGCCAAGTCGTCATCCCGTTTCTCGGGAACATTGGCGGCATTGGCGAGGACGCTCAGCGGAGTTTTAAGCGCATGGGCCAGGTTGCCGGCTTGCGTCCGGGCACGCTCGACCACTTCGGCGTTTTGCGCCAGCACCGTGTTGAACTCATTCACCAGCGGCATGATCTCGTTCGGGAATGTGCCTTCCATGTTTTGGGCATCTCCTTGCCGAACGCGCCCGAGGGCATCCTGCATGCTGCGCAGGGGGGCAAGCCCGACGAATACCTGCATTGAGGCTGCGAACGTCAACCCCATTCCTAGTATGCCCAATGCCAACCAAAGGTGGCCTTTGAAGTCTGCGATAGGTCCTGTCATCAGGCTTTCATTGGCCGCGACCATCAACCGCAGGGAATGCGTGTCAATAGTGACGGTACGTTCCACCACTCTTAGCGTCACCCCCTGGGGTCCTTCAATCCGATGCTGATGAATTTCTCCGTCCGCCGGGGCATCCGCCGGCACGGCCAGCGTCTCATCCCACAGTGAACGGGAACGCAACACAGCCTTGACGGAATGCGCACCCGCAGCGGCGATGCGATCGATCTGCCAATACAGGCCGGACAGCGGTTTGTTGAGGCGCGGGTCACTTGGAAGCAATCGAACCTGGGCCTGATTCTGCTCATCGAGGATCAGTTGGGCCGTGAGTTGATCCAGATGATTTTTCAGTTCCGCATCGAACTGAGCTTCAACGTGCTGATGGAATAGTTGGCCAAGCCCCCAGCCCGCGACCAGAATCGAAATGACGATCCAGACAAGTGTCCCCGCCAATAGGCGTATGCGCAGGGAGTTACGCAGGAAAGCAATGTTCATTGCGCTTTGTTGAGTCGGTAGCCCAGCCCACGCACGGTTTCGATCAGTCCGGGAGGCAGTTTCTTGCGCAAGCGCGCGATGAATACCTCGACCGTATTCGAATCACGATCGAAATCCTGCGCGTAAATATGTTCGGTCAGTTCCGCACGAGAGACGATTTCACCCGGATGGTGCATCAGGTAGGCAAGCACCCGGTATTCATGGCTCGTCAGCGTCAAGGCAGTTCCATCCACACTGGCACGACTGCTGCGGGTATCCAGCGTCAGCGGACCGCAAACCAACTCGGTAGTGGCATGCCCGCCGGCACGGCGAATCAGGGCCCGGAGCCGGGCCAGCAGTTCTTCCATGTGAAAGGGCTTGGTCAGATAGTCATCCGCACCGGCATCGATTCCGGCCACTTTCTCCCGCCAAGTGTCGCGTGCCGTCAGGATCAGCACCGGCAAGGTGCGCCCTGACGCACGCCATTTCTTCAGAACCGTGATGCCATCCATCTGCGGCAAGCCGATGTCGAGCACGATGGCGTCGTAAGGTTCGGTTTCCCCCATAAAGTGGCCATCAACCCCGTTGTGAGCCACATCCACAACATAACCGACCGACTGAATGCCTTCAGCAAGTTGTGTGGCCAGCGTTGGTTCGTCTTCGACAACCAGAATGCGCATTAGCGTGGCTCTCCCTGGTCGTGTGGTTTATGCGGCTTGCCCTGCTTTTCCTTGAAACCGAGGATGGTGCCGTCTCGAGCTTGAATCTTTAGCTTCATCAAGACGCCTCCCTTGCGCAATAACTTGATTTCATAAACCCACTCACCCTTTTCGCGGTCGAGTTCAACCTCCATGACCTGGCCGGGATACTCACCTTCCACCCGATCAAGAATCGTGCGCAAGGGCAGCACGTCCCCCGCCTCGACGGCTTGGCGGGCACGCTCATGGTCGGAGTTATCGGCTGCGTAACTGACTCCCGTGCCCGACATCGCCAGCATCATCCAAATGAGCAAGCCTGTCAGTGTGCGGCGCCATTGGGTGGTGATTCTCGACGACATCTTTAACTCCGCAGTTTTCCAGGCTGATCTTTTAGCGCTTTGAACCTGAACGCAGGATGAACAAGCGATTCAGCATTCATTCAGACAGGGTGGCGCAAAGTGCGCTCCACAGTCCGATAACCGCCAGGAGAAACGCATGAAGAACATGTTGGTCGTCACCTCAGGAATAGTAGCCATAATACTCAGCACAGCCACACTTGCCGGCCCACGCGAGGACCTGCTGGCTCAGTATGCCGCTGCTGCCAAGTCAGCGGAATTTTCAGCTGCACGCGGCCAAACGTTACATACCCAGAACTTTTCTGGGGGCAAGCCCGACACGCCGTCCTGCACTTCCTGTCACGGCAAGGATACCCGGAGTGCCGGACGAGCGCTTACCGGCAAAACCATCGAACCGGTAGCCGTATCTGTAACGCCGACACGCTATACCGACCCAGCCAAGGTTGAAAAGTGGTTCAAGCGCAATTGCACCGAAGTATTGGGGCGCGAATGTACCCCGCAAGAGAAAGGTGACTGGCTCACCTTCGTGATCGGTCAGTAATCCCATTCAAAGGAGACTCCCGTGCGCATTCCCTATCGTCCGCTTGCCATCGGCCTCGTGACCTTGGCCTTTTCAGCCCTTGTATTAGCCCGTGCCCAGGCCGGTGACCGCCATTTCTTTGCCCCGGTGGCCGATCCGGTTGTCAAGGAGGAGTGTGGAAGTTGCCACCTGGCCTTTGCCCCCTCGATGCTCCCGGCACGATCCTGGCAACGCATGATGGGCGAGTTGGACAATCATTTCGGGGATAACGCCAGCCTCGATCCGGCCACCGCCGAGAAGATTAGGAGCTATCTCGTTGCCAATGCAGGTGATGCGGGTGGCCAGCGTTACAGCAGCAAATTGCTCAAGGGCGTTGCCACTGGGGCTGCTCCACAACGCATCACGGAATTGCCTAAATGGGTGAGCGAACATCGCAAAGTTCCCGACTGGGAGTGGCGCCATAAGGAGGTGCGCACCAAAGCGAACTGTGTCGCCTGCCATACCGCAGCAGAGCAAGGTTATTACGAAGAATGACTATTTCAGACACTTTCCTGAGCAGGAGGATTTCACCATGCGACCATTAACCATCACTGCACTGCTTGCCACTGTTTTCTTCTCCATTTCGAGTCATGCCCAGGATGTCCGCTCTGCCAATACCGACAAGGCGAGATGGTTATCGATTCCCGAAGTGCACGCCAGACTGGAATCTGCCGGCTATCGAAATATCGAGAAGATCGAACGTGAAAGCGGCAGCTATGAGGTCAAGGCTACCGACCAGGCGGGCCGGCGGATCAAACTGTATGTGCATCCCCAAACGGGCGAGGTCATCGATCAGCGGCAGCGTGACATCAAACGTGACAAATACGATGGTGGCTATGCAAAAAACAATCAGCGCAATTCTGCTGACTGCAACGAACGACGCTGCCGAGATGACTTACCCCAACAGGGCAACCTTCAACCCGCCGCTGGAAAATAATCCATCAGGAGTCCTGACATGAAAATCTTGCTCGGTTCGCTGCTTGCCATTGTCGCTGTCGCTTGGGGAATGGATGTGCTTGCCACGGGCGGTAGCAGTGGCGGCACTCTGCCGTGGGTAATCCGCCAGGAAGTGCTCTATCTGAGCGGCCTTCTATCCATGGCGCTGATGTCGTTGGCGATGTTTTTGTCCACCCGTCCCGCCTGGCTCGAAACCCCGCTGGGTGGTATGGATCGCGTCTATCGGACCCATAAATGGGCCGGCATTCTCGGTGTGAGTTTCGCCATCGCACACTGGCTAGTCGAGGAGATTGTCGGGAAGATTCTCAAGGCGACGATTGGTCGCGAAGGCCGCATCCCCAAGGAGAAATTCACCGGCTTCCTGGAAGTGATGCGTGACCTGGCCAAGGACATGGGGGAGTGGGCGTTCTATGTGGTGCTGATCATGCTGGCCATCACGCTATGGAAGCGATTCCCCTACAAAACCTGGCGACTGACGCATCTGGCCATGCCGGTGCTTTATCTGATGCTGGCACTGCATGCAGTCATGCTTGCGCCGACAGATTACTGGACCCAGCCAGTAGGAATTCTCCTGGCGACCCTCATTGCGGGCGGAATCTATGGCGCCCTGCATTCACTGGTCGGCCGCATCGGGCGCAAACGCCAGGTGAATGGGTCGATTGTGGCCCTCGAACAGCCTGCTTCGGATGTGCTGACTGTTCGCTGTCAACTCGGCAATGGCTGGCGAGGTCATCGTCCCGGCCAGTTCGCTTTCGTTACCTTCGACGCGAAGGAAGGTGCTCATCCTTTCACAATTGCCAGTGCGGGTCGCGATGATCGGACCATCACTTTCCAGATCAAGACGCTGGGTGATTACACCCGCACCCTCGGCAACCGGCTGGAAATCGGCCAGGCAGTGAAGGTTGAAGGTCCTTATGGTCGCTTCGACATGGCCCGGCAGGATTCGAGCGCCCAACAAATCTGGATTGCTGGCGGGATCGGGGTGACGCCATTCCTGGCCTGGCTGGATTCATTGCAGCAGACGCCGAGCCAGGTTTCTGCGGATCTCCACTACTGCACCCGGGATCGAGCCAATGATCCGTTTGTCTCCCGTCTCGAGGCAAGTTGTGTCGCGTTGCCAGGTATCCGTCTGCACATTCATGGTGCCCAACAGGGTGAAACATTGAGCGCTGCCGATGTGGCCGCCGCGCAGACTGGCTCACGCCGGTCCGAAATCTGGTTCTGCGGGCCGCAAGGCTTGGCAGAAAAGCTCAAGCATGAACTTGGGCGTATCGGACAAGGCCGGTTCAGATTCCACCAAGAAGCTTTTGAAATGCGGTGAAACACCAACCGATCTAACCAAAGGAAATGAAATTATGAAAACCATCTCGATCATCCTGCTTGCATTGTCCATGACGACCGTACATGCCGCCACGCCTGAGGTCCAAGCGGAATCCTGCGATCAGATCAGGGAACAGATTCGGGCGCATACGGGGATTCCGGCCAAGCCCAACACGACCCTGCTGGGCAAGGTGGGGGCAAACAAGAAATGCCGTTTCACTTCTGCCGAGGCGTATCGTGCGGCCTGGGGCGACAAACCCCTGCCCAAGGACGATCGACGTGATCGTCGCTCGAAAGGGCGCGAGCACGATGATGATTGATGCGGATGTCAAACGGATGTTGATTAAGGGTTCCTTAAGCTGAACGTGAAAGACTGCCAGAATCATGACGCCACCTGAAATGACCTCTGCCTCCTTGCTCCTCTGGATCGTATTGGGGATTACGCTGCAAATCGCGTTGTGGCTGGGTATCAGCTTCTGGCGGCATTGGGGTGAGTATCAGGCGCTGCGCACAGGCGTGGGGTCTGATAGGGAAATGATCGTTCCCGTTAAAGAAACTTTGCCTTCAGCATCCGAGCCGGCATCTGTCGCGGCGTGGAGTGGTTTCAGGAATTTTCGGGTTGATCGCAAGGAAATCGAGGACGGTGCGCAATCCATTTGTTCGTTTTACCTGGTACCAGAAGACAAGCAGCCGCTTCCCCCGTTCCAGCCCGGCCAGTTCCTGACATTCCGTCTCGACGTACCCGCGCCCGACGGCCATACAGAGCAGATTACTCGCTGCTACTCCTTGTCCGATGCAAGTCCGCGCGCCTGGCGGTCACTTCCATATTGACCGTAGTGACGCACCAGTCGTCTTGATCGGTGGCGGCATCGGGATCACCCCGGTGCTTTCCATGCTCAACTGGTGTGTGGCCGAGCAACCTGGCCGGGAAGTCTGGCTTTACTACGGCGTGCGTAACAGCAACGAGCCGATCAAGCGGTCCCATCTCGAAGCGCTTGCCGCGACTTATCCGAACTTCCATCTGCGGCTGTGTTTCAGTGACCCCTTGCCGGGCGATCAACTTGGGCGTGACTATCACCATCAAGGGCGCGTGGATGTCGCGCTATTCAGGACGGAACTCCCCCTTAAGCCCTACCACTTCTACATCTGCGGTCCGACGCCGATGATGGAAAGTCTCGTCCTGGGCCTGGAAGGCTGGGGCGTGCCGGAGATCCGCATCCACTACGAAGCCTTTGGCCCGGCATCAATCAAGCGCTCGGCAAACCCGACAGCCGTTGAACCTGTGGCGGCAATACAAAGCGACATCGTCGTCACCTTTGCAAAGTCGGGCAAACAGCTTCCCTGGCAGCCGGGCATGGGGAGTTTGCTGGATTTCGCCGAGGCCAATGGGGTAAAAGTTGAGTCCAGTTGCCGGGCGGGAAGTTGCGGATGTTGCCAAACCACGATCAAAGCAGGCGAAGTGGCTTACGGTCATGCGCCAGACTTTGATCCCGAACCAGGTAGCTGCCTGCTCTGCAGTTGCACCCCGAAAACCAGCGTGACTCTGGAGGCCTAGATGACCAACAACCTCTGGCGCAATCATATCCTTCCCTTTACGCTGCTGGTTGGCCTGCTCGCTGTAGCGACCCTGGTGGGCGACTATCTGCTGCACCGCTTCAATTTGGTCTGGATCGGGCGCTACCTAGGCATTCCGGGCACCTTGCTGATCATCGGTTCCCTGATCTATTCGTTGCGCAAGCGCAAGATGATCACGTCGGGCAACATGAAATCCTGGCTCAGCATGCACGAAGTCGGTACCTGGCTGGGTTCCCTGATGGTCTTGCTGCATGCTGGTATTCATTTCAATGCCATCCTGCCCTGGCTGGCCACGGTGGCAATGGGCGTGAATGTCATCAGCGGCATGGTGGGAAAACTACTTCTCGGCCGTTCGCGTGAACATGTCTTGGGACAGCGTGACCACTACCAATTACGAGGGATGTCCAAAGAGGACATTGAGCGCGCAGTGTTCTGGGATGCGGTCACCCTGGATGCCATGACCAAGTGGCGCAAAGTCCATATCCCGATTTTTATCGTCTTCGCGGTACTGGCACTGGGCCACATCATCAGCATCTTCTTGTTCTGGGGCTGGGCATGAGCCGCACGCTGAAGTGGATCCTTGCCGCCAACCTGATCGTGTTGGCCATCCTGGCTTTCGTCTATCCCCATCTGATGGTTGGCCCCGGCAAGTTGATTCCTGGCCATGCAAAACTGGAATCGGACTGCTTTGCCTGTCATGCCGCATTCACCGGTGCCGAATCACAACGCTGCGTCAGCTGTCACAAGCCAGAGGAGATAGGGAAGCTTACCTCTGCAGGATTGCCCGTCCAGAAACCCCTGACTTCAACACCGTTCCACCAAAAACTCATCAGCTCGGACTGTGTCGCCTGCCATAGCGATCATGCCGGGGTGAAACGTTTCCGCCCGACCGGGCAGTTCAATCATCGGTTGTTGGAAAAGGCGACACGCGACGAATGTCAGGGTTGCCACAAGTCACCCAAGGACAACCTGCACCAGCAGATCACGGGCAATTGCAGTCAATGCCACAGCCAGGACAAATGGACGCCTGCCACCTTCGATCACGCGAAGTATTTCGAGCTGGATCGCGACCACAATGTGAAATGCGCAACCTGCCATGTCCGCAACGACTACAGCAGCTATACCTGCTATGGCTGTCACGAGCACTCGCAGGAAAAGATCCGCCGCAAGCACATCAAGGAGGGCATCCGCGACTACAGCAACTGCGCCGAATGTCACAAGAACGCCGACGAACACGATATCCGAATGCCAGGAAGGGAGCGTGAGGGAAAAAGGAAGCATGGCAGAAAGCACGATGATGACTGACTCGGCCGTACCCAGCCTGCAACGCTATGCGTGGATTTCCATTGGTGCCGCAATTGCGACCATTCTGCTCAAGGGGGTGGCATGGCAGCTGACCGGATCGGTCGGCCTGCTCTCGGATGCCATCGAGTCCTTTGTCAATCTCGCGGGCGCGCTCATGGCGCTGTGGATGCTCTGGCTGGCGGAACAACCTGCCGACGAGGATCACCCGCACGGACACGGTAAGGCCGAGTATTTCTCCAGCGCCTTCGAGGGTTTCCTGATTGTCCTGGCGGCCGTCAGCATTGGTTATACGGCAATCGAACGATTCATAAATCCCCGGCCGATCGAGGCTGTCGGCATTGGATTGGTTGTTTCAGTTGCGGCCTCAGTCATAAACCTGCTTGTGGCACGCTTGCTATTGAAGGCAGGCCGCGAGCATCAGTCCATTACGCTCGAAGCTGATGCCCACCATCTGATGACGGATGTCTGGACCTCCGTTGGCGTCATCCTTGGGGTGGGACTTGTGGCGATGTCAGGCTGGAACTGGCTGGATCCGACGATTGCAGTGCTCGTTGCCGCGAACATTGTCTGGACGGGATGGCAGTTGATGCATCGCTCAGCTTCCGGGCTTATGGACACTGCTTTGCCGCCAGAGCAAAAGCGCCTCATTACCGAAGTCTTCGATCGCTACATCGAACAGGGCATCGCCTACCACGCCTTGCGGACACGACAGGCTGGACGACGGTCGTTCATCAGTTTCCATGCGCTAGTGCCGGGAAAATGGTCAGTTCAGGAGGCCCATGACTGGGTTGAGCGAATTGAGCGTGATCTGAGGACAGCGATCCCCAACTGCCACATCACTTCCCATCTGGAGCCGATAGATGATCCATGTTCAATGGATGATCAGGCACTTGATCGGGCCAGGTAAGCCTGCCCTCGCTGGTGACCGCCCCCGCTTCTGAACTTCCCCAGGATAATCACATGACACTCGAAGAACAACGTTCCATCCTCGCCCTGTGCCTGCATGCCGCCTTTGCCGATGGCGTCAAGGACGACCGTGAACGCGAAGAGGTAAAACGCATTGCGGAATCACTATCCGAAGGCACCCCTGGCCTAGATATGGCCCGTCTGTATCAAGACGTCCTGCTCAAACGCCTGTCGCTGGACACGGCGGCAGGCACACTTTCCGATATCGGGCAGCGCCAGTTCGCTTACGAAATGGCTGTTTGCGTCTGCGAGGCTGACGGGCGCATGAGTCCGGCCGAACGCGCCTTCCTTGAGGAACTCAAGCGTTCCCTGAATCTCGACGCGGCCCAATCCAGTGCAATCGAACAGACGATCGATCCGATTGTTTCCGCCGCCGATTTGCCTGTGAAGCAGTTGAAACAAGTCGGCCCCCTGGATGCTGAACTGGACAAGACAATCCTCAACAGCGCCCTGCTTAACGGAGCACTCGAACTGTTACCCCAGTCCTGGGCATCGATGGCGATCATTCCGCTCCAAATCCGCATGGTGTATGGCATCGGTAAGGCTCATGGGGTCGAACTGGATCAAGGGCACATCAAGGAGTTCATCGCCGCCGCTGGAGTCGGGCTGACCTCGCAATATTTAGAGCAGTTCGGCCGAAAGCTGCTGGGCGGCTTGCTGGGCAAGGCGGCAGGAAAGACCTTCGGGAAGATCGGTCGCGCTGCCACCGGCATGGCCTTCTCGTTCGCCACCACCTATGCGCTCGGTCAGGTAGCGAAGCGGTATTACGCCGGTGGTCGGACCATGAGCACCGCGTTGTTGCAGGAAACCTTCCAGAGTCTGCTGACTCCTGCCAAGCAGTTGCAGCAGCAGTACCTCCCGCAAATGGAACAGAAGGCTCAGTCACTGGACATGGGGCAGGTGATGAATCTAGTTCGTGGAGTGTGACCAGTAGATCGTCGCTTTATGCTTCCCGTATGTAGCGCCGCTGTTGTGCAGCCTAGAAAATGTGCCATTTAGCGGCAGTTGCAGTTAAGCGGTAGAGAATCGATGCATTGCCGTCAGGCTCAGCCCGCTGGATCAAAGTCGGCTGCGGCCGAAACCCGTCATTGGAGATACAGTAGTTTGATATCTGGCGACGTGATATCTGGCGACGTTGCTCCTGATGGCTGGTGCGGATAAAATCAGATTTTCGAGGGCTAGACAGTTTGTGTTGGCATACCTTCTGGCCCGCCAAGAATATAAATAAGCCCTTGACTTCAAGGGCTTATTTTTTATTTACGATCACAACTATCAATTTGACACCAATGTGCTGTATGCCGGCCTGTATTCGGCCAGCGGGAAGTCGCACCAACTGCTCAGGGCCATTGACGAGGGCGGGGTGCGCATCGCGCTGTCGACGCCGTTGTTGTTCGAATATGAAGATGTGCTCAAGCGAAATCAGGCGGAGTTGAATCTGAGCGACGCCGAGGTGGACGTGGTGCTTGACAACCTGTGCGCACGGGCCGATTTTCAGGCAGTCTATTTCCTGTGGCGCCCCTGTCTGCCAGATGCCAAGGACGATATGGTTCTGGAACTGGCGGTTGCCGCGCAAGTGCCGTGTATAGTGAGCTTTAACGCCAAGGATTTCGGTCCGGCGTCCCGCTTCGGGATTGAAGTGCTGACCCCGAAAATCTTGCTGGAGGAACTGCAATGACTACCCTGAATCTGACGCTGCCCAATTCCATTCAACGCCATCTGCAAGAGATGGCCGACCTCGAAGGCGTGCCCGTCAATCAGTTCGTCATGAGTGCGGTGGTGGAGAAGATCTCCGCACTGACCGCCGAGTCGTATCTCCGCACGCGCGCCGGCCGCGCCGATCCCGCTGCGTTTCGGGCGATTCTGGACAAGGTGCCCCAGCGTCCGCCGCTGGCTGGCGACGAATGATCGCCCTGGCCTGATGGCTTGCGATTTGATTTCCCGGGTTGTGGCGGATTTGCGTTGAAATTGCCGAGGACGTAGTCAGCAACGGCAATGGTGCCGGCCGGGTGTGCTCGGGATCGACCTGCAGGCTTCAAGGCCTTGAAACCACTGCGTGCGACCGCAATTTCTGATAGCTTTGGGCCTGCCGAATATGGGGTTCGCTCATGCAATTCAAGGACTATTACCAGATTCTGGGCGTGGCTCGCGAAGCCACTGCCGAGGAAATCAAGAAGGCGTTCCGCAAGCTTGCACGCAAGTATCATCCGGATGTCTCGAAGGAGCCAGATGCGGAAACGCGCATGAAGGAGGTCAACGAGGCCTATACGGTTCTTTCCGACCCGGAAAAGCGCGCCGCCTACGAACAGCTAGGGAAGGGTTACACCCCCGGTCAGGATTTTCGTCCGCCACCGGACTGGGATGCCGGCTTCGAGTTTTCCGGCCGGGGCTATTCCCCGCAGGAGGCGGCGGAATTCTCCGATTTTTTCGCGGAGCTTTTCGGGCGCATGGGGCGGGGCGGGGGCTTTCGAACCGGTGGCCACGACGCGCACTTTCGCGCTCGCGGCGAAGATCATCATGCCAAGGTGCTGCTCGATCTGGAGGATGCCTTCACCGGGGCCATGCGTCAGATCACCTTGCGCGCACCCGAGTTCGATGCCCAAGGTCTGGTGCGACTGAGGACGCGTACCCTCAATGTGAAAATTCCGCGCGGCGTCCGCGCCGGCCAGATCATTCGTCTCGCAGGGCAGGGCGCGCCTGGCCTGGGGGGTGCGCCGGCCGGCGACCTGTTGCTGGAAGTGCACTTCCGGCCGCACTTGCGCCTGTCCGCCGAGGGCCGCGATCTGCACCTGAGCCTGCCGGTGGCGCCGTGGGAAGCGGCGCTCGGCGCCGTCGTGCCGGTCGATCTGCCGGGGGGCGCGTTGAAGGTGCGCATCCCTGAGGGCGCGCAGAGCGGCAAGCAGTTGCGCGTGCGTGGCAAGGGCATTCCCGGCGAACCGCCGGGCGACCTGCTCCTCGATATTCAGGTAGTCCTGCCTCCGGCCGACACGCCACGCGCGCGGGCTCTCTATGAAACCATGGCGAAGGAACTTGCCTTCGATCCACGCGGGAGGGCGTGAGCAATGCAGGAAAATGAAATCTTGGACGGCATCCTGATGGAGGATTCCTGGCTGACCCTGGAGCAGGTGGCTTCGGCCTGCGCGGTGGAGCCGCAGTGGCTCGTCCGGCATCTCGGGGCGGAGCTCTTTCCGCATGCCGAGTGTGTGGCGGGCGTCTGGCGCTTTTCCAGCGCGGAGTTGGCGCGCGCACGGCGCATGCGGCAGGTCGAGCGGGACTTCGATGCGGTGCCGGAACTCGCGGCGCTGGTGGCCGACATGCTCGATGAGCTGGATCGCCTGCGCGAACGTCTCACTTGCCTGGAACACGGCCGATGAGACGGCAGGTGAACGAACTGCCTGCCCGCTCGGTACTCCATGAGGACGATGCGGCCGACAATAGCCGCGATGCCCGGGAGGCATCCTCCTGATGGATCTCCGCGATGCGGCTGCGATCGGCGACACCGGGCAGTGCTCCCGACGCGCGTTCCCTTGGGGAGCGCGATGGAAATGATCGTGGATGGCGTCGCCGGGCTCGGCGACGAGTTCTTCATGCGCGAGGCGATATCACTGGCGCGGGCGGCGGAATGCCTGGGCGAGGTGCCGGTTGGCGCCGTCGTGGTCAGGGCAGGAAAGATCATCGGGCGCGGTTTCAACAGTCCGATCGGCGAGAGCGACCCGACCGCCCACGCCGAGATTGCCGCACTGCGCGACGCGGCGCGCACGCTCGGGAATTACCGCCTGCCGGGGTGCGAATTATTCGTGACACTGGAACCCTGTGCGATGTGCGCCGGGGCGATTCTGCATTCGCGGATTGCGCGTGTGGTGTATGGCGCCCGCGACCCGAAGACCGGGGTCCACGGCAGCGTCGTCGATCTCTTCGGCGTCGAGCGCCTAAACCATCATACCGCCGTGCTCGGCGGCGTTCTGGCGGATGAGTGCAGTGGCGTCCTTTCCGCCTTTTTTGCCGAGCGGCGCCGGAAAACGCAATGAAGGTCATCATTTCGGTTGCCCGCCAGATGCTGACCCTGTTCGACGATGCCGGGGGCGTTCTGCGCGAGTACCGCATCTCGACCGGCAAGGCGGGGGTCGGCGAATTGTCGGGCAGTTTCCAGACCCCGCGCGGTCGACACCTGATCCGGGCAAAAATCGGCGCCGGCGCCGAGGAGAACACGATATTCGTTGGCCGCCGGCCCACCGGCGACGTCTGGTCTCCGCAGTTCGAGCAGCAGCATCCCGGGCGTGACTGGGTCCTGACGCGCATCCTGTGGCTATCGGGTTGCGAGCCGGGACGAAACCGGCTGGGTTGTGTCGATACGATGCGCCGTTACATCTATATCCACGGGGCGCCGGAACATGCCGACATGGGCACGCCGGCGTCGCATGGCTGCATCCGCATGCGCAATGCCGACATCGTCGAACTTTTCGATCTGGTGCCGGCCTACACGCCGGTCGATATCCGCGAAGACTGAAGCGGCTGGCCGTTGGGCCCGAAGCTGCGTTCCTCGAAGGTGATCGCACCGCCGGCGGCCAGCATGACCACCGTCGAGGCACGCGTTCCATAGGGCTCGGAGCGCACGAAGATCGCCGACAGGCGCCGTTCCCAGTCCAGCGGAATTCCCGTCTCCGGCAACTCGGTGTCGGGAACGATCTCGTCGTCGGCCAGGATCGCGAACAGCGGCGCCGGGTCAGGCAAGTTGGCCAGCGACCCGGTGAACCCCTGGCAGGCGGTCAGCAGTTTCGGCCATGGACTGTCGAGCAGATGATTGGATAGCCCATAGACGCCGGGCGCCAGTTGCAGCGACTGTTCGCTGCGATTGCTGCAGTACCAGAGCGATTGGTCATCAGCGACCAGCAGATTGAAGCCCGCGTATCCGGCCCGGTCGATTTCGTCGACATAGTCGGCCGCACGCTGCCGTCCAGCAAGGAAATCCCGCGTCAACCTGCCTCTTGAATGGAGGCTCTTGGCGGCAGCGACTTCACGGACGTTGGTGACCGCCGCGAAGCGCCCGTCGCGCGTGATGCCAAGCCAGGTGCCACCGGCCTCGAGGTCACGGCCGGCAATGACTTCGGGCGCATCGGCCCAGAAGTCGGCACGGGCGGTCGGGCGCGCATAAAACTCGTCACGATTGGCGGCAACGACCAGCGGGTAGTCCGGATGAACCCGCCAGCCGACCACGATCAGGCACATTTTTGCCCGTTTTCAGGGGTTGACCGCAACCGCCTCGATTTTCGGACCGTCGCGCGATCCGAGGTGCAGGTTGCCGGCAAAATTCGATTGCACCACCGCCAGCGCCTCGTAGCCGCCGGCCGGCGAGGGCGCGCCGCTGACGACCTTGCCGCAGGCCTGGTCCGGGCTGTCCGGCGAATGGAGATCGGCGCCGGCCGCAAGCGGCTGATCGCTCCGGACGCGGTACAGGTGACGCTTGACCTTCCCGAGGTACTGGGTGCGGGCAACGATTTCCTGCCCCGGGTAGCACCCCTTGTGGAAACTGATGCCTCCGAGCTTCTCGAAATCGGCCATCTGCGGGACGAACTCCTCCTTCGTCGCGGCCGTCACCAGCGGGAAGCCGGCCCGGACATCGAGCCAGCGCCAGGCCGGCAATCCGGCGGGACGCGCCTTCAAGGCAAGCCGTTTCCACAAATCGGACACCGTGTGCTGGTCGACCGCAACGATGTATCTGTCGGCTTCCAGCCCGATCACGCTGGCTTGCGCGCTGATCGCCGCGGTCATCGGCGCCGCCGGGCACGGCAGGCCGGCGTCTGCCAGCGCTGCGCCGGCCTGCCGGCCGCCAAGGCCAAGCAACAGGCGGCTTTCGGTCAGCGCCCGCAGCCCGACCCTGGAGCGCAGCACGAACATCTGCAGACGCTTCAGCGAAGCGGCTTCGAGGTCGCCCGAGACGATCAGCCGGAAGGCATCCGCCTCGCGCCAGACGACGAAGCTTGCCTGCATGCGTCCCTTGGTGGTGCACCAGGCGGAATGTTGTACCTGAGCGACGCCCAGATGGTTGATGTCGCTGGTGAACTGGTTATGCAGGAAGGTCCTGGCATCGTCGCCGGAGACCTCGACCAGTCCAAGGTGGGTCAGCGGCACCAGAACGGTCTGGTTGCTGGCCGCACCAAGCTCGCCGATGGCATCGCCGAAGTTGAGAATCTCGTCGGATCCGTTGGCGAAGACGGCCTCGGCGGATTCCAGGAAACTACGCCAGTTCGGGTTCATGAAGGCTCCTGTCAGGGTTTGCGCTATTATATCTCGCGTTCGATTGTGCTCGTTTCTCCTGGGCATGACCCGGTTGCAGTCGGCGACTTCCCGTGCGTCTATTCCTCAAGTTCCTCCTGTTCCTGTGCGTTTCGCTCGCGGCCGTGATCGCGGCGGCTGTCTGGTGGGCCAATGCACCGATCGGGCTGCGCGACCGGAGCGTCGAATTCCGGATCGTCTCCGGCAGCAGCTTGCGTTCCGCCGCCAGCCAGATGCGGGAGGCCGGAGTTGACGTCAATCCCGGCCTGTTGGCGCTTCTCGCCCGCTGGCGCGGCGTCGCCACCGCCATCAAGGCCGGCAGCTATGCCGTAAACACGGGCATTACGCCCGAGCAATTGCTGGCCAAGCTGGCCCGGGGCGATATGACCCAGGGCGAGTCGACACTGGTCGAAGGCTGGACTTTCGCCCAGTGGCGGGCCCGCCTCGACCAGCACCCGGATCTCAAGCATGAGACGCGCGACCTTCCGGAGTCCGAAATCGCCACTCGACTTGGCATCGAAGGCGGCCGGATCGACGGGTGGCTGTTTCCCGACACCTACCTTTTCGACAAGCAGTCGAGCGACCTCGAACTGTTCGCACGCGCCCACCGGGCGATGCGCAAGAAGCTCGAGGGCGCCTGGAGCGAGCGCGATCCGGGGCTGCCTTACAGGAATCCCCATGAGGCTCTGATCATGGCCTCGATTGTCGAAAAGGAAACGGGTCGTGCCGACGACCGCGCGCTGGTGGCGGCGGTCTTCGTCAATCGCCTGCGCAAGGGCATGCTGCTGCAGACCGATCCGACCGTCATCTACGGACTGGGCGAGAAGTTCGACGGCAATCTGCGCAAGCGCGACCTGCAGGCCGACACGCCCTACAATACCTACACCCGCAGCGGGTTGCCGCCGTCGCCGATTGCCATGCCCGGCGCGGCGGCAATCCACGCGGCGCTCCACCCGGCGGACAGCGACGCACTGTATTTTGTTGCCCGCGGCGACGGCGGCAGCCAATTTTCAAGAACGCTGGATGAACACAACAAGGCCGTCAGCAAATTCCAGAAAGGCGACAAGTGAAAGGGAAGTTCATCACCTTCGAGGGTGTCGACGGCGCCGGCAAGAGTAGCCATGTCGGTTGGCTGGCGGAACTGCTGCAGCAAAGGGGACTGGCTGTCCATGTCACGCGCGAGCCGGGCGGCACCGAACTGGGCGAAAAGCTGCGGGAATTGCTGCTGCACCAGTCGATGCACTTGGAAACGGAAACCCTGCTGATGTTCGCGGCGCGGCGCGAACATCTCGCCGAGCTGATCGAGCCGGCGCTTGCCAGGGGTGACTGGGTGATCTGCGACCGCTTCAGCGACGCCACCTATGCCTACCAGGGAGGAGGGCGCGGGCTCGAGCGCCACAAATTGCAGCAGCTCGAACAATGGGTTCATGGTCACCTGCAACCCGATCTGACCCTTCTGTTCGATCTGCCGCTGGATGTCGCGCGCGAGCGCATCGCGCTAGCCAGCCGTGTCCTCGATCGCTTCGAGCAGGAACGTGCCGACTTTCACGAACGGGTACGCCAGGCTTACCTTGAGCGTTGGCACTCGTCTCCCGGGAGAATTCATGTGATTGACGCCCAAGGCAGCATTGAAACAATTCGCAAGTCACTTGAGGATGTTATCTCAAGTATCTATTAATGAACGTTATTGATCTCCATTCCGGGATTTGGGCCAGCCTTCAGGCGCAGCGCGAGAGATTGCCGCACGCGCTACTCCTTGTCGGCCAGCGCGGCTCGGGCAAATCTGCGCTGGCCCAGGCCTTCGCGAAAAGCCTGCTCTGCGAACAACCGCTGAATGGGGGCCATTTCTGCGGCAAATGCCTTGCGTGCAACTGGTTCGACCAGGAAAACCACCCGGATTTCCGCCTTCTGCAGCCGCAGGCGATGGTCGAGGAAGCGGACGCGGAAGAGGGCAGAAAGAGAGCCAGTCAGCAAATAACCATCGATCAGGTGCGCGCCCTCGGAGATTTCTTCAACGTCGGGACGCATCGTGCCGGCTTGAAGATCATCGTCGTCAATCCCGCCGACGCAATGAACCGGAACACCGCCAACGCACTTCTGAAGATACTTGAGGAACCGGCTCCAGGTACATTGTTTTTAATGGTTTCCAATGAACCGTTGCGCTTGCTGCCGACGATCCGCAGCCGCTGCCAGGCGATTCCCGTCGGCATCCCGCGGGCCGCTGTTGCGGAAGCGGCATTGGCAGCGGAAGGGATCAAACAGCCCGCGCGCTGGCTTGCTTTGGCTGGCGGCTCGCCCGGCCTGGCAATCGAACTGGCGACTGCGCAAGAGGGTGGCTGGCTCGACATCCTGACGCAGCGTCTCGCCGCGAAGGGCGAACTCGACCCGATCGCCCTTGCCGCCGACCTGGAGAAGGTCGTCAGGGAGAGCAAGGGAAGGCTCGCCTTGAAGTCGATAGTCGAGGCTATGCAGAAGTGGCTGGTCGATCTCACGCTGGCCAGCAACGGACTGCCGGTCCGATATTTTCTGCTGCAACAGGCCACAATCGCGGAACTGGCTGATATTATTTCGCCCGCGTGTCTTGTGCGCGCCTACCGGTTGCTTCTGACGCGTCGCCGCGAAGCTGAGCAGCCGCTTAACGCCCGCCTGTTTCTGGAGGGACTGTTCATGGACTATCGAAGTCTGCTGAGACAATAAACGACGATGGCTGACCCCAAACCGGCCCCGGCCCAGCGCCCGAGCGTCCTTTCGCTCAACATCAGCTCGAAATCCGCGCTCTACGCGGCATTCATGGTGCATTTGCGCAATGGCGGGATCTTCATCCCGACCACGCGAAGTTACAACATTGGCGACGAAGTGTTCATGCTCCTGTCGCTGATGGACGATCCTGCCAAACTGCCGATTGCCGGCACCGTGGTCTGGATCACCCCGGCCGGCGCTCAGAATGGGCGTGCCCAGGGAATCGGCGTTCATTTCAACAATGACGAAAGCGGTCAGGAGGCACGGCGCAAGATCGAAGGTCTGCTCGGCGGCGTCATGCAGTCCACGCGTCCGACGCACACCCTCTGATCCAGAGGATGCTGGTCGACTCCCATTGCCATCTCGACTTTCCCGATCTGTCGCGATGCCTTCCCGAGATCCTCGCGCGCATGGACGAGAATGGCGTCGGCTGGGCAGTCTGCATTGGCGTCAATCTCAAGGACTTCCCCGGAGTTCTGGCGCTGGCTGAAAGCCACCCGAACCTCTACGCCACCGTCGGCATTCATCCCGAGTACGCCGACGTCGAAAACCCGGGCGAAGAGGAACTTGTTGTACTGGCCGACCACCCGAAAGTGATTGCCATCGGCGAGACCGGTCTCGACTACTACTGGCAAAAGGACCGCCCGAAATGGCAGCGCGACCGCTTCCGCCGCCACATTCGTGCCGCAATCAGGGCGCGCAAGCCGCTGGTTGTGCATATGCGCGACGCGGCCGATGACACCTTGAGAATACTTGAGGAGGAGGGCGCCGAGGCGGCCGGCGGGGTGATGCACTGCTTCACGGAGACCTGGGAAGTCGCCCGACGCGCTCTCGATCTCGGCTTCCACATTTCGTTTTCGGGCATCGTCACCTTCAGGAATGCGCTGGCAGTCAAGGAGGTGGCCCGGAAGACGCCACTCGATCGCATATTGCTGGAAACGGATGCGCCATACCTCGCACCGGCACCTTATCGCGGCAGGACCAATGAGCCAGCCTACGTGCGGTACGTGGCCGAGGAGGTTGCGCGCCTGCGTGGCCTGTCTCCGCAACAGGTCGGCGAGGCCACGACCAGCAACTTTTTCAACCTTTTCAAACACGCACTGCGACCCGAACAATCATGAAAAATACTCTTCTCGCTATCCTTCTGGCCTCCGCCTTGCCCCTGACAGCCTCGGCCGCCACCTACGATGACCTGATCAGCGCCGCAAAACTGGGCGACACCAGGGACATCGCCAAGCTGGTTCAGCGCGGCGCGTCGGTCGATACGACCGACAAGGAGGGCAATACCCTGTTGATGTTGGCAGCGCGGGACGGCCATAACGAACTCGTCGAATACCTCATCAAACAGCGTGCGAAGGTCAACGAACGCAATGCAGTCGGCGATACCGCCTTGCGCCTCGCGGCATTCCGCGGGCACCTGAAGGCGGCACAACTGCTCGTCGCCAATGGCGCCGAAGTGAACATGAGCGGGTGGACGCCGCTGATCTATGCGGCATTCAACGGCCACACGGACATTGCCCGGCTTCTGGTGAAGTCGGGTGCGGACGTCAATGCAGCGACAGAGAACGGCATGACGGCGCTGATCGTTGCCGCCAAGGGTGGCCACATGGAGATCGTGAAACTGCTGCTTGCCAATCGCGCCGATCCCAACAAGCGACTGGACAGCGGCGAGACGGCGCTCGACGTCGCGCTCAAGGCCCAGAATACCGACATCGGCGATCTGTTGCTGCGCGCCGGCGGGAAATCAGGCAAGACCGTCTCGATCGAAATCAGGTAGTTGTCCTTTCCCTTGAGGGTGCCAACTGTCGCGCCAAGTAAATCTTGGTAACTGACATCCGCCAAATTCAACAACTTACGTAGGCCAGAGAGGAGTTTTCTTTCTGGCCTCGTTGTTCGTGTTATCTATGTATTTCTGTTGCTTAGGCCTGCAGTGACGCTAATTGACCGGTTACCGAATTTTCCGGGCGGGTTACTTGGTTGGCGCGACAACCGCGATGTGGCACCCCGATCCCGCCATGCCGCACTGCGCATAATTTGCATTATGTAAAGTGCTGGGCGTTGCTTCAAGGGGCGCCCTTAGTTCAGATCCTCTTCCCTGAATCTGGGCAATCTGATTATCGGGATTCCCTCGTCAGCGAGCGAGATCACATCCTCCCGGGTTGCAGTGCCATGGATCGATCTGTCGGGTGCGTCCTCGTAGTGGATCCTCCGCGCTTCCGCTGCGAACTGGTCGCCAACATCGTCGGAGCTGGCGATCAGCGCTCTGACCAGTTGGCGGTAGGCGGCAATGATCTGCGTTCGAGTCGGCGTTGTGGGCATTCCCCGCGAACCGTCGACCCCGGTGGCCGGTACTTGCCTGCCAATGGCAACGGCCGACGGCACCCGTCGAACCTCCTGGCTGTCGCACTGCGGACAACTGACGAGATGCCGATTGATTTGAGCTTCAAAGTCGGTCGCACTGTGAAACCAGCCCTCAAAGCGGTGATCGTTCGCGCAAAGAAGGTCGTAGATGATCATTTCAGCAACTCACTGCACGCTTCTGCCACGACTCGTTCATTAGCCAAACGCTCGTTCAAGGAGCCATATGTCCGGGCCGCAGGGCGGGCGATGGGCACCCACGGGCAGGCAAACGATTCGAGGTGTCGAAAACGACGAACCCCATGGCCGCGCCCGGCGACACACGCAGACCCTGCCTGCATCGGCACCGGCAATTCTTCGCGCATGGCCGGCCGGATTCAAGTCAGCACCCTCCCCTTGCCCATCATGCCAGCATATTCAATGGCTTGCGCGTCGATCTTGCGAACGATTACGCCGCTTCACATCGGCCTGCGATGAAGGAAACACTCTAGAAATCACGGGACGTCGTCCTGGTGCCCGGGACGGGAATCGAACCCGTACAGCCAGAAGCCGAGAGATTTTAAGTCTCTTGTGTCTACCAGTTTCACCACCCGGGCTGCCGGTCGATTATAGCGACGGCAAGAAAGAAAAGGGAAAGCAGCCGCTGCTTTCCCTTTTTGTCGTTGTACTTGTGGAGCGGCAGAAGAGTCTCGAACTCTCGACCTATACCTTGGCAAGGTATCGCTCTACCAACTGAGCTACTGCCGCAAATTCCTGGAGGCGCGAGCCGGAGTCGAACCGACCTACACGGATTTGCAATCCGGTGCATAACCGCTTTGCTATCGCGCCCCGCTTGAACCAGATGTCACTGCAACCAAAAAGGGAAAGCTGCGCTTTCCCTGGAAAGACTGGAGCGGCAGAAGAGTCTCGAACTCTCGACCTATACCTTGGCAAGGTATCGCTCTACCAACTGAGCTACTGCCGCGCTGAACCGAGCCAGCATTATAGGCACTCGCGGATGGATGTCAACGTCGTGACACGTCGTGACACGGTCGTGATGGTCACGGCGAGCGGCGGATTCAGTTCAATCTGTCGGGTCGACCGCAGCATTGCTTGAATTTGCGACCGCTGCCGCACGGGCACGGGTCGTTGCGCCCCGATTTCGGCTCCCCGCGACGCACGGTACCGCCGCTGCGCTTGTTGCGCCAGAAGTTGTAGAGCGTCTGGACAATGACCGGCAGGTGTTCCTGGACGTCGGCCACCAGACTGGCTTCCTCGGCCGGCGAGTACCAGCGCTCACCAGCCTCCTCGGCATCTTCCTTGAGCATGCCGTTCAGCAGGAACATCGGCTCGAGCAGTTCGGACAGGTCATCGGCGTGCTTGCCGGCGAGTTCGAACCAGTCACCGCCGAGACCGGCGCCGAAAACGTAAGTGTCGGCCCACGCGGCGTAGTCGTACTCCTCGCATGTTTCATCGAGCGGATAGAGCACCGGCGCGATCGTCTCGTCGCTGAGCAGGGCGGCGGCCAGGTCGTTGTTCAGGCGTATCAGCAGTTCGACCGTCTCGGCGACCTGCGGATCGTCGGCGCCTTCGAGCCCCCTGCCCAGCGCCTCCGGCAACCAGGTTGACGGTGCAACCGGCTGCGGGCCGCTGACAACGGCGCAGAGCATCGCCTGGATTTCGTCGAGGCGCATGGCATCTCCCTGGAACACCTCGGCTTCGAGCAGTTGCTCGAGGCGGTCGAAATCGCTGTCGCTGAGGGGTGCCGGGTTCATCTCGCCTTTTCCTTGTTGCCTGAGTGAATCATGGCTCAGTATAGGTGTCTCAATCGGCAACGCCAACCCCAGGAGCCAGCTTCCCCAATGCCCAAGATCGACAAAAGTGACGCCGAGTGGCGCGCCCGCCTGAGTCCGACCGAGTACCACGTGACCCGTGAAAAGGGCACCGAGCGCGCCTTTACCGGCCAGTACTGGGACTGTCACGAGGATGGCACCTACCGCTGTGTATGCTGCGGCGCCCCCCTCTTCCACTCGGAATCGAAGTTCGACTCGGGTTGCGGCTGGCCGAGCTTTCACACGCCGAATGATGAAGAACTGATCGCCGAACATGTCGACCGCAGCTTCGGCATGACGCGCACCGAGGTCACCTGCGCCGAGTGCGGCGCCCACCTCGGCCACGTCTTTTCCGACGGCCCGGCACCGACCGGGCTGCGCTACTGCATCAATTCGGCGTCGCTGAAGCTGGAACCGGAATAGCCTAAAGCCCGCGCGCCCAGGCCGGCCGGAGGTGGGCCTTTTCCGGACTTGCGATGGCCTGCCGCACCTGCGCCAGCAGGCGCTCCTTGTCGGCGCCCAGCGTGCCCTTGAGCACGAGCCAGTTCGACGCGTGATCGCTGCGGAAGACCGTGCGCTTGAGTTCCAGCGCCGAGAGGAGTTGCTCGGTTTCGACGAACAATCCATGCTGGGTCAACGGTTCCCACTCCGGGAAATCCGCGCGGAAGCGCTGCTCGCCGAGCGGGAAACTGACGACCAGCGTCGCCAGGTATTCCGGCTGCGTCGCGTTGGCCAGGCGCGCCGAATTCGCCGCATGCTGCCGTGAATACACCTTGCCGCCAAGACCGTTGAGGATCATCACCGAACGGGTGATGCCGGCCGCCCCGAGCTTGTCCAGCGCCTCGCGCGTGGTTTCGAAGGTTTCGCCCTTGTGGACCGCGGCAAGCACCCGGTCGTCGCCCGATTCGGCGCCGACGTAGACCAGCGACAGCCCGGCTGCCGCCAGTTCATCGACTTCCGCCTGCGATTTCTTGCGCAGGTTGCGCGGCAGGCAGTAGCTGGAAATGCGTCGCACCGCCGGCATGTGCACATGGATAGCCGCGAGGATGGTCAGCAGGCGTCGCGTCGGCAGCACCGTGGCGTCGCCGTCGGCGAGGAAGACGCGCCGTATCTGGTCGCCGAAGCGCTCGCCGGTCAGGCGGATGCTCTCCAGCACCTCGGCCTCGTCGCGCGCGCGGAATTTCTTCTGCGGCGCGGTATACATCTCGCAGAAGGTGCATTCGTTCCACGAGCAGCCGTCGGTCACCGGCAGGATCAGGGATTCGGCCTCGCTCGGCGGACGGAAGACCGGCTCGACGTAGCGGATCGGGATCATGCCGGAAAACGCTCGCGGAAGGCGGCCGGCACCGCCAGCGGTCTCCTCGCCGCGTAGTCGAAGAACATGATGCCGATCTTGCCGCGCGCCACTTCACGGCCGCTGACCTGCTCGCCGACGCGGTAAACGAGGTCGAAGCCGTATTTGTTAAATTCTGCGGGCGCCATCTCAATGACCAGCACCTCGCCGTGGAATGCCTCGGCCCGATACTGGATCGACGAATCGGTGACGATGATGCCGGCGCCTTCGACATCGAGTTCGCTGTAGCCGAGCGCCTTGAAGAAACGGACGCGCGCCTCGGAAGCCAGCGTTCCCAGCGCCGAGTTATCGAGGTGGTTGCGGTAATTGATGTGCTGGTCGTAGATCGTGATCGGCGTCGAAAAGCCGAAGCGATCGGGAAGTTCGATATGAATTCTGGCCAAGAAGGTCACCGCGGAATCGTTGGGTCGAAGGAGGCTGCAGCGACGCCAGGTCGCCGTCAGCGTTGAACAGGAGGAAATTATAGTCTGCCGCGGCGTGCCCTTGGCATGCGCCCGCCCACCAGCGATCCGGCCCGGGCCAGGAATGGGTTTTCGGGTGCTGTGGAATGGAAGAAGCAGCTTGGCGTTTGTCCTGATTGCCATCGAAGGGGTCAGGCAGGGGACGCAACTCGCCTTTGGCCACTGCTTCCGGCACCGAGAACGAGTACTGTCCCAACATCTTGATGTGTTCGCGCAATTAGGGAGGCAGGTGCGCCACGCCTTCGTCCTTCACCGTGCAGACTCCCGCGCCCCGCTAATTCAAGGCTGCCTCGCGTTGGTGAGGCTTGTCCCGACCTGCACGCTGTCGGCAGGAGAGTCAAGCAGACGGTATCCTGACGCTACTGTACTTCCGCGGTAATCGTGCTCTGTGGGGTGGGCGTCGCTGAAGCCGCGATGTCCACCCAGCCACCGCCCATCGCCTGGTACACATTGACCAGCTGCGTGTAGCGATCGGCAAGCAAGCGCACCCCTGCCAGCTCGGCTGCGAACAATTCGTTCTCCGCCACCAGTACATCGAGATAAGCGGCTACCCCCTTGTCGAACCGCAGCTTCGACAGACGCGCGAACTCGCGCAAGGCGTCCACCCGCTTGCCCTGCAGCGCGACTTCCTCGATCTTCTTCTGCGACCCCGTCAGCGCATCGTTCGTCTCGCGAAACGCGTTGAGGATTGTCTGTTGATAGAGGAGCAGCGCTTGCCGGTTTTGCGCTTCGGCCGAACTGACCTGTCCCTCGATCCCGCCGAAAGTGAAGATCGGGCCGCTGATGCCGGCAGCGATAAGGCCGGCGCTTGCCGGGCCGGTAAACAGGCTGCTGAACGCCGTGCTGACGCTGCCGAGCAGGCCGGTGATCGAGACGCTCGGGTAGTAGAGCGCGCGCGTGGCGCCGACGTTGGCATTCGCTGCCACCAGGTTCTGCTCTGCTTGCAGGATGTCGGGCCGCCGCTGCAGCAGTGCCGACGGCAGGTCGGCGGGGATCAGCGGCACGACGAGTTGGTCGATGGTCTTGCCACGTTCGATCGGCCCGGGGTTGCGGCCGAGCAGGATCGAGATCAGGTTCTCCTGCGCGGCGATCGCCTGCTCGAAGGCCGGAATCGCGGCCAGCGCCTGTTGGTACTGCGAATCGATCTGCATCACTTCCGTCTTGGCCACGATGCCGCCTTTGAAGCGCAACTCGAACAGCCGCGCCGTGGCGCCGAAGTTCCTGGCCGTCGCCTGCGCGATTTCCAGTTGGCGGTCGAGTGCGCGCAGCGCGATGTAGCTAGTCGCGACGCTCGATACCAGCGATAGCACGACGCCGCGCTGGGCCTGCTCGCTGGCATAGACCTGCGCTTGCGCAGCTTCGCTCAGGCGGCGCACACGACCGAACAGGTCGAGCTGCCAGGACGCGCCAAGTGAAGCCCGGTATAGCGAAAAATACGGGTCGGCATCGGGCGGCAGCGGCGGCTGGCCGACGCGGCTGGCGCGCGTCCGGTTGGCCTCGGCGCCGTAACCGAGCTGCGGGTACAACTGCGCGCGGGTGGACGTCAGCGCACCGATGAACTGATCGACGCGTGCCGCGGCAATGCGCACGTCGAGGTTCTCGCGCAACGCGCTGTCCACCAGTTCGTTCAACACCGGGTCGCCGAACTGCTCCCACCATTTGGTGTTCGCCACCTCGGCAGCCGTCGGGTAGTCGATGCGCCAAGTACTCGGCGACTCCACGGTCGGGCGCACATAATCCGGCCCGACCGTGCAAGCGGCAAGGCCGGTCGCAAGCAACGCCACCAGCGCGCTGATCTTCATATCGATTTCCTTTTTGCCATGCGTTGCAGAGGCAGGCCCCGGGCGCCGTTCGAAAGCCGTGCAGGAGCGGATGCCCTGACGCGCATTGTAGCGATATTCACTGTCACCAAAGGGTTAACAAGAGGCCGTGTCATGGGCTGCAATTCCTTGTCAAGTGTCGATCGTGACCAGCGCTCCATTTGAGCGAGCAAACGTGTGCAGAATTCATGTCGCTGCCCCGACGAGCAACAGACCGCCGAACAGCGCCGCCAGCGAGAGCAATAAGAGGCTCGCGGACGACCAGCGTCGAAGGAATGCGTCCGCCTGCTCGAATGCGACACCCAGCGCGACCGTGGCACGGCGCGGCGGGCCACCGTCCTCATCGCCGCTGGCAGCGTCGCCGACGCGAGCGGCAGCGAACAAGGGCCGGCGCGACAGGGCTGACGCCAGTAGCGCGCCGAGTGCGAACATCGTCAGCGTGTTGCCCAACTCCTTCAGGGACAGCGGGTTGCCGATCAGTTCGGCTGGCAGCGGTCCCCACACCGCCGCCAGCGACAAGGCCAGCGAGGCCAGCGCCAGGCCGAGTGCCGCGCATTGCGACAGCATCGACACCGGCTTCAGCCCGCTCAAGGGCGCGGCCGGGCGGCGCAGCACGCGCACCGCGATCAGCACCACGTAGGCTGCGGTGAAGGCCGCGCCGCCCTGCAGCACGAGCGTCCACCACCACTGGCCGGATGCGTCGGCCGACGCCAGCAGCAGTTTCTTCGCCAGATAGGCGCCGCTGGGCAGCACGCCCATCAGCGCCACGCCTCCGACCAGGAAAGCCAGCACGGCCACCGGCAACGCCCGCGCCGCACCAGCCAGGTTGTCGATGCGGTCGTGGCCCAGAGCTGCATACACCAGGCCTGCGGCCATGAACATGGCGGCCTTGGCGGTGGCGTGCGCAATGGCCTGCAGCAGCCCGGCCGTCCGGGCCGCCTCGCGCAGCGCCATGTCGCCGGCGGCATCGAAGGCCAGCGGGAAAAGCAGGAAAAGATACCCGATCTGCGCCACCGTCGAATAGGCCACCAGCAGCTTCAGGCGCTGCTGGCGCAACGCCACCGCGCTGCCGACGACGATGGCCGCCGCGCCCATGCCGGCCATCAACTGCGCGGCCGGGGCGCTGGCCACGCCCGGCATCACGTCCAGCCACAGCCGAAGCACCAGGAACCACGAGCCCTTGATCACCAGCGCCGACAGTACCGCGCTGGCTGCTGCCGGCGCGCCGCCATGCGCCGGCGGTAGCCAGATGTGCAGCGGGAAGAGCGCGGTCTTCGCCAGCAGGCCGGCGGTCATCAACGCCAGCGCCGTCCAGGCGATCGGTTCGCGCTGCACCGCGTCGGCCAGCAGCGGGATGTCCAGCGTGCCGTAGCCGCCATAAAGCAGCACCGCGCCGAGCAGGTAAAGCACCGAGCCGCATAGTGCGAACAGCATGTAGCGCAGCGCGGCGCGCAGTGTCTCGCCGCTGCCGGCCAGGCACACCAACGGCACGCCGGCGAACGTCAGCAGTTCCAGCGCGACGTAGAGCGTGAATAGATCGCCGCTGACGAACACCAGGTTCAGCGCGCCCCACACCGCCATCAGCAGCAGCCAGTAGCTGAACGCGGTGCGCGATTCCTTGACGCCCGGCGGCGTGCCGAAGTCGGCGCGCGCGAAAGTGCCGATGCCGCAGACCACCCCGGCTACCGCCAGCAGCATGGCCACCGCCGGCCCGTCGGCACGCAGCGCGATGCCCAGCGGCGGCGCCCAGCCGCCGAGCAGGTAGATTAGCGTCTGGCCCTCGCGCAGCCACGCGGCGGCGATGCCCAGCGCCAGCGTCAGCCCCAGCGGCATCAGCAGGAACGCCGTGCGCTGCACCCGCTGCCCGCCCAGCAGCAGGCCGAGCAGCATGCCGACGAAGGGCATCAGCACCGCCGTCGCCAGCAGCGCGCCTCCCTGGGTGCTCGTCCACATGTCCATCGCGGTGCGTCCGTTCAATCGCCGGACGGCGGCTCGTTGGCCAGCGACGCGGTAGCGGTGGATTCGATCAGGCGCAGCAGCAGCCCCACCGTCACCGCAGTGGCGGCGAAGGCGACGACGATGGCGGTGATCAGCAGCGCCTGCGGGACCGGGTCGGCGGCCATGCCGGCCGCGGCGCCGCGCTTGGCCAGCGCGCCGAAGAGCACGAACACGCCCGAACCCATGATGTTGAAGGCCACCAGCTTGCGCAGCGGGTGCGGCTGCACGATCAGCCCGTACAGGCCGATGCCCACCAGCGCGCAGGCGCACAGCGCGAACAGCGTGTCGACGTTCATCGCCCCTTACTCCGGGTTGGCATGGGCCGGGTGTTGCCCGCTGACATGGAAGTTTCGCCGAGCGCCGGCGAGGAGTTGGCGCTGCGCGCCGGTGCCCCGTTCAACAGCAAGGCCAGCACCAGCACCAGGGTCGGCAGCAGCGCCAGCTCGATAACCACGATCATCGGCTTGGCCCAGCCGTCCGGATAGCCGAGGAAGGCGCCCGCCTGCCACGCGCCGAGCAAGCCGACGGCGACGAACACCAGTGGCCCGACGACGATGCCGGCGCGTACCCAGCGGCTGTCGATGCGCGGTGCATCGCCCAGGCCGGCCACCTGTACCAGCATCCACATCGCTGCCAGAATGGTGGCGCTCTGGAACTTGCCGCCCGGGTGGTCGGCGCCGGCCCAGAACAGGTAGAGGCCGACGACGATGCCGAGCGGCGGCAGCAGGCGCCCCAGGTAGGCGAGGATGCCGTCGGGGTCAGCGCCGTAGCGCGGCCCGGGGCGGCCGCCCCAGAAGCGGTCTGGCGCCAGCGACCACACACCGATCAGCGCGATCACCAGCACGACCGCCTCGAGCAGCGTGTCCAGCGCGCGGAAGGCGAGCAGCACGCCGGTGATCGGGTTGCCGACGCCAGTGGCCGCCAGGTTGTCAACCGCCTGCGGTGCCAGCGTCGGCGCGGGTTCGGGCAACGCCAGTACGCACAGCGCCAGGACCATGGTGACGCCCACCGACAGCAACACGGCGAATGCGCGCGTACCGGCGCCGCTGCTCTCCGACCACGCCGCCGCCTCGGTGCCGCGCAGCCGCCCCACCGCACCGAGCAAGAGCGCGCCGGTCAGGCCGCCGCCGATGGCCGCCTCGGTCAGCGCGACGTCGATGCCGGCCAGGCGCACCCACACCAGCGACAGCAGCAAGCCGTATACAACGAAACCGGCGACAGCCACGAAGGCGTCGCGCGCGACCACGGTCCACAGCGCCAGCCACAGCAGCAGCAAGGCAACGACCAGGCTGACGAGCGCCGTCATTCGACTACCCTGCGCGCGGTGCGCCTCGGGATGAGCGCCTGGGAACGGGCCGGCGCGCTCATTCGCTGCATTCCCGGCGCCGCACCGAGCGTGCGATGAGCTGCGATACCGCAGCGCTGGACAGCATCGTCAGCAGCCACACCAGCACCAGCTTGAGCGCCGCGAGCACGCCATCCATCTGCGGCAGCAGGCCGATGACCACCAGCGCGACGCCCAGGTTGTCGGCCTTGGTCAGCGCGTGCAGCCGCGTGAAGGCATCGGGGAAGCGCAGCAGCCCGACCGTGCCGGCGAGAAAGAACACCAGGCCGGCGACGATGGCGACGATGCTGAAGGCGTCGAGCATGGCGCTCACCGCGCACCCTCGATGGTGTCGTCGTCGAGGACCTTCTGGTCCTGGCGCAGCGCAAACTTGACGAAGGCGATCGACGCGAAGGCCGACAGCAGCGCCAGCGTCAGCGCCACGTCGAACACTGCGCCGTCGCCGGAGGCTGCGCCGAACAGCAGCAGCGCGCCGATGGCGCCGGTGCCCAGCAATTGTGCGGCCATCATGCGCTCGGCGCGGCCCGGGCCGCGCGCCACACGCACCAGGCCCAGGGCCACCATGAGCACGACGAAGGCCCCCGCCGAGAGCAGGAAATCAGCCATGGCGCGGCCCCGGCTGCAGCGCCCTGGCGTAGGCGCGCTCCTCGGCGGCCAGTTGCTCGACCACCGGTTGACGCGTATCGAGGCAGTGGAACTCGATCGTCTCTTTTGTTTCGCCACTGGGCACCGAGCCCGGCATCAGGCTGGCGATCAGTTCGAAGGCGTTGCGCGCGGAGCCGCGCGGCAGCCCGACGGGATAGTCGACGAAGCCCGGCTGCAAGCGCAGCCGCAGCGCGAAGGCGCGGCGCGCGACATCGGTGCCGGCCACCAGCGACTGCCACAGGAAGCGGGGCAGCAGCAACAGCAGCAGGCCGAGGCGCACGCGGCCGCTGGCCGGCGGCAGCAGCTTCAGGCTGGCCCAGGTGGCCGTTGCGCTGGCCAGCAGGCCGACCACCAGGTTGGCCGTCTTGGCGCTCTGGTCGACGACGATCCACAGGGCGAAGTACAGCAGCGCGCGCACGAGCAGCGCGCGGGTCGGGCCACCTTCGGGCAGGGCGCTCACCGGACAAGCCTGCGCGCTGCGCGCTCCGGCGTGAGCGCCTGGGTACGGCCCGGTGCGCTCATGCCAACGGCTCCACGACAGCGGTCATCGGCGTCTTCTCGTTGCCGAACACCGTCATATAAAGCGTCGGCAGGAAGACCAGCGTCAGCAGCGTTGCCACCATCAGCCCGCCCATGATGGCGAAGGCCATCGGGCCCCAGAACACGGTGGGCGCGATCGGGAGCAGGCCGAGCACGGTGGACAGCGCCGTCAGCATCATCGGCCGCAGCCGATTGGTGGCCGAACCCAGCACCGCATCGCGCACGCTGCGGCCGTTGGCGCGCTCCTCCTCGATCGAGACGATCAGGATCACCGCGTTCTTGGCGATCATGCCGATCAGCGCCAGGATGCCGAGGATGGCGACGAAGCCCAGCGGTCGGTTGAACAGCAGCAGCGACAGCACGACGCCGATCAGGCCCAGCGGCAGGATCGCCACCACCATGACCAGGCGGCGGAAGCTGACCAGCATGACCATCATCGCCAGCAGCATCAGCACGATCATCAGCGGCACCACTGCGAACACCGAGGCCTGCGAAACCTGGCTCTCCTCGAACAGGCCGCCAGTCTCGACCTTGTAGGGTTTGGGCAATCTGGCGCCGAACTCGGCGATCTTCGGTGCCAGTGAGGCCACCACGGTGTCGGGCAGCACGCCCGGGTTGACGTCGGCGCGCACCGTCAGCGTTGGCACCCGGTCGCGGCGCCATACCACCGGGAACTCCTGCTCCTCGACGAAGCTCGCGAACTGCTGGAGCGGCACCATGCGCCCGCTCGGCGTGGGCACCTGCAGCGACGCCAGCGTCTGGAACGAGGCGCGTTCACCATCGGCGGCGCGTACCACGGCGTTGACCAGATAGATGTCGTCGCGCACCTGCGTCACCGCCGTGCCGGAGATGGCGGCGTTGAGCACACCGGCGATCGCAGCCGAACTGACGCCGAGCTGCCGGGCCTGGTCCTGGTTGATCTTGACGCGCAGCTGGCGCGCCGGTTCCATCCAGTCGAAATGCACGTGCCGCGTGCGCGTGTCGGCGCCGACCACATTGGCGAGTTCCAGCGAAAGACGCCGCACCTCGTCCTTGTCCGGTCCGGAGACGCGGTATTGCAGCGGCCAGCCGACCGGCGGCCCCAGCTCGAGCGGCGACACGCGCGAGACGACGGCGGGGAACTGCTCGGCGAGCACTTTCTCGAGCTTGGCCTGCAGCCGCTCGCGCGCCTGGAGGTCTTTGGCCACGATGACGAACTGGCCGAAGAAGGGGTTGGCCAACTGCACGTTCAGCGTCAGGATGAAGCGGATCGCACCGCGACCGACGTAGCTGCTGAAGTGGTCGACGTCGGGGTCGGTCTTCAGGATCTCTTCCAGTCGCTTGACCTCCTGTTCCGTCGCGAAGATCGATGCGTTCTGGCGCAGCGTCAGGTCCACCGTCAGTTCGGGCCGGTCGCTGGCCGGAAAGAACTGTCGCGACACCTGGCCCGACAGCAGCGCCGCGACAACGAAGGCGCCGAGCGTGAGGCCGATGGTCAGCCACTTCATGCGGATTGCGCCCTGCACGAAGGCGCTGTAAACCTGCAGCAGCTTGCCCGGCTGGCCCTCTCCCTGCTGCTTGGGCACCTTCAGCAGCGCCTTGCCAATCAGCGGAGCGAAGATCACCGCTACCAGCCAGCTGACGATCAGAGAGATGGCGACCACCGAGAAGATCGAGAAGGTGTACTCGCCCGCCGAGCTTTTGGCAAAGCCGATCGGCACGAAGCTGGCGATCGTCACCAGCGTGCCGATCAGCATCGGCGCGGCCAGTGTGCGGTAGGCAAAGGTCGCGGCCTGGTCCGGGCTATCGCCGGCACCCAGCCGGCGCAGCATCGCGTCGACCGTGGTCATCGCGTCGTCGACCAGCAGGGTCAGCGCAATAATCAGCGCGCCCAGCGAAATGCGATGCAGGTCGATGTTGGCCACGTCCATGACCGCGAAGACGATGGCCAGCGTCAGCGGGATGGCCAGCGCCACCACGGCGCCCGGGCGCACGCCCAGGCTGACGAAGCTGCACGCCAGAATGATGATGATCGCCTGCCACAGCGAGGTCATGAAGTCGTTGATGGCATGGTCCACCGTGACAGCCTGGTCGGCGACCAGCACCGGCTCAATGCCGATGGGCAGGTTGGCCTTGATCTCGGCCATCTCCTGGCGCACGTTCTCGCCGAGCGCCAGGATGTCGCCGGCGTCGCGCATGGCGATGGCCAAGCCGATGGCCGGCTTGCCGTTGACACGGAACATCGGCTGCGGCGGGTCGGTGAAGCCGCGGCGCACCGTGGCGATGTCGCCCAAGCGGTAGATGCGCTCGCCGGCGACGATGTTCACCGCTTCGATGTCGCGCTCGGAGTCGAAGGCGCCGGACACGCGCAGGAACACCCGCTCCCGCTCGCCCTGCATCGTGCCGACCGGGCGCACCAGGTTCTGCGCCTGCAGCGTGGCGATGATCTGGTTCAGGTTCAGGCGCAGGCCGGCCAGCCGCTCGGTGGAGAACTCGATGAAGATCTGCTCGTCCTGCGCGCCCATGACTTCGATCTTCGATACGTCCGGCAATTGCAGCAGCCGCGAGCGCGCCGCCTCGACGTGGTCGCGCAGTTCGCGGAAACCGAAGCCGTCGGCGGTGAACCCATAGATAATGCCGAAAGTGTCGCCGAAGTCATCGTTGAGAAACGGCCCGAGCACGCCCTGCGGCAGCGTATGGCGCATGTCGCCGATGTTTTTGCGCACCTGGTACCAGATGTCGGGAACCTTCTGAGGCGGCGTCGATTGCTTCAGGTCGACGAAGATCGTCGTCTGCCCGGCGATCGTGTAGCTGCGCAAGCGGTCGAGGTAGTCGGTCTCCTGCAGCGTGCGCTCGAGCCGCTCGGTCACCTGCTTCATGGTCTCATCCACCGTGGCGCCGGGCCAGCCGGCGCCGACGACCATCGTGCGCGTGGTGAACGCCGGGTCCTCGCCACGCCCCAGCTTGAAGAAGGACATGACGCCGGCCACCACGGCCAGGATCATCAGAAAGACGACCAGCGAGCGCTTGTTCAGCGCCCATTCCGACAGGTTCGGTCCGATCACGAGCGGGTCTCCGGTACGCGCACCTTCTGGCCCGGGCGCAGTGCCTGCACGCCGGCGATGACGACGACATCGCCAGGGTTCAGCCCCGCGGCCACCTTCACGGTGTTGGCGTCGCTACCGCCGAGCTGTATGTTGCGCAACGATACGGTACTCGAAACCTTGTCGACCACCCATACCGCGGTCTTGCCGTCGGCGCGGACCAGTGCCGAGGCCGGCACCTCGATGGCCAGTGCCTCGGGCAGTTGCATCCTGCCCGTAACGGTGCTGCCCAGGCGCATGGCCGGCGGCGGGTCGATCAGGCGGACGCGCACGGCGAAGGTGCCGGTCACCGGGTCGGCGCGCGGCGAGACTTCCCGTATCCGGCCGCTAACCGTCACGCGCGGGTCGTCGGTCAGCGCCACCGTGATCTCGGGATTCTTCGGCGCGACGTCCTTGATGCGGCCCGGCACGTCGAACACCGCGTCGCGCGCGCCCTCGCGCGCCACCTGCACGATCATGCGTCCGGCCGCAACGACTTCGCCGGGCTCCGGCCCGCGCGCCGTCACGACGCCGGCCACGTCGGACAGCAGCCGCGTGTAGCTCAGGCGGTTCTGCGCCAGGTTCACCTGCGACTGCACCGACTCGACCTGCGACTCGGCCGTCTTGAGCGCCGCCACGGCCTGGTCGAACGAAGCGCGGGGCACCGCGTCCTGGGCGACCAGGTCGCGCATTCGCGCGTGGTTGGTGCGCGCCTCGACCAACTGGGCCTGCGCTGCGGACAGTTGCGCACGCGCCGACTGCAGGCTGCTCTCTTCGTTCTGTGGATCGAGCCGGGCGACAAGCTGGCCGGGTTTTACGCTGTCGCCGATGTCCACCATGCGCTCGATCAGTCGCCCGTCGATGCGGAACGACTGGTTGATTTCGGTCTGTGCCTGCACGGTTCCGGTCAGCGATACGCTGCCACTGGCGGAACGGTTTTCGATGGTGGTCACGCGCACCGGGCGTATCTCCGGCGCCGATGCTTCGTCAGCGCGCTGACAGGCCGCCAGCAGAACCAACGTGGTGAGCGTCAGCAAGGCGTTCGTTCCGGATAGAAAAGCAGTTCGCTTGGTGGCAACGTTCACGGACACGGCGCGGCTCCTTGTTGAAGTTTCGGTGAATTGGCAGGCAAGACTGCGGCACGGAACTATATACGATTGGCTGCCAACTGGGTGCAATGGCGACCGTCTGCGGCGATGGCGGGCTCCAGTTGCGCGCGGTCGCGCCCGTTTTGTTCGGCGTACGGGCGTGCGAAGCGGCAAAGGGCGGTGGCAAACTGCGGGCCGCTGCCCGGGGACGGACTGATCGCCACGGCGTCCCCCGAGCGGGCGTGCGCCCGCGCCAGCGTCTCGCCACAGGCAGCGGCGAACTCGACCAGGCAGGGGACAAGCAATTTGCCGTCGAGGATGCCCATACAGGCTGAGCAACACCGTGGCCACCGTCTCGTCCATCGCCAGCACGCTGTTGATGCTGCACATCCTGCGCCGCGCCGGGGAAGCCGCTGCGAGCGCGCCCGAGGCGCGGGCGCCGGCGGGAATGGCGGTACCGTGGCTGCTGATGGCGATGGCCTGAAGTTCATCCCGTGGGCGCTGTACGCTGTATCTCGTCGCTCCCGGGCGCCGCTGGCCCGATGCCCTGACGCCGTACGCCCTGTGGTCGGCGCTGTGGCCGATTGCCGCAGAGACGCTGCTCGCCATCTGGCTCACCCGCCGGGGGCAGCGCTTGCCGCAGATACCCGAGGGCGACGTCTCCGCCGTTGCGCTGGATTTCCCCACGCGCAATGCACTTGCCGCCGGCGAGCGGTCCGGGCCGTTCGCCGCAGCCTTGCGCCGGTGGCCGTTGGCCGCCTTGTCGCTGCTGTTCCTTACGCTCCCCTTCGCCGCCGCAATCGCAGCCGAACCCTGACTTTGCGTCCGTCGATGCGGCGATCGACCGGCTCGTCCCGCACCGGCGCATGATGACCTGCGATCCGTTCCCTTTGAACGTCGTTTCAGTAGCCCGTGGTGATGGTATGCTTGTTCTGTTCGCAGCCCGACCGAGCATTCGATGCCTATCACGATCAACCTGAAGAGTGCCGTGTTTGCCGTCTCGGACGCCCTCGACCTGGTCGGCGTCAGCGATTTCCAGCACGGCAAGCGCGTTGCCATGATCGCCCGCGAGACGGCACTTCTGCTCGGCCTGCCCGAAGCGCGCCTGGAGAATCTTGTCTTCGCCGGGCTGTTGCATGATATGGGAGTCTCGTCCACCGCCGAGCACAGCCGGCTGGTCTCGGACGACCCCCAGGTGGACAAGCAGGCGCACTGCGAGCGCGCGTTCCAGCTCATGCAGCCGTTCGCCCACCTGTCTTTGCTCGCCAACGCCGTTCGCCACCACCACACGCCGTGGGCCGAACTGCCGGCCGGCCTCGGCGAGGCCAACGCCATCGACAGCAACCTGATCCTCCTGGGCGACCGGGTGGATACGCTGCTGCTGCGGCATGGCCTGGAAAACCCGCTGTTCCACAGCACGGATATCTGCGGCGAGATTTCCGCACTGTCGGGATCTGTGCTGCAGGCGGATGTGGTCAATGCCTTCCTGGCGGCAGCATCGCGCGAGGCATTCTGGATCTCCCTGGTGCCGCGCCACGTGCAGACTTACCTGAACGAGCTCGAGTTGCCTTTGTGGGCAGTCACCATCGAATTCCCGCAGTTCCGCCACGTGGCGCGCCTGATCTCGAGCATCGTCGATGCCAAGAGTCACTTCACCGCTTCGCACTCGCTCGGGGTCGCGCAACTCTCGCGCTACCTCGGGGAGCGCATGGGGTTCGCGCCGGATTCGCTGGCCAAGATGGAAATCGCCGGACTGATGCACGACATCGGCAAGCTCTGCGTGCCGGACGAAATCGTCGAAAAGCCGGCGCGCCTGACGGTTGCCGAATTTTCGGTCATGGAACGGCACAGTTTCGAAACCTTCCAGATCCTGCGCCATGTCCCCGGACTGGAGACAGTTGCCGAATGGGCGGCCTTTCATCACGAAGCGCTCAATGGCCACGGCTACCCGTTCCGCCGCTCGGCGGCGACCCTGGCACCGGAAGCGCGCATTGTCGCCGTCGCCGACGTCTTCCAGGCGCTGGCGCAGGTGCGCCCCTACCGCGGCGCGCAGCGGCTCGACGAGAT
>WBZM01000164.1_pt1 | contig 108489 bp, 103 predicted proteins | sample 5204271 | NCBI WGS metagenome assembly WBZM01 (sample SAMN12344346, study PRJNA552823) | activated sludge metagenome | biome: Activated sludge suspended growth; feature: Nitrification reactor; material: Wastewater; isolation source: activated sludge from nitrification reactor of wastewater...
TTAAAAAAAGAATTAGAAAAACAACTCAAGTGGTTCTTTAGAATTACCGAAGTGAGAATTGAAGAGGCTGCCTAGCCTTGGATTATAGTTAACTTACTTCGGTATCATTTATCTATGAGTCAATACGCTAGAACAGCTAGCATTTTGGAGGAAATTTCAAGTGCATCTCACTTGCGCGCCATTTCAGCGGATAAAAATTTGACTCAAATGACACCTCAGCAATTGTCTGACAGGTTAAATATTATTAATTCATTAGGAAATTTGAAACCCACTTTGAATCCAGACCCATTGGGTTTTGGTCAGATTAAATAAATCGACTCCACTTTCTCTACGTGGCGTCTTTAAGCGGACTTTTTCTTTTTTTCATTCAAATGTCGTGTGGGGAGTTGAGAGTTTTCCTCAAAATCAAGTCCAATTCTTTGAGATTTAGAGATAACTAGATCTTTCCAAGCTTGATAGGAATCTCTATTATTTGGGTCAACAATGATGCTTTGTAATAGTTTTAATTCAGCTTCTGTGTTTGTTTTGAGTGACCTTTGAAAGTAATCATAGATAATTTTAATTGATTTAAAATCGTCTTTTGATTCATCAAACTCAATTTGATGGTGCCAGTTTCCTTGCATCATTTGTTGCAGATGTTTTTCAATTTGATGAATAGGATATAGAATATTCTTCGTAAATTTAAGCCCAAAGTATATTGAAAAAATCAATAGTGATAAGAAGCTCGTACCAAAAAGCATCCAAATCCATCGTTTTTCTTGATTCAAGTTCTCAACCAATTGGGGGTACAAATCAAACGCTAGTTTCTCAAATAAGATATAGTTTTTTTCAAGAAGGTATAATAACGGTAAGCTAGTGCTCGAAAATGCGATTAATAGGATAATTGAAAATATAGCAATATATCTCCATTGGAATTGAGAGTCATGAATAGAGTACGATACTCTTGATTTAGAGTTTTTTGAGTGCCATTTCCTTGGTCCAAATATCATACTAGTCCTATCGGTTTTTTTATAAAAAAATAATTACAAAGTTTATTTTTAGCTTTAATCTAGTCTTAATGAATAAACGAAAACTAGTGACATCCCTACTTTTAGCCATGAATCTGAGTTTTTGCAGCCATTCGAAATCATCAAAAACAGACTCACCTTTGGTCGGTGAGAAGTATTTGCTTATTGAAGACCGATCTAAGCTAGAGGAACTTCGTAAGGAGGTCCCAAAAGAGAAAAAAATTGAAAATGATGAGTTTGCATTGAATCTCCAGTGGATGAATGAGGTAAAACTTAATCCTTCGGACATAAGGGCAAAGTTTTCAGATCGAGTTTCTAAAAATAGAAATTCATTTAACCGTGACTTAAACTCTGTGCGTGAAGAATTTACTAAAATCGAAAGGCAAAAAAGAGAAGAATTTAATAGCACCATGAGCTCAGAAAGAGCAGCGATCTCAAGTCGAAAGAAAAGTTTTAATGAAAAAAAAGTATTATATGATGAGCTTGAGAACAAGCGCAAAGATTTTTCTTCTAAGCAAAAGCTTGAAAGAGATACTTTCGAAGAGGAATTAAGAGAAAAAAGAAAATCATTTGAAGATTACATTAAACAAAAAACAGACACATTTAATATGGATCTAAAAAGTTATACGATTGAATTCAATGAGAGAAAAAAAGTGGAAAACCAAATCAAAAAAAACTTGGAAAAACAGCCGTCCAAAGAGCCTTAGAGCTATCAGGTTCCTATTTTTGAAAGAAAGTTTCGGTAGAGGTCCATGTTTATGGAATACAAAAGTTTTTCATTCTCTTTAGTAATTTGAAAAAATTCAAATCCATAATAAAATAAAGAATGCTGTTTTCCAGCAACGGTTTCATTCTCTTCCTTAAAGTGCCTAAGAATAGCTTGAGTTTTGATAATATCATTTGCCATCACTTTAATTTCAAGATCTATAAGGTCATCAGGCTTTACATTTTCAAGTGAACTTTTGAAGCAGACCCGGATTCCCGTTTTACTTAAGTCATAGACGTTTCCAGTTAGAATCAAATTTGTTTTCGTTTTGACAGTAACTTTGGAGTTTATTGATTTAGGAAATACAAATCTAAAGTTATCTCTTCTTTGAATTTGAAAAACATCAATGTCTAAATTTAGATAAATTGCAAATTTATCTTTAACGAAAGATGTTTTGAAGAGATATAGGTCTTTTTTTTTGTGAATAAATTGACAAACAACTTCGGTGCCAGACAAAATGTCTTTTTCAGCTTCATTGAATTTAAAATACAGCTTATTTGAATTCGTTATTTGAGATGGTGTAATTGGAAAAAAATCAGAATCAGTTTTACAAATGATGTCTTCGGGATATTTAACTAAGTCAGAGAAAATAGCCTTTCTTTCTGAAGTAGATATTTTTTTAAATTGATTATTTTCCTTTAAATCCATATTAATGATTTGAGCATCAAGAAGCCTTAGCCGTTGGGCTAACAATCCCTTTGCTTGCAAGAGCTTGACAGCAACTAGCCCAAAAAGTTTCTTTTAATTTTAGCTCGTTTGCAGTAAATCTTAATTTAGGAAAGTCATTTTTATCTAGACAGTCAATAAAAGTTTCTTTTGAGCAATTTCTAAGAATTTTCATCAACATATTGAAGTGAATTTCTGTAAAATGTTTTGGGTCTAGCATAATTTGTTTCAGGCCTTTTTCAGGAGTTTGGGATAAAAAAGTGTGAATTTCAATTGAATCGTATTGAGACATATTACCTCCATTGTTGACTCCCTATCGGAGTTTAAAAATAGAAATTTAAAAAAAAATTTGGAAACTTTTATGAAAAAAGAGCGATGATTTTGACATCGCTCTTGGTGTTGGTTCTAAATATTGCTAACTTACTGAAGTTAATATGTTATTTCCTGTTCTCCTCTTCTTCTGAAACGACGATGATCGTTTTTCTTAGTTGAACATTTAGATAATGAAGCATTAACGGCCTTTGTCGCATTTTTAATTGCCAGGTATAAATCTTCCTCTTGCTTTAGAAATTTTTGATAATTTTTGTTAAATTCAGTTTTAAGTATTATTTCACAGCTAAAAAGTGGGTGCCGGTACTCAGTTCTTGCACGAATAATATTCAAATAGACATCAACATCAGGACTTTCTACATGGAATTTATTAAAAATATCGTCAAGGCTATCGAGCAAAAAATCATTTACAGCCTCAGATTTGCTCATATTGTTGAAGTGAATTGTGATTCTCATAAACTACCTCCTATATTTAGTACCATTATGGAACAGCAATATTTATAAATAAAATATATAATATATATATAATACATTTAAAATATTTATATATTTACTTTGGATATTTTTTTGTTACATTTAATATGCAGTGTTGAACTATAATCATCTATATTATTTTTATGAAGTGGCAAAGTTTGGAAGTATTTCCTATGCGGCTAAATATTTAAACCTTTCTCAACCCTCACTCAGCATTCAAATTAAGACTTTAGAAGGGAATTTGGGGTTCAAGCTATTTGAAAAAAAAGGACGAAATATCGCTTTAACTGAAAAAGGTCAAAAGGTATTTTCTCAGTTTTCACGGGCCTTTCAATCCACACAGGATTTGTTTTCTCGGATTGACAATAAAGACTTGAATAAGTCACTTAAGATTGGAATCAACTTTGAAGTTGAACCAGCGTTTATCTTAGAAGTTTCTCAGAAGGTACTAAAAAAAGTAAGTCATTTAGATAAAGTTAATTTATCTTTAATAAAAGAAGAGCATTTATTAGACAGGGATCCCTTTCTTGAGTTGGACATGTACGTAACAAATAGAAAAAGCACAGAGAGTAAGGTATTCTTTCTCTTTAAAACAATAAACATTCCCATCAATTTATTTCAATCGAGAGTCCATAAAGTGAGAGAAGGAAATCTGATTTTACCAGGAAAGGATCTAGTTTTAAGAGATGAAACGGAATTTTTTTTGGCGCAAAATACGATTGAACATTTGACTCCAGTGATTGAAACTGATTTTGTATCTTCCATAGTTCGATCTGTTATAGATGGTTACGGAGTCTCGTATCTGCCGATTTCCTATATGCTCGAGCCAATGCAAGAGGGACTCGTTATGAAAAGTGGTCCCAAAAAAGGTTATTGGCAGCACTCACTTTTTATCTATTGGAAAAAACAAGATTTCTTAGCTGATTGGATATTTCATTTTTACAAGACATTAAGTCACAGCATTAAGGGTTAGAATTTTTTATCTAAATAAAAGTTAATCGCAAAACTTTTTAAGTATTAAAAGAGCTTCCCGCGCTTCTTTAGATGGCTCTCGAACTTTTCTTGTATGATCCATATCATCAAATTCAATCTGATGAGCTGCTTGTTGGCATTTTAACTTAGTTATTTTATCTTTTGTCAGAACGAAAACAGGTTCAAGGGAGAGAAAAAACATATAGATGCGATCTGCTTCGATTGAGGTAGTTTTATCACGCTTAGTCTCTGAATTTTTGATCGCAAGGGTTACTGTTTTTTCAAATTTCTGTAACAGTAATATTTTGCTTTCTAAGGATTTCTCACGAGAGAGCGATTGATTTAATTTGTTTGATTCGATAAATAAATCATTTAGACTCAGCGGCTTGGACCACGAAAACGATGAAAATAACAAAATGGATTTCACTATGGATTTGGATAATTTAGAAAGCATAGACTCTCTCCCGTGGGTTGTTCAGATTGACCATCGCTTTGGTTGGCTGCTGACTCTATTTTAGAGTATAAGTCCATTTTTTTGGATCTAACTTCGTTGACATAGGCACTTTTTTGTAGTGCTTTGTTAATTGCAGAAGGTGTAGAGTTTGGAGCCAGACGAGACAGCACTTTTTTTACAAAATTATTTCCTTCTCTCCCGTAGGCAGCAGTTGTTGCGCTTTTGATAACTTCAGCCCACTGGGAATCTTTGAAATCAAAAGACCTAAACTTCCTTAGTTGTGGAACCACATAATTATCTCTTAACGTTAAGTAGAAGCCAATAGAATATATTAGACTTCGTGCGAGCCCATCACCTGGGCTAACCCATTTGCAAACATTATGAGTATAAAGGCCTCCAGATGGAATATCTTTTGCGACTTTTTTAAATCCATTACAGTGCGTTGAATTACTATTCGAAATCTGCGGTAAAATATAGTTTCCACGGTTTTTCTCGGAAAGATCTTCAATTGCAGGAGTTGTAAGCTGACCAATGGAGATTCCTTTAGCTGGATCAGCAAGGGTGTAATTGAATGCACTTTCATTGGTTAATTTTTCAAAAATAAGTTTTGAGTCTATGGGACCAAAATTAGTATCTACACTTTCAGAAAAGCATTGTATAGCTGAGTTAACGGAAAAAGAGATATAATCAACTAAGGAATCGTCGATACATTCTTTGATGTTTCTACCTTTGTTTTGTGGGCCATTACGCTTTTTCCCCGAGCTGGGGTTATCATTAGCGCTATTGCAATATACGCTTTTTCCTCCAGTTTCAATTTTCATAGCTTCCAATATGCAAATTCTATTTATAATTGAGCTTTTTGGCCTTTTTTCATTTAAAAAAAGCCTCGTATTTTGCCCTAACTCTCTACGTTGTTTTTCAGATTGAGTATACTCCCAATAATACGTCAATGATTCCCAAAGTAATATTTGAGGAAAGAAATTTGATATGACCTTGAAAGTCATATGGATGACTTTCTTTAAAGGGCTATTTGTTAAATCATTACAATTCTGAGGGATATTGGTATGCGCATTGGCCAATTTTGTTTTTTCCTCCTCTCTCTTTTTTACAAATTCACGATAGGCTTTTTTTAGCTCCGAATCATTGTCATTAGAAAAAGATTGAACCCATGCAGTACCTTTTGCATTTTCGCCATTAATGCATTTTAGATCTTTGGCTTCAGATGATTGTGCAGAGCTGAATGAAAATGAAAGCGTAATGATTAAAATTAATAAGATAATGATGGATCTGCACTTTCGCATGTGAATTCTATCGGCTTTTATCAAAATAATTCAATAAAATTAGTAGGATCTTTTAAAAATGAAGTTACTTTGCAAGAGATTTTGAGATTGAGACTATTTGATGCATGTACCAGCCAAAGATCTGGTCAACTTCTGACAGATAAGCTATGGTCCAGCCTATGAATCTGTTGCAATTGCAAAAAGCAAATAAAAGTTTTGGGACAAAGGTCCTTTTTCAAGAGGCCAGTTTTTCTGTTAATGAGGGAGAGCATATTGGAGTGATTGGGCCAAATGGTGCAGGGAAGTCTACCTTGTTTAAGGTCCTTGTTGGTGAGCAACTTTTAGATAGTGGGCAGATGATAAAGTCTCAACAGTTGAGAGTTGGGTATTTAGAACAGGAATCGGAGTGGGATTTATCGCAAACGACAGAAGAATTTTTGAGTGAAAATTGTAGCAAGAAAATTTGGGAACTCAAGATTATTGGGGAAAGTTTAGGATTAACAGAGACTCACTTTAAAACTCCATTACATCAGTTAAGTGGTGGTTATCGGATGCGAATGAAACTGGTCTACTTGATTGGACTTGAACCAAATTTGATGTTGTTAGATGAGCCTACAAATTTTTTAGATTTAGAAAGCATCTTAGCTTTAGAAAATTTTTTGCAAAATTATGAGGGTGCTTTTTTATTGATCTCCCATGATCGAGAGTTTTTAAGAAGAACAACAGAGTCAACTCTTGAGGTGGAGGCTGGTGATATTACCAAATTCCCTGGTCAAATTGACGATTATTTTGAGCAAAAAAATCAATTAAGAATTATTTTGGAAGCGCAAATTTCAAATCAAGAAGCTAAAAGAAAGAGTATTCAAGATTTTGTCGATCGATTTGGAGCGAAGGCTACAAAAGCCAAACAGGCTCAAAGCCGATTAAAGCAACTTGAAAAAATGGAACAAATTGAAATCAAAGATCTATCTGTTAAGGCTAAAATAGCGATACCTGTTCCTATACATACAGGTAAAGAATCTTTGTACTTAGAAAGTGCTGATTTGGGTTATCAGAATAATACCATTCTTAAAAATGTCACGTTGAGGTTAAATCGAGGAACTCATTTAGGAATAGTTGGCGTTAATGGCGCTGGAAAATCTACATTATTAAGATCTTTGTCGGGAGGACTGCCTTTAATTAAGGGAACTTTGACCTTAGGTTACCAAGTAAATTTAGGATATTTCTCACAACATTCTGCAGAACAGTTAGATGAAAATGATAGAATCATTGATGCTTTAGAAAAAGCAGCCCATCCGGATTTAAAAAATCAGGAAATTTTGAATTTGGCAGGATCCTTATTATTTTCAGGTGATGCTGTTTACAAAAAGATTAAAGTTTTATCCGGTGGAGAAAAATCAAGAGTCGCCCTGGGACAGATTTTATTAAAACGTTGTCCCTTTTTATTGTTGGATGAGCCCACAAATCATTTGGATTTTGAAACCGTGGAAGCTTTAACGGAAGCCTTAAGAGAGTTTGAGGGTACACTTGTTGTTGTCAGTCATGATCGGTCTTTTATTCGTAGAGTGTCTAGTCAGATTCTAGAAATAAAAGATGGAGGAGTGGATATTTACCCAGGAACCTATGATGAATATATTTGGAGCGTTCAAAGGCGTCAAAAAAATTCTATTTCAGATAAATCTAAATCTGAAACAAAAAATCATTTAGTGCAGGATGAACAAGTTAAAGTTTCTAATCCTAAAGTTAATTTTAAAGAAGAAATAAGAAAACAAAATGTAAAAAATAGGGAATTTCAAAGCCAATTATTAAAGATAGAAAAACAGTTAAAATTAGTAGAGGAGTTAAGACTGAAAAAAACAGAAGAATTAATCTCAGCAAATGGCCATAAGGCGATGGAATTGGTGAAAGAGCTTAAGGAACATTCGGACGAAATTATTCGTATCGAAAATGATTGGGTTTCAGTGATGGAAAACTTAGATATAGGTTTAAAAAAGGTTGAAGATTGGACTAAGCAAAAATGAGGATACGATACGTACAACAGTTAGAATCAGGAATTCTCATAAAAAGGTATAAAAGATTTTTTGCTGATATACAATTTCAGGGCAAACAGATTACGGCTCATGTTCCCAATACGGGAAGCCTAAAATCTTGCTTATTTGAAGGTCAGAAATGCTATTTTTCTCATTCCTCTAATCCTGATAGAAAATTAAAATACACGTTGGAAAGTTTAGAAACACCTACTGGATTAGTAGGTGTTAATACACAGATACCAAATCAGCTAGTTAAAAAGGCTTTGGAAAATAAATTTTTAAAACATTGGAAAAATCTTGATCTGATCAAACCAGAGTTTAAGATTAGTCCTGAAACTCGCATTGATTTTCGAGTTGAAGATTCTAATTCAAAAAAAGTACATTATATCGAAGTAAAAAATGTGAGCCTTAGGGAAGAGGGAGTGGCACTTTTCCCAGATGCTGTAACTACTAGAGGGCAAAAACATTTAAGTGAGTTAATGAAACTTCAACAAGAGGGGAATACTTGTGAAATTGTTTTTATTATTCAGCGAGATGACGTAAAATCTTTTAAAGCAGCAAAAGATATAGATTTTGAGTATGCAAAGTTGTTAAAACAAAGTTATGACCTAGGAGTCTTGATTACTCCGTTAGTTTGTCATTTGAGTGATCAAGAGATTCTTTTAATGAATGAAATTCTACCAGTAGAATTTTAATTTTATCAGGCGGCCTTATTAGGGCCAAATAGTTCTTTATCAAAGAGCAAATTATTATCAATGATTTCGGAATAAAAAGAGGGTCTTTGTCCCGTGGGCTCGAGCTGTCCTTCCAGTTTATCTCCTTTTTTTACCAATCTTGGGATTTTAAATAACGGAACAACATTGTAACTGCCATCTGGATGGAAGCCATGTATTTCGCTAATTTCTGTTATTCTTCTGGAGCCGTCACCAAGTCTGGAAACTTGGATAATTATCTCGATGGCTGAGGAAACCTGTGAGCGTAAGGCTTTTTCGCTGATTTTTGCATCTCCACTTTGTGCTAGTGCCTCCAATCGAATGATGGCGTCTTCCGGAGTGTTCGCATGAACCGTTCCCATACAGCCTTTATGGCCCGTATTCATCGCATTGATGAGTTCAATAGCCTCGCTAGAGCGGACCTCTCCAACTATAATTCTGTCAGGACGTAATCTTAACGAGGATTTTAACAGATCCTTCATTGAAACTTCAAACTTACCTTGAGCATCAGCTTGTCGTGTTTCAAAAAAAACAACATGTTCATAGGTGATTTTTAGCTCATTTGAATCTTCAATAACAATGATTCTCTGACCAGGTGGTATATGACTACACAGTAAAGTAAGCAAAGTGGTTTTTCCTGAACCAGTTCCCCCGCTGACAATTATATTTTTTCCAAGACGCATACATATGACTAAAAAGAGAGCGGCTTTTTGCGATAAGGCCATTTTTACATAGTCTGCCCAATTGATCTTGGCTTGGGTAAATTTTCGGATACTTACAATGGTTCCTTTTAAAGAACAGGGGCGAATAACTGCGGCGATTCGGGATCCATTTTGCAATCTGGCATCTAATCTGGGATTTTCATCATTGATTCTTCGGCCAACACTCTGAGCTATTGAATTAACGGCTGCGAGCAACACATCATCATTTGCAAATTTTGCGGGAGCTCTTTCTAACTTCCCTTTTTTTTCGATAAAAATTTCGTCTGGTCCATTAATTAAAATTTCTGAAACCTGGGGGTCTTCCATGTATGGCCAAATCACTGCCATATTTTGTTTAATCGCATCATCAAAAACATTGCTAATAGTGGACATTTAGTTTCCTTACTTAGAGTTTTCTGAGGCCAGCTTTCTGTCTTCAGACACAATAATCACTTTCCCTTTCACTTCAGTTTCGGGACAATTAAATGAAAATATTCCCTCTAATTTCGGATTTATTTGAAATGTTTTGGGCTTGCCAAAAAGAGTATTGTGATACTCTGAAAAAGCCTCAAAGGAAAAGCTAATATTTTTATTTTTCTCATTTACATTAACAATATGGAATTTATATTTATTCCCTTTTTTTAGCTTTATCGTTTCGGGGACAAATCCCGTATCAGTATTCATAATCACAATTTCCTGCGTGGGACCGGTGGACTCGAAAACCGTATCTAACAAACTCATCTCCTTCTCTGTTTTTAGATTTGCTGGAGATCTTGATTCGTCCTTCACTTTTTCAAAATCAATCTGACGTCTAGACAAATCAATTTCCCATGCTTTGATATGAACCGATCCAAAAAAAACAAAAAAACTAATGAAGAGTCGAACGATCTTGATACTCGCAGAATTCACGAGCAACCTCCATGGCTATATATTGCAGGTCCTTCTTATCCATTTTTCTCATCTCTGAAAGAATTCGTTCATAATCACTGGAACAGGAGTTTATTTTTTTAAATGTTTGGTATACAGTTTGAATATTATTTTCCATTTCATTAGATATTTGGCTCCAATCCATATTTAAAACGGGGTCAATAGCGCCAACAGTATAAAGAGCATCAAAAACTAATTGTAAGTTACCTTGTAAAAACATATTTCCTCCGGATTCCTAAGGGATTGTTTGAAAATTCTTTTCAAACGCGTTCTTAATATGAAATTCGGCAGAATCAAAAATTTCTTGAGTCAAAATGAGATTATTTTTAAAAATAGGACCTAGAAGAAGATCCAAATGATTTGTAATTTATACCAACCGATTTAATATAAGTTGGTATTATTTGAAGCATCCTGATTCATTATTTAACCAAGCATAAAATGCTTTATCCGTAGGAAATTTAAAGTGAGCGTCCTTAGAACCAATAGGTCTTGACCAAAGTTTTTCAAAGGGAACAGAGCAAGGAGGAAAACCAGCTTTGTGAATTGTGGCTTTCGTCGCCGTTTCCATATGGGATTTTGAATTGCCATCAAGACCTGTAGTCTGAATCATGATATTTTTTCCAGAATAGCTGAAAGTGCCCGCACTTCCTGCTTTGACTGGACTTTCACTGAGCACGCCTGCTTTGATTTTCCCCGTTGTTGAATCGAATATGATTTTTTCTTTATTCGCTAGGCTGACATTAATTTCATTATTTTTTTTATCTACTTTGTAACTGGGCACTTGATCTCTAGGAATAAAGACAACTTCGGTTATATGAGATACCGCCTTATCTGTATTGTGATAGCCATCTAGAATGGTTAGCCCCGTATCTTGTCTGGCAAAATTTTGGTGATGAAATTCAAAAACTCTTCGATCAATAAATTCTTTTCCCTGTCCGATAATATCAAATCTGTAGGGTCTTTGTTTTTTCATTTCATCAATACTTGTTTTGCCGGTTCTTAAATCTTGAAGAAAGGAAGGATAGCATCTCTCAGTTCGAACGTCCTCACCGGTGATACAACCCAATTGGGGTGGCTCTTTTTGGGGATTTTCATCTGATTTAAATAGCCAAGTTTGATTGTCCTTTTCTGGTGGCAAGGTCTCTAATGGCGAATTAGATTTAACAACTGAAGTTTTAGAGTTGTTACATTCAGGGTGCGGAAAACTCGTTGAGTAGTTTAAATTAGTTAGTGCCGACAATTTTGCCAAAATTTGGGCAAAGAAACTAGTTTCAGAATCTATTTCCTCGGAAAAGGCTTGGTTAACACCAAAAAAGAGCAATGAAATTATAAAATTAAAACATAATTTTTTCAGCAGAGTTCCTTTTGGTAAAAATCATCCTTGGCCTATTTTTTTTTATGCTCATCTAGGATGATCTTGGCTAATTCACTTGGGGAGACCCCCTCGGTCATCAGTCGTAGTTGTCTTTCTTTTCTAGCTTCTTTGGTAAGAATTAAATTACTTTCGGAAATTTTAGTTAGCATTCTCATTTCAAAGTTGCCATCTTTAATGTCAGGTTTAAATTCGGCAATGGTATTTTCTAAAAAAATTGAATAGGTGACTTGAACATCCCGTTTAAAGTTTTTGGTGTTCTTAAGCGCATAAATTGCTTCTTGAATCAATTCTTCAAATACAATTTCATAAGAAGATTCCTGATCAAGTTGATTGCGCAGGGGGTCTCTTACTTTATTTATCATATCATCCGTATTAGGGCGTGAAAAAACCGCCTGAAGAGCCTCTTTTAATGGAACCAGTTTTCCCGAATAAGCTGATTTTGATTCCTTAATTTTATTTTTTATTAAGGCATTCATTTGGTCCAAATTTTTTAAAGTTAATTGATGATAGGTAAACAGAAGTCCCGCATGGGCTATTCCAGTTATAAAAAATAAGATCAAAGATGCTTTCTTTAACATATGAGATTTCACCCCGAATTAGATGATTAAATGAACCTGACCTCATTTAAGTGTAACTTATGAAATGATAAATTATAATTTAAAGATTGTTTTCAATTTAAAGAGCTAGACTCTCGTCTTGATGAGTAAATTATGGTTTCATTGATATGCTAACGCGATGATTCAATGGGTAAAAATATTCCTAATTGAGATTATTAGTGTCAGACTATTTTTTAATTAATTTAAATAATAAATTAGCAAATTGGAGGCTATTTTGAAAAGAATATATAAGGTTTTGTTAACGGCTTCGACTTTATCCCTAACTTTTTGTGCCCCTACGGCCAAACAAATAAAAGAAGTTATTGAAAAAGATCCATCAATTGTTTTTATAGCAATAGAAAAAGAACCAGAGAAATTTATTGAGATTGTAAATAAGGCAGCACAAGAAGCTCAGAAGAAACAACAAGAAAAAGCGTTCGATGAAGAAAAGAAGCAGCGAGATGCTGAATTTGCGAATCCATTGAAACCAGAGATTCAAGAGGATCGAGTTGTGTTTGGTAAAAAAGATGCTCCAATCACTATTGTTGAGTATTCTGACTTTGAGTGTCCCTATTGCTCTCGGGGCTATCAGACTGTTAAGCAGGTAAAAGCTGAATACGGTGATAAAGTAAGAGTCATTTTCAAACATTTACCCCTCGACTTTCATCCAATGGCAGAACCAGCAGCCAGATACTTTGAGGCCATTGCCATGCAGGACCATACTAAAGCTGAAAAATTTCATGATGAGATCTTTGAAGGTCAAAGCAATCTTAAGTCTGAAAAGGAAGCCTTCCTGAAAAAAGTTGCTAAAAGTGTAGGTGCTAATATGGCAAAGCTTGAGAAAGACTTAAAAGATGAAAAAATTTCTAAGAGAATCCGCGCCGATATGGAAGAGGCTCAAAAATTTGGAATCAGAGGAACCCCTGGTTTTGTAGTAAATGGAGTATCACTTAAAGGAGCTTTGCCTTTAAGCGAATTCAAAGATGTTATCGATAAGCATTTAAAGAAATAATTTGTCCAAAAAGTAGATTGTCTAGAAATAGTTTGCCAGAACGAAGAAAGCCGCCTACGCGGCTTTTTTTTTAAAGCGATTTAGAGTATCAATTTTTGTCATATAAAATATATATGGTATTAACCTAAGCAAGCGCAGGTGTAATAGTTAATCTCTTCAAATTAAAAAAATGATATTGTTAATTTCAACTTTTCATTTATGTTCCATCTCTGACAATTTTATAAGGAGATGATATGAAAATAAAAGTAATAAGAAGTTTGTATACCTTGATATTTATTTTATGTTTTGAAAAAATAGCACTAGCTCAGGAATTAAGACAAGAATTTACAGCGAGTTCTGGAGCTAAAATAGTATTTAGCTATGATTTCGAAAAAGGTTGCTTAAATTATTCTGATAACAGTGGTCATACAAACGTTTTAAAAGTCGCTAACCCTGTGCAAATTAGTGTTTATGGTGTTAACACCTTTTCGTCAGCAAGTGCTGAAATTGAGTTTTGGGCATTGAGCACGGTTTATCACGGTGGTGCTAAACCAGAATTATTTCGAGTTTATAATCACTATGATCGAACTGTTTCTTTATCAGCTGCAAGCAATTCATTGACAGGGAGCTTAGGAAGAGTTGCCGTAAGACTTAGCAATGGTGGAGCCGCTACCGATTATAGAATACTTCAAAAAATTAGAGTTAAAGTTAATAACATCGCGCTTATTGATCCGGTTAGTGGAACTGATTATTTTCTTTTATCTTTAGACAATGGCGTGGCTTGTTTTGGTTTATAATTTCAATTAGTTGTTAAAAATTGTAAACTTTTAGTAGGCAAACCAATCTATATTTAGACATCGAACTGTTTCTGATTTTGAAGGACCAATTTCTATTACCAAGTTTTTTATGAATTCGGCAAGTTGACCTCTAATCTGCTCTGCCAATTCATTAGATAAGGACATCGGAGCTGTGTAGAATAAGTCCTTTTCATTATACTTTTCCATTTCAACCAGGCTTTTGATGCGCCAATTTTGATGGTGTTTGGTGATAAATGGAGAATTACTTTCTAAATGCGTTTTCTGTGGGCCTGAAATTAATTTATTTTTTTCAAATGTCAGAAATTGATTTTGAATCAGAAAATCGATGGCTTTATTAATTTGCTTAGGTGGTAATTTTAAACGTTCAGCCAATAAGTGGATCGAATTGTATTGCCCCGTAGCGATGAGATTTCTTAATCCTGTGTAAACCCAAGAAGAGTAGTAAACAGATTTCATTTCCTCTGTAAGAACTTTGTCTTTTTCAACTTTGTTTACTAAATCTTTTTGTTCGGCTTGAATTTTTTGGATTTGTAAGCTTAACACTTTCTTTAGTTTATGAGAACTCGTTCTAGAGTAGTCAGTTAGAAGTAAAAAATAAAGGAGCTCTTTTTGATTAAAATTAAATTCTTCAGAAAGTTCCAATGCATGTTCTTGGCTTATTTCTCTCTGTCCTTTAAAAATTTGGGTTACTGCTGCATTGCTGGTGGATAGTTTTGTTGCCAATTGAGTAAAAAAACCACGTCCTTTATGGGGTTGTTGCGCAAGCCAAGCAGAGACGAACTTTCGATAATCTGAAAAGTCAAATATGGATATATATCTCATTTCAATAAATATATTAAATATCAATATGTTAAGCAATGGTTTTGTCAAAAATGATAATTTTAAATAATCATATTAAGTAATTTAATAATGAAATATGGCGCGGCGTGATATACGTTGGCCAGAACAAATAAACGATACCAAAACAAAAACAAAAAAACAGGCCGTGATGTTGCAGTTTTCTATTAAAGAAATGGAGCATCTCTGGGCTGCTAGCCAATAGGAGTTATTATGAGTTTTTCAAAGATATTTCAGACCTTTATGGGTGCCATTTTTATTTTATTGTTTGCAAAAATTGGCTTCGCTGATCCCAAAGGAGGTTCAAGCGGCGGCTCGGGATCGACCAAAGGTACACTTGATGGAGGAGGAGCCAACGGTTTTAATTTTAAACTTATCGAAAGTTATAAAATTCAGGAAAAGGATTTCCCTCAAGAAAACTATATTAAACCTTTTTTGAATTTCTTATCTGATTTTAGAGAAGGATATGAAAATAGGAGCGATATAAGTTTCACTGATCCAAGAGGTGAGTATAATAATGGGTATAGTATGGAAACCTACAAGGTATTCATCCTCAATTTTTTAAAATCCAATCCATTTTATAATATACCAGTTAAGCTGGAAGATATTGGATCGAATATTCATGGGATTCCATTTACGACGAGTCAATTTGCCGTTCAAACAGCTAGTGAAGTCTATCTTCCTCAGGAAATTTATAATAAATTAATTGAAAATGACCCTCTTGAAGCTGAGAAAATTATTCTTCATGAGATTTTTATGGGAATGAAAATTTTAATGAAGATGGATAAATATACTCAATGCCGATATACGAGGATGAATCCAAACTACATATCTAGTTCAGATAATTGTGATGGAGAAAGCCACGACTATAAGGGATCCTTTTTTATCTCCCCAAAGGAGCATGCACAGGTTCGTGCTTTGACTAATTTAGTCGTCGAAAAGTCGAAAGATTTTAAAGATCCAAATAAAAGATCAGAGTTAGTTTATATTTTTATCAAGGCCTTATTTGAAAACAACATGCAAAATACTTTTTTGCGAGTTTATAGATCCGGAACAGAAGTAATAAAAGCAGTTGATTTGATAAACATAATTAAAGGTATGGAACTTATCAATACAAACACACTCTTTTGTGATCATTGGAAAGATTTTTCTGAAGATCAATTGAAAAAATTGAAAGAGGAATTTGAAAAAGCACTCATAGGAAAAACGTTTTCGTTCAGATCGAAAATGAAATTAAAATTGGTTGGCATTGACAATGGAAAAAACATGCAAATGAAGTTAGTGGATGAAAAAGGGAGAAAGATTCCTAATTCAGTTGTGATTTTAAATGAAAATATCAAAGGGTATCGAACTTCACAAATAAATGATAAAAATATTCTAGCTAGGGAAAATCAATTGGTTGCTTTTCCGTTAAAGGAACATTTCGGTGATAAAAAGCAAGGCGATAAATTTCAAGGAATAGAATTAAAATTAAATAAAGGTGAGCTTAAAATTTTATCTTATAGAGTTTACGAATCAGTGACTTATAGCTCAAATGGACGTCATTCAAGTTCCAGACAAAACGACATCCTAAACTGCACTAATGAGGAAGTGATAACTATTACCAAACAATGAGAATGGTAATTGATGGTATTGAGATCTTTTCCAATAGGGTGAGAACTCAATACCATCAATAGAGCATTTAGTTTATTGATCCCAATTATTAACGCCAAGTTGAAATATGCATAAAAATGTAACAAAATCAAAAAATAATAGACCCACTCTTGAATTCTCGGTAAAAATGCAGGGTGTTTTTTAGCTGTAAGATCTCGAATGCATTTATAAATTATCTGGAAGATAAGGGCGAAGATATTTCCTTTATGTACGAGTCTTCTCCTTTGCCCATGGAGCTACTTCGCGACCCTTCTTATTGGATTTCAGCTCCAAAACTAGAGAATTTTTTACAGGCTGTGGTTTCACAAAAATGGAAGTTTCGCTATGATGATCTCATTCAAGAGGTAGGTCACTCGAATTCCCAACTGCATGCCTGGGGAGTTCTTGATAGTGTGCTCAAAATGATGACTCATCCAAGGGAAATATTCCATCAGCCAGATAAATTTTTAGCCTATTTTATATCCCCCGAGCCGCCCATTGAAAAGTTAATTAAAAACGATAAATTTATTTCTTTTGATTTGCCTTTGGTCGCAGAACAATATCCGATTATTACTAAGTATTTAAAATCCTCATTTGAAGCTCTTCCAAAATACTCTGGGCAGGGATTGGCGCAATGTGAGTGGCAGCATATTCATTTAAAAATTGTTTGGCCAGAGGTCAGCGAAGTCTTATTTGAAAAAGAAGTGAACCCCCAAATTAGTCCCATGTTTTTACAAAATATTATTGAGGACTTACAAAAAAATCAAAAAGATCTCGAAGAAAAAAACCGCGAGTTAATGCGAGTGAATGATGAGCTGGTTTTGGTTCATGAAGAGTTGAATAAGAATCCTCACTTCAAATCAAAAGATGAGAATCAATTTTCATTAACTTCCAATCCGAGTTACAGTCAGCAACAGATTAATATTGGGGTCGATGAGTCTTTGGATGGCGAGGCAAACAAAATCGGTCATAATTTAGCACGACTACATGATTATATGGTTCGTGCCCAACAATTGATAACGATTCTTTCCAGTCAAGCCAAAATGAATTCTGGTATAAAAGAAGCCATGAGAAGAATGGATTGGAACTATGTGAAGTCACAGTACCCAATGACTATTTCTGAGTCTATGGATGCTTTAAGAAAATTGCAAAAAAAATAAAGGAGACAATTATGTCAATAATTACGAATGTACATGCAAGAGAAATTTTAGATAGCCGTGGGAATCCAACTCTCGAAGTTGAAGTTCTGACAGAGACCAATGCGTTAGGTAGAGCGGCCGTACCTTCTGGGGCTTCTACCGGCGCCCATGAAGCTTGTGAGTTGAGAGATCAAGATGCCAAAAGATATCAAGGCAAAGGAGTTTTAAAGGCCATACAACATGTTAAGGAAAAAATCGCTCCAGAATTAATTGGTCTAAATGTGGAAGATCAAGTTTTCATTGATAAGTTTTTAAGAGATTTGGATGGAACAGAAAACAAAACAAATTTAGGTGCAAATGCGATCTTAGGAGTTTCCCTAGCTTGCGCGAGATCAGCAAGTGTGGAGTTGGGCATCCCCCTTTATCGCTATGTGGGAGGTTCCCAGGCCGTAAGATTGCCCGTGCCATTAATGAATGTTTTAAATGGCGGTGCCCATGCTAATAATGGATTAGATATTCAGGAGTTTATGATTGTGCCTACGGTGAAAAATTCCTTTTCAGAATCACTTCGTGCGGGATCAGAAATTTTTCATACTTTGAAAAAGATTTTAGCTAAAAGAGGATTGTCAACAGCTGTGGGCGATGAGGGCGGATTTGCTCCCGTTTTAAAATCAAATCAAGAAGCCATGGAGTTATTAATGGAAGCCATTCTTCAAGCTGGTTATGAACCAGGACAGAATGTATTTTTAGCTTTAGATGTCGCAGCTACAGAATTATTTAACGAAGGAAAATATCGTTGGGAGAAAAATTTAATCTCAGCTTCTGATCTTCAAGGCGTTTATAAGTCTTGGTCAGAGAAATACCCATTGGTAAGCATTGAAGATGGTTTTTCTGAAGACGATTGGACCGCTTGGCAAAAAACAACAGCCGATCTAGGTAGCACTTTGCAGCTTGTTGGTGACGATTTGTTTGTTACAAATCCAAAGCGATTAAAGCAAGGAATTGAAAGAAAAACAGCAAATGCTCTTCTTGTAAAAGTGAATCAAATTGGAACTCTGACTGAAACTTTTGAGGCTGTGAATTTAGCACAAAGAAATAATTACAAAACCGTCATGTCCCATCGCAGCGGTGAAACTGAAGACACAACCATTGCCGACTTGGCAGTTGGGTTTCATTGTCATCAAATTAAAACAGGTAGTTTATGCCGAGCTGAACGAACTGCAAAATACAATCAATTGTTGAGAATTGAGGAAGAGCTGGGTGAAATTGGTTTTTATTGGGATAAATCAGCTTTTAGATAAGCGATTAGAATAGCATTAATTTTTTAAAAACGATTAGGGTCTGTATAAAACTAATTTATTCACAGACCCTTTTTTTCTAAACCTTTGTCTAATTTTATTTAATAGCCCTGCAGTTAAGTAGGGCAATTAAATAAAATTCATTATGTTGCCCAGGTTTTTGATTTAAAATCAACCTATGGTGGTAAAAAAGCCTTTTATTTTAGTTAGAAAAATTCTGAACTCGCCCCGTAAAGTTTTTTTGTTTTCGTTTTTATTTCTTTTCATCAACATGATGAGCACAGGAAATATTGTAAAACTTTTAAATTTGAAAAATGAACTGGATAGGTTGAGTCTTGCTTTAGAGAAAAATAAAATGGAAATTGACCAGATAGAGCAAAACATAAGTAAATCTAAGGATACAAATTTTATCGAACGACAAGCTCGTGAAAAGTTAGATCTTGTCGAAGAGGGAGATTTAGTTTTTATTTTTCCTGGGGACGAATAAGGGCCCAGGTTGTCAAAATACAGATCACATTTTGGGTAGATTTGGCTAGTTAGCATACAGAAAAAAATTCACTTATTTTTTTATTGTTAATTTATCAAAACCTAGTTGAGTTTTTCTTAATTATATATAGAATCCTAACTCTATTCTGTTTTTAGCTGAAACATAAGGGGAGTTGCCGAAATTCCTCAAAAGTGCAACTAAGGTGGGTATATGAGTGTTTTGAATTTAAATTGGACTTCAAATAGGATCCATTCATTAAGACTAAGGCTTGGATGGAGTTGTAGTGATTTGGCTCGACGATTAAATTGTTCGTCTTTAGAGGTTTTAAAGTGGGAGCAAAAGGAATTAATTCCAGAGGAAAAATATTTTTCTTTACTGGAATTTATGGAAATTCAAGCAGAGGAAGTCTCCAATGAGATGCAGATTTGCCCTCTTGCTGAGTCGATATTAGAATCCTCATCTCAAGATCAAATTTTACTTGATGAATTAATGTAAGACCACTAGCTTTGCTGAATGAAAAAAATATGTATTGTTGATGTGAGTGCCATGTTTTTTAGGGCCTTTTATGCGATAAGACCCTTGACATCTCCCCAAGGTCTTCCTGTAAATGCTCTCTATGGCTACCTGTCCATGATCGTAAAATTAATAAAAGAAGAAAAACCAGAATTTTTAGCACTATGTTATGATTTAAAAGAACCCAGTTTTAGAAAAGATTTATATTCAGAATATAAAAGTAATCGTTCAGAGATGCCTCCGGAATTAGTTCTTCAGATTCCATATTTAAAATTAATTAATCAAGCCTTAGGATTAAAAGCCTTTGAAAAAAGTAGTTATGAGGCCGATGATTTGGTAGGGGCAATTTGTGAGTGGTCAGTAAAAAATAACATAGAGGTATACATCGTAAGTGGGGATAAGGATTTCGCCCAGCTCGTTCGACCCCATGTTTATTTGTATGACACGATGAAAAACACCAAATTAGATTCTGCTGGAGTAAAAGAAAAATGGGGAGTGCCTCCAGAGTATTTTCGCGATTATCTGGCCTTGATGGGGGATGCTAGTGATAATATTCCCGGAGTCGAGGGGATAGGTACCAAGGGCGCACAAAAATTAATTAATGAATATGGATCCCTCGATCAAATTTATGAAAATATCGAGAAGCTGAATGGTAAGGTCAAAGAAAACTTACTTAAAGATAAAGAAAATGCATATCTCTCAAAAAAATTAGTGACTATTGAAACTAACATTTCCTTAGATTTGACAGAAGAAAACCTAAAACCACAAAAAATAAATAAGGAAGACCTAAAAAAAATTCTAGATGAATTAAATTTTAAGAATTTTCAAAAGCTTCTGATAGATGAGAATGTGGAAGCGTCTGTTCCACAGCCTAACCAAACTCAACACCCCAGCCAAGGCTTGGGGAATGTTAAAACAATTGTTCTTTCAGATTTTTTAGAAAAGTATAGTTTAGAAAATAATTATTTTTTCCTTTGGAGTGATAAACTTTTTGTCACAACGGGAAAAGAGTTTTTAGAAATCCAAAAAAATAAAATAGAAAATTTTGCAAGTTCGGAAAAATTAGAAAATAAAATAAGCTGGCCTAAGGGTTTTAAATGGTTTGGATTTAATTTAAAAGAAATTTGGAAATGGCTTCAAATGGATGATCTTTCCGATTCTGAAGTCGTATTAGATACAATGCTCATGGCTTATGTTATCAAATCCAAAAACTGTTCAGAGATTCCCATAGTGATTAAAGATTTTTTGCAGATAGAATTAGGTGAAAATATAAATGCAGAAGTGGTGTCAGAGTATTTACAAACTTTAAACCTAAAGCTTGAAGAGGAATTAAAAAATTTTGATCAGGTGGCTATTCTGTACCATTTTGAATACCCATTGATTTCTATTCTTTATAAGATGGAAAGAAGAGGATTTTTGATAAATACGGACGAACTGAAAATTTTTAGTTCAGAACTCAAGAGAGAGATTGAGTCGATTGAACAGCAGATCTTTGCTATTTCAGGAGATAAATTTAATGTTGCCAGTCCAAAGCAATTAAGCGATGTCTTATTTAATAAGTTACATTTGGAAGCAGTTAAAAAGACAAAAACTGGATTTTCTACCGATAACGATGTCTTAGAGAAAATGAATCATCCTATTGCTAAATTTATTTTAGAATTTCGAGAGTTGTCAAAGTTAAAACTAACTTATGTTGATGTTCTTCCAACTTTAGTTAACCCCGAAGATAAAAGAATTCATACCACATTTAATCAGGCATTAACAACCACAGGAAGGCTTTCAAGTTCAAACCCTAACTTGCAAAATATTCCCATTAAAACTCTCCGAGGGCAAAGGGTCAGAAGAAGTTTTATTGCGGGGGTGAATAAAAAAATACTTTCGCTAGACTATTCTCAAATTGAGTTAAGAGTATTAGCTCATTTCGCAGACGATCCAGGACTAAAAAAAGCCTTCCGCGAAGATATTGATATTCATTCCATGACGGCGGCCGAAGTTTTCAATGTTAAAATCTCTGAAGTCACTTCAGAGTTGAGGAGAATCGCTAAAGCTGTAAATTTTGGGATTGCCTATGGTCAGGGAGCATTTGGTTTGGCCGAGACATTAAATATTCCTCGTGGGGAAGCATCAGCCATCATCAAAAATTATTTTCAAAAGTTTAGAAATGTTAAAAACTATATTGAAGATACCAAAAGCTTTGCCCACAAAAATAATTATGTTGAAACTCTGTTCGGACGTAGGCGCTTTCTTCCTGAGCTTCAAAGCAAAGTTCCCATGATCAAAAAATTTGGAGAAAGAGCCGCGATTAATGCTCCTATTCAAGGTACAGCAAGCGACATTGTAAAATTAGCTATGATTAAATTAGACCAAACTGTAAAATCCACTATGATTCTACAAGTTCATGATGAATTGCTTTTTGAGGAAGAAGAAGACCTATTATTAGAAGAACTACCTCAAATTAAAACTGTTATGGAAAATGTTGTGAATCTTACGGTTCCGCTCAGAGTTAATTACAGCATAGGAATAAATTGGGACGAAGCACATTGAATCCCTGTGGCCTCAATTTGATTCATGTGAGTAACTCCAGCTAACTATCAGGCGGTACTATTATTCAGTTTCCCAGCCAACCACTTTTCCACCTTCGAAATACACTGTACGCTTTTCTTGCTTAAAACCGTCAGGCGAAGAAAGGCTTCGCAAATATTTCCACTTTTCATTTTTATACAAAGGATTTCCAGACGTTTCGATTTGTAGAGGCAGACCCCAGCTCTTTTTAACAAACTCGTTTGGCATGCCAATGGCAATATCCTGTGCTTCAATGAGGCGCTTAAATTTCTGCATCATTTTGTTTGGTCGACTTAGAATGCCAGTTGATTGAACCCACTCTTGTCGATCTTCAAAACGTGGTTGATTCAGATATTGGACTCTCTCCTCATCATTTGTAAACCAGGGCAAAAGTTTAGAATATAATTGTTTCTCTTGTTGAGTTGAAAGTTTATTCTCCAAGTCAGTGATATTACTTTTGTAGAACAACTGTTTTGAAGTCGCCGAGTTTTCGTTGCTAAATTCGTTGGTGCTGATGTTCGTTCTTCTTAAAAAATGCTCGCAACCAATAAAAAAAAATAAACTGCAAGAAATAAATAAAAACCTAATAACTCTATTGTCCATGGGAACACAATACTACAAAGTATAAAACTCTTGCAGTCTATATCCAATTTAACCTACAATAGTCCTATGTCGAATACCCCTTTGAATAAGGACCAAGATCCTGGAGATCACGAGTCTTTGCTTAAGTTAGAAAAAGCAATCTTAGACAACGACCCTCATTTTCAGGAGGAAATTCAGGATTTAACTTCCATTGCCAATGAGAATTTAAATTTAGATTTGCTGGACATTGATAAACTTTTGGAAGAAGAAAACTCAAATACTTTAAAAGCAAAGCTCCATAGATTTTCAAATTTAATTAACTCCGGATTTACAAGACTTGTATTGTTTTTTGTTTGGTTTTTTGAGTTCTTAGTGAAAGAACTAATTCCTGATTGTATAACTATCTTAGTACGACAAAGTAAAAGGCTGTTGGCATCTGTTTCTGCTTTTTTACTTTTCACGAGCCGTCTGCCAGCAAAAAAAAGGAGTCTTTTGATTTTGCTTCTTTTGGGAAGCCTGGGGGCAGTTTACTATTTTTTTAAGGTGTTTAAAGATGGTCTTTTGTCTCAAGAACAACGACCCTTTATATACTCCATTGAAGAGATTGCGGAAAGTAAGTACCTCATTGAACAGGATCTTTTTGAAGATTTCTATTCTTCGCCAAGATTTAATCAAAATTTAATTTCACTTCGGAGGATCGTCGTTAATTTAAAAAAATCTAAGAATTCTTCGTCTAATCCCATGGTTGCTATGGAATTGTTTCTTCAGGGAAACTCCTCGGAGGTTTTAATAGAAGTTAGAGATCGTGAGTCTGAAATTCTTGATTTATTTCAAGGTGAGATAAGAACTTTTAGCTATGATGATTTAGATAGTTCTTCTGGAAAAAATAAACTGACTGAGAAATTGAAGTTTCAAATTGACCAAATTCTAGTTAAAGGAAAAATAAATAAAATCTTTTATAAAACTTTTGTGATAAAAAGATAAAATAGGGGGCCTTAGGCGCACCCCCCCGGACAGAGTTAGCAGTTTTAGATTTTATTTATAAATTTTAAAGGTTTTTACATCAATATCGTAATATTTCAATCGATCATGAAGGGTACTTTTGGGCATCCCTAAGTCGCTGGCAGTGAGTCTTTGATTTCCTTTATTGACCTTAAGCCTTTTGATAATCATTTGCCTTTCAATTTCTTTGATGACTGGCAGGGTTGACGTATTTTCCTGAGTTTCTTCAACCATATTTTTTTTGATCTGTTTATCTAATAGCTTTTCAACTAAGATTTCTGTTATTTGCTGAGATGGATAAAGTGCACTGGCCCGAGCAATGAGGTTCTTTAATTCTCTTATATTTCCAGGCCATGAATATTTTTTTAACAGGGCAATACCGTTAAAATTAAATCTCACTCGGTATTGGCGGCAGAACTCACCCAGGAGTAAGTCAAAATCTTCCATTCTGTTAATTAAATCGGGAGGGGTGACTTGGATCACATTAAGTCTGTAATAAAGATCAAATCGAAAAGAGCCTTCCTTAATTTTCTCTAATAAATTTTGATGAGTAGCTGCGATAATTCTAACATCAGTTTGAATAGTCTTATCACTTCCCACAGGCCTGATTTCATTGTTTTCAAGAGCCCGTAATAGTTTTGCTTGAAGTGTATAACTTAAATCACCAATCTCATCTAAAAAAAGGGTTCCTCCTCTAGCAGACTCAAATGCGCCTTTTCTGTCCTGGATGGCGCCTGTAAAGCTCCCTTTAACATGGCCAAACAGTTCGGATTCAACAAGTGTTTCAGTAAGAGCCGAACAGTTTACCGATATTAAGGGGCCATTTTTTCTCTTTGATGATTCATGAATCGCTTTGGCAAGAACTTCTTTTCCCGTTCCAGAAGACCCTAAAATTAAAACTGGAAAATCGCTTTTTGATCCAGATCCAAGACTTAAAAGCTCTGCATTCCATACGGCATTTTTACTTTTTAATGGAAACTGGATGGCAAGTGCCTTATCTATAAATTGAAGTTCAACTTCACCTATTTTAATGATGTCATTATGATTAAGTATAGAGTCCTCAGTTTTTATGTCATTTAGCCAAGTTCCTGTTCGACTTCGGAGATCTTTAAGGAAGGGAATATTATTTCTAAATTCTATTCGGAAATGCCGTTCTTCAATTTGATTTTCAGAAAATTGAATATGACAACTTTTATCTGAGCCGATTGTCATGAAATCGATGACTTCGATTTCATCATGATCTCTGTTAAGTACTTTTAATGTAAATTTCATAAGTTTTTTCTCCGAAGTGGTTAAGTGTTTAGTTGGTAAACGGAGTAATCAATTCTGATGCCACTTATTTTTGATAAAGGGAGTTCCTTATAGATACTTTACGTGATTTCGAGCGAGGTATTTATTCTCAATTCTGAGAATAGAGAAATAATGGATCTTTGGACTTGATTAATTCCTTTTAATTGCGACGCTGTCAGTTACAGGGCAAGTTTTACATGCCTATTGACCTCGTTCTTAATAGGTATTAATTAAAAATATGCCATCTGTAAAATATATTAAAAGTGCTGTTTTTCCCAAGGATTTTCCCAAAACAAATCTTAAAGAGGTAGCATTCGCTGGCCGATCAAATGCGGGAAAGTCTTCACTGATTAATTCTTTGGTTGGTTGTAAAATAGCAAATGTAAGTAAAACACCAGGAAAGACTCGTCTTCTCAGTTTTTTCAACTTTAATGACCAATATCTTTTGGTTGATATGCCTGGATACGGATTCGCGGCAAGAAGTCGAGTTGAAGTTGATAGTTGGAATGAAATGATTGAAGGATATCTGAGTCATTCTGAAAAACTAAAAGCTATTATTTTGGTAATGGATATCCGTCGAGATTGGGCTCAAGAAGAAAAACAGATGAAGGAATATGCTGAACATTTTGGACTTTCACTGATTTTAGTTCTGACGAAGGCGGATAAGCTTGGAAGTTCACAATTACTTAAACGCGTGCAATTGATTAAAGAAAAAGCGTTATTAAAAAATATTTTTGTTTGTTCATCTTTTAAAAAAAAGGGTCTTGATGATTTGCATGAACATATTCTTAAAAAAATTATTTATTCTTAATTGCAAGAACAGGTCGACTTTATGGAAAAGTTAAAAGTTTTTGGAGTGATTCCTTCGCGACTGAAGTCAACTCGGTTTCCTAATAAACCGCTCGCTAAAATTTCCGGAAAATCAATGATAAAGAGGGTCGTTGAAAATTGTTTACAATCTAAAATGCTGACTGAACTTATTGTGGCCACAGATAGTGTGGAAATTGCCGATGAATTATCAAATGAAAATGTTCAAGTTATTATGACGGATCCCAGTTTGCCATCAGGAACTGACAGAGTCTATTCTGCGATTAAAAATAGAAAACCAGATTTAGTTATAAATATTCAAGGTGACGAGCCTTTGATTCATCCTGAAGTTATTGATCAGATAGCCAATTGCTTTATTTCAACGTTGGAAATAGATATGGTTACACTGGGGCAAAATTTCGAAGAATTACGAGAATTGGATTCTTTAAATAACGTAAAAGTTATTTGCAATCATAAATCGGAGGCTATTTATTTTAGCCGTTTCCCAATTCCTTTTTCAAGAGGGTTAAACCAGAAATTAGATTTTCCTTTAACCGCTTGCATGAAACATATTGGTATTTATGGTTATCGGTACGCATTTCTTGAGCATTTTTGCAAAACAGATCCAGTAGAGTTAGAGCTTCATGAAAATTTAGAACAACTGAGGGCCTTGTACTTGGGAGCTAAGATTAAAGTTTTAAAAACAGATCATTTTTTTCATGGTGTGGATGTCCCGGAAGATATACAAAAGGTTGAAAAACAGTTAAAACAATTAGGATTGCAAAATTAGAACTATACAATAGAACTAAATAACTAAAGTGAGCCGAACGCTCCTAACAACAAGATAATGAGAGTTAAATGACAAAAAAGATTTCAACTAAAAAATCAGCGAAGAGAGAGTTAAAACAAAAATTTATTTTTGTTACGGGTGGAGTGGTTTCTTCAATTGGAAAAGGTTTAACGGCAGCGAGCTTGGGGGCATTGTTGGAAGCTCGAGGAATTGGCGTGACGATTATGAAATTTGACCCCTATTTGAATGTAGACCCGGGAACAATGTCTCCCTTTCAGCATGGTGAAGTTTATGTCACGGAAGATGGGGCAGAAACAGATCTTGATTTAGGCCACTACGAAAGATTTACCTCTGCCATTATGACAAGATTAAATTCAGTAACCACGGGTCAAATATACGATACGGTTATTCAAAGAGAAAGAAGAGGGGATTTTTTAGGGGGAACAGTTCAAGTTATTCCCCACATTACAGATGAAATTAAACAAAGAGTTTGGGATTGTGCTCAGGGAGCTGAGGTCATTATTGTCGAAATTGGTGGTACGGTTGGAGATATCGAGGGGCAGCCATTTTTGGAAGCCATAAGACAGCTAAGACACGAAATGGGGAAATCCAATTCAGCACTCGTTCATGTGACTTATGTGCCTTATATTCAAGCGGCTGGAGAGCTAAAAAGTAAGCCCACACAACATTCGGTGAAGGAGCTAAGGGAAATTGGATTGCAACCCGATTTTTTGGTTTGTCGGAGCGAGAAAATTATCGATGCTTCCTTAAAGAAAAAAATTGCTTTGTTTTGTTCCGTGGATCCAGAGAATGTGATTGCGGCCCAGGATTCTTCAACTATTTACGAAGTGCCGATCTCTTTACATAAAGAAAAACTAGATGACTTAATAATAAAACAACTCGAATTAAAAACCTCTAAACTAAACTTAAATGGATGGACAAAAACGGTCGGAATTATTAAAGGTCCAAAATCAAAACTCACTATCGGTATTGTTGGAAAATATGTGGATCTTAAGGAAAGCTATAAATCATTAAATGAGGCAATCATTCACGGAGGGATTGCAAACAATGCCCATGTAGATATCATTTATGTGGATTCAGAAAAATTGAATGATAAAAACGTGGTTCAGGTATTAAGCAATGTGGATGGAATCTTAGTCCCTGGTGGATTTGGGATCAGGGGCGTAGAGGGAAAGTTAGCTGCGATTAAGTATGCCAGAGAAAAACAAGTTCCCTTCTTTGGAATTTGTTTAGGAATGCAATTGGCAACGATCGAGTTTGCAAGGAATGTTTGTGGGGTCAAGGAGGCCACGTCTAGAGAATTTGTAAAAGAAAATCAACGACACGGTCAATTTGTTATCGATTTTATGGATGAGCAAAAAAATCATTCTCATAAGGGCGGAACAATGAGACTAGGGGCTTTTCCTTGCGATATAAAAGATAAATCAAAGGCTTTCCAAGTTTATAAAAGTCATCGAATTCTAGAGCGACATCGTCATCGATATGAATTTAATAATAAATTTAAAGATCTATTGCAAAAAAGAGGTCTAGAGGCTTCGGGAATATGCAAAGAAAGAAACTTAGTTGAAATTATCGAATTGCCAGATCATCCTTGGTTTGTAGGAGTTCAGTTTCATCCTGAATTTAAATCAAAGCCATTAGATCCCCACCCTTTATTTGTGAGTTTTATAAAAGCAGGACTCATGAAGACAAGTCATAAAAAGATTAAAAACAATGTTAAACTGGAGTCAGAAAGTGCCAAATTTGATTTTAGAACAAGCTAAAGAAGTTTTAGAAATAGAGGCACAAGCCATTTTAAAATGTAAAGAATACTTGAATCAAGATTTTATTGAGGCTGTTGACTTGATCGCAAACTGCAAGGGAAAATTAATTGTTTCAGGAATTGGAAAATCGGGTCATGTTGGCAGAAAAATTTCGAGCACCTTTTCTTCAACAGGTACGCCCTCGGTTTATCTTCATCCAGCAGAAAGCTCGCATGGGGACCTAGGTATTATTAGTTCTGCTGACATCATCTTAGCTATATCCTATGGAGGCGAGAGTTTAGAGCTAACCACCATATTAAATTACTCTGCCAGAAAGGGAATACCTGTTATTGCGATCACTGGGAACGCGAATAGCTCATTGGCAAAATCTGCAAGTAAAGTTATTCAGATTAAAGTGAATAAAGAAGCTTGCCCTTTGAATTTAGCACCAACAGCCTCAACGACAGCCACATTAGCAATGGGCGATGCTTTAGCTATGGCAGTCTTGAAAAAACTTAATTTCACGGCCGAGGAATTTGCTCAATATCATCCAGGAGGGAGCTTAGGTTTTAAATTATTAACGAGAGTTAAGGATATCATGCATACGGGAGATTCTGTTCCCTTAGTGAAGATATCAACTCCAATTAAAGAGGTTCTTTCAATCATGACTCATAGAGATGTTAGGGGTTGTGCTGGAGTTATTAATGTGAATGAAGAACTTATCGGGGTTATTACTGATGGAGACTTGAGAAGAAGACTTGAGAAAAATCAAAACCCGTTGGAGGGTGAATCTCAAGATATTATGACCATTAACCCTAGAACCATTGATCTTTCAGAGTTGGCAGAAAAGGCCTTGTTTCTTATGGAACAATTTAGAATTCAAATGCTTTTTGTGTTAGACAGGAATTCGAGTCATCCCAAAAAACCAGTCGGATTGCTACACTTGCAGGATTTAATTAAAGTTAAAATCAGGTAGTCTATTATTTTAATTTATGTCTCTTTGAATTTGATTGTAGCTAGTCTTTCGTCGACACAAATAAGAATAATAGAAAAATCTAGTGTGTATTCTATGCTCGATTTATTTCATTTTGGACTATAGGTCGAGAGTCTAGTCCTGAAAATCAGGGAGCACTTGCCCAAGTCTATTATATTTCTGAGAATAGATCCATGGTGTTATCAATAGACAAAGTTAAACCATTAAAACTTATAGCCTTTGATGTGGATGGTATCATGACAGACAATCATGTTTGGATGATACAACCAGGTGAATGGCGACGAAATTTTTCTATCCGTGATGGTTATGGAATTCAAAAACTAATTGAAAGAGGCTATAAAATTGCTTTCATTACAGGTAGTCGAAGTGAGGATGTAAAAGAGAGAGCTAAAGTTTTGAAAATTCATTTTTTCTATGAAGGCAGCTTAGATAAGCTTCCAGCTTATCAGGAAATAAAAGAAAAAACAGGTTTTAACGATGAACAAATTCTATATATGGGGGACGATATTTTTGACATACCATTAATCGAAAAAGCAGGATTTGGTGTGACGGTTCCAGAGGCGCTTCCAAGTGTAAAAGAGAAAGCCAACTATATTACGCAAAATCATGGCGGTAAAGGTGCAGTTCGTGAAATATGCGAAATTGTGCTTGAAAATGGAAGTTTATAAAGGGGAATGTAATGGTCCGAACAGGAATTAAAATTATAATTATTTTTATTCTGATTTTGCAGCCTTGCGGAGTTAGGGCCTTAATTCAGTTACCTGTGGAAGAATTAGCAAAAGAGTCAGTGACGCCGGTTTTTGATAAAAACGATAGTGTACGTAGCCGTAACATTGTAACCGCTAATAAAATGGAAATGTCATTATTCTATGGCTGGGCACTGACAGAGCCAATAGCCAATGTCAGTAAGCTGGGTTTAACTGGATATTATCACCCTTCTGAGGAAAATGCTTATGGCTTGATGTTAAGTAAAAACTTTTCTGGAGTTTCAACTTATGCCAAGCAATTAAATGATGAATACAAGCTCGACTTTACAAGGGCTCCAACGATTGATTCTAGTTTGTTTTTTGACTATAACTGGAAAGCTTTCTATGGAAAATTTAGCCTTTCAAAATATATTGTAACCAACTTTCATTTTTTTGGAACTTTAGCTGCTGGGCTTTTAAAATACCCGCACAAAACCTTTCCAGGAATTGCGGCTGGACTGGGGCAAAAATTTTATTTTAATAAAAATGTTTCATTTAGATTTGATTTTAGAGTTTTTGTAAACCAGGCGCCTATTCCATTTTTGAAGTGTGAGCCAGGAAAACATGAAGGCATAAAAAACTCAACAACAGATAGTTGCAATGAACAAGCCCCAAAGTATTCTGATTTTTCAGAGAGGATTACTTTGACCTCGGTTCTTGATTTAGGAATCAGCTATTTATTTTAAACTAAAGGGTAAGTAATGGGTAACTGGATAAATATAATAAAAAATCTAATGATCATTGTTATTTGTTTATTTCCTTTTGCGATCTTGTCTCAGGAAAATGAAAATGAAGAGTTAAACATTATTGAACTTGAATTAGAAGGTTCTAAGCCTAAACCTAAAACAAGAAAGTCATTTGTTCCTACCGATACTTCAAACAAGAGAAATGAGTTCACTGAATTATCTAATTTAGCTCCATTTAGTGAGGTTTCAGTTATCCAAAAAAGGTTTTTACCTAAGACAAATAGATTCCAAATTTTCGGTGGGCTGTCTTTAACAACTAATGATCCATTTTACAATACATTTGGAGCGACCTTAAAGGGGAGCTATTTTATAACAGAAATGTTTGGCATTGAATTACAATATTTTTCTTTAAGTTCAACAGAAGCTCAAGCAACAAAAGAACTTTTTTCAGTTCAAAATATTGGAACTGACAGTTTGAGTTACACAAAGGAGTATTTGGGGGCGAATATCCTGTGGGTGCCTATATATGGTAAAATGACTTGGTTTAACAAGAAGATTATACCCTTTGATTTCTATTTCGGATTAGGTGGAGGGCAGACAAAAACTCATGTTAAAAATGGAATAGGAACTGTGCAAGTTTCTACTGGACAAATATTTGCGGTGAGCAAAAGTTTTGCGTTACGATGGGACTTTAGTTGGAATTTTTTTAGTGCAAAAGCAATAAACGAAGAGGGGATGATTAATAACTTATTCTTTTCAGCGGGTGCTAGTTTCTTCTTGCCGGAGGCCAAATATAGATGAAGACATTTCTAATTATCATTTTACTTTCAACGGTGACCCTAGCTAGGACTAGGAAACAGGTTGTACATGAAAAGCCAGTAGCTCCGACTATAAAAGATAGCTCTCTGAAGAATCAACTATCCAACGCATTGAATTTGGCCCAGTCTGGACAATATCAGCCGGCCGCTCAGGCATTATTTAACTTGGTAAGAAGGCCAGAATTGGCAAATGAAAGACCACAAATAAAATATATCTTGGGAAAAATGTTACAGGAAATGAAGTATTCTCAGGTGGCGGCCTACCAGTATGTTGATGTCATTCGAAGTGGCAATCAAAGATATCTCAAAAAAGCTATAGAGGAGTTATCTTTAGTTGCTGATTCGCTAGGAGATGATACGTTGCTGAATTACGCCGTATCCAAAGTGGATGTGAATGATTTTCCTGAAAATAATAAAGACATGATTTATTTTAGAATAGGTGAGATCAAGTTAAAAAATAAAGACTATGAAGATGCGGTGAATTCCTTTGGAAAGGTTTCATTTGGAAGTAGTTATAATAACCAGGCTCTTTATAACAAAGCTTTGGCCTACTTAGAAATGAATAAAACGGAGCCAGCATTGGCTACCTTTAAGCAGCTAATTGAACATCGAAGCAGCGGACTTATCACAGATACGAACAGAATAGCTGCGCAGATGGGAATGGCAAGGGCCTACTATCAAAAGCAGGACTGGGACACGGCTATAGAGATGTATGCTCAAGTACCGCGAGATCATTTTATGTGGCATGATGCTTTGTTTGAACAATCATGGGCGATGTTAAGGGGTGCCAGATTCAGGTCCGCATTGTCAAACTTTCAATCATTACATTCCGCTTATTATGATGATTTTTATATTCCTGAGTCCTTATTATTGAGAGCTATCGTTTATTTATATATCTGTAAATATGATGAGATGGAAAAAGTTTTGACTTTGTTTGAAAAAACCTATGAGCCAGTGAAAGCTAGAATATCAAATTTTTTAAACAACAATAGTGAAGCGATATCCTACTACAATGAATTGGAGAAAAAGATATTTGATAGAAAATTAGATGGAAACTCTAGTTCTTTGAAATTACCTTATTTGGTTTTAAAAAACATTGGAGAAGAGGGGGATGTTCGAAGGAGTGTAAATTATCTGAAAAAAATTCAAGACGAAAAGATGTCAATTGAATCTGGCGGGTCATTTCGCGTGTCTGGCTTAGGGCAATACTCGGTAAGAGTTCTTAATACAAGAATCAAAAATACCAAAATACTGATTGGAGATTTAGTAAAAATTCATTTGCAAAACATGAAGGAAGACCTTTTGGATCTTTTTGAGCAATCAAGTTTCATTCGGTATGAGATGATCAATGGAAAAAAGGAATTGCTACGAAAGAAAATCGGAGGAAGAGATTTGCCTTCACCTATAGATAATCAGTTAGATAGAGAATTTTATATTGAAAATGGTTTCGAATTTTATCCATTTAAAGGTGAATATTGGTTAGACGAAGTTGGGAATTATCACTATTTAGGGAAGCAAAGTTGTGAGTAATTTATGATTTTAAAACATGTTAATCAAGGGAACCAAATCCTGCTAGGCCTAATGATTTTAAGTAATTTGTTTTTTTATCCATCGTATGGAAAAACGAAGAAAACTGTGGGAGAGCTTTTGTCGCAAGTAAGCTTAAAAAACAGAGGTGGAAAATTAAATTCTAGCGAAAAAGGAAAAGCGGTTATTCCTAAATATGACCCGATTCAATTTGAAAAAGTGAGACATGAGCATAATCTAGAAAGCGTCAAACCCATTAAATCTTACGAAATCATAAAATCAGATAGTATTTCGCAGATGGTGGAATATGAAAAAGTTCTAGATGAACAAATTCTAGAGCTATTTAAGTTAACAAAAAAATTTAAAGATTCAAATAATCGTGGAGAACTGTGGCTACGATTAGCCGAACTATATGTTGAAAAGGGATCCTTAATTGATTATCGGATGCAAAAAGAATTTGATAAAAAATTGGTTTTATATCAACAGAAAAAAATCAAACAAAAGCCTAGGCTAGACACTGACGAGGCAAAGAATTATTTCAAGAAATCAGTTCAGCTTTACGAGTGGTTTGAGAAAGATTTCCCTAAAGACCCGAAGGTGCCCCAAGCTCTTTATTTCCTTGGATTTAACTATTTTGAATTGGGTGAACCAGCAAAAGCAGAAAAGTATTATTCTGAGTTGACGTCAAAATATCCACAAAGCCCCTTTGTCGACGAGTCCAACTTTGCGCTTGGCGAACATTATTTCGAAATGGAAAAATGGAAGGTGGCCTATCAGAAGTATTATTCGGTAATAAAGAATCAACGTCATAGTTTGAACGTCATGGCTACTTATAAAGGGGCATGGTGTCTATACAGGTTGGGAAGATTCAACGAGGCTCTTAAATACATGGAGCATGTAATTAGGAAAAATAGAAATCTTGAAGACCGAGAGAATGCCAAACAAATCAAAACTAAATTAGAAGGAGAGGCTCTTAGGGATATTATTGTTTTTTACGCAGCGGCAGGGGATCTTGAAAATTCAATTCAGTATTTCAACGATTTGACGGGAGCACAGGCAAATTATTATTTGGAAAAATTGGCCTACTATTCTGCAGACAAAGGGCAAAAACAATCAGCTCATAAGATTTTTCAATATTTGATTTCACAAAATCCGACTAGTCCAAAGGCTTTTGAATTTCAATATCAAATCGTACAAATCTATTTTTACTCAAAAAATTCACCGACTTTTAAGTCAGAACTATATAAGTGGATTAAGGAATATGGTTCGACGTCGCCTTGGTACCAGGCGAATCAGTCGAATGTTGAATTAATAGAAAATTCAATAAAGTTAAGAGAAAAAACTTTGCGAATTTGGACCTTGCAGCAACATCAAACAGCACAAAATTCACGATCGAAAAACTCGCAAGGCATGGCTATTGAGGGGTATAATTTGTATTTGTCTGAATTTGCAAATGCCCAGCAAAGTTCAGATATGCACTTTTATTTTGGAGAATTATTATACGACATGAAAAAGTATGATGAGGCTGGAGTACAATATAAATGGATTATTGATAACTCTCCTCAAAGCAAATTCTATGAAAACGCTGCTTCGAGTTTGTTGATTGCAGTTGAAAAAAGTTTGCCAGGAGAAAAAGATCTGGCCAAAAGAGATTCTAAAAGCTTAGAACCTATTCCACTGAGTCCGACAGTGGATAGATTTATAAAGGCATCTAACTGGTATCTGGAAAAACTTCCAAATTCAGATAAGGTTCCTGAGATAAAATTTAGACAGGGACGTTTGATGTATCAGCATAATTATTTTGCTGATGCGAATAAGGTTTTTAAAGAAATTGTTTCAAAATATCCTAAAACCAAATATGCTGAATACTCGGCAAATTTAATGTTGGATATTTATAATCTTAAGAAAGATTATGTGGGTCTAGAGTTCGCAGCAAGTGAGCTTTTGAAAAATGAAAGTTTGGCTTCAACTAAGGCTGGCAGTGAAATTAAGGAAGTATTAGAAAAGGCAAGTTTTAAAAAAGGTCAGGATTTTGAAACAGAGGGTAAATATTCAGAAAGTGCCGATTCTTTTTTTAATTTTGCAAAACAGAATCCAAAATCTGCTTTTGCAATCGTCGCGTTGTTCAATGCTGGTGTAAATTATGAAAAATCTGCTCAAAATGAAAAAGCTAAAAACTCCTATTTGTTAGTTCTTAATTCAAATCAGGACAAAAAAGATCTGAAATACAAAGCGAAGATATTTCTTGCCAAACTGTTTCAGGAAGCTGTGTTGTTTGATGAGTCCATCAAGTTATATAAGCAACTTATTAAGGAAGATCAAAACTCTAAACAAAATCAGAACTTTTTATACAACATTGCGGTCATGAAGGAGGCCCAAGGCCATTATGTTCAGGCCATTGCAGATTATGAGGAGTATGGTAAGGGTCTTAAGAAGTGGAAAGAAAAACTAGATTTAATGTTTGTGCTTGCCGATTTATATAGAAAATCCAATCAGCTGACTAAAGCTCAGGAAAAATACAAAGAATATATAGATAGCAACTCAGGAGATGCAGAGAATTTAATTGAGTCCTATTATTGGATGGGGAAAATATATGAACTCAAAGGATCAAGTCAATCGTACCAGTGGGAAGATAAATTATTAGTTGTTCAAAAACGATTATCTCTAAACAAGAAAAATATTGGGAGTAAATGGGTTGCAATGGTTAAGTTAAAAAAAGCCAAAGAAACCTTTTCGGAATTGATCGAAATAAAAATTCCTAATCAACCCGAGAAGCAAAAAAAAGCAGTTGAAGAAAAAATAAGTGTGTTGAACAAATTAAATAAAGAATTGAACGAAGTTGTGGCATTAAATAGTCCGAATGAAATTATTAGCGCGTTGTCATTATTAGGTGAAGCTAATGAACATATGGCCAATGCAATTTTAAAGTCACCGGTGCCTAAAGGTTTAGGTGCTGATTTAGAAAAGCAGTACAGAGATTCATTGCCAAAATTAGCTGACCCATTTCTAAATCGATCAAGAGAAAGTTATAAATTAGCAGTAGAAAGAGGTTTTGAGTTTGAAAGTTACAATTATGATTTTGAAAAATCATATCAATTTATGAACAAACAAGATCCAAAACGATATTACAATTCTGGCGAAATGAGATTTGACACGCGCTTCATCAACTGGATGTCCTTATGAGAAAAATTATATGGTGTATAAGTTATTTGATTCTTTCAGCCTGCTCAAGCTCAATTAAAGACAATGCGGCAAGCGTAGGCTCTAAGAGTGAAAGTGAAAAATTTGATTTCAGCGAAAATGGTTCAGGAAATGCAAAGAAAGAGAAAGTAGCTCAGGCTTCTGAGAACAATCAAATGGCACAGCAGACCTTGGGGGGATCTAGTGAAGGCACAACAAGTTCTTCTTCACAACTAGCTACGTATATAAAAAATCAAGATGATGAGGGGATTTTAAAAGAAAGTTCACGTTTGTTAATTCAAAATTCAAATGATTTCAAGGCACTGAATGCTTTGGCAATGGTTTATTACAAAAAAGGACAATTTAATCTTGCCAAGAATTTGTTGTTTAGGGCCCAAAAAAATAATCCTACTTTTGAAGTCTATTCAAATTTGGGAATTGTGTTATTAGCTAATGAAGAAAAAAATGAAGCTTTAAGGCAGTTTAAAAAGGCCCTGGAGTTAAATCCAAATGATTTCGTGAGTGCGAGCAATGCAAGCTCAATCTATATTAAGGCCTATGATTATGAAAAAGCTAACCTCGTTTTAGAGAATTCATATAAACGGGGAATTAAGGATTTTCGAGTATTAAATAACTATGCCATTTCACTCGTTGGGTTGGGTAAATATGGTAATGCAGAATCTGTTTACAAGGCAGCTCTGAAAGAGAACAGTAGTAGTAGGGAACTGTTATTTAATTTCTCGATTTTACTGATCGAACACTTAAAAAAGAATCAAGAGGGGTTAGAAGTTTTGCAGAAGTTGAAGTTTATTGGTATCCCTGAGCAGTCAAGGAATAAGATACAAGAGCTTGAGTTGATAGCACGGAAGGGGCAAAAGTGAGTAAAATACAAAAGTTGTTATTAATGTTTCTATTAGGACTTTCGTATAGTTTTGCCCAGTCAACAAACGTGACTAACAAGTCTAATTATGTAAAAATTAAAGACAAGAAGGCCACGTTAAATTTTGAGAATGAATTAGTGGAAGGTTCCACACAAAAACCAGAACTTTTTTATTTATTTCAAAAGAAAAATTTTAACTATAAGAGGCTAATCAAATTGAGAGAAAACTTTTTGCCTGAAATGAGGAAAACCTCAGAGGATGTTCAACGAGTTCGGGGTGTTAATTGAAACCACCAGTTATATTGCGAGTGTACAAAAACAATCAGTTGAGTGAAGTAAAGCAATTCACTATTGATCAAATTGTAGTGGGATCTAATTCAGAAGCGCAATTAGCACTGTCCGACGAGTCCATTTCACCTATTCATTGTTTAATTGAAAAAAGAGATAGCGGATATTATATCTGTGACTTAGGTTCACAAAATGGCACATTTAAGAACGGTCAAGCCGTTCTTGATGAACCTATTCATTCTGGGGATGAAATTTTTGTTGGCAAATTTAAATTAGTGTTTTTCATAGGAATTCCAAAGCCAGTTGGGATTCCTAAAACTCAAGAAATCGTCAATCAATCAATTGTGAAGACAGAGGTCGTTGAAGCCATCAAGGTTCAAGAAAAACTACCATTGACGAAACCTACTTCTGTTAATGACAATCGTAGTAAAAAGCAAAAGGAAATTAAAGACACAAAGAAACCTAGTTTTAATCATGTTGCCAAACCCCAAATTGATAAACTTAGTCCTGTAAAGTCGACGCGAAAAAAGAAGAAAGTATCTTTTGCTCCTCCAGGTCAGATTCTCAGTTTGAAGTCATATTTATCGCCGACGAGGGGTAGTGTGATCGAAGTCAACCTTACTTGGAATGAAAGAGTTATTCAGAGTTATCATTTTAAACATAAAGGAATAGTTAAGGTCGGACCTGAACAGGATAAGCAGATAAATATCCCCACAAGTTCGCTACCTTTGAATTGGCCACTTCTTGAAATTTCAACAACCTTGAAAGTTCTTTTACCAATTGGGTCAGAAGTTGAACTTCTTAATTTAAAAACATTGTTGACCGGAGAAACTTTATTTTCCATGGGAAAAGCCAGCAAAATGTCACAAGGCTTTCTGGTGAGAATAGATCAGGGAGAAGTACTTTTTGTAAACTTACCGGATAAAAATCTGGGACTTTGCATTCGTTTTGTTGAGAATACGGGAGTGGTTCCGTTTGCCCCTTTATTATTATCGAGTTCTGAAATTGGCAGCATTGGATTGGCTGTTTTAATGTCCCTGATGTTGGCATTTTATGTTTCAACAATGACTTCAAAAACCCAACCAAGTCCAACGGAAGTAAAAACAACTTATACAGCAGAGGTTTTATTCAATGAAAAACCGAAACAATCTAAACCTCCAGAACCACCGCCTCCTCCAGAATTGCCAAAAATTAAACCTCCTGATCCCGAGATTGTAAAGGTGAAAGCCTCTGATATAAACCGCGAAGCTTCGGTAAAAGGAAAAGTTCCTTCCCAAAATAAAGCGGTTTCTAATCAAGTTGCCAAAAAAGCTGTTGAAGTGGCACCTATTGCAAATTCACAAAATAAGCTCAAAAAATTTACTTCTTTACGTCAAGGTGGAGCTGTTAAAATTGGATCTCAAGCTGGTGCCAATGCACAGAGTGATAAAAAAGACGTCAGTAAGATTGGTTTATTTAGTGCTTTTGGCTCTGGGGGAGTAAGATCAAAAATGGACCAGGCTTATCAGGGTGCTGGAGATATTTTAGGAAGCGCTGATAAAGCCAGCGGGTCTACAGGTTTTGGTGAAGACCGTCCAGGTGAAGATTTAGGATCAAAATTTAAAGACACGGGCCGTGGAGGTAAAGGAACTGCTACTGAAGGGATTGCGGGCATAGGTACTAAAGGCCGAGCTGGAGGAACCAGTAATTATGGGTCCACTGATGGTTTCGGTGATAAGACAACAATTGCTATTCAAGCTGGCGGGAGTGATGAGAGTTTTGAGGGTTCCATTGATAAAGATGCGGTAAGAAGAAGAATTACTTATAATTTAAATTTAATAAGAGGATGTTACAATCAAGAACTAAATAGGTTGGATAAGTCAGGAAGAAAATCTTTAGAGGGAAAGGTTGTCTTAAAGTGGGATATAGTAAATAATGGAGTAGCTAAAAATGTGAGAGTTTCAAGCTCAACACTTAACAATCGTGAAATTGAAAAGTGTATCGCAGAAAGGCTTGCAACTATTGTTTTTCCTGATCCGCCAAAGGATACAACGGCAGAGGTTATGTATCCGTTTGTTTTTAGAAATGATAAATAAAGTTATTTAATTAAGGAGGACTAAAGTGAACCCAATACAACAGTGTGATCCGAATAGTTTTATCGCCAGAGCTTTCTGTGAGGGTGGATGGGTCATGTATATCATTGCTATTTTTGCCATATTAACGGTTATTCTTGTTATTGAAAGGATGTTGAAGCTAAATTCCTTATTAGTTAACAAAAGGGATTTCGCGGATAGTATTTTTAGGATGGTTGTTAATGGCGATATTCGACAAGCTATTTCACATTGTGATTCAAGGCCGTCTCCCTTGACGAATACAGTGAAAGCAGGTTTGGTGCAGGCATTAAATAAAAGACCTGATGAAGAAATTCAAGTCGCCATGGATGCTTCTGTTTTGCGAGAAATGCCTAAGATAGAAGGAATGACATCCTTTTTAGCTGTGTTTGGAAATGTGGCGGTTTTGGCTGGATTATTGGGAACAATCATGGGAATGATTGGATCTTTTAGAGCTGTTTCTGAAGCGGATAATGCGACAAAAGCTCAGCTTCTTTCTCAGGGAATTTCTCATGCATTGAATTGTACTGCTTTCGGTCTTTTAGTTGCTATTGTGGCAATTGTTTCGTACGGAGTCTTTCAACATCAGATTCAAAAAACAGAAAATGAAGTTGTTGAGACGAGCATGTCATTACTCAATTTAGTAGTTGCTAACAGAGACAAAATAAAGGATTAGCATGTCACATATTGATTCAGGAGGAGCAAGGGGAAGACCTGTCAGCGTTGAACTTAACTTAGTTCCTTTTATTGATTTGATGAGTGTTCTTATAACATTCCTGTTGATTACAGCGGTATGGACTCAGGTATCAATGATTCAGATAGGGAGCTCTCTCTATGCTAAAAAGGATGAGAGTACCAGTTCGCCTAAACCACCTCCCAACGCTGATATCGCTTTAAAAGTAGACGTGAAAAATGAAGGTTATGTTTTAACTATAGGAACTCAAGTGATTTCCCTTCCAAAAGTAGCTGCTTCTTATGACAATGCCGGCTTAGTCGCTCAGTTACAACGTTTCAAACAACTTTATCCTGATAAAATTGACGGTATCGTGAGTATGAGCGATCAGGTTCCTTATGAACAGTTGATAATTATTATGGATCATTTTCTAGTTGCCGGGTTTCCTAATATTTCCATTGCGACAGGGGGGCCCTACTAATGCCGATTCAACGACCAGGAGAAAGATATAGATATCATCGAATTCTAAATCGAAAAAAAGGTAAAAGATCTTTAACGGCCATTCTCTCTTTGACGGCCATGGTAGATATGTTCACAGTGTTAGCTATTTTTCTTTTGCAAAACTACAATGTCAAAGATTTTATTGTTTATACACCTAAAGAAGTTATTTTGCCAAAAGCTCAATCCACAAAAGAATTAAAACCTGCCTTTGTTATTACGGTATCAAAAAAAGAAATCCTATTGGACAAAACAGCGGTTGCCTCTTTTGCTGAAGTTCAAGCTCAGCAAGACTGGTTAATTAAATCTTTATATGACCAACTTCAGCAAGGATTAATAAAATCAAAGCAAGAGTTTTTAGGTAAATTGCAAAATAAGATTAAAACGGCGGTTGAAGGTGCTCGTGGCGAAAAAGACGAAGATCCATTTGCATGGAAGAAAATTACAATTCAATCAGACAAAGATATTGATTTTTTGACCGTTAAAAAAATAATGTACACAGTGACTGAGGCTGGCGCTGGAGAAATTAATTTTGCAGTTGTTAAAAAAACCGATAAAGAAATTGCAAAATAAGTAAAATCAATCATTATCAATCTCATGCGGAATTTAAAAAGAATCATATTTTTTTTATTATTATTATTGATTATTCTTGAGGTTATTTTTATTTTTCCTAAAAAATTAGAGACAGCAAATAATATTGTAGACGCGAATCCTTTAGCCCAAGAAAAAGCAGAGCAAAAAATGGATGGAGTTCATCTTGTTGAATCTCAAAAAGGCAATCGGGATTGGGAACTTTTTGCTGAAAATGCTAGAGGTTATCAAGGCGAAGGTGATTGGTTTTTAAAAAAAGTGAAAATTCAATTTTACAATAAAGATAAAATTGATTTCATTGTTACTGGCGATGAGGGTGAAATAGATGGAAAAACCAGAAACATGAATGTGAAAGGAAATGTCATTATTACCTCCAGTAATGGGTATATCTTTTATACTGCGGAGTTGTTTTATAATTCCATTTTGAGAAAAATAGTCTCTCCGGGAGAAATTAGGATGGTGGGGCCTGGAGATGAACAAGGAGAAGGGCTCGTTTTAAATGGAAGGAATATGCACGTTTTGATTGACGCTTCAGAGATGAAAATATTTAAGGATGTGCAATCGTCTAAAAAACTAAAGAATATGAATAATTTAAACATTCAAAGTGAGTCGGCAACGTTTAGCAGTCTAAATAAAGAAGTACATTTTCAGAATGATGTTATCCTTATTTACAATGACATGAATATTCGAGGACCTGATTGTTATTTCAATTATTCTCAAAATATGAAAACTTTGGAGTATATTCGAGTCAAAGGTGGGGTAGAAGTTAATGACAAGAAACGCAAGGCAGTTAGTAATGAGCTGGAAGTTAATTTGCAAAAAAATATACTTAAATTCAATGGGAATCCCAAAATCTATCAAGATGAAGATGAAATAAGTGGAGATGAAATTCTATTTTTAGATAGTGGAAAAAAAATAAAAATTCAAAAGGTGAAAGCTTCAAGCCAGATTTGACATTAGATGAATAGCTATCTATATTGACAGAGTATGAGTCTGCTAAGAATCGAAAATATTTCTAAAACTTATAAAAAAAGAAAAGTTGTAGATGGAGTTTCCTTTAAGATCGAGTCTGGTCAAGTCATAGGGTTGTTAGGTCCTAACGGCGCTGGGAAAACTACTTCTTTTTATATGGTTGTGGGAATAATTAGTCCAGATCAAGGTGAAATTATTTTAGATGACTTGGTCATTACCAAAGATCCAATGTATAAAAGAGCCAGAGTTGGATTGAGTTACTTGGCACAAGAGCCTAGTATATTCAGAAAACTCACTGTTGAAGAAAATATAGTAGTAGCTTTGGAAGCCCAAGGACTAAATCAGACCGAGCAAAATGAGAAACTTGAAAATCTATTGAATAATTTTAGAGTTCAACATATTAGGTCTAGTTTTGGATTTTCCTTATCTGGAGGGGAGAGACGAAGAGTAGAAATCGCAAGGGCTTTAGCTGGTAGTCCTAAATTTATACTACTTGACGAACCTTTTGCTGGGATTGATCCGATTGCAGTGAATGACATTCAAAATATAATTCGTGATTTAAAGTCTCAAGGAATTGGGGTCCTGATTACGGATCATAATGTGCGAGAAACCTTGGGGATTTGTGATTTTGCTTATATACTTAAAGACGGAAGAATACAGGTTTGTGGTTCTGCAGATGAAATTACGAATAGTGAAATAGCTAGAAAATTTTATCTTGGTGAGAATTTCAAGCTTTAAGGAGAAATTAATGGCTTTAAGACAGACAATGAGCCTTGGTCAAAATTTAGTTATTACTCCTCAATTGCAGCAGGCAATTAAGCTTTTGCAAATGTCACGTCTTGAGCTAGAAAGTAATGTTCGATCAGAGTTGGAAGAAAATCCCATCCTCGAAGAAGCGGAAATTTTAAAAGAAGAAGATTTAAAGCTTACCAAAGAAATTGCTGAAAATATTGAGTCCAGGGAAGTCGAAGTAAATGAAAATGCCACCCAGGATCCACAAAAACAGGATGAATTCGAATGGGAAAGTTACTTTGAACAAAATCAAAAAGCACCTCAATCAGGGATGAGTGGCAGCGAAGAAATAATGAACTACGAAAATGTGATTACGGCACATGAAACTTTGCATGAGTATTTGATGTGGCAAGTTCAAATGAATGGTTTTAGTGATTTTGAAGAAAAAACAGCTGAAGTACTTATTAGTTATATTGACGATGACGGCTATTTAAAAACCCCCCTAGAACAAATTGCCAAAGAAGAAAATATTCCGATTGAGGATATTGAAGATACGTTGCCGCTCATTCACGAATTTGACCCGCCGGGAGTTGGAGCAAGGGATCTGAAGGAGTGCATGTTAATTCAGGCAAAACATTTAGAAGAAGATACTCAAGACTTAGTATTTCTAATAACTCATCATTTAAAGGATTTAGAAAAGAAAAATTATGATGGAATTGCTAAAGCTTTGAATAAAGATGTACAGGAAGTGATTGAAATTTGTAAAATTATTTACTCTATGGAGCCTAAGCCTGGTAGAGCTTTTTCCCCGCAAGATACTCATTATGTTTCTCCTGATGTCTATGTATATAAAGTGGGTGATGACTATATAGTTTCTTTGAATGAGGACGGTCTGCCAAGATTGAAGATATCTAATTTCTATAGAAATATGTTGAAAGAAGGAAGCAGCAAAAAAGATCATGACTATATTCAAGAAAAACTTAAATCGGCTGTCTGGTTAATTAAATCGATTCATCAAAGGCAAAGAACTATTTTTAAAGTGGCAGATAGTATCGTTAAGCACCAAAAAGAATTTTTTGATAAAGGTGCTGGGCATTTGAAGCCAATGATATTAAGAGATATTGCTAATGATATAGGAATGCATGAATCCACGGTCAGTCGTGTAACAACAGCTAAGTACATGCATACTCCTCAAGGTATTTACGAACTGAAATATTTCTTTAGTTCAGGAATTAGCAGTTCAACGGGCGGCGATGCCGTAGCTAGTGAATCTGTTAAATTAAAAATAAAAGATTTAGTATCCAAAGAGGATCCCAAGTCGCCGTTATCTGATCAAAAACTGGCCCAACTTCTCTCCAAAGATGGGGTACAGATTGCCAGAAGAACCGTTGCAAAATATAGAGAAATTCTGAAGTTGTTGCCATCAAGTCAAAGAAAAAAATACTATTAATGTTAGGCTCGGGACAAGTGTCTAGTATTGTTTTAAATACTAAAATAATTTATTAAAATCAGTAAAAATAGTTAAAAATGAGGTTATGAAATTAAATAAAAAAATCATTTTCATATTGATGTCTATTTTTATGCTCCCTATTCAAAACTTTTCTCAGACGAAAAGCGTAGACGGAAGTAAAAAATCTACTTTAGATCGTTCCTTGGAGCCAACAGTTTCAGATGAAATATCTTCGTTGTTTGAAAATGTCGTTGCGGTTCAAAGAAAGGCGAAAGTTAAATCAGGAAAATTTTTGTTCGCACCATATTTGTCTTTTGATTTTTCGGATTCGCCTCAAACGATGTATGCCTTTAATTTCAATATGGGATATGCGATTGGGGAATTCTTTGAGATCTATTTAAATTATGTTCCTTCGTACGTTAATAATGAAAGAAGTATTTCGAAAAAAGTTCGTGAATTGCGACCCTATCCTGATGATGGAACGACTCCTTATATAGATGTAGAAAAAGTGAAGAACTCTTTTGGACTCGAGTTTAATTGGGTTCCCATATATGGGAAAGATTCTTGGGGTCCCTATGGAATAATTCGTTCTGATACCTATTTAAATGTGGGTTTAAGTCGAATTAACTATACGATTAATTCTGGTTACAAAACCAAGTTAGCTATGGGGAAAACATGGTTTATTTCGGATTATTGGAATTTAAGGTTGCAAGCGGGGGGATCATTTTTAGAAACGTTTTCAAAGGGAAAAAAAGAGATCATTGTCATTGGGTTGTTAGAGGGTGGTTTGGTCTATTATTTTTAATAATTTTTAAGGAGACTTTATGTTTATAATCAATTCATTGGAAATTCTATTTAAAGAAGGTGGGGCCACTGCTTATTTTATAGTTGGAAGTGGGATTGCCCTCATTATTCTAGCCATTGCAAAAATTAACTACTTATATGTCCAGCTGCGGCCAGCAGGTGAAACCAATTTAAAAGAAGTGAGCCGTTTGATATTGAAGAAAGAATACACAGCTGCCATTCAAGTTTGTAATACCGTTAAAAATGTTCCCGAATTTGAAGTCATTAAGTCAGGACTTATGGCCGTAGATGGAGGTAGAGAAGCGATGAAGTCTTCCCTGGGATCTGCGGTTGTCGATATTATGAAGAATTGCGAAAAAGGGATACAGTTTTTAGCATTGATAGCCAGTGTGGCAACTTTGTTGGGTTTGCTTGGAACAATTTCAGGGCTAATGAAAACATTTGCGGCATTAAAAGATATTGATCCTGCAAAAAAAGCAGAGCTTTTAGGAACGGGGATTTCAGAGGCAATGACAGCAACAGCGGCTGGACTTATTGTTGGAATTTCGGCGATGGTGATTCATACCTTGTGCACACAAAAAATTGATCAGATTATTGGGCAAGCTAAAAAAACTGGTTTTGATATTATTACCCTCGTAGAGCAAAGCGAAAGAGCATGAGTTTAGAGTTAGCAGAAATCCAAAGAAGACACACGCCTGAGCCGGAGTTAGTACCCATTCTGGACGCGTTGACTTGTATCATCTTTTTCTTGATGTATACGACTACTTTTATGGAGCTGACAAGTTTAACTTTGCCGCCTTCTGCAGTGAGCGTAATCAAAGAACAAAATGTTGCAGATGGGGATCCTTTGACTCCCAAAATATTTGTAAACATTCAAAATTCAAATTTAGAAGTCATCTTGAAATGGACTGGAAGCGCTCCTGGGAAAATCAAGAAAACAATTAATCGTTTTAAGTCTGAAAGGTATTCCAAAGATCTTGAAATAGCTATGACTTTGCTTGTTGAAGAATTTGTCAAAAAATTTCCGAAAGAAAAAACAATTCAATTGGGGTTGGCTGAAGGTAGCACATATCAAGAACTAATCACTATTATGGATGGAATACGAAAAAATATACAGGACATCGTCCTGATGTCACCTGATGATGTGACTCACTTTATTGAGGAATCAAATGGATCTTGAATCTTTAGAAACTCAGAAAAGACATACTATCAGATTGCAATTGGCGCCAATGATCGATATCTTTTTTCTAATCATCATTTTTCTATTAAAATCAACCATTGTGGCGGATGTTTCAATTATTTTTCCAAGTCAAATGCATCCTCCTATAAGTGTTAGCAAGGAAGGTTTAGAAACATTTCCTGAAGTGGTTCTTACTGATAAAGAAGTAAATATAAGTTTTATAGGCGAGAATCTGAATCTTTCGCAAATTGATAACATGAAGGAAGAAAAAATTGAAGAATTAAAATCGAAAGTAGAAGCCTATATTAGAAATAGAGATGAAAAGGTAAGAGCTCAATCAATCAATGTAAATTTTCTGACATCACGTGAAAATAACTATAAGAATATTTTTATCGCAGTCAAATTTTTAAGAAAGATAGGATTTCAGTCAGTGCAGTTTATTGCGGAAGGTGAATCTAAATGAGAATTTTTCGAATTGAAAATATCTCGAGAATTATTTTCATTTTAACTTCCATGGTAATGGTATCTAAAAAGATAGGCTTTGCGGAATCTTTGGTTAGCGTGATTCGTGAAATGGAAAAAAAATCCGATGATTTAGGAATAAGAATTATTATTCGAAAAAATTTCAAAAAGACTTTGAGTATTCAAGATTGGTTTGAAATAAGAAAGATCCTTATTAGAAGACCTAAAGTTGGATTTGACGCGATAACGGCTTGGGATAGACAAATCTCTTTAAAGTCTTCTAACTTACAAAAGGAATCGGATAAAATTTTTTTATTTTTAGAAAAAGCGGATGAATACACGCTTAATCAGCAATATGAAAAAAGCTTCGATATGTATCAGCGCGCCGCTAAATATTTTAAAACTTCCAATAAGGGCAGAGTTCCTAAGGGCAACCAACAACTTTACTTAAATATTATTCATCAAATGGGACGAACACTTTACGCGCAAAAAAGATTTAACGAGGCCTTAGAGGTTTATAGTTGGATATCGCCAGTTTATTCTCAAATTCGGCAGGTTTTATTTGAAAAAATGTGGACAGCCTTTCGTGCAGGAAAATATGATCTCGCGTTAGGTGCGGTTGCTTCACAGCAGTCTGGGTATTTTTCAGAATATTTACATCCGGAAAGCTATTTGATTAAAGTCTATATTTTTAAGCGTCTATGTAGAAAAAAAGATTTGGTCTATACGGTAGAAGCATTAAAAAATTATTTAGCCAGTCTTAAAAGTGGGAAATTCGATGCTATTGAGTGGGCAAAATCAGACCTTTATTATATGTCTTTGTCTCAACTCATAGAGTTATCTAAAAACCCTAAAGATGAGCTATTGAAGTATGTTTCCAAGATAGAAAGACAAAATGAGATTAAAAAAATTCGTGAATCTCTTAAGGAAAGATTTAAGATCCATAAAGAAGTTTTGCAAAATCAACTTGAGCGAGTTTATGGATATGCTTCGTTGGCTCTAAGTAATGATCAGGATTTTCTTAAACCGATCAGCACGTTGCCAGAAGCAAAGGTATTGGAAAAGAAAGGCTTCGAGCTCTGGCCTGCTGGGGACGCTGAAGAATGGTTAGATGAAATTGGCAGCCACATATATATTGGTCCATCCGAATGTAAAGAAAATGCAAGCAAAACAGAATTATAAGATTGAAGATATAGAATGAAAAAGAGATTGTGCCTAGTTGCCATCATGATTCCATTTTTTGTTTTTTCTGAAGAGAAGAAGACTCAGGGAAAATTGGATAGTTCAGGCCTGGTGCGGGCAGATCTAGATAATAAAAAAACGCTGGAAACACGAAAAGCGCCCCCTGTAAATAATAAAGAAAAATTAAAAGTGGATATGCTAATTGAGGAAGATCCTTCAAAGTTAGAAAAGCAAGTTAAGGCTTTGCAGCTTATATTAAAAAATGAAAAAGATCGAAATAAAAAAATTAATTTATACCTGAGACTAAGTTATTTACATGTTTCAATTGCTAAAAAATATGGAATTAAAAGAGTTGCTGGTGAAAAGGTAAACGTTCAAGAAAAAAAACACTTAGATGAAGCCATCAAAGTAATTAGCTTCTTGCTCAAAAATATCGAAAACAATAAAAAATCACTATCGACATTATATAACATTAAAGGGTTAGTCAGTTTTGAATTAGATGATCTCAAGGAAACAGTAGCTAGTTTCATTAAATCCATCGAATTAAATCCAAAAAATTCTCAAGCTGAAGTAATGTCTATTTTTATCGGAGAATATTACTTTGATGAGGAAAAATATGATGACGCCATTAAATATTATCAACTTTTTTATAGTAGAATGAACAAAACTCAAAAAGCTCTTTCTGACTATAAAGTTGCTTGGTCTTATTTAAATAAAAAAGAATCAGATAAAGCTGAAATGCAATTTATCAAAGTCATCGTTGAGGATTTAGATAAGGGTACAACGGAAGATGCGTATAAAGATTTAGCGTTTATTTTAACACAGAATAATGAAGAATTACAGCTTATTAAGAAAGTAAATTCATTTACAAAGTCGAATGTAGTTAAGGCGCACTTATACTACTACTGTCTCCTCTTTTATTTGCAAAATTCTAAAGACAAATCCAGGGATGATCTTTTTAAAGAAGTGTTAAGTATCGAGAAAGATCTCTATAAACAATTAAAGATCTTAGTTTTAAAAGTCAGTTTCGAAAAGAAAGATATACCTACAAAAGGTATGGTTGTTGCTTTGGACAATGTTGCCAAAAAATTGAAAATGTTAGACATGGAGTCTAGATCAAACTTTTTTAAATTAGATGCTAATCAATTAGAAGACGACTCTGAATTTAATATCAGAGTTCATATTGATGCTTATACAGGAAGATTAAAAGCTGAAGAAAGTGTTTCAAAAGTGGAGCTAGGCAATGGGGCGGTGAAACACATCCAAAGACACATTGAATGGTTTCCGATGTCCAAGAAGAAAAATATTTTATACAACTTATGGATAGATACCTGTGTTGATTTGAAGAACTCAGTATGCTTATTTGAGCTTGAATCTCTTTTTAAAACAGGGATGAAAAACACTCCATCGATGGAGTTTCTCAAAAAAATACAAATTGAACTACTCGCATTATATGACGTAGCTTTTGAAAAGGATAAGGTCAAGCACCAGCAAGCTTTTGTTAAGAGATTGAAATCATTTGCTGAGCAGTTTCCATCGGATCCAATTTCGTCAAAAAGCCAGAAAAGGCTATTTGGCATTTACTTAGAAAGTAAAAATTATGCAGAGGCATTGACCCATGCAGAAAATATTTTTAAGAGTGAAAGAAATACTGAAAGTGTTCAGAAAATTCTTCTTTGTTTGTATGAATTACAGAGATATGAAACGGTTTTAACTGATCCAACATATAATCAATACAATTCGGCCGAAATAACAAACATAAGACGAGAAGCAAGTCTTAAATCCGCCATGATTAATGCTAATAAAGGAAATTTTGAACAATATGAAAATGACATACAGGCCTATTTAAAAACAAAACCAAGTGAAGAAAAGGCATTGGTCGTTTATGTTGATTATTTTAAAAAATTGATCGAACTTAATTTGTTTCTAAAATTTATTGATGAATGGAGGAAATTAACTCCACAATTGCAGTCAAGAAAAGCATTCACATCTATCAAAGCATTTTATTTTGATAAAATATTAAGTGAGGGTGATTTTGTGCCATCATCCCTGCTTTGGACGTATGGAGAAGATAAGGAGCTAAATGCAAAAATTATTATAAATAAAATTGCCTTTAATGTTCAATTGACCTCAACGGATTTGGCAATTTTTAATGATTTAAGCGAAGAGAAAAAAAACTATCTGCTAGTTCTTATGAATTATTCGAATCCAACAGAGGTGTTCGCTATTCTAAAGCTTAATAAAATTCTTTCTGAAGAACAGAAGAAAATTTATTTGGCTTCGTTGTTGTTAAAGGCGGGAACTATAAATGTGAAATTTGAGCCAAATGAAATAAGTGAAATTAAGAAAATAGTTCCCGAAAAATACCTTAAAGATACTGAAATAAAAATAGAAGAAAATATTAAAAATGTTATTTTTCCAAACAAAAAGATGAAACCAAAGACCTACGAGTCCTATGTTGTCAACAATGTAGATAACATAAAGTTCCTAAGGGCGCGAGTGCTTAAATCTCTGAAAACGGCCACTCAAGTTCAGAAAATGAGAATTTTTGATAAAATGTCCAAAGTCGAATTAGGCATGGCTCAATCTATTAAAGACTCTCCTCCTCCGCAAGGATTAGGTGAAGCACAGCTTGCCGAATACAAATCAGGATTAGTTGAGATGGCCAAGGAATATGAAAAGCAAGGTCAGGAGTTTGCCGCGGCAAAATTGGAAATTGAGAACATTCTGAAAAAACAAACTGAGGATGATATGGCGGCGGTGTTGCCTGCAGTTAGCATTGAAGAATGGGAGATTTCTCAAAATGAGACTCTGAAAAAAGTGGACAAAATAATTTCCAAGACATCGGCTAGAGCTGCTATGATGTATCTAGATAATCTATTATTCTCTAAGAAAATTGAAATGGAAGAGTATTATAATTGCAAAACGTGGGTTATATTAAAAATGAATCCAAATGAGGCTTTGAGAAAGTACTATTACGAAGAGTTGGTAGCAGCAAATCAAGCAGCTCAAATAAGTAAATGGAGATCACTGAAAAAATGAAAGTAACGGTTTTTATATTTTTATCAGCAATGTTTGTATTTTCCCAAGAACAGGAAGGTATGGATTCGTTAACTTTGCCAACAGAAGAAGCTAGTTCTCCTTTAGTCGAGTCTGGGAAGTCGAGCTCTATCAAATCAAACTCTTCCAAGACGAGTTCGGCGAATAACAAGGCAAAAGACGCAAAAGACAGTGTTGGAGCTATTCTAGATTTCGAGGGTGAAGTGATTGAGGGGGAGAGAAGACGGCCAGATTTATTTCTGCAAATATCTATTGATAATGTAAAATTTGATTCTTTAATTTATAATAGAGATGATTTTAATGATTATTTGGAAGTGGATAGAAAGAGCAGAAATAAATTTTTTAAGATGAAGTAATTGATGAAAGTTTTTGTTTTAAAGAAGAACAATAAAGAAATTGGCAGAGTGAGTCCGGACAGAAGAAGTCTTTTGATCGGTAGATCTCCTGTGTGCGATCTTGTTATTCGAAAAATTGAACACATTAAGCCTCTGCACTTTTTGATGGAATGGACAGGAGAAGGCAGCTTTGATCCATATTCTGGTTTTTGGACAATTATTGACATTTCTGGATCTGAATCTGAAGAGGTAAATAAGGATTACCATGGCGAAGCACATGTTTTGATTGAGAATGAAATTGAAATTGGAGAATTTCAATTTTCTTTTGTTGAAGAAAAATTGGCGAAAACAGCCTTGGCAAAAGGTGTTATTTCACGATCTCTTGAATACGATAATAATGAGGCTACATTTGTTAGAAATGATGCTGAGTCCGTATTGGAATTGGTTACTTACAGTCGAAGCAATGATCTAGTAACTTCTATCAATCATTTCTCTAAAGATGTTTTAACTCGTGGGATAAAGATCAACTCTCTAGCAAATTTACATTTTACCTACGATTCGTCGAGGCCAAATATTCTTTCATTTGAGAATCTAGGAGAAAAAAATTTAGTTGATATTTATAATCGTTCTGAACGACTTATAGATTATTTTTCAAAAGAGAATTCAGTTTGTCATATCGATATTGAGGATTTCTATTTATTGTCCTCTTTGGAAAATGCCTATTACTTAAGGTGGGTACCAAAAGTTCAAGTCTTGCAACCGCCTAGAGCATGGAAAAAAGACCCTGTCATTTTAACTTTGCTGTTTGTTATCTTCTCCATGTTTTTGTTTGGCCTTTTGATGCAGTCGATAAAAAGACCAGCTACAATGGATATTCCAATTCCCAAAAGAATAGCAACTGTTCAAATCTTAGATATACAGCCAATACCTAAGGAAGAGCCGCCTCTTCCAGTTATCGAGACTCCCCCAGCGGCTGAACAGGTCCCTCCTGTCGAGCTTCCTAAGGATCAGGTTAAGGTAGATTCAGAAAAAGAAAAACCGAAAAAAGAAAAGCCTCAAACCAAGCCAAAAGACGAAGTCTCTGACTCAGCAAAAAAGGCACCTCCACAAGCTCAAGGAGCCAGAGCTACTAAAAAAAATGTAGGGAAGAATGCTGAGCCTTCTCAAGGCTTAAATCAAAAATCACCTATAAAGAATGTGAACACAGTTGGGCTGTTAGGTAAACTCAGTGGTGGGAAAAAAACTGGCTCTGGTGTCGATGCGAAGTTGTTAGTTTTAAGTGCAACTCCGACAGATGCTGCCGTTGCCTCAGAGGGTAGTGTGAAACTTAAAGTCGTTCCATCTGGAAACGTCAATTTGACCTCTGGAAAGACAGAAGCGAGTGACGATGTGGGGACGGGATTATCTGCAGCGGCAACAACTTTAAAAATGGATAACTTGTCTAAGGGAACTAATATTTCAGGTATGGTTTCGTCCAAAGCAACAGGAGGAATTGGCACTGGAGTATTTGGTGGTAGCAAAAAAGAGGGTTCAGGTTCTATTGAATCATTGGGTGGAACTATTTCCATCGAAGTTAAGTCGATGGAAATTCAAGGGGGACTTACTAAAGAACAAGTTCGGCAAGCAATTTCAGATAACAGAAGGGCGTTGCGAAACTGTCATGAACAGCACTTAACTTACAAAAAAGATCTAGGTGGTCGTCTTGTTTTGCGTTGGAAAGTGAATGGAGAAGGTCCCGTTGATACAGTCTCAATTCAGAGTTCTGATACCAAATATGGAATCTTTGATGCTTGTGTTTTAGAAGTTATCAAGAAAATCGTCTTTCCTAAAGCCGCTAGCGGTAATTCGACATTGGTGATTTATCCATTTGTATTCCAACCAAAAAAATAAAAATTTGAATCTGCTATAATCGTAAGTTCACGGATGAAATTTGAAATTGCATGGAGAGGGAACTTTAGGCTACCTGATTTTTCTCAAGATCCCTTAACCATTGATCTAATTTATGTAAGTTCTTTTCATCAGCCTTTGAAAATGAAAATCTGTTGGGTTGATTTAAGTCTCCAACGGGATGGCACCTGAATAGAATGCTTTTCTTGCCACCAGGATCGGAAATATAGACTTCAATCTCAGTATTTAAAATATCTTGCGGGATTGAATTTTCGGTTTGAATTCCTCCAAGAGAGATATCTCTTGTGTAAGTCATAAAAGCTTTAGTTTTATTTGTAATAATCGTTCTTAGGCGACCACGAATCCGAGGGTATCTGCGAGTGTGTTTTTTTTCTTTTTTAACGGCGGCGTGAATTGGCTCTGAATTTCCATTAAAATGTGAATTTGAATTATCTTTTTTTTCTATTTCATGAAAGCTTATTTGCGTAGGATTTACCGGCGGTTCTTTTGTAATTTCAATGTCGGGTGTTTGAGTTAGAGATTGGGCGGTTGGTATCGTTTTATCAAAAGAATCAGGTATGATTTGAGAGATACTTTGTGTTTCTTCAAGTTTGGAAGTATTTTCTTGCGCATAATTTATTGTATTTTCAAACCGACTTGGATCATTAGAGATGTTGGTGTGAGTTTGATCCAAAATATCTGATTTATCTTTTTGTTGAAAACCAATAACATTTCCTGAAAAAGTAAGTATGCCTGGTTCCCTATTTTTTTCAGAACTAACTGGGTCTGAAAATTCGACGACAGAGTCAGGTATTATTTTCATCATTTTTGGGGATTTAAAAGAGATATGTGAATAAGGGGTAGGCAGAGGAGGAATCTCTTGATTTTCATCCCATGGAAAAGATAACCATTCAAGAACCTCTGGAGACTCAGAAACAAGCTTCCAATGAGGCAACCCAAGGGTCCAGTAATAAAAATCACTTGGTTGGAATTTTTTTTTCACAATTTCAACAAGTTGTTTTTTGTTGAGTTGTTCAAATTTTTGCTCATTGGTTTTATCAAATAAATAATATTTCGACATTTGAACCTCAAAAATAACTTCGGTGATTAGATGAAAGACTTAATAGAAATGATAAATTTAGTTTAAGAATCCTTGTCATCGAGACTAAAGTTGGGTATTAAGTGCCATGGACTTGAAAAAATATATACATTCTGTGCCAAATTTCCCCATTAAAGATGTTTTATTTCGAGATATTTCACCTTTATTGAAAAGTTCTGAAGCTTTGGATTTCGTTGCTAGGAAGTTAATTGAAAAAATAAATTTTAATGAAGTTGATTATGTTGCTGGAATTGAATCAAGGGGATTTATTTTGGCCATGCTATTGGCGGCAAAAACAAACAAAGGATTTATTCCCATTCGGAAAGCTGGCAAGTTACCTCCTCCCGTTGTGAATGAAAAATATTTCTTAGAGTATGGTCAAGCAAGCCTTGAGTTAAACCCCGGCAAAGGAAGAATAGCTATTTTGGATGATGTCTTAGCGACAGGAGGAACCTTGTTGGCGGCAGTTTCTTTAGCAGAAAAAGCTGGTTATAAGGTGCAGGATGTGGCAGTATTGATAAATCTAACATTTTTAAATAAGATTGAGTTTAATCATCAGAAAATTATTTCATTGATAGAGTACTAAAAGCGTGAGTCATCAAAATTTCCATATATTTTTTGCTATGAAACAGGAAATAGATGCAAGATTTTTCGAAGAAACATTCTCCCTCACGGTAATGGGAATGGGTAAGGTGAATGCAACTATCGCTGTTATGAATTGCTTGAATCAGTTGCAAAATAAATCGAATTTGGTGTTTGTCAATCTAGGAACTGCGGGCAGTCGAAAAATAAAAGTAGGAACCCTTGTTGAAATCACTGAGTTCTATGAACGTGATACGTCGTTTAGATCGATTCCAATAAAAATCAAACCTTGTACTGAATTGCCTCTTGGTAAGTGTGGTACAGGAGATTCACTCGAAGTTCTTTCGGAAAATAATTCTTGCGATCATTCTTCGATAAAGCAGAGAAAGCCGCCATGGGATTGTATGGATATGGAAGCTTACGCGTTTGCAAAGACCTGTTCCTTAAAAAATATTCCTTTTGTTTCAATTAAATACATAACTGATATTTCTGATTCTCAAGTTAAAGTTCAATGGAAAGAAAACCTGGCAGGAGCACGAGTTGAATTGTTTCATTTTTGGAAAAATTACTTAAAAAACAAATCATTTTGAAATCCTATTTAATTTATAGGAACCATTAAAAAATAATTTTATAAAATGTCTTATGAGAGAGCATCTTATCCCCGATAACTTCACATATGAATTTAAAACTGTAGCAAAAAAATCTGGGAGGCTAATGATGAAGCTGTCTTTTAATTTTAAACACCTTGATTATTCTAAGAGTCTTGAAAACTACACTCAAGAAGAGTTTGATAAAATTTCATTTCATTTATTAAAGGAAGACCCAGGATCAGTGTTTTTTAGTAAATCGAATAACCTTTTTATGGTGCAAATGACAATTCCAAGCAGACTTAAATTTTTTAAAGCCGAGTCGGTGCATTTTGATGTCTATTCAGCGGTAGATTTGGTCATCAAAAAAATTCAAAAACAACTACTTAAGATCAACAAGATTAATAAAAATCATAAAAAAATGAATTTGTCAAAATTGGGTAAATTGGAGAGGTTAAATTCAAGATTTGAGATCAAGACAAAATACAGAAAAGCTGCTTGACCCCTTTTTCGGTCGATGTTAGGTAATACCTCTTAAACAAAAGAGGTATTGCTGTGAAAAATTATCTGTTTACAAGTGAGTCCGTTTCTGAAGGGCATCCTGATAAAATGGCTGATCAAATTTCTGATGCTGTCCTGGATGAGATTCTTAAGCAAGATCCTAAAGGACGAGTTGCATGTGAGACTCTTTTAACTACCGGATTGGTTGTTGTGGCGGGAGAAATCACAACAACGGCAAAAATTAATATTTCTGAGATAGCTAGAAACACAATTAAGAAGATAGGATATGATCACACAGACAAGGGTTTTGATTATAAGACTTGTGGTGTTGTCGTTTCTGTTGGACAACAGAGTCCTGATATTGGACAGGGAGTGAAGGAAACGGGAAGTGACGAACAAGGGGCTGGCGATCAGGGTTTAATGTTTGGCTATGCCGTGAATGAGACACCTGAATATATGCCGCTTTCAATTTCAATTTCCCACAAACTTGTGAAAGAGTTAGCCTTGTTGAGAAAAGCAAATAAGGTGAATTGGTTAAGGCCTGATGCGAAATCTCAAGTGACTGTTCAGTATGAAAACGGAGTTGCAAAAAGAATTGATACCGTTGTTATTTCAACACAACATTCCGAGGAAGTTTCACAATCTCAGATAAAAGAGTTTTTGAGAGAAGAATTAATTAAAAAAGTAATACCATCTCATTGGCTTGATAAAAACACTCAGTTCCATATTAATCCAACTGGAAGGTTTGTTACTGGCGGACCTATGGGCGATGCGGGGCTCACTGGAAGAAAAATTATTGTTGATACTTATGGTGGGCATGGAGCCCATGGCGGCGGAGCCTTTTCTGGAAAGGATCCATCGAAAGTGGATAGATCTGCCGCTTATGCAGCAAGGCATATTTCAAAAAATATTGTTGCAGCACAATTGGCAACGAAATGTTTAGTGCAAGTCGCTTATGCCATTGGAGTGGCAGAGCCAGTCAGTATTACTGTGAATGATTATGGAACAAGTGTTTTAGGTCCTGAAAAACTTGAAAAAATTGTTAAAGAATGTTGGAATTTAAAACCGGCACATATTCTTAAAAATTTCGATCTTTTAAGACCCATTTATTCCCCAACAGCGGCCTATGGTCATTTTGGGAGAAATGAAGAAACCTTTACTTGGGAAAAATTGGATAAGATTGAAAAACTAAAATCATTTTAAATGACCTAGTTAGGGGTGACCATTGGATCCTAAGTACATTCGAAATTTTTCGATTATCGCACATATTGATCATGGAAAGTCAACCCTTGCGGATGCCCTGTTAAATGCCACCGGGGCTTTGTCCCAACGAGAAGAAAAAGCTCAGTTCTTAGATAATATGGATTTGGAGCGTGAACGAGGTATCACGATAAAGGCTCAGACCGTGTGTTTGCCTTTTACTTCTAAGAATGGAAATCAATATCAGATAAACCTCATAGATACACCTGGGCATGTTGATTTTAGTTACGAAGTTTCAAGATCTCTTGCCGCTTGTGAAGGAGCTATTTTGGTAGTTGATGCGGCCCAGGGAGTAGAAGCGCAGACATTGGCCAATGTTTATTTGGCAATGCAAAATAACTTAGAAATTATTCCTGTTTTAAATAAGATAGATTTACCATCGGCAGACCCTGAGGGAGTTAAGAAACAAATTGAGGATACAGTTGGTCTGGATTGTTCAGGTATCATTCATGCTTCAGCAAAAGAGCGTGTAGGAATAACAGAAATTTTAGAGGCTATTGTTGAAAAAGTTCCTCCACCAAAGGCAGATAGATCTTTACCCTTAAGAGCTTTGATTTTTGATTCTTGGTTTGATTCCTACCAGGGCGTTGTTATTTTGGTTAGGTCTATTGATGGGACTGTTAAAAAAGGTGATCGTATAAAATTCATGGCAACGGATAGAAATTATGAAGTATTAAAATTGGGTAAATATGCACCCTTCCCACTTTCTGTCGATCAGCTGGATGCTGGGGAGGTTGGATTTTTAATTTGTGGAATTAAAGATATTCGCGATGTCAAAGTAGGTGATACGGTGACTTCCTATAAGATGCCAGCAAAGGAACCTTTGCCAGGATTTCAAAGAATTAAGCCTATGGTTTTTGCTGGAATTTTTCCTATCGATGCTACCGATTATGAGAACCTTAAGGATGCTTTGGAAAAACTGGTTTTAAATGATTCAAGCTTAAGCTATGAAGTTGAAAAGTCAGCGGCACTAGGGTTTGGATTTCGATGTGGCTTTCTTGGGCTTTTACACATGGAGATTGTTCAAGAAAGATTAGAACGAGAATTTAAGTTAAATTTAATAACGACAGCTCCCACGGTGGTCTATAGAATTCATTCAACAGACGGCTCGGTAAAAGAGTTAGACAATCCTTCGCAAATTCCCGATGAGGCTAAAATTGTCAAAATGGAAGAACCCTATGTAAAGTTAACCATTCATACTCCAACCGAATATATTGGCAGTATTTTAAGACTTTGCGAAGATAAGCGTGGTCATCAGATTAAAATGGATTATGTCACTGAAACGAAAGTGATTATTGAATATAAGCTTCCTATGAATGAAATGGTGATGGATTTTTATGATCGTCTGAAATCCATATCAAAGGGTTATGCTTCTTTGGAATATGAGCTGTTAGATTTTGAGGAGTCAGATCTCGTAAAAATGGACGTGTTGATTAATGGAGAGCCAATAGATGCCCTTTCCTTAATTGTTCATAGATCCAAGGCTCAGGCCAGAGGAAGATCTTTGGTTGAAAAAATGAAAGAGCTTATTCCTAGACAGCAGTATCAAGTTGCGATCCAAGCAGCAATCAGTTCAAAAATTGTCGCCAGGGAAACTCTTGGAGCTTTAAGAAAAGATGTGACTGCCAAATGTTATGGTGGAGATATTTCAAGAAAGCGCAAACTTCTCGAGAGGCAAAAAGAAGGTAAGAAAAGAATGAAACAAATTGGCTCAGTAGAAGTTCCCCAGGAAGCATTTTTAGCAATCTTAAAGGTGGAAGACTAAACTCGGTTTTGAAAAGTTTTTTTGAAATACGCTTAAGACCCATTCTTCTTTCTACGCAAGCAGTTAAAACTATTCAAAAAAACAGGTTTATTGATTCTCATTTCAGAGTATCCTAGATTAAGAGCTGTAAAGCTAGTTGATTTCTCTGGGAGAAAAAAGATGAGTAATGAAAATAAAAAAAATACATCGACTAATGATTCTTTTTGGAATGTAGCAACGAAACATTTTTGGACAGATGGTTGGGGTTCCATAATTGCCGCCATTGGAGTCGCTCTTTTTATCAGATGGGGTTTTTTTGAGGCCTATGTGATTCCGTCTGGCAGCATGCTCCCCTCTTTACTTATTCATGATCATATTTTTGTAAATAAATTTGTATACGGAATCAGAATGCCCTTTAGCGAGAAATGGTTGATCGAATTTGGAGATGTTAATCGGGGCGATGTCATCGTTTTTAAATACCCTGAAGACATGAGCACCTTTTATATCAAGAGAGTGATTGGTATTCCCGGAGATAAAATTGAGTATGATAATGGAACACTCTATTTGAATGATAAGATTGTAGATAAAAATGTTCCCATTTCTCAAGAGGATTGGAATTGGCTGCGAACAGAGGATTTTGAACGAGGGCATGTCGGCCTCGGTTCGAGGGATCACTTTGCTCATTTTACAGAGGTTTTGGGCGACAAAAATCATAGTATTATTTTACAAAAAAATAGAGTTTTTGATGCCAAGTTTGGTCCTTATACGGTTCCTCAAAATAGTCTTTTTATGATGGGTGACAATAGGGATAACTCTAGAGATTCGAGATACTGGGGCTTTTTACCAAAAGAAAATATTTTAGGCAAAGCTATGTTCGTTTGGTTAAGCTGTGAGGAAACAATTCCGGGTCTTAACTTTCTATGTGATCCTACAACCATAAGATGGAAAAGATTCTATCATCAAGTTAATTAATAGTTAATATATGTCTAATAACTTAAGTGCAATTTCTTTAAAAGGAAGTTGGAAACAAGCACTGGTGACTTTTTTTTCGCCACTACTTTTTTTTCTGGCGATTAGATGGGCAGGTGTTGAACCTTTCGTCATTCCTTCAGAGAGCATGGTGCCTAATTTATTAAAACATGATCATATCTTAGTCTTTAAATCTGTCTTTGGATTAAAATTGCCTTTTTCAGATATTTGGGTTTCTTCATGGAATGAGCCACAATTAGGTAACGTGGTCGTATTTAAATACCCTCGAAATCCTAATTTATTTTATATTAAACGAGTTATTGGTAGACCTGGAGATCAAATTAAAATTCATAGCGGTAGGGTAATTTTAAATAACACTCCAGCAACCTATTTAGAATTATCCAAAGATACGGAGCAAACGCTTTATATAGAGTCTATAAATGGCCATAAACATATAGTGAGATTTGCATTTTCTCAGGATGCAGATGGTGAAGAACAAATTATAGATGTTCCTGAAAATAAATATTTTGTGATGGGCGATAATCGAGATTTCTCTAGCGATTCACGATTTTGGGGTTTTGTGCCTAAAAGTAATCTTGTAGGGAAGGCTTGGATCATTTGGTTAAGTTGTGATGAGACTCTATCAGATGTTGATTTTTTATGTAATCCTTTGAAAATTAGGTGGAATAGGTTTTTTAAAAAAGTAGAAAATTATTTATGAAACTTCAAAAGTGGTCAGATTATTATAATGTATTATTTCTAGGTTTATTTGTTGCTATCATCATCAGATGGACCACATTATCATTTTATTATTTTCCCTCGGAGAGTATGGTGCCGGGGATTCAACCTCAAAATTATGTATTGGTAAATAAGTTAGCCTATGGTTTAAGATTGACTCCGGGAGGGAGTGTTTATTTTGAACAAAAAGTGAAAACTGGCGACTTGGTTTTGTTTGCCATGCCAAGCAATGAAGAGAAAAAATTTGTTAAAAGAGTAATAGCAACTGCAGGTGATTTTGTTGAAATCAAGGCAGGAACAGTGTGGATAAATAGCGCTCCCTTAGATCTCAGGGTAAAAAATGAATTAGAAACAGTGTTTGAAGAGAAATATAAAGAAACAGTTTGGGAAATTTTTTCTATGAAGATTCATTCAGCAACCGCAAACTTTAATAAAACTCAGGTTCCCGAGGGGTATTTTTTTGTACTAAATGATAATAGAGATCAACTGGAAGACTCTAGAACCTTTGGAATGGTACCAACTAAATTTTTAAGTGGAAAAGTTTTGGTATCATTTAGTATCTCGGATATTATTAGGACCCGTGCAATAACAAACTGACTTAGATATTGACATTATTTCTGGTCTCAAGTTAGGTTTTGTTTTAATGTCTTTTTTGTCAGTTAGGAACTTCACAGCAGATCAGGTAGAAAATCTATTTACTGATGCTATCTTTTTTAAAACTAAAGAAGCTAAGCCCAAGTTAGAGAATAAAGTTATTTCCCTTATTTTTTTTGAGCCGAGCACGCGTACAAGAATAAGTTTTGAAATGGCAGCCTTAAGATTAGGAGCCAAGGTTTCGTTGTTAAATGGTAAAGTTGGTACCAGTTTAGAAAAGGATGAAACCTTTGAGGATACAATAAAAAATATCGCAGCAATGAAACCAGATTTAATGGTGATTAGAGCTAATGATAGTGTAAAATTAGACCAAATGACCAATGAGGTTTCTCCTCCAATTATAAATGCAGGGTGGGGAACAAAGGGGCATCCAACCCAAGCGTTGTTAGATATTTTAACGATTAGAGAATCTCGACGAAATATTGAAAATGAAAAAATATTATTTATCGGGGATATTCGCCATTCGCGTGTCGTTTCTTCACATGTAGATTTAGCAAAAATTTTAGGTTACCAGATTGCTTTCTGTGCCCCCAAAGAAATGATTCCAGAAAACAATTCTGAGCTTTATTTTGACAATTTAAAGGAAGGTTTAGATTGGGCGAGCAGCGTGTACTCTTTAAGAATGCAAATTGAGAGACATACGGAAAAATATTCTTTAGATAATATCAGTACCCAATTTCAAATTAATAATAAAACTCTGAACGGTTGGAAAAAGGACGGCTTAATCCTGCATCCTGGTCCTGTAAATTATGGCATTGAGCTCGCTGATGAAATTTTAATTGATCCTAGAAATATTATTTTAAAACAAGTACAGTATGGTGTTTTGATTCGAATGGCCTTAATTTATCACTTTTTAAAGGAAACTCTATGAAAGGTTATCTGGTTCTTGAATCCAATGAGGTTTTTCAAGGAGAAATGTCTTTTTCAGAAGAAAAAAGTGATAAAGAATTTTATCCTTTTGAGCGAGCAGGGGAGGTGGTATTTAATACCTCTCATTTTGGATACGAGGAAATTGCTACGGATCCTTCCTACTTCTCTCAGATTGTTGTACTCACGGCTCCACAGCAAGGAAATTATGGAATTAGTAAGGAAGTTTGGGAGTCAAGACGTATTTGGATTGAAGGATTCGTTGCCTTGGACGTTCAAGACTCAGTAAGAGATCATTCATGGAGAAAGCAATTACAGGAACATCATGTTCCTGTATTGTCTGGATTAGACACTCGATTTATCACCCTTCGGCTTAGAGAAAAGGGTACGCCTTGGGGCGCAATTGTTGTTGCAAATTCAAAAGACCAGGCGTTAAAGAAAGCACACTTTTTAATTTCACAAAAAAAAATGAATTCTAAGGATTGGGTTTTTGAAGTATCCAGAAAAGAAACTGAAATTAGAAATGGCGAAATTGCTTTTGGGCCTAAATTGGCGGTTTTAGATTTTGGTGTTAAGGAAAATATACTTAAATTACTTTGTCGTTATTCTAAGGAAGTGGCTGTTTTTAATAGCCGTACTTCATACGAAAACGTGGAAGCCTACAAACCAGACTCTTTGATGTTAACAAATGGCCCAGGCGATCCAGCTGAAGTTCAGATCGCCGTTGACGTTGTTAAAAGATTTCTTGGTAAGATTCCTGTATTTGGAATTTGTATGGGACATCAAATTCTCGCTTTGGCCATTGGAGCTAGAACTTATAAATTAAAATTTGGCCACAGAGGGAGTAATCACCCTATTGATGACAAATTGTTGAACCAAATCTATGTGTCCAGTCAAAATCATGGATATGCCGTTGATAAAGACTCACTTCCACAAAATGTTCGAGTCACTCAAATAAATCTAAATGATAATACGGTGGCGGGTTTTTACTCTCAGGATCAAAATTTTTTGGGAATTCAGTATCATCCAGAGGCGTGCCCTGGACCGCATGAAGCCATGAATTTATTTAAGTTTTTCTTCGAAAAGATGTTTTTAGAAGGCTCTCAAGGGGCCAAGGATCAATTATGATGAGTCACGAAAAACTTATAGAAAAAATTTTAAACCACTTTGCAGGACCTCTTTTTTTTGACGAACTGAAAATGGCACAAAAAGAATTTTTTGATCAAACCTCTTTAGATCAGGATTTTTCAAAACATTTCGAATTGAGAATGAATCAATTTTATGATTGGTATTTTTTTTCCAGAAAGCTAAGTAATTTTGGTCAAACGCCTCTGGAGTCTTGTTTTCTGGTGAGAGAGCTTAGGTTTACTGAGGAAGAGATCGCAATGATCGATATATTAAAAAAAAATATTCATTCCCTATTTGAGTTCGTTAAAATTAAAAATTCAGATGTCTATATTAAAGATTTAGTGAAAAACCAAAAAATGGTTGTAAAGAACTCTAAAGTGATTTTTGGTTTTAATGAAGAGGAGCTTTTCGAAACAAGACTTATTCAGATTAATGGTTATTTTGTATTTCTTAAGGGTTTTTGTTTTCATCCAGCAACGGTAAAAAAAATTATTTTAGCTGAAATTAAAAAGTACAGAAAAAATTCTGATTTAGATCCAGAGGCATTAATGTTTCGTTTGATGAAAATGCGCTATAAATATGAACAATATAAACATGTTAAGCCAGAATTGATATATCAAAACGAATCTAAAATTAGTATTTAATTATTATTGAAGTAGTATTTTTAATGTTTAATTCATTTTTCAGATAAGAAAGTAAACTATGCCAAAAAGAAAAGATTTAAAAAAAGTATTGATTATTGGAAGCGGTCCCATTGTCATTGGTCAGGCATGTGAGTTTGACTATTCAGGTACCCAGGCATGTAAAGCTCTCATGAGTGAAAAACTAGAAGTGGTTTTGGTTAACTCAAATCCTGCAACAATTATGACAGACCCAGAGCTAGCGACAAGTGTGTACATTGAACCTTTGAAAGCTGAGTACATTGAAAAGATTTTGAAAAAAGAAAGGCCTCAGGCAGTGATTCCCACTTTAGGTGGACAGACGGCTTTAAATTTAGCCTTAGATTTACATGAAAAAGGAATTCTAAAAAAATATAATGTGGAACTTCTTGGTGCGACACCAGAGGTTATCAAAGCAGCAGAAGATAGAGAGTTATTTAGAAATATTTTGGACAAAGTAGGTGCAAAATATCCAAGGAGTTTTTTGGTACGAAATTTTGAATTTGGTCTTACCGTGGCCGACGAGCTGGGTTATCCTTTAATTTTGAGGCCAAATTACACTCTGGGAGGTGGCGGTGGCGGTATTGCCTACTCGCCTGAAGAGTATAAAAATATGTTGGTGAGAGCTCTTCATGAAAGTCCAACGAGTGAAGTTTTGGTTGATGAAAGCATTTTAGGTTGGAAGGAATATGAGCTTGAAGTGATGAGAGACCACAAGGGAACCTTTGTGGTGGTTTGTCACATTGAGAACTTTGACCCTTGTGGTGTCCATACAGGAGATAGCATTACAGTGGCTCCTCAGATGACTCTGTCCGATCGTCAATATCAAGAAATGCGCGATGAAGCTTATAAAATAATTCAAGAAGTGGGTATCCAAACAGGGGGGGCGAATATTCAATTCGCCGTGGATCCTGTAACGGGGCAACGTGTAGTTATAGAAATGAATCCAAGGGTGAGTCGGTCTTCCGCTCTTGCCAGCAAGGCTACAGGATTTCCTATCGCAAAATTAGCAGCACTCTTAGCCATTGGTTATTCATTAGATGAAATTAAAAATGATATTACGAAATCAACACCATCTTGTTATGAACCCGCGCTTGACTATGTAGTGACCAAGATTCCTAGGTTCGCTTTTGAAAAATTTGCTGGAACAAAGGATGCACTGACGACACAAATGAAAAGTGTGGGTGAAGTCATGGGAATTGGAAGAACTTTTGAAGAGTCGCTAATGAAAGCACTCTTGTCTTTGGAATTTCACCCCGAAGGAATTCCAGAAGTCGTTTATACATCAGAACAGCTTTCCTATCCCAATTCTAAAAGAATTTTTGCAATTTTCCAAGCCTTCAGAGATGGGAAATCAATTTCTGAGATTCATAATTTAACACAGATAAATCCTTGGTTTTTAGAACATCTTGAGAGGATTATTCTATTTGAAAAAACCTTGAAATCCCATAGTGAGTTATTTTTAAAAACAATTTCGGAGGTTTTAGAGTTTAGAAAGTCCAATTCATCCAGTACATTTAACACGGAAGCAGAGAATCTGCCTCCAGCTTTTGTTGGAAAGCACAGCGAGCACGGATGGCAAAAATTCTATAATCTATTGAGACAAGCGAAACAAAAGGGATTTTCCGATGCAAGAATTGCGAAGCTGGTTGGAGCGAAGGAGTCTGAGTTGCTATCTTGCAGAAGGGTCCTAAATTTAAAACCAAAATTCAATCGTGTGGATACCTGTTCTGGTGAATTTTTTTCTTCAACTCCTTACATGTATTCAACTTATTGGTCTGACTTTTCAGAATTGCCAGAGCTGAAAGATCCAGTAGTTGTGATTGGCAGTGGACCAAACAGAATTGGTCAGGGGATTGAGTTTGATTACAGCTGCGTTCGAGGGGTGAAGGCCTTCCAAAAAAATAAAATTCCCGTTATCATGGTTAATTCGAATCCTGAGACTGTTTCCACTGATTATGATACTTCTAATTTATTATTTTTTGAGCCACTCACCGTTGAATCTTTATCAGAAATCATGAGTGCCACAAATCCATTTGGTTTTGTAGCTCAGTTAGGTGGGCAAACACCCATAAATTTAGCTAGGCCTTTGGAAAAATTAGGATTTAAGCTATTGGGCTCTTCTAATAACACCATTGATTTAGCCGAGGATAGGGGTTTGTTTAGCACTATTTGCAAAGAAATTGGTATCAAAATTCCTAAGTCGGGTATGGCTGGGGTTTTAAATCAAGCTTTGGAATTGGAACAACATGTAGGATATCCAATGATTTGTAGGCCTAGTTTTGTTCTTGGTGGTAGGAGGATGGAAGTTTTAGAGTCAGTAGATGAGTTGAGATCTTATTTTGAACGGCATCACGATTTTATTTCTGATAAACAACCCTGTTTGATGGATCAGTTCTTAGAAGGAGCATTAGAAGTCGATGTGGATCTCATACGAGGAGATGATTGGATTGTTATTGGAGGAATTGTTGAACACATTGAAGCTGCAGGAGTGCATTCCGGAGACAGTATGGGTGTCATTCCCCCTCAGCGATTAAAAGATGAGACTTGTTTGAAAATAGAAGATGTTTCTAAAAAATTGGCCAATCGATTAAATGTCATTGGTCATTTAAATTTACAATTAGCAGTAAAAAATGATGAAATTTATATTTTGGAGGCAAACCCCAGAAGTTCCAGATCGGTACCATTTATTGCCAAGGCGACACATATTCCACTGGTTGACTTAGGGGTGTTGGCAACTTTGGGAAAGAAAAAATCTGAAATTGATTTTGATAAATGGAACTGGAGAAATTTAAATACCGTCAGTGTTAAGGGCGTTGTTTTTCCATTTAAAAAGTTCTCCGAATCTGATTCCATCCTTGGTCCTGAAATGAAGTCAACAGGTGAAACTATGGGAAGAGGAAAAGACTATTCAGAAGCATTGATGAAGGCCTTTATTTCAAGTCATGTGAATCTACCATCTCAAGGTGAGGCTTTTTTCTCGCTCAGAGAAAAAGATAAAAGTGAAATGTTAGTCTTAGCAAAAGAAATTGCGAGTATGGGGTTCGTTCTATCTGCAACAACTGGGACCGCTAAATACTTTCAAGACCATGGATTAAAATGCTTAGCTTTAAAGAAAGTCCATGAAGGCCGTCCACACTGTGTAGATCATATAAGGCAGGGTAATGTGGATTTGGTTATTAACACCACTACTGGACGTAAGTCGATAGAGGCGAGTTTTGATATACGACGGGCCTGTATTGATTATAGTATTCCATGTATTACAGAGAGTGATGCCGCAGAAGCCTTTTTATTAGCTCTGAAAAAGAAAATTGAAGGATCTTTTGAGGTTCAATGCTTGTAAGTTTATTATCTGGAATATTAATATAAATGAAATTAATGAATTCAAAAACTCTTTTATATAAAGTCATACTTTTTCTCAGTATTCTGCTAGTGCCTCCCATTGCCATGACGTCTGCAAATGACACTCCCGATGAAATCACTATTGGTGTTATCCCTGGTGGAAATCCTGAAATAATAAAAAAAGAAAGCATTGAGTTAGCTTCTGAGCTTCAAAATATGATAGGAATTAAAACTAATATTTATATTTCTAAAGACTACAGCGCGTTGATAGAAGCGATGAAAGATAAAAAAATAGATTTTGCTTTTTTAACAGCCTTGTCTTTTGTGTATGCAGAAAAAATGGCCAAGGCTAAAGTTTTGCTCAAAAAAATATATTCTGAGCCTTTCTATTATTCTGGATTGGTTACAAATTCAAAAAGTAAAATCAAAAGACTGATTGATCTTAAAGGAAAAATAATTGCGTTTGTGGACGCAAAGTCGACTTCGGGGTTTCTATATCCGAAGGCCTATCTAAAGAAAATGAATTTTCTTGATTCAGATTTTAAACAAATTATTTATTCCGGAAACCATTCCCAGTCAGTTAAGCTGTTAGAAGACGGCAAAGTAGATGCGATTGCAGTTTTCAGCGATAATGCTAAAGGCAGTTCAGGCGCTTGGACTAAATTTTCAAGTAAGAAAAATTATTTTAAAGTTATTTGGGTCAGTGACCCAATTCCTACAGATCCTTTTACGGTTCGCCAAGATTTTTATGATAAGTACCCCAACGTGGTTCATTCAGTCATGGTTAATATTGTAGACTTGTTTGAAAAAAATAAAGACAAGAAAAGATTCTCTGAAATCTTAGGAGAAAAAGAACTTATGCCGGCGACGAGTAAGCAGTATGATCCAGTGAGGGAAGTGATAAAAAATTTAGACATTGAGATTCGATAAAGGCAAAAATTTAATGGATGAATACGCAATAAAAGTTGAGAATTTAAATAGAAAGTTTAAAACATCCTTCTTTAAAAAGGATAAGTTAATTCTTAACAATGTATCTTTTAAGATTCCGAGAAATAAAACTACTGGGTTTGTTGGAAATAATGGTTCTGGCAAAACAACCACGATTAAATGTTTATTAGAGTTTATTTTTAAAAACTCTGGTGAGATACTTTTTTTTGATCATCCATTGAATTCTAAAATGCGAAGCAAAATAGGCTATCTTCCAGAACGACCCTATTTTTACGAGTTTTTGACAGCTAAAGAATTTTTGGAATTTCATTTTAAATTGAGCACTCCTGATGTCATTAGTCCACGTTCTTTGATAGTGGATAAGGTTGATAAAGCCTTGAAGAAGGTGGGCCTGAGTGATGCTAAAGATAAATATTTAAGAAGCTTTTCAAAAGGAATGTTGCAACGTATTGGCCTGGCCCAGGCCCTTATTCACGAGCCAGAGTTGCTTATTCTCGATGAACCTATGTCTGGACTGGATCCTGACGGTCGCTTAATGGTAAAAGATATCTTAAAAGAAGAAAAAAAGAAAGGTATTTCCCTTTTTTTTAGCAGTCACCTGTTGCAAGATATGGAAGAACTTTGCGATTTTCTTGTGGTAATTCATCAAGGTGAAATTATTTATAATGATGAACTGAAAATCTTTATGAGTGAGTATCCATCATTAGAAGAAGCTTTTAGATCTAGGAAGAAGGAAACATTAAAATGAGAAGTACATTATTGATTGCCGGTGTTACTTTTCAGGAGTTGATTAGAGAAAAATTATTTTTGGTCATGGTGTTTATTTCAATGTTATTCATTTTTTTAAGTTTAGCACTAAGTAATCTGACAATTTTTGAATATCAAAGAATTTTGGCTGATTTGGGACTGTTGACTATGGAAATTTCTACTTTGGGCTTAGCATTGTTTTCGGGTTCATATATGTTGAATAAAGAGTTTGATAAACAAACTTGCTTGTTACTTCTTGCAAAACCAATTAGGAGGGCTCATTTCTTACTTGGTAAGTTTTTAGGGTTGTCCTTTCTCATGTTATTAAATAACGTTTTCTTAATGACTTTGTTAAATATAATTTTTTGGGAACAAAAATATATTTTGAACTCCCTATTTATTTTAATAAATATCTTTATGAAGACAACAGTGGTTTGTTCTTTGGTATTTCTTTTAAGTATTTTTATTAGGCCCATTTTAAGTTTATTGTTTGGATTAAGTTTTTATTTGTATGGGCATTGGATAAATAATGTTGAATTTTTTGTTAACCTCATGAAGGATCCAAAAGTAACTGAATTTTATAAAATCCTAGAATTAGTGAGTCCTCAATTTTTTAGAATGAATTGGAAAAACTTCTATTACCTAAAGGAATCTGTTGAAGTTAAAGAGCTATTTTTCATGATTGGCTATTTTTCTATTTGGATTATCCTGTTTTTAGCTCTGGCAATTAAAAAATTTAATAAGAAAGATATTGTTTAAAGCCTGTCTTGTTGATCTTCTTCTACTTATTTATCACAGTCCATGATATTGTCTTTAGTAAGAGCATGACAAAAATAGTTTTGACATCTGCCTGCGAATTCCTTGATGTAGGACTCGCAATCAGGACTTGTGCAAAAGGCGGAATTGAAAAGAGATAAACAATCCATATCGTTCGAATCGCATTCAGACATTGAATCTTTAATAATAGCAGAGCAATTTTTTGACTTACAAAAAACGGGATTATTTTCAGTCAGTGCTTTGCAGTCATTATTTTCACAGAGAACGCTTTGGTTTTTCAAAATAGCCAAACAATTTTTTGAAGTGCAATAGGAATCATTTTGGGAAACATAGGCCTTGCAGTCTCCCCTGGAGACTGAAGAGAAATTCTTTTCTGATACTAAAATAAATTTAAGCATTCTATTTATTCTTTCTTTTTCTGAGACGTTGACAATTTTAGCATCATTTTTTTCAAGTAGTGAGTTGGGCTCTCTGGACTTGGTTGAAACGAGCGGCGTGCTATTTATAATTTTATTTGAGCTAGAACACTGCAGACTAAGCCAAAAGAAAGATAAAATTAAAAGAAACTTTAAGCTGAAATTTATTTTCATAAGAAAAAACCTCTGTTCTTCTTTGATACTCAGTCAAGTCTATCAAAAAAAAATAGTCTTGTCTTAAAAAAAAATTAGTGTTTAATAACACTATGTTAGATAGCTTTGGTATCTCTACGGAGATTATGATATTTATATTTTTTTTATATGGCTTGATTTTTGGAAGTTTTGCAAATGTCTTGATATTTAGAATACCTCGTGAAGAAAGTCCCATTCGTCCAAGATCATACTGTTATCAGTGTAGAACCCAGATAAGATGGTATGATAATATTCCTGTCATTTCATGGTGTGTCTTAAAAGGAAAATGCAGAAAGTGCAAAGCTGCTATTTCGTATCGATATCCTTTAGTGGAATTATTAACCGGAGTTTTATTTTCTTTAGCCTACATTCAGATTGGCTTTCATTATTATTTGATCGAAGTTATCCTATTCTTATTTGCGTCGGTCGTTTGTACCTTTATTGATTTTGATCACATGATTTTACCTGATGAGTTCACCCTTTCCGGAATAGTTATTGGTCTCCTTGGAGCTCTATTGAATCCAGAGAGAGTGTTCTTGGAGGCCTTTCTGGGAGTCCTATTTGGGGGAGGTATTTTGTGGATGTTGGCCTATATCTATTATTTAATTTCTGGAAAAGAAGGAATGGGCGGAGGAGACATAAAACTTTTAGCCTGGATTGGGGCCTTAGTTGGTTGGAAAGCAATACCTTTTGTTATCATGTGTTCTGCAATTACCGGTTCTGTCGTCGGTCTATTAGTCGCGCTTAAATCAAACGAGGGATTCAAAACTGCAATTCCATTTGGTCCTTATCTGGTCTTAGGTGCGGTGTTATTTATTTTCTATGGCCAAAAAATTGGCGAATGGTATTTTAATTTATTTTTACCTGGATTTTGAGCCTGTCGTGCATTTGACTCTTCTCTGAGTACAATTCAAAATGAAATCTAAGGAAGAAATCAAATGTTTTTTACTTCAAAAAAAGTTTTAGGACTTGATATAGGTACTAATTCGATAAAAATTGCGGAATTAGATTTGAAGGGTAGCACTGCTACATTGCAAAATTTTGGTTTTTTGCCAACTCCAGCAAATTCTATGGCTCCAGAGGAAATCAAAGATGCTCACGCGTTAGGATCAGCCATCTCGAATTTGATATCTGAAATGAAAACAAAACGAAAAAATACTTCGGTGGGCCTCAGCGGTACTTCAGTTATTGTTAGAAAAATTAAGATGCCGAAAATGGAAGATAAGCTTTTAAAAGAGCAAATAAAATTTGAAGCTGAACAATATATTCCGTTTGATATTCAAAATATTTCATTAACTCATGTGGTATTAAACAAACAAGCTCAAGACGCTACAATGGACGTTCTGTTGGTTGCAGCCCAAAATGAAATTGTGTCTCAGTACTTGGCGGTAGTTGAAAATGCGAATCTTAAAACTTCGATAGTGGATGTCACAGCTTTTGCTTTGGCAAATATATTTGAATTCAACTATGGTAAGAAAAATGATTTGAATGTGGGGATTTTAAGTTTTGGTGCTTCCGTTATTAATTTTATTGTTATGTCTAAAGGGGAAGTTGTTTTTTGTAGGGACATTTTAGCAGGAGGAATCAACTATACCAACGAAATTTCTAAAAACTTGGGCATTTCATTGATTGAGGCTGAAACACTCAAAATATCAGCCTCATCAAAAAAAGAAGTTCCAGAAGAAGTAACGATGATTATGCAGATGACAACTGATTCAATTGTCGAAGAAATTAAAAACTCCCTAGATTTACTTAATGTTTCAACTAATGGTATTGCCATTGACAGGTTTTTTTTTACGGGAGGAGCCTCTGCCACTTTTGGGCTTATTGAATCATTGCATAAAAGCACTGGGGCGACATTTGAGCACTTAAATCCATTTAAAAAAGTGAGTGCGAGTTCTAGGAAATTTTCACCACAATTTGTTAAACAACTTGCCCAATTTTCTGCAGTCTCAATGGGCTTAGGTTTGAGGCAAGTTGGTGACAATGATTAAAATAAATCTATTAACCTCCAAACTTAAGTCTCAAGTAAATCCTCAAATGACGACGATTGCCTTAAATCAAGATTTGGTGATTACCAGATCTGAATTGCAAAATAAGGCATTGTTGAGAATATTTACCCTCTTATTTTTTCCATTTTCTTTCTATATTTTTGATAATTTTTACTATCAAGATGAAATAAAAGCTCAATTCCCTCCTTTGCAAAAACAAATTGATGACCTCATATTATTTAACAAAGCTAAAGAAAAATTTGTCAATGATATCAAACAATTTGAAAAGGAAGGCGAAATCATCAAAGAAAAGATTAAAAAAATCAATTTTCTAAACTCTATTAGGGGACATGAAATTGAAATTCACAAATTTTTTCAAAAATCTTTGCCTGAAAAACTTTGGATTGATGAATTTGCTTATAGTTATGATCCATCAAAAACTGAAGCTTCTGTTAAAGGTGAAATTAGAATTAAAGGTCTATCTGTTAATGCCTCTGATGTTCAAAAATTAAGAACTGAAATAAAACAAAACATATTGTTTAACTCTTGTGAAATTGTTGAGCAAAAAACCGTAGATTTTGAAGGTCAAAAATTGGAAAGCTTTGAGATGATTATCTCAATGGGTAAATGAGATATGGTTAATTTTTTTATCAAAATAGTTGGTTTTGAGTATTCAAAAATTATGCTTGCCGCCTTTGTTCTTAGCGGTTTGTACTATGTTGGTTCATTTAAAGACACGATGGCGCAACTTGAGCAACAATTAACAACACTACAGCAACAGAAGACTGAAGAAGAGTCTAAAGCTCAAGACACCAAAAAAACCGAAGAGAAGGCTATTTTGGTTCAGCAACTTGTCACCAAGTTAAGTCAAAATTTAGATGAAATTCAGAAAAGGTTACCAAATAATATCACCACTTCGGACGTGATTTCATATATTGAAGGTTTTTCCCGAAAGCCACAAATTCAGATTTCTTCCAAAAAACCTTTGGCCACCGAAAAAATTGATATAATTGAGAAACTTCCGTTAGATATTGAGTTTAAAGCAAGTTACGCCCAGCTGGGAATATTCTTTGTTCAAGCTGGAAATTTTGAAACAATCACAACGATTTCTAGATACAGAATATCACGGATTCCCAATTCAGAAAAAAATTTATTACATGTGGACCTGACAATTAATGGATACCGTTCATTAGAGAATAAAGTTGAGCAAAGTAAGGATAAAAAGTGATTAGATTATTTATTTTTTTATTCTTAATAAATCAGGTTTTTGCACAAGAGGTTAACACCGATTTAAATGCCATTCCTAATGCAAATCCTAATGTCAATGGCGATCCTAATGCTGCGGGCACAATCCCTGCCAAGGCCTCTACTGCGCCCCCTGCTTCTGAAGAAAATCAGGTTACTGCACCAATAAATGAATTAAAAAGCGATTTTGAATATAATGAAAATGAAGGGCGAGACCCATTTAAAAGATATCGTGATCCGAATCTTATATTTCAGTCGAGACAAGATTCCAAAAAAGAGGAAGTAGATCCGGCTTTGCTGAAAATTAAAACCATTAAAACTGTTTTGGTTCCTGGTGATGTGATTCTTCTAGGAATAGTTTATAATAAGGACAATCCTGTGGCGGCCATCAAAGTCAAGGAAGGTAAAACCTATTACATGAAAAAGAATGACCAAATTGGTAGGAATGAAGGTAAAATTGTCGATATTACAAGTAACTCAGTCATGATAGAGCAGTTTAGAAATTTTGATGGCCAAAAAATTTTAGAAAAAATTACCTTAAAGTTTAAAAGAAATGAACAGAATTAGAATTTAAAAGCATTAACTCCTAGGGAGATTTATATGAATTTGAAAAGAAAAATATTGTTTGTATTCGCCTTAGGATATTTTGTGGTATCCTGTTCTTCTCAACCAACAGATTCCGAGGGAGATCTAGCTGCCGATACGGGTGCCAGTTCAGAGGTAGCGGCAAGTGATACAAATGCTGATCCAGCTGTCGAGATATCACCTGAAGAATCTGCCCCAGTGGATGAGTTTAGTGAAAACTCTCCAGAGAGCCCTCCGACTTCGACGGCAGAGAATCCGCCACCTCAAGAACCAGCTCAGGATGAGTTTTCTCTGAACGAGGCTCCTCCTGGTGAGTCTAGTAATTCAGAACAGCCAATGCAAGAGCAACCGATGCAAGAGCAGCCACTTGCAGAGCAACCACCGGCAGAACCTCAAACACAGCCTCAGCAGCAAGAACTTCCTCCACAAGAAACAACGGCTCCGGTGGTTGTTAGTGAACCAGCGCCTGTAACTAAGCCAGTTACTATTAAAGGGATACAGTTCAAAGGAAATGACAGTGGCGGTTCTTTGATTTTGGAAGCTTCGGGTCCCTTTACCTACACGACTAGAAAAAAACCTGAGCTTAATCAACTGATTATTGAAATTCCAAACTCTGAAGTTTTGGCAAAAGTTTTGCGCCCATTAAATATGAAAGAATTCAAAGGTGGAATTGCCTCTGTGGATACATATAAAAATCCTGGGACTTTTATTACGAGAGTGGTTTTGCAAATGCGAGCTGGCGCGAGTGAACCATACATTCAATTAGAAGGTAATTCTTTGGTCGTGGCGACAAATGATGCGATTGAAAAAACAGATCAGATTGTAAACACTGATAAGTTGGAGGAAATGAAAAAAACCGCCTCGCAAGAGTCGTCTTCAAAAAATGATTCGCAGAACGCAAGTAAGTTAAATTCCTCAAGCGTTTCGACAGGACAAGAAAGTATTTCAGATTTTTTAGAAAAAAATACGAAGTTCTATGGAGAAATTATTGATTGCAATTTTGATGATATGGAGACGAAAGAAGTTATAAACCTTTTGGCTTCCTCTGCGAATATCAATTTAATAACGGAAGAAGTTCCAGCTTCTAAAATTTCAATTAGTCTTAATCGAGTGGCTTGGGACCAATGTTTAACAGTAATTATGAAAATTAAAAAACTAGGCTATGCGAAAATTGGTAATATTTTGAGAATCGCTACTTTAGATGTTTTGTCAAAAGAACTCAATGACAAAGTAAAAGAATACAATGATCGAAAACAGATCGATCCGACGAAGGTACAGATTTTCCCTATTAGTTTTGCAGAGGGAAGTGACTTGCAAGACAAAATGAAAATCTTTTTAACTAAAGATCGTGGAAGTATTTCCTTTGATGCGCGTACCAATTCGATGATTGTGATTGATACAGAAGATGTGCTGAAAAAAATTGGCATTATGATCAGAAATTTAGATACCCCTCCGGCTCAAGTCCTTATTGAAGGTAAAATTGTTGAGGCTAATGAAAACTTTCAAAATCAGATTGGGGTAAATTGGGGCTTCTCAGGAAAGGCAGTAGATTTAGTAAAAGGAAAGGTAGAGATGACTCCTAGTTTCTCCTTAGGGAAAGCAAGTAGTACCTCTGAATATGGGTTTGGACTTAATATTGGTGTTCTCGATGTGTTGGGAAGTTTGTCTGCAACTTTGGCTCTTTTGGAAAAGGAAGATAAAGTCAAAGTTTTGTCATCGCCACGGGTTGTGAGTATTAATAACAATAAAGCAACTATCTCTGCAAAAAATGATGTTAAAAATGCTGTCGTTGATAATACAGGTAAATTGATAGAAGGGGCGACAATGTCCACAGCGTTAACTTTAGAAGTGACTCCTCAGGTAACAAATGACGGTTCTGTTAAAATGAATATCAAAGTGTTGCGATCTTATCCAGGTATTGCTTCAAATCCTTCGTTGCCGGCATCAGCTCCCAAATATGAGAGAAATGTAGAAACCAATGTGTTAGTTAAAAATGGACAAACATCGGTGATTGGTGGAATATTTCAAAATGATACAGCCGAAGGCGAAGTAGGTATTTCTGGCTTAAAAGACATTCCAATTCTAGGTTATTTGTTTAGACAAAAAAGCTCATCCAGGATTAATACGGAGCTTTTAGTGTTTTTAACTCCAAAGATTTTAACGTATAATGACATAGAGGCGGTTAAACAATGATACTTATGGGAAGTAGCAATATTGAATCATAGGTGTAATCCCATGATAAGGAGGTTAAGATGACAAAGTTAAAAAAGACGATGCTAAAAATTAAAATAGTTAGCCTCCTTGTGTTTTCAATATTGCTCGGCTGTTCCAGTTCCGGTGACGATGATAGTGATAAGTTGAAGGTGGAGATTTCCTCAGGAGTAAATAATATTATTCCTTCATCCACCCGTTCTTGTGATGAAGAAGCGAAAGGGACTTTAGTTGCAGGTTCGATTTCTAATTACTTTGAAGTTCCATCACCAGTGATTGCTTGGCAAGGAAACGCGACATCAGAGGTACGGGTGGAGGTTTTAAGATTAACCGTGGATTCCCCTCAAATTGGTAAATATGAATGCACCTTATCTTCCAGCTCTTTAAATATTCTTTTTTGGAAACGGGAATATGATAAAGATAAAAATGTTTTGGTGTCTTCTTGGGATCATCATTTGGGTGCCAATTCCGCTGACACCATTACTTCAACGTCTGAACTTAAAGCCAAGGGGTACACTTCTTGTCCTATAAAATGTGGTGGAGTTTCAATTAAAAAGGATTCCTTAAAGTTTACTGCCAAAGGAAAATGGGAGCTGATCGCAATAGAAAAAAGATTTTCTGCAGATAATTCAAGTTATGAAGAGATTCCATTAAAAGTGACTGGCGAATTTAAGGTACAGAACCCATTTTGAGTCTTATGTATAATAGAGCTGAAGTTGTTGATCAAAATTTTATTAAGTTTCTAAGTCATTTGCAGTTTCCCAAATCAAAAAAAGAAATTTTTTATGAAGGGAAACTTATAAAACTTATTAAACCATCAGAGCTTGTTGATCTTTTCGAAAGTCAAATTGTCAGCCGCCATCTGGACTTAAGGGCAAGAATTCTGAAAAATTCAAATCAGTGTTTTTACACCATTGGGAGTTCCGGGCATGAGGGAAATGCTGTTTTTGGAAAGTACTTTAGACACACAGATATGGCGTTTTTGCACTATCGATGCGGGGCCTTCATGGTACAAAGAACTAAACAAGTGCCTGGAATTTCCGCCATCTATGATGCTATGTTAAGCTTTGTCGCTTCTAGCGAGGACCCCATATCAGGAGGGCGACACAAAGTGTTTGGAAGCAAGGCTTTAAATATTCCACCCCAAACGAGCACTATTGCCTCACACTTGCCTAAGGCCGTAGGGGCTGCTTTGTCTATTTCGAGAGCTAAAGAATTAAACTTACCAAGTGTGATACCCTCAGACGGTCTTGTTCTTTGCGAATTTGGAGATGCATCAGCGAACCACTCAACCGCCGTTGGGGCTATCAACACAGCGTCTTGGATTGCCTATCAAAATATTCCCTTACCGTTGGTTTTTATCTGCGAGGATAATGGGATTGGAATTTCAGTTCACACTCCTAAAAATTGGATTGAGAGTAATTTTTCAAATCGACCAGGAATAAAGTATGTTAAAGCAGATGGCTTAAATTTATTGGACTTGGTTATCAAAACGAATGAGGTTGAAACTTATGTTCGTCAAACCAGAAGGCCCGTATTTTTTCATATAGAAGTAATTCGAATGTTAGGTCATGCCGGCTCTGATGTTGAATTTAATTATCACACCCTGGAGCAGATCGAAGCGATCGAGTTTCAAGATCCCTTACTCCACAGTGCTCGGATCTTAATTGAAAATAAAATTCTTTCCTCCAATCAAATAATTGGAATGTACGAAGAAATAAGGGCCAGAATTGAACATGTTGGTCAGTATGTCATCACAAGGCCAAAACTTTTAAAACCAGAAGAGATTAGGTCCTCGGTAATTGCCTGTGATCATCTTCGTGTGGCCCCTGAAAGACCATCGGAAAAACAAAGAGAAAAAGTTTTTGGTAATGAGTTTGCGAGATTGAAAACGCCTCAGCATTTAGCAAAATTATTAAATTACACCTTGATCGATCTATTGGCTCAATATCCAGGGGCCTGTGTCTTTGGTGAAGATGTAGCGCAAAAAGGTGGGGTTTATAATGTGACGGATGGTCTCTTTTTAAAATTTGGAGCAAAAAGAGTATTTAATTCTTTATTAGACGAACAGTCGATACTTGGAACAGCTTTGGGTTTTGCTCAGAATGGTCTTTTGCCTATTCCTGAAATTCAATTTTTGGCTTATGTTCACAATGCAGAAGACCAAATTCGCGGGGAAGCCTCAACCTTGGCTTTTTTTTCGAAAGGTCAGTTTACAAATCCTATGGTTGTTCGCATTGCAGGGTTGCCCTATCAAAAGGGATTCGGTGGTCATTTTCACAATGATAACTCTTTAGCTGTGTTTAGAGACATTCCTGGATTGATTTTAGCCGTGCCTTCAAATGGTTTAGATGGCGCAAGAATGTTAAGAAGATGCGTTCGAGAGGCTTATGAAAAGGGACGAGTCGTTGTTTTTGTAGAGCCGATTGCACTTTATATGACTAAAGATTTACATCAAGAGGGAGATAAGGGGTGGTGTTTCGCCTATCCTGATCCAGAAGATGAGATTGAGATCGGGGATTTTGCCTTCCATAGTAAACAAAGCCCTCTGGAGAATGATATTCTTATTATCACCTACGGAAATGGAGTCTATTTTTCTTTGCAGGCCCAGAAAATATTGGGTGAAAAACATAAACTAAATGTTCATGTTTTGGATTTAAGATGGATAGCTCCTTTAAATAAGAAAAAAATATTTTCAGTTGCAAAAGATTTTAATAATATTTTAATCGTCGATGAGTGCCGACAAACGGGATCTTTGAGTGAAGGATTGGTAGCAATGTTAGTCGAGGAATTTAACTCACTATCTAAAATCCCAGAAATCCATGTGATAGCTGCACATGATTGTTTCATCACCTTAGGTGTGGCCGCTGCAGCTGGATTACCATCTCGAGATGAAATTATTAAAAAATGTTTTGAAATAAGTTTGCAAAATAATTTAGAAATCAGAGAAGTGAAGTCAGAATGAAAAAAAGAGTTGTGGTCGTCTGCCCTGGGCGGGGATCCTATACCAAAGAAACCTTAGGATATTTAAAAAAGTATGATTCTAAATTTCCCGATTTTATTTCTCAGTTAGATAGAGAAAAAAAGCAGTTGAATGAAATTACAATTTCAGAGTTGGATAGGGCTCCTGTTTTTAACCCTCAGTTGCACACAAAAGGTGAACATGCTTCCACTCTAATTTACGCATGTGCCTTCGCTGATTTTTTAAGTTTGGACAAAGAAAATTACGAGATCGTAGCCGTTACAGGTAATTCAATGGGATGGTATATTGCGATGGCGGTGGCGGGATCCTTTGGAATTAAGGAAGCCTTCAGAGTTATAAATACCATGGGATCGATGATGAAAGATCAAGTCATCGGGGGACAAATTATCTATCCCATCATGGATTCTGAATGGAAAATAGTTGAAGAAAAAAAAGCATTTGTTCTGAAATCTATCAAGGAAGTCAATTTGATCTCTGACTGCGAAGCCTACATTTCCATTTTCTTGGGTGGGTATTTAGTCATCGGTGGGAACCAAAAGGCATTAAATCACTTATTGAAAATCTTGCCAAAAAATGAAAATTACCCCATTCAACTTGTGAATCATGCCGCTTTTCATACGCCATTATTAAAAATGACTTCGCAACAAGCCTTTCAAGAGCTACCCCTCAGTTTGTTTAATGTACCTAAATTACCCCTTGTCGATGGCCGTGGGCACCTGTGGATGCCTTATTCAACCGACTTAACGGAGTTATATCAATACACTCTTGGGCATCAGGTTCTTAAACCCTATGATTTTAGCAAAGCTATCACCTTTTGTTTGAAGGAATTTTGCCCTGATCAGTTGATTCTTTTAGGTCCAGGAAACTCCCTTGGTGGAGCGTTGGGTCAAATATTTATTGAGAATAATTGGAAAAGTATGAGCTCAAAATCGGATTTTATTTTGTTGCAAAAAGAAAATCCATTTCTTGTTTCCTTAGGTATGGATATAAAAGCGTAACACCTGCCTTCTCTTTGAGACAAACCCTAAACTAGAGTTATTAATTCTCCTTATGGCTCCCTAAAAATATTTTGCCTTGCCACCGCCCCTGTCTGAATTTAGTTTCCAGCAAGTTAATTTGCAACATGGGGGAAAAGTGAACCAAAAATGTTTTTCTAATTTCAAATATTTAAAACTAAAAAGAACAAAATTATTTTTTAATATAGTTTTGGCTAGTTTTATTTTTTCGTCCATTCCTGTCAGCTCTGCAAACAACAGAATAGAGAAAGAGTCCTGTCATTTTATTCCTCCAAATAAGCTCAGATTTCCAATCAGATCATTTGGACAAATGTCAGAAAAAACGTTTAACCAAGTGATTCACGCGGTAGAAGAAGTATATGATCCTATTTTTAGACAAATGGGTCAGGGACGATTTCATATTAGAAATTTATGGACTGACGATACCGTTAATGCCGTTGCCTTTGTTTGTGATCCAGCTCAATTATTAAATAACTCTGCCTCTGATGAAGATACCAAAGTGATGAAAGATAAGTGTTCGAGTCTGTTGTACACAGCTCCCAATGTGACTGTAAGAACAAGAGTTGTTGAAATGTACGGAGGCCTGGCGAGACACCCGTTAATGACAGCCGAAGGCTTGCTTTTAGTTGCATGCCATGAAATTGGTCATCATCTTGGTGGGGCCCCATTATACTCGGGTAGTAATCTTTCAACGGAAGGCCAATCTGATTATTTTTCGACAGCAAAATGTGCCAAAGAAATTCTTTCTAAAGTGCCTAATAATGAGGGTTGGATACAAGTGGCCAATATTCCCCTCGAGGTACGTACTTCTTGTCAGCATGCTTTTCCTAATGATCATTTACGTGCAGCCGTTTGCATGAGGTCTTCCATGGCAGGATTATCGCTAGCAAGAGTTTTGGCTTCTTTTAGTGGCGATTGGAGACAAATAGATTTTTCAAGAAAAAATAGAATTAATGTTAATGAAACTTTCCAAGGTCATCCAGAAGCGCAATGTCGTTTAGATACACTTTATGCGGGAGCGCTCTGCAATGTTTCTGAAGATATTCCTTTTAGCCTGCGAGATCCAAGAGCCGGGGCTTGTTTGTTACAACGAAATCAATTTCGAAGTGCAAGACCCAGCTGCTGGTATAGGGATCCATTCGCTAAATTTTAATGAGACCTCACAGGAAAGAGGTCTATTGCTTCATTTGGTCTTTTATTTCATTAAATTGACGAGATTTAATTTTCCTTCGCTTTTAATCTTATTTTCCAAGGAAGGTATTTTTACGGCTGAAGCTAAAATTGCCTCTTTGACTTCACTGGCTGTTTTTTCAGGATGTATAGACCAATAAAGAGCCGCAGCTCCAGAAACATGGGGAGCTGCCATGCTGGTTCCCTCCCAATTAGCTAGAAAAGGGATTACCTTATCTGCATAGTTTCCCCCAACGATGGTGCTTAGAATTTTAACTCCCGGTGCTGCAATGTGTACCGTTTCTTTTCCCCAGTTTGAAAAACTACCTAGATTATTTTCGCTATTAACGGCAGCAACGCTGATGATATTGCTATATTTATAACTTGCGGGATAGGCAGGTCGAGAATCCGTATCATTATTATAACCTTTTCCGGCATGGCCATTTCCAGCCGCAGCAATAAATAAAACGCCTTTGGCCTCCGCATAGGCAATCGCTTCTTTCAAGGCCTTGTTCTCGCTGTCTTCACCTGGATTTTCTCCTTCTGAACCCCAAGAGTTATTCAAGATTTTGGCACCATTATCAACGGCATATTTGATGGCTTTGATGGCTGCTGAAGTTGAGCCCCCACGATTGCCAATAAAACGCAAAGCCATAATTTGGGCGTTTGGAGCTACTCCAGAAATGCCAAGACCATTGTTTCCTCTTGCTGCAATATTCCCAGCGCAATGAGTTCCATGGCCAGGATTTCCGCCACCAAGAAGCAATTGCCAAGAGGGCACTGCTAAATCATAAGGAAAAGCATCATTACTTAAAAAATCATAGCCAACAACATCGTCGATATAACCATTTCCATCATCGTCAATTTTATTAGTTGATTTATTTTTCCCAGATGCATCTAGTCCGGTTTCGCCAGGATTTCTCCACATGTTGGGGCTCAAGTCTGGATGAGTATAATCCACGCCTGTATCTATTACGGCCACAATAATAGGAGTATGTTGATTCATCTGTGTTGATTGGATTGATTGGATCTGTTTCCAAACTTGGGGGCCTCCCATGTCGAGCATTCCCCATTGGCTAGCGAGCAAGGGATCAGGACTTGTTTTCTGAGGAAGAACTTCACTGATTTTAGGATTATCAGAGTACTTAGATCTTGCCATGAGTTGCTGATTTTGTTGCAGGTAAATTAGGTAATCAGCGCGCTCCTTAGGATCTTTGAGTTGATAATCTTCGATTAGATTAACTTTAAAATCTGGTTGGATGTAATCGATTTCTTTTTTCTGCATTTGTAGAATTCGATTCAAGTTTTGCGGATCTCCAGAAATTTTAACCCATTCAGGAGTTAAAGCTTCTACTTTTTGCTTCGAGTCTGCTAAAAAAGTTTTCGCAGACTCCATTTTTTTGATAGCTCTGAGTTGAAGCTCGGGGGTTTTGTATTTCACTAAAAAGGCCGATTCCTCCAGGTCAGGTTCGTTTCCTCGAGATAGAGCCGAAAATAAAAGTGAAAAAATCAGAAAAGGCAAAGGATATATTTTTAAAATAGTCATGAAAACTCCGTTTTTCCCCAAGAACTAATCTTGGAATGATTGTCTAAGATTAGAGCAATGTTTTGGATGTGAAGACAAGAAAATATTAGAGTTGTCATCATTATAAAATTAAAGTAACCATTAAGTATTCAGAAAAAAAAGAGGTTTTCAAATGAGTCAGAAAAGTGTTGAGGATTTATCGCGGTCATTTGCCTTTACATCAAAACTGGATTCTCTCGTTGCTTGGGGGCGTAAGAATGCTCTATGGCCCTTGCCTTACGGAACGGCGTGTTGTGGGATAGAACTGATGAGTGTAATGGGGCCACGTTATGATCTTGCACGATTTGGAGCAGAAGTAGTTCGCTTTTCCCCTCGTCAAGCAGATTTGCTTCTTGTTGCTGGAACCATTACCGAGAAAATGGCACCGGTTCTGGTTAGAATTTATGAACAAATGCTAGAGCCAAAGTATGTCCTTTCTATGGGAGCTTGCGCAAGCTCCGGAGGTTTTTATCGGGCTTATCATGTACTTCAAGGTTGTGATAAGGTTATACCTGTGGATGTTTATGTTCCTGGGTGTCCTCCTGCTCCCGAAGCTGTATTGGATGGAATCATGTTGTTGCAAAGAATGATTGCCACCAATCAACCGCGTCCATGGAGAGATCATTGGAAAAACCCCTATACGGGAAAATCTCTGGATCTTCCCGCAAGTTCTTTGGATCAACCTCGAATTGTAGATGGAAAATAAAATGACTAAAATTGATGAATTAAAGCAAGAATTAGAAAAACACTTTCAAACTCAGTCTCAAAATCAAAATTTTAAATTTTCCAACTCTGTCGGAGATGATGTCATTGAGGTTCCAAAGGAAGAATTGATTGCCGTTTTACTTCATTTAAAATCATTCCATCGTTTTGATTTTTTGATGGATATATGTGGCGTTGACTTTCCAAATCGCGAGAAAAGATTCGAAGTGGTCTACCATTTGTTTTCGTCAAAAGATTCCTCTAGATTGCGATTAAAAACTCAAGTTGGAGAAGGCGAATCTGTTGATACTGCTACGTCTATTTGGAAAGGTGCCGACTGGTTTGAAAGAGAAGCCTATGATATGTTTGGAATCCGTTTTGATAAGCATCCCAATTTAAGAAAAATTTTGACTCATCATCAGTTTATTGGGCACCCTTTAAGAAAAGATTATGAGGCTGATCATCAGCAGCACTGTACTGAAACTTTGCCCATTTTCTTTAACAATGAAGGAAGCAGCCGCGGGGATGTTTTAAATGAAAACCTTGTCCCCTTAAATATTGGTCCTTCTCATCCCGCAATGCATGGGACATTAAGGGTCATGGTAGAGCTAGACGGCGAAACCGTTGTCAGAGCCAATTGCGAAATTGGTTATCTTCATCGCTGTTTTGAGAAAATGGCAGAGACTCATCCCTATAATCAAGTCATTCCTTATACTGATAGGTTGAATTATTGTTCGGCGCCAATGAACAATGTGGGGTATTGCAAAGCTGTCGAAAGACTTTTGGGCGTCGAAATTCCTGCAAAGGCCCAAGCCATGAGAGTCATTCTTTGTGAGCTTTCAAGAATCATTGATCACATTATTGCTGTAGGAACGGGGGGCGTGGATTTAGGAGCTTTAACCGCGTTTTTTCATTTGTTTTCCTATCGCGAGAAAGTTTATACGTTGTTTGAAAAACTTTGCGGAGCTCGTCTGACAGTATCTTTGACCCGAGTGGGAGGAATGGCTCAGGATGCTCCTGAGGGTTGGTTCGATGAAGTGATGGCCTTTTGCAAAGAAATGAGTGCCGGTGTTGATGAGATCTCGAGATTAATGATCGACAACAAAATATTTATTAAAAGAACTCAAGGGATCAGTCCGGTTACAGCTGCTGAAGCGATCAATTGGGGATACACCGGACCTTTGCTTAGAGCCAGTGGCGTGAACTTAGACTTAAGAAAAGCAACTCCTTATTATGGATATGATGGATTAAATTTTGATGTGCCCATTGGAACTAATGGAGATATTTTTGATCGTTATTTAGTTCGCATTGAAGAGATGAGACAAAGTATTCGAATTATCGAACAGGTTTGTAAGAATGTTCCTGGAGGTGATTTTACTCTTCGGGATAAGAGTCTTGTACTTCCAGAAAAAAAAGATGTTTATGGAAATATTGAAGGGTTAATGAATCACTTTATGTTGGTGATTAAAGGTTTGCGACCTCCAGCAGGGGAGGTTTATGATGCTACAGAGGCAGCTAATGGAGAGTTGGGATTTTATTTAGTCAGTGATGGTTCTGCGAATCCTTATCGGTTAAAAGTGAGGCCTCCTTGCTTTGCGATTTATCAGTCTTTTCCCGCTGTAGTGAAGGGATCTATGTTGGCAGATGCAATTGCCACGGTGGCAAGTATGAATGTCATTGCCGGAGAGCTTGATAGGTAAGCTCAAGCCAAAGAAAGAGTCAGAGGAGATAAAATGTCAGAAATTAATGAAGTTCATGAAATTAAAAAAGAGGCTTTCAAATTATCTGAAGAGGGGCTAGCTGAAGTTCAAAAGGAATTGAAGCGATATGAGACCAAAGAGTCGGCGATCATTCCCGCACTTTATGTGGCACAAAGAGAAAATAAAGGTTTTATCACCACGGAAATTATTCATTATTTAGCAGATGTTATGGAACTCCCTTCCAGCCGTATCAATGAAGTTTTCAAGTTCTATACTATGTTTAATCAAAAACCTGTTGGAAAATATCATGTTCAAGTCTGCACAAATATTTCTTGTTCCCTGGAGGGGGGGCGTGAATTATCAGATCATATTTGTCATCAGTTAGGTGTGAAGTATGATGAAGTGACAAAGGATGGAAGATTTTCTGTTTCCAAAGTGGAATGCCTTGGATCCTGTGGAACGGCTCCGATGATGCAAGTGAATGAAAGATATTTTGAAAAACTTACGCCAGAGTCTGCAATGAATATTTTGAGAGGGATAAAATAATGGAAGTGAAATATTTAACTGAATTTTATCATCTGGATGAATTTCGATATCTTGAAGGTTATAAAAAAAATGGTGGTTATGTCCAGCTGGATAAAGCATTGAAAATGCAACCTCAACAAATTATTGATGAAGTCAAAGCCAGTGGGTTACGAGGCCGCGGTGGCGCGGGTTTTTCCACGGGTATGAAATGGAGTTTTTTACCCAAAAATAATGAACCAAGATATTTGATTTGTAATGCCGACGAAGGGGAACCAGGAACTTTTAAAGATAGACTGATGATGGAAAGAGCACCTCATCAACTGATTGAGGGGATGATTATTTCGGCTTTTGCTGTCAATTCAAAAAAAAGTTATATTTATGTACGAGGGGAGTATGACTTTCCTATTAAGGTCCTTGAGCAGGCGGTTCAAGAGGCTTACAAAGCAGGGTATCTTGGGAAAAACATATTAGGATCAGGGTTTGACCACGACTTAGATGTTTATCGTGGAGCTGGAGCTTATATTTGCGGAGAAGAAACGGGACTTATTTCCTCCTTAGAAGGACTCAAGGGACAACCCAAGTTAAAGCCTCCGTTTCCAGCGATACAAGGCTATCTCAGAAAGCCAACAGTTGTAAATAATGTGGAAACTTTAGCTGCTGTAAAATATATTATTCGAGATGGAGCCCAAGGCTACAGAAAATACGGTACTGAAAAAGCACCTGGAACCAAATTATTTTCTTTAAGTGGTAATGTGAAAACTCCTGGAAATTATGAAGTCCCTTTGGGGTATTCACTGATGGATTTGATTATGAAAGAAGGAAGTGGAATGAAGGTTGGCAGAAAGCTCAAAGCCGTTATCCCTGGAGGATCGTCGGCGCCTGTCTTAACCGCTGAAGAGGTTGCAAAAGCCACTTTAGATTACGAGTGCTTGGCAGGAATGGGTACCATGCTTGGGTCTGGAGCTGTCATCGTGATTGATGATTCTCAATGCATGGTAGATATGCTAGGAGTTTTGATGCATTTTTATCATCATGAATCCTGCGGCCAGTGCACACCCTGCAGAGAGGGAACAGGATGGTTGAATAAAATTGTTCATTCGATTTTAGAAGGACGAGGACGATTGCAAGACATCGATTTGTTAATCAAAGTGGCTGACAACATGAAAGGTCGAACCATTTGCGCTTTATCCGATGCTGCGGCTTTACCCGTATTGAGTTTTGTATCAAAGTTTAGAGAAGAATTTGAATTTTATGTTCGTGAAGGACGTTCCAAAGTGAGAGGAAACTTCTATGCCCAAATGCACCATTAACGGAAAAGAAGTCGAAGTCAAAGACGGTCAAACTATAATGGAGGCTTTTCAGAAAGCCGGTGAGCCAATTGCTCACTATTGTTATCATCCTGGATTGAGTGTCGCAGGAGTCTGTCGCCTTTGTATTTGTGATATCGAGGGAAATCCAAGACCTCAGATAGCTTGCAATACGGCCGTTGCCGAGGGGATGAAGGTTTCGACTAAGTCAGAAAAAATCAAGGATGGCGTTAAATGGGTTCTAGATTTTCATTTGATAAATCATCCTTTGGATTGCCCAGTCTGTGATCAAGCTGGTGAATGTGGTTTGCAAGAACAATACATGGAATTTGGAAAATACGATCCCGAAATGGCAGAGAGAAAAGTAAAAAAACACAAGGTGGTTGATTTAGGTCCGACAGTGGTTTTGGATTCTGAAAGGTGTATATTGTGCTCTCGCTGTGTTCGTTTTACTGAAGAAGTGTCAAAGACGAATGAGTTAGGAATTTACAACCGCGGCGATCGTTCTGAAATTGGTTGTGTTGAAGGAAAAATACTGGATAACAAGTATTCTTTAAATACTGTGGATATCTGCCCGGTAGGAGCTTTGACCTCTAAAGATTTTAGATTCAAGCAACGAGTATGGTATCTAAAAGATTCTGAGACCGTATGTAATGGCTGTTCCACTGGATGTAACGTGAAGGTTTATTTTAATAAAGAAGGAATGTTTCGAGTTAAACCTGTTTACAATGAAAAAGTGAATGGCCATTGGATGTGTGATGATGGACGTCGAATCTATCAGTTTGCAAATAAAGAATTTCGTTTTCAGAAAGCTCTAAAGAAAGATTCAGCAGGACAACAAGAGATGTTACCTGGAGCTTTGGCTAAAGAACTTCACGAAGTTGTTAAGCGAGGAAAAGATCAAACGGCCGTGGTTCTTACAGGTCAGTACACTTTAGAAGAGTATGACTCTTTTATAGGAACATTGAGTAAGGAATTTGGCATTAAAAAGTTTTTTCATTGGGATAATTGCCTTGAGAAAAGGAATGATTTTGATGGTTTGCTGATTCGTGGAGATAAGAATCCAAATACAAAGGGCTTAGAAAAAACTTTTGAAAAATATCAGATAAAAACAGAATGGGCAGATCTTGAAAAGGGGATAGCATCTAAGATGATAAAAAATCTGATCGTTGCAGGACCAGAGAATGCCTCTCTTTTTTCCGATATGGATGCCAAATTAAAATTATATGAAAAAGCAGAAAATTTAATCTGGTTAGGTACGGCAAAAATTGAAGCTTTATTGAGTTTTAAAAATAATCTTTTTGTAGTTCCTCTTAAATCCTTTGTTGAAAAAGAGGGAACATTTATCAATCATGCAGGATTAGAGCAAAAATTTAAAAAAGCGACCACCATTTTACATGAATGTTTAACCTTGACGGAAGTAGCTATTTTGTTTGCTGGTAAGAATTTGATGATGCCCTTTTCACAAGAAAAACCGGATTTTGTTGAATCGCAAAGAAGAAAAGATCAGGTTCTTTTAGAAAATAGAAAGAAAAACGAATTTGTATTTAAGCGAGGAACACTATGAGCATTGTTCAGAAGTCTGCAACTCAAGAAAAGTGGTATCTTCCTGGTATATTAGGAGGCTTGGGAATTACCATCAGCCATTTGTTAAAAAACCTGTTATCTCGTAAAAATATGCCTACAGTAAATTATCCTGAAGAAAAGTATGAATACAGTTCTCGGTTTAAAGGGAATCATATTTTAACTGTGAAAAAAGATGGTCATATTCGGTGCACGGCCTGTATGTTGTGTGCAACAAATTGTCCTGCCGAATGTATTAAAATTACAGCCAGTGAAAATCCAGATCCCAAAGTTGAAAAATTTCCGATTAGCTATGAAATTGATATTTTAAGATGTGTGTTTTGTGGCTACTGTGAAGAAGCTTGCCCTGTTGATGCCATACGCTTGGGTCCAGAGTGGCAAACCCCAGCGCTTAATGGAAAGAATTTCACCTATGACATTAATCATTTAGCTTATCGACCAACTCTTAAAGGGGGAATTCAATCCCACGTTGACGATGAAGAACGCCACAAAGAAGGAATATAAAGTTTATATTCCAAATCCAAACATAATTTTTGCATAAGTGCCGCTCATATCCAAATCAGGATTCGAAGTAATGAGACCTTTTGAATCTTTTAATGTACTCCATTTTAGATTTTGATATCCAGCCTCAGCTCCTATAACAAAGCCTAATAACGTCACTCCTGCTTCTAAACCAACAGAATAGGAACTTGCAGAATCTGGGGTTAAATCTGCAGAGAGGTTTGTATTTGAGTCCGTCCATTTAATGTTATTAGAATGAGAAAGTCCTATAGTGGCAATGGGTCCAAGATAGATAAGAGTATTGATCAGTCTGAAGTTAACGACTAAAGAAGTGCGGGTAATTTGTGATTTGTATTCTAGACCATTTGAACTTGCTGTGAAACCTAAATTTTCGTATCTTAAACCGCCTCCAAGACCTATTACGGGAATAACAAAAATAGCATCAATTCCAAGACCCATATTGGGGACAATGGAAGGAACAGCTGTAGTTCCAGCTGGATCATAAATACTGGCTAAATTTGGATTACTTCCAAGTAGGCCGTAACTTAGACGAGCCTCAACAAGAGCATGAGCGGAATGAACAGAAAAAATGGCCAATAAAAGAAACAGAAACCTTGTCATAGAGCCTCCTTTGAAAAATTTAATTATAAATGACTTCACCAGGATAGACTTTTGTTGGAGGATGAACAACTTTTTTTATGGATTAATAGAATGAATTCAGGTCTAATATCTTGAGTATGCTAGAAGTGTTTCCACAACCGGAAAAATGGGATTTACTGAATAATAAATTAAAAAATGAATTACAGTCGGATCAATCCGTACGTGCCTATGTCAATCCTTACCTGGCAACCTATGATTTGGTTATTGGTTTATCACAGTTGTTTTCCCATAAACGAAGTATTGCTTGGATCAAGGGCTTATCTCCATTGTTTGATAGTGTGTATTCCTATTTTGTCAGAGAAGGATACAATATCCAGACCTACACTTTAGAAGAATTTCAGAAAGAGGCAATCGATCTTTTGAAGTTTGTAGATCAATTAAAAAAAGACACGCTATTCTTTTTTTATGCAGAAGATAACCCTTTAACTGGAGAACTTTACGATTTTGAGAATTTGGAGAATATTTTGAGCCACAAAAAAATATTTTCAATCTCTGTGAGTCATCAAAATATAGTAAATCAAAGAAAAAGTTTCTATCCACTGAGCTCGCGTATCTGTTGGCAAGATGAAGACTTAACTTTGGTCTACCTTGGTGAAAAGCTAAAGGTAAGCCCTATTGTGGGATATTTTCAAAATTTTGGGTTTAAGAATGATTTATTTTTTAATGACCTTTTTTTGAAGAATAAGTTCAGAAATTTTCACCAAAGGCAGACTTTTAAAAAAGAAATTCTTCATTTCGAAAACTCCTTCGTTGAAAATAATATGATTCATTCTGATCAAAGAATCTGGGACAGATCCTTACTTAAGTTCTCTGAAGTTCATTCCGATGAGTTAGCTTATCGATTAAAAGAGCTGGGTTTTAATAACGTTAATTCATTAAGCGTCTGTACCTTTGGTTCCGTTAAGATGTTCCTTAAAGGATTATCTTCGGAATATTTAAAGACAGATTTAAATCATTTAATATTGTTTTCTTTTAAAGAATCGGATGATTTTCCAAGTGTAGAGCAAATTAAAAAATGTATAGAAGAGATCAAAGCCTCATCTTCCTGGGTATTTTAGTTTTTGCTACACACCGGATTTTTTATCATTTTAAAAAAAGTTAAATATTCTGAAGCTGATTTAATAATAACGGCTCTTTCTTCCCTGGGAGAAAAAAAATCCTTTTTAGCCAAGAACGCTCTCAAAAGCAAAAAAAGATTTGGAGGAGGTGTTCTGGAACCCACTCACTATGTTAAGTTGACTTATCTTAATAAAGAGGATCGCCATCAATTAAATCTTTTAGAAGAAGCACAGCTTGTAAATGATTTTAGTTTTTTAAGAAAAAATTACGATCTTCTGGAATTTGCTCTTCAGGCGGTAGACAGTATTTATAAGGTTTGTCAGGAAGGGGATCGAAATTCTGCAACACTTTATAATTTAGTAGGCCATACGTTGAAGAATCTATGTAAAGAAAATATAAATCTCGATTTGGATCTACCAATATTGAAATTGCAGTTTTATATTAAATTATTAACAGAACAAGGGGTTTTGGATTCAGAACCCTGGATGTCTGGATATTTACAAACCAAATTGAGTGACCATGAGAATTTGCGGACAAAAATCTTGCACGATAAAAATTTTGTTTCTCATATCGAAAATAAGATAAAACACTATTTGCTCCATGCTAACTTAGATTAGTGCTTTTCAAAGAGGTTTGATTTTTTTTCCAAGAGGATGATGGTTTTCCATTACATGATAGAGATGATTTAAGCTTAAGTGGGTGTATTTTTCTGTTGCAGCTAAACTTTCATGACCTAAAAGAGTTTGGATGACTCTTAAGTTGGCACCACTGCTTAATAAGTGAGTCGCATAACTGTGTCTGAGAGCGTGGGGGTTAAGGGTTTTTGTCAGACCAGCCTTTTTTCCAATACTTCGAATCCATTCATATCCAGTTCTTTGGGGTAACTCCTGATCTCCGAATACAAATTCAGAGGATGAATGATATTTTTCAGAAAAACTTTTCAGGGCCGAACTAACGATTTTAGGGACAATAATGATTCTTTCTTTCTGCCCCTTTCCAAGGATTCGAAGAGATCTTTTATCGAAAGATATGTGATTCCATTTTAATTGACATGCTTCAGAGATTCTTAGGCCTCCTCCGTAAAGAACAAGAAAAAAAAGGGTCTGACTACTATTTAATCTTCTTTTCTGATCCTCTTGAGTGAACTGAATTTCATTGGATAAAAAGTTAAGACAGCTTAAAACTTCATCGAAAGAGATAAAATGAGGGATTTTTTTTGGCACTTTAGGAGAAGGAATCATTGTTCCAAGATTTTCCTCTATTTTTTTTTCATTAAAGAGGTAGTTTAAGAAGCTTTTTAAGGCTCCAATTTTCCTATTTCTAGTTGAAAGTTTTTTATCCTTCCAGATGGAAAGCCTGCTATAGATAAATGCTTTTAATTGATCATTGGATATAAATTGATATGGTTTTGAATTTGAGGTTTTTGTTTTTATATTAAAAAACTCGAGCAGGTCATTTTTGTAAGCTCTGAGGGTGTTTACGGATGAAAAGTTTACATTTTCAAGTAATTTTAAATAGTTATCTAATTCAACTTGTGGATAAAAAGGCTTCATTTTTAGGCAATTCATAAAATTAATTTAGTACCATGCAAATTTTTCTTGCAGATTCTACAAGGACGATGTATGTTGCGCTGCGTATACACAAGGTGACAATTTTTGTACGTCATCATCTCGAAGACTAGCACATTTAGCATAGAAAGGTGGTAAATATGAACGAAAACTCGATAATCTCATCTCAGGTCCTGCCAACGAGTCAAACTCAAAATCAAATTCTTTGGGGAAAGCCAACAGAGCAAGTCAAAGTTCCTGAAATAAATCGATCTATAATCTATCAATCAGATGCCATGTCAAACCTCATGAAAATGATTGATAGGGTGGCTCCTTCAAACGCAAATGTTTTAGTTCTTGGAGAATCAGGAACAGGCAAGGAATTGCTTGCAAGGGCCGTTCATGAAAGGTCACTTCGCAAAAATAAACCTTTTGTTGCCATTAACTGCGGAGCTCTTCGCGAGACTTTACTTGAAAGTGAATTATTCGGTCATGAAAAAGGTTCCTTTACTGGAGCTTACACCAAGAAAACAGGATTGGCAGAAGTAGCTAACCATGGAACTTTATTTTTAGATGAAATCGGCGAATTATCCCCTGGAATACAAGCGAAGCTTTTAAGATTTATTCAGGAGGGCGAGATATTTAGAGTTGGCGGAAAGGATCCCATCAAAGTCGATATTCGATTAATTTCTGCAACCAACCGTGAATTAGACCAAGAAGTACAAAAGGGAAATTTTAGAGAGGATTTATTTTATCGTATAAATACAATCATCGTTAATGCTCCACCTTTAAGAAGAAGAAAGGAAGATATTCCAGTTCTTATCCAGCATTTTATGAGTCATTCTTCTCAATCTCAATATGGTAAACTTAAAACAATGAGTTCTGAGGCTATTCAAAATATGATGAAATACGAGTGGCCAGGAAATATCAGGGAATTACAAAATGTTTGTGAACGGCTACAAATTCTTTCTGATGGGCACCAAATTGAAGTGGGAGATTTGCCTGAAAACATCAAAAATCCAGATGTTCAAATTGATTTTTTAGAATACGACCCAACAATTCCCTTATATGAAATTGAAAAAAAATATATTTTAAAAGGATTGGCTCATTTCAGTGGGAACAAAACCCAGGCGGCTAACAATTTGGGAATCACTATTAAGACGCTTTATAATAAACTTCACGAGTATGGTGAATTTGACAAATTTGCAGTTCACTCAAAGCCAACTAAATAAAAACATTAAAATACTAAATAACAAAAAATAGGGGTCATTATAACCCCTATTTTAATTTAGAAATAGCCTTCTTCGCCATCATCTTCTTCGTCGTCCTCATCATCATCTGTATCGTCAATATCATCAAATTGATCTTCAGTAGTGCTTTCATCTTTTTCGTCCCAATTGTCGTCTTCTTCGGAGGATGAGGATTCATCATCTAAACCAACAAGAGTATCGACATCTCCATCATCATCGAATTCAGAAGAAAGTTCCTCTAAAGATTTTGAAGCCTCTTCGCTCAAAGCGGCAAGTCCAGTTCCAGCAACTGCGACAGCTGCTACAGCAGTAGCAAGTTTGCCATTTTTAGATTTGGTAGCAGGTTTAGCAGCTGCTTTGGCAGCAGTTTTCTTCTTAGTTGCGTTTTTAGCAGCAGGCTTGGCAGCTGCTTTAGCAGAAGCTTTTTTCTTAGTTGCAGTTTTAGCAGCAGGCTTGGCAGCTGCTTTAGCAGAAGCTTTTTTCTTAGTTGCAGTTTTAGCAGCAGGCTTGGTAGCTGCTTTAGCAGAAGCTTTTTTCTTAGTTGCAGTTTTAGCAGCAGGCTTGGTAGCTGCTTTAGCAGTAGCTTTTTTCTTAGTTGCAGGTTTCTTTGATTTGGCCATTAAAACTCCTTAAAGTATATTCATAATAGTGTTTACGAGATTATGCTATACGAGGAAAATTTTAAGGGCAAGAAATTACTTAGTAAAGATAATACTCTTCAAGGAGTTTGCTCAACTGTGGATCTAATCGGTATGACATAAAGAAACCACCATTGGTTGAATTCTTTTTTCCTAGAAAAGTTAGGTAGCCCATGATTTTAGTGTTTTCTTTATTTTTTATGCTGAACACGAGCTCATTGATTTGTATGGAACCAAAGTTGATAACGGGATCAAATTTAGTCTCTGCATAAAAGCCAATAGCTTCGGCGCTTAGGTAAAGATAGAGTTTTTCTTCTTTGTCGGGGGTTAGTAAAAATCCTTTAGATGGTGGTTCTCCAGAGGGAAAGAAGGGTATTCTGTTGCCATTTGGTAGTTTCGCAGGAACTTCGCTGACATTTTGCAGCACATACTTGACGGGGATAATTAGTTTAATGAGGGGATTGTCTGCAGAATTGTCCGAGATAATTCTCATTCCAGGGTAGTTCTTAATTTCCATTTCAAAATTTACTAAGTTAGAAAAATTTGACATTGGAATCCCTATAGAGAATTCGCCCCTCTCTTTATTAAAGTCCAATGCGGGTGTCGTTGTGTTTTTGGCTGGTCCATTAGCTATAAATCCGCTCAGGTTTGTTTTTTTCAAGATTTCTAAAATTTCTTTTTTTCGGTCAGCAGAAGTTTTTTTGTCAGGAACGGAAATGTTTCCATTTTCAGTATTATTTTTTACATCCTGTCTGTCTTCATTTGTGGACAATGTCGTTTCAGCGTTAAAGCTTTCAGGGGAACAATTAGTTAAACAACATGAAATAAGGATGAGAAGAGTCATTCTTTTATGAGAAAAAGTGGATTTAAATTTCATAATTCCCCCCTAGGGTCTAAGTCTAATGAGTTCATTTGCTGGACTCACAGCTAGTCATCGGCCCTAAGGATTAAGACTTTAGGCTTTTTATATAAAATGTACCTTAGTCTAGGGAAGTGTTTTTATATTAATCAGTTTGATCAGATTAATCAGTTTATTTCGCTTAATCCTTTTAAAAACAAAAAAAGGGGATAACTTTTCAGTTATCCCCTAAACGATGTGATAATAGCGGGACATTAGCCAATTAGCTTAAGTGCTAATTGATTAGTTTGATTCGCTTGAGAAAGAGTTGCAGTTCCTGCTTGCAATAAGATGTTATTTCTAACCATCTCTGAAGAAGCTTGAGCTACGTCTGTATCTCTAATTCGACTATTTGCAGCACTCATGTTTTCATGAGCAACACCTAAGTTATCAACAGTCGATGTCAATCTATTCTGTAAGGCTCCCAAATTGGCTCTGTAGCCATTTACTAGCTCCTGTGCAGAGTCTAAAGACATCAGAGCGCTTTGAGCTCCTTCTTTTGAGGTATAGTCCAAACCACTTAATCCTAAGGCATCTAAGGTAGCTACGTTTTCTGATGCATTAAATGAAATTCGATCTTCTTCTGCATTGTTAAAGATACCTACTTGAAAATCAAAAGTTGGCGTAGATCCATCTAGAAGTTTCGTTTTACCCCAAGTCGTTACCGAAGCAATCCTTTGGACTTCTGATTTTAATTGATCAACCTCTTTATTTAGAAAACCTCTCTCTACAGAGCCAACAGTGTCAGATGCTGACTGGATACCTAGTTCTCTTAACCGAACAATGACGTTTCCAATTTCGTTTAAACCACCTTCAGCAGTTTGAACCATTGAAATACCATCATTCGCATTTCTTTGAGCTTGTGTTGTCGATCTGATACTCGCCTTTAATCCTTCACTGATGGCAAGCCCAGCTGCATCGTCAGCAGCAATGTTGATTCGACTTCCAGAGGCTAGTTGCCCCATGGATTTTCCTATTGATCTTTGGCTACCCACTAAATTTCTTTGTGCGTTGATAGCCGCTAAGTTCGTTGTTACTCTCATACCCATAAATTAATCCTCCGTTAAATTAAATTCTTTCATATACCTCCTTGTTGTTAATTTTTTCCTCAATCTTTTGAGGCCGCAATCCTTGCGAATTAATAAATATTTTGGCCTATTACTATTTTTGAAAATTATTTGAACATTCTATTGTTCTTTAGTATCTTCCTTGAAGGCCTCCTTTCTTTAAGGTTGAAAAGTGTGACTTCACTTTTCGGTTCTTCCTGAATCCCAGTTATTGCTTCACATCTTAATCGTTGCTTACAAATAACAGTTCGGGAGCAGTGACATATTCTTGACAGGACATAAGGTAAGAAAGTGAAATCAGAAATCAAATTCGGTCTTTTGAATGAGGAAAAAAAATCCACGTAGAGGAAAAAATAGATACGCGAGTTCTCCTACGAGTTTGCGTTTTATAGAAAATTAATTCACTTTCATCAAACAAGGTTTCAGATTAAGTTTGAAATAGACTAGATCAATCAATTTCATGAAAACGACAAAAAGCCATTTTTCCGCTTAGCTCGTAGTCATGTATTTGCTGTGCTTTGAGATGGTGTGAAATAATGTATCCTATAGTGCAAGCTTCGCCAGACAGTTCATCTTTTCTTTTAAAGTGGGAACAATCTTCACAAGACCATCGGTGATCAAAATTTAAGTAATCACTAGGATGGACATAATCTTTTTTTATAGAGGGGGTTAGTCGTTTGGGTGTTTTCATTAAGTAATCCTACTTCTTCCTATAAATTCAATGGCTCAAAATGGTTTTGTTGGCGTTACTTTGGGCACGAAAAGAATCGCATTAGCCTGCTCTGTGAAAATGGTACTATTTATATTTATTCCGTTGAACTGAAAGTCCTGAGGTGTTTTTAGTTCCATAGGAAGCCCTTCAAGCAATGGCACTAAAATTGGCTTTTTTGGACTAACCCTCAGAAATTTAGCGTTAAGCGATTCCATGTTCAAAATGATTGGGCATTCAAATTGTGGACATTGGGGGCCAGGACCTCGTGAACCACCACCATACAGCATCCAAATTGAAAAAACTTGATCAACATATTTTTCGGCCAAATAGGTTCCGATTTTATACCAGGTTCCTTGGAAAATTCCAGATCCAGCTGACAGCAAATTAGTTGCCTTTGAATTTTGTGATAGGTGGTCGTTGTGACCCAGCATGACTATTTTTTGATGCTTATCCAGATAGTCGTTCATTTGCCATATCATGGTCTTTTCACGTTGTTCAGCGATCATCATCCATTGTTCGGCCGAAGGCTTATCATAAGCAATGGAAATGAACTTTAACGATTCAACAAGCTGTCTAAGACTAGCCAAAATGTCATTGGTTGCGCCTTCGCCAAGAATTGAGCGAATAGGAGCCTTTGCTGACTCCACAACCTCTATGGCGTTCTCTAGCCTTTTAATTTCTTGTTCACGTGATTCATTAGGAGGTCTTTGGAGAAGGTTTTTAAGTTTATGTAAATCTGTACCGTCTGATTTTCCAATCAGTTCTTGAATGTCTAAGTAAGCTCCTCCAACTAAAACATCGACATCAAATCCGTATACTTGCAGGGGGGGCTGAGCGGTAGTCCGCGTGACATTCAGCTGACGAATCTTTCGCCAAAAAACCTTATTACCCTCAATCCATTGAAGCTTACCTTTTTTTATTTCATCGCTCTGACCCGTTCCAAGTAATCCTTTTGGGAGGTCCCTTTGTGTAAGGACTTCTGACAGGTTTCCGAATAGCGCAACGGATTCGAGAATTTCTTCATCACCCGTTACTAAGTATTTATTGATGCGCCGGGCATCACTTCGGCCCATTTCTATAGCTATGGTGTGATAACCTTTTGAGTAATATCTTTCTATGAGCTGAAATTGATATTGAAGTTTTTCTGTTATGTAATGATCGGGCTCACCTAAAAACAAAAGTCTCTTGTTTACGATCATTTTATCAATTGAATTAAGGGCTGTTGAAGCTGAAAGGTCCTCAAGATGATCCAAGTATATTCCATTTTTTTGAAGCCATGGATTAAATTCAGGAGAAATGGCGAAGCTAGTGTGCGTATTCGAAATTGAAATGATAAATACAGATACTGCTAATGCCTTCCATCTCATAATTCAATAACAGTATATTTCCATAGTACCGATAGCCATCATTTTCTTTACTGCCTGAAAATATTTTAATGCTTCGTAGAACTTAATACAAATAAAGGTACTTAAGTGATTGATATTTTTTTAATCGTCGTTTATGAGGAGTACGACATAAGGCTAATCTTTGTTCAGTAGAGGTAGATAAATGAAAAAAAATACTTTGGTTTTAATTTATTTAATTGGGTGTTCTGCTTTGGCTACCTCCGAGTCCAAAGAGTTTGAAGTCAAAGACTTAACCGGCGTTTCTGTTGAGAATACTTCTGGAAAAGTTTTTATTACGGAAACAGATACTGAAAAGGCTTATGTTGTTGCCACTAAAAATAAATTTGGCGACAAATGTAAATCGAAGGTGGAGCGGTCTGGAAATAAATTAGTTATAAAAGTTGAAAAAGCAAGTAGCTTTTTCTCAACTGAAGAGTGCAATATTGATTTTCAGGTAAAAGTGCCTAAGAATGTGGATCTGGACATAGCATTGGGATCAGGTAATCTTTCAGTTAAGGGCATCCATGGTGATTTGGCATTTAAAATCGGCAGCGGTGATATCTTAGCTGATGGAACATTTAAAAAAATTAGCGGCATTTCAGGAAGTGGAAAAGTCGCCCTCAGAGGCTTGACTGGTGGTGGAGAGCTTAAAACGGGTAGCGGTGACATGGATCTAACCTATGCGGGTACTTCTCTAAATGGTGAGCTTGATTTAAAAACAGGAAGCGGTCGCGCTACTATTTTGTTTCCCAAAGGAACAAAGATTAAAACACATTTTAAAGCTGGTAGTGGCGAACTTAGTAATGAACTGGGTGAAACCCGTGAAGCTCCATTTAAAGTTTCAATGAAAACGGGCTCTGGCGACCTGAAAATTAAATCTTACTAAAAATCCTTGCAATAATAACTCTGAAGTGAAAATCAAAAAAGAGGTTCTTCCAGATCTGTTTCAGAAACTCCATTTCGAAGCAGCCATTGCTTCCGAACCTCTGAGTTTTCAAAAACAGATTGGTACAGTGTGGGGTTTTCCTTGATAATTTCAACACTTGTACGAAGCATAGCTTGCAAATTCAAATTAATAACAGAAACAAGTAAATCAGCTTCCCACTTAAATCCATCCATAGTGTCTTTTTCACGATCAGTGATATGTCCCTGAAGTCCCGAATGATCCCTAGCAACCACTTTAAAAATCAGTAAACCATCAGCATCATAATCAGCTTTAACGGAATAAGCATCATTATGAGTTAGAAAGAGTTCTGCATATGATTCCAAGTCCTTCATTTCGAAACGATATTTTTCTTTGAGTTTTAATACACTTTCTCCTTTCATAACACGGTTCATTTGTATGGTAGGAGCCAATTCATTGTAAATTGTCGACATTTTTGAACGTCTACTTTCACCACGTGATTGAATAAAGAATGTTGGAACTTCTTCTCTGTTGCTCAGATGAAGTTGATGCTCATAATCTGAACGTGCTACTGCTTGGCTCATAAACTCATAGTAAATTTTATTAAGAAGTTCACGGTCACGAGGTGTTGTGACTACATTTTTACTTAATGTGTATAGAGGTGACACAAAAAGAGGGCTTAAAATCTGTGGCTTCTGTCGAAGGTAAAGTCGATAATAAAATTCCCTCAAATCACTGACAGAGAATTTATTAAAAGAATAGGCTTTCCATTGAATGCGATCATAGATTGGAAAAGCCTCATCAAATTCACCTTGACCTGTAATAAATTCGGAAGGAGTTGAGTTTGTCGTAATAATGATCGCAATTATATTTGAAATAATTGGGTCACTCCCGTTAAAAATTTTACGCTCATTTAAAATAGACAAGAGAGCTGTTCTCACTCCAGGGGGGGCCTTTTCAAATTCGTCAAGTATGGCAAAAAAGACGTCTTTAGCTGAAAGAGTCCCCGTTAAGTTATATTTATAACCTTGCCCATGTTCAATTGCTTTTAAATCTAATCGGCCAAGAATGTCTCCTTCTGTTGTCATTGGATGAAATTGCTTGATCCACAGACTTCCTTTTTGCTTTGAAGCATTAGGAAGAACCTGAACCATGAGCTGGTTCAATTGCGCTGCTTGCGCTTCAGTGATCCATTCTAATTCTTTTTCTAAAATCATACGTGAAAGCATTGTTTTTGCCGAACCCGGAGGACCAAATAACATCAGATTTCGACGGGCATTCATTACTTTAATCATTGCAGCTACTGTTGGGGATGAATTTTTAAATCGGAACGCGGCCTCTTCCATTGTTTGACGGATACTTTTTGCAGACGCCTCAAGTAGTTTATCAGTATTCTGCTCGCTCAGGGCCTTCATCAATTCACCTTCAAGTTTAGCGGCTCGATTTTTAAAATCTAAGTCTTTTTGATTATAAACTGCAGGATCTAAGATATTGAGTTTGACCTCAGATAATTCTCGTATCTTGAGATTGATTATATCAAGGAACCTATCATGAAAATTCTTGATTTCTACAAGTTGATTTCTTGAATCTGTTCGTAAAAGGCTTTTTGAATTATTTAGATATTCTACTAAAGTTCCATGAAGTTTGTATTCTGTTTTAACTGGTTTTACAATGGCATCATCGTATTTTTGTTGTACACGGGCCAGTCTTTCATTGAGGTTTTCAAAACGCCGGGCTTTGCGTTCACTTCCCGTAAAAATGACTTGATCTAAATCTAAGCCCTGGCCCAATTCTATTGCCACTTCCATACTAGGCATAATAAGTTTTTTATTTTTACTATCAAAATACAGGCGTTGCATTTGTTGAGTGGTTGCGGACTTGTACGAAAATATTTGTGTGGATGGATCATATAAGCCGATAGATATAGAGTTGTCTTCAAAAACATTTTTATTATCTTTAGCATTCCTTTTAGATGGAGAATTTCTTTTAAAATTATCCTCTGAACTGTAATTTGATTTTGCTTTAAAAACTCTATTTTCAAAAGGAGTCTCTGTATTGTCACTACTGTCACTGAAATCCTCAGTTTCTTTAAATTGTAAGAAGGGAATACGCTGTCCCAGTTGGGTAACAATTTGATCAGGACCTCCCTGTAACAAAGCAGGCGATAAATCCACCAGATCTTTAGCTTCCATTTTTAATCGTACTGATTCAAAAGGGACACCCATCAATAATTGGCGCATTAAAAATGCCGATTGCCAAAGCGGAATCACTTTTGAATTAGTTCGAATCGAACCAGAGAAGGGAGGATAAAACCGTGGTGTTTTTCTTTCACGTTCGGCCTCTGCTTTCGTTGTTTTATAGAATTCAGAGTAGATTAAGTCCATTTGTGCAGAGACTTCCGCCGCTGAATCTAAAAGCTCTTTAGGAATAATAATTTTTGGAAGTAAGTTTCGTAAAACACGAAGATCGATAATTGTGAATCTTTTTCCACCTTTTTCTGGGTTCGCTTTTTCAATAAAAAGAAAACCATCTTTTTCAGAAGCATCGGCATTGACGACGTGGAATTTAAGAGCGAATCGATCGTAAAAAGCCATTCGACCACCGATTTGTTCAGGTGAACCTTGGGATATCAACTTTCCCGATGTTGCATTAGTGGTTGCCCAAATGGATTCAAGTGCTGTTTCAATGACTTTGTTTCCCGCTAAAGCTTGACGCTCGTTGAGTATCGATAATAGCGTCATTTGAATGTTGGCTGGGGCTTTTTCCACCTCGTCAAGTATGGCAAAAATGTTTTTTTCTGCAATTAAAGCTTGGCTATAGTCAATTTCATAAACCCCTTCTTTTACAAATTTAAGAGGGTTAGGTCCTCCGAGAATAGAGGACTCGTTGAGGAGTTGGTGGAATTGTATTGTAAACAATCTTTTCGAAGGGTCGTTTATTTCCTTTTTTTCCTCATAAGCAATTTTTTTGATTTCTTCTAAAAAAATGACAATATCTTTATGCAAGGTTTTCATTGCCTCTTTATCAACACCTCTTAGGGCATTCAATTGTGCTTCCAGGGTTTTCGTCACACTAAATGTCTTTCCGCCTCCCCCAGGGCCGTCAGAAAGAACATTTTCTTTTGCCAAAATTCCAGTACCCAAATAATAAAGCAAACTTTCAGAACCATATATTTCGCTAGCCAGTTCAGCTAGGCCCACCCTAGATATTTCCCAAGCCGCATTGACTTTTGTTGGGTGAACATTTTCAAAACCATCACCTCTAACAACTCGTGATTTACTAATTTTTCTATAAAATCGTCCACAAAGATAATTTGGATTAGCACTGGTGACCGATAATAACACTGTCAAAATTAATAATGAAGTTCGACTCCAAAAATAATTTAAATTTAATGTCTTCATTTTACCTCGCTACCTATCACTACTTAAGTGATATTTATTTTCAGAACTATTTTTAAAAATCTAAAAATTTTGATCTTAACTGTTCTTGATGATAACCATTTATGAACTAAGTTATACTGAAGCTAAAATGATTTAGCCATAGTGTTGCTTAAACTGATTTATTTAGAACCAATTGTGTGCTCTGATTTTTGAATAATATCAGACACTTATCCCGATCCAAATATTGGAACACTTTTATACCTGAAAAATTCACTCTTCGAATCGCTTCATCTATACTTTAGAAAAAGGAAAAGGCGAAAAATATGAAACTACTTATTTTGCTGTTCACAACGATACTATCAATTAGTTTAATTGCAATTGCTGATGAAGATAAATCCTGCACTTTGGTATATAGTAAAACTCAATCTAGTTATTCTGGTTTACAAAATCATTCTTTTGTTTCTAAAGTTTCTGATTCTTCTTTAAGCAGTGGTGCCTCAAAAAACACTGCTGTTTCAAACAATGTTGGAAATGAATTCTTTAAAAAAGCAAAAGAAGTTGGAAAAAAAATCAAGGATAAGACCATTGAAGTAATTGAAAAAATTATTAATTTCTTCAAAAGGAAAAAGAAAATCAAAGGAATCGGTCTAGGTGGTGGGCTTGGTGGATCTGCACAAGCTACAGATAATGAGAACAAAGATGGCAAAGGAACCCCAAACACCAAAGAAATCGAAGGAGAAGATGGAGAAGTCAAACCTGGTCAGAATAAAGATACTAAAAATGATGAACCAGAAACTCAGCCAAAACCCTTGCCTCAGTTGAGCGAAAAACGTCAAGAAGAACTTGAAGTTAAAAATAAAGACATTAATAAAGCCATAAAAAACAAAAGACTTCTATATTGGTTTGGTACGACCGCTCAGCCTAGTTCTAAACTACTTAGAACCTTTTCTTATGAAGAGCTTACTGATCCTCTTAAACAAAATCCCTTGGCTCGTCCTCCAGAAAAATTACCGATTCAAAATTTTTCTCCGACAAAAATAAATGAAAAATACTTTATCATAAATAAACAAAAAGCCACTGAATTAATCATTCCAATGCCTTATGGATTTAGACCAGTATTAACTGAATATAAAAATTATGCTGTTGTCTCAACAATTCCAGGTGAGTATCAAGTCAAAAGCCTCAATGAAAAACCATTACCAGAACAAGTGACATTTTGGCTTGAACCTGAATCCAAAATTATAATGACTCCAGAACAAATCAAAGAAAACTCTAAAGTCAGTGGGATTAATCCTAAATCGTGGCCTGACCACGTCAAATCTGGAGTGAATTCTGCACGTGCACAAGGTAAGGGAGACCCTTTATTGATTTCAAAACGCCTATCTGAATGGTTTCAAACAGATGGACCCTATTCCTACTATAGTGATTCAAATGCTCCATCTGAAAAAAACTTTTTCGGCGATCTACTTTCTAGGAACGACCACAAAGCATTGGCCCTCGCAAAAGGCAAAACATTTAACTGTGACGGAGGCGCTTTAATTGGTGCCATCTTATTAAGAGATTTCTTTCAAATCCCAACTCGTGTTGCTGGTGGTAAGAACATTTCTGATTCCAAAGAAATCGGAGGGGAAATATATCAAGTGGCAAATGCGGATGTCCCAAATCACTCTTGGGTAGAGATTTTTGTCAATGAAGAATGGGTCCCATTTGATTTTACTCCGAACAAGGGTAATCCAGGGAATGAAGGTAAACATGATGAAAATAAAGAAAATTCCAAGATCGATGATTCTCACGAAGACAACTCTAAAATTGACAAATCAAAGACAGATGACTCTAAGACAGATGACTCTATTAAAAAGGATTCCAACAATCATTCTGAATCATTGAATCATGAAAAAGGAATTGGAAACAAGTCAATAGAAGAACCACCTGTTTCTGAAGAAAAGAAACAAAAAGAGAATCAGAATAATGCAACCCAACCTGGCAAGAATTCAGAAGGTCAAGAAAGTCAAAAACAAGATAGTCAAAAACAAGACAGTCAAGTTCCACTAAAGATCTACATGCCTAGAACTCCAGTTCAAATAAGTCGCCTTCCAAAGTCATTTGATAGTTTGCTGGGGACCTACCCTCGCCAAGCCATATTGCATACCCTCGAGAGAAGTGTTCATCATTCAAAAATGGAAGAGCTGCCGTTAATCTTGGAATCGTCGCTTTTAAACTTTCCTGAAATCCAAGGCTATAACCAGCAAGTTAAATCAGAAATAAAACGAATTTCAAGCGAGTTTTATGGCAAAGAAGATAAAACTCTTGTCGAACTAGTAAGTGAGGCTAAGACAGAGTTTTTTACTGATCCTACATTGTCTTATCAAAATTTACAAAAGGTGAAATCAGTTATTGAGTCCATTGCCAAGTATCGTGATTTAAGTTTTGAAGAGAAAGAATTTTTAAATTCTTTATTGGAAATAAAAAACCAGTTTAATCATTACCGCCATCCTTCATCACAAAAACAAGAGCTTGTTGAAAGAATTATACGCGAACTTCCAGGAAATACGATTCGGAAAATTGTGTTAGATCAATATCCAGAAGCATTGAAGATAGGATCCATGGATCAGCACCATCTTTATACGGCACTGAAAAATGGAAGTATGTCTCATATTGTCCGAGCCTCCATGGTGGGCAGGCATTTCAATTTCCTTTTAAATGCAGAAAAGGAATTAAAATATCGAAAAATTAAATCAATAATTCGAACTTTCAAACGAGAAAAAGATAACGAAGATATAGTAATTGCTCGTCCTGAAGATATCGCCCAATTTGATCGATGGAATTTAGATTTTCAATATCATCCAAATCCCGTCATGATGGTTCTTGGAAACTTACTCAAGGATCAACAATATATGAAGGGCTATAAAGCTACCTACCCGGCGGCAGGATCACAAAACTCAATCGAAAGGAAACACTCTAATGTATTTTTTGATATCAGTGGTTCGATGATGGGAACACCAGCAATTGTTCAGGCCAGTGCCATTGCCGCCATCGTTGACAAAGCAATGTCTGAACGTGATCCCATGGGAAATCCAATACACGAAGTCGTCTTGTTTCCATTTGGATATTCTGTATATCCAGGAGTTCATGTCAAGTCTGCTGAAGATGCTAAGAATACGGTTCTGCAGTTTTTAAATTCGCCTACTCATGCCCATGAAGGAACAAATATTCAAGCCTGTTTTGATAAACACTTCCAAATGATTCATGAAAATATGGATCATAGCAATCGCGGAAAGGAGCTAGTTCATCGCCTTAAATTAAAAAAAGCAAATATGATCTTGTTAACCGACGGTGGAGCGGCCATAAATAAATCTGGCACTTTGAAAGAAATATCTGATTTGCCACCTGGGGTTCAAACCATGTTTAATCTTGTGGCCATAGGAGAAAGAAATCAACAACTCGAAGAAATCGCCCAATACACAAATACGAAAAATTCCCAAGCCATGGTGACTGTTTTGACAAAGGAAATGATGGAAAAATTTGTCAATAATGCTGATCAAATTCAGGAATCATCAGATGCCTTTGTTTTTGATCCTGGTCATCAAAACCTCGATATTAAATTGCGCCAAATGATTTCTGATTTAAAGGTTCCTTCATTTCAAACTGATAGTCCCTTTGAATCGATTAGATTGGCAAATGAAGAACTTCAGGGAAGCAACTCGACGAGTCCCCAGAAAAATGCCAGCTTAGTCAGAGACTTAGACTTACTCGTTTCTAATATAAAAAAAACCAAAGCACCATCTGATATATTAATTAAAACTTTAGCTGACGTTTTAACTAACTATTCACGATGGACAGGATCAAGACTGAACTCCCTCTCGCAACTGGAAGCAGATCTATTAATTCAATTTCAGCAGTTAGCAGAAAAAGGAACACAGCCATGATATCCATAATTAATAACACTTTTAAGTTAAGATTTTTATTTTTAATTAAGCTAACTTTATTCTGTATTCTTGTTCACCCTCAAACTGGGGCAATAAATACCTGTTTATCTTCTTACAATGCCACTTTATATCTTCCTTCTTTAAAACAGAACGAAGAAATGATCATTAAATCCCTTGTAGATCGATTGCTGATAGCTGCAAGAAAAAAAAATATCGACGTTTTGGAAATGATTGAACAAAACTCATTTTTAGTTGCTCTACAAAAAGAAAGTGCTGGAATTCCGAAATTCATGAAAAAAATTAAAATAGCTCTGGAAAAACATAGAATGGATGAAGAATCTGCCGAAAAAAAAGCAAAAGCAGAAGAGCAGCGTCTTAAGGAAGAAAAGCTTGAAGCACAACGTTTAAATAAGGAGGAAACTAGAAAAAGACAAAATCAGGGTGATACGAGCAGTTTAAATAAAAATGATCTGAATGTAGTATCTTTTTCAAACGAAAGTCAAAATTTTGCATCAGAGATATTAGTAGAAAAAATTTCTCGTACTTATAATTTATCAGATGGAACCATTGTTTTAACCATTCCGGACTCATTTGAAGACATAGTAGCAAAACAGGATCCCACAACTGGAAATTTAGTAATACAAAGTAAAATTTTCAAAGGGTTTCATAAACCTCAATTTGAAGGGTATGTGTCTTTACCAAATGGGAAAATAGCCATGTATGAACTTGGTCAAGCCAGACTTACCAAAGATTATGTCGAAGGCGAAGGCGGACCTGATTTTCTGTGGATTGCAAAACCAGAAACTCGTAAAAAACCATTGAGAATTCCCATCCTGGAACCGGCGGCGTGAAAAGGGGCCAATATTGCCAGTTTGAAGGGGGTCAAGGCACCTTAAAGGTATGCCGAAGTTGTTGATTTTTTGATCTTGCGC
>WBZM01000165.1_pt1 | contig 108357 bp, 99 predicted proteins | sample 5204271 | NCBI WGS metagenome assembly WBZM01 (sample SAMN12344346, study PRJNA552823) | activated sludge metagenome | biome: Activated sludge suspended growth; feature: Nitrification reactor; material: Wastewater; isolation source: activated sludge from nitrification reactor of wastewater...
CCTTCAACCCCTACTGGGAGGTCCGCGGCCGCACCTTCGAGGATCCCGACGGCTACCGCGTGGTGCTGGAGTGCGCCGGCTGGCAGGGCGACCCGGCGCCGCCTCACTCCGGCGCGCCGGCCCCCAGCTCGACCTCGTCGTAGTACCGCAGCACGGCGAGGACCCGCTCCGCGTCCTCCCGGCTGACGCCGGCCTCGCGGGCGAGCTTGGCGATGTCCGGCCAGCCCCTCGGCCCGAGCGCGGAGCCGGCGCGCCGGGGCGCCCCCGGTACGGCGCCCGCGGCGGTGGCCTCGCCCCGCCGCGCCACCTCGCGGCGCACGCGCTCCAGCGCGGCGGTGGCCTCGCCGACGCGCGCCGGGCGCGGTGGCGGGCCGGTCAGCGGGCCCGGCGGCCGCTGGCTGGCGGCGCGGCCGGGCGCGTGGGCGGGGTGGCTCGCCGGCGCGGGGACGAACGCCCCCAGCTTCACGTCCTCGGTGGCGATGTGGTCGGCGAACCAGCCGCGGATGAGCGCGTTGAGCTTGAGCGCCAGCGCCGACGACGGCCCGGCCTGCGCTGCGTCGGCCTCGAGCCGCTCGAGCCGCCGGGCGAACTCGCGGTGGTTGGCCCGGTGGAGCTGGATGAACGGGTAGCCGGCCTCCACCATGAGCCGCTCCTCGGCCTTGAGGTGGTCGCGGCAGTAGCGGCGGAGGAAGGACAGGTGCTCCAGGAGGCCGGCCTTGGCCTCGCCCCGGCGGAGCGACGCCACCAGCCGGTCGGACAGCTCGAAGATCTCCTCGTGCTGCGCGTCGATGAGCGCGTGCCCGATGCTCAGCGAGGGATCCCATGTGGCCATGACCGCTCCGTTCCGCGCGCACCGGGCGCGCTGGTGGCGGCTGCAAGCCATGGACCCCGCCGCCCCGCGGACCTCGGGTTGGGGCGCGGGCGGTTGGCCTCACCTCGCCGGGGCTGGCCGGAGAGTGACCCGCGACCCCGGGTGCCTCCGGCCTCGTGGTCAGCGGGCCGGCGCGGGAGCCGGGCGCGGCTCGCCGAGGCCGAGCCGTCCGGCCAGCCAGGCGGCCTGCCAGGCCCGCTCGGCCTCGAAGGCGTCGCGCCCGCCGCCCAGGCTCACGGCGAGGCGCACCGCCGCGTAGGAGGCGGAGGCGGGCCCGTACTGGACCCAGGCCGCGGCGTCGGCCAGGTAGCCGACCGCGGGCGAGGTGGGCCCCGCCCGCTGCACCGCGGCGGCGATGGCCGGGACCTCGTCGAGCTCCTCGAGGGCGGCCCGCAGCGCGGGCCCGACGTGCGCCAGGACCACGTCCCGGGCGTGGAGGATGCAGGCCCGGGCGTACTCGCGGCCCAGCGACGGCGTCCACCGGCCGATCCGCTCGAGGAGCCGGGCGCGGGGCGAGGCCACCTGGTAGCGGGATGCCTGGACCGGGCCGTCGAGCTCGATGCGCCAGAGCTCGTCGTTGAGCCAGTAGGGCAGGTCGCCGGTGCGGCAGGCGTGAATCCAGGCCTCCTGGCCGCCGGAGGCGGTGACCCAGGCGTGTGGCGCGGGCCAGCGGAACCCGGTGAACGGCGCCACCGCGCCGGAGGCCAGGAACTTGTAGGCGATCACGGGCCGGCTCCCCCCGCGCCGCCCTTCCAGCCGCGGAAGGCCGCCAGCAGCGCCTCCTGCGCCTCGGGCGCGATCGTGGCCTCGCTCAGGCGACCCGCCGAGCCGACGACCTGCCGCATCTGCTCGAGGTAGGTGCGGCATGGGGCGCAGTAGTTGAGGTGGAGCTCGAAGCGCGTCCGGTCGTCGGCCGGGAGCCGCGCGCCGAGGTAGTCGGAGACGAGCTCGACGAGCTCGCGACAGGTCAGGTCGGGCACGGCGCTCATCCGGGCACCTCCTGGGCCATCCGCGCCTCGACCAGGGCGCGGACGCGCGAGCGGGCGCGGTGGAGCAGGACCCGCTGGTTGGTCTCGGAGAGGCCGAGGAGCTCGCACACCTCGGCCGCCTCCAGGCCGTCGATGTCCCGGAGCGTCATGACGGTGCGCTGCGCCGCGGGGAGCGCCTCCATCGCCTCCCCGACCAGCGCGACCAGCTCGCCGGACTCCACGCGGGCGTCGGGCCACGGCGAGGGCGGCTGGGCCCAGTTGCCGGCCCACCGGCCGCCGTCGTCCTGGAAGCGCTCCGCCGCCACCACCGGCCCGTCATCCGGGTCCTCCGTCGCCAGCGAGGAGAGCGGCACCGAGCGCCCGTCGCGCGCGCCGCGCTTCCGGGCGACGTTGACCACGATCCGGAAGATCCAGGACTTCAGGGAGCAGCGCCCCTCGAACTGGCCGAGCCCCTTCAGGACGCCGACCCAGGCCTCCTGGGCGACCTCCTCGGCGCTGGCGCGCGACCCCACGTAGCAGGCGGCGAGGCGCAGCATGGCGCCGTGGTGGCGCTTCACCAGCATGAGGAAGGTCGCCTCGTCGCCCGCCCGGAGCGCCGCGAGCTCCCGCGCCTCGGCGGTGAGCTCGCCCGGCATGCTGGGCCCGTCCAGCGACTCCATCGGCACCTCGCCGTCGTCCCCGCCAGGGGCGGGCGCACTGGTCGTTCCATGTAGCCTCCGCTCCTCCGGCGCTCCGTGGCCGGATGGGTGCCCGGCCTGGAATGGCTCAGGCCGTCCGCGGCCGCATCGTCGCCACCGGCGGCGCCCGGCGGGCCCTCGCCTCGCGGGCGGCCTCGGCCGCCGTGACCAGGCTCGCGCCCAGCAGGACGACGTCCTTGGCCAGGAAGGCGCTGGCGGGGTGCATGGGAGAGAGCGCGCCCGGCGTCGTGAACAGGAAGGAGAGCGTGACGACGAAGGTCCCGGCGGCGGCGAGCGAGCCGGCGGCGGAGAGGGCGGGCGCGACGCGCCGGGAGGCGATGGCCAGGCCGGTCGCGATCTCGACGACGCCGATGAGCGAGGAGCTGCCGCGGAGCCCGAGGACGCCCGGAAGCCACGACAGGAAGGGGCTGTGGCCGACGAGAGGCTCGATGGCCGCGGCCTCCCACGAGGTGAACTTGGTCGCGCCGATGACCACCAGCAGGAAGACGAGGCCGTACCGGAGCACGCCAAGGCCGGCGGCGTCGAGGCGGGCGAGGCGCGTGTCGAGGCGAGGGTCGTTCATGGCGATTCTCCAGCGAGCGCGCGAGGGCATCCCGCGCGGCGGGCTCCAGTCGGCCCGCGGTGCTGTCTGGTCCAACCAGGCGGCCTGGCGTGACGCACCGATCGGGGCGGCAGCGCCCCCCCCCTGGCCGCAGGCGCGCCGCCCCGGGTGGTCCGGGCGTAACGTCCGGGCGCCTCGCGGGACCAGTCCCCCAGGAGGACGCCATGCCCCGCCATCGACCCGACCTGACCGAGCGCGACGCCACCCCCGAGCCGCTCTGGCTGCGGCGCCGCGAGTTCCTGGCCCTGGGCGCCGCCGGCGCCGTGGGGCTCGCCCTGCCGGGGCGGGCGCGGTCGGGCGGGCCGGAGGGCGCGGCGCTCCCGGTCTCCACGCGCGCCGACCTCGCCGGCGGCGAGGCGCCGACCCCGTGGGACGACGTGACCTCCTACAACAACTTCTACGAGCTCGGCACCGACAAGGCCGACCCGAAGCGCAACGCCGGGACGCTCCGGCCGCGCCCCTGGACCGTCCGCATCGACGGCGAGGTGAAGCAGCCGGTCACCGTGGACGTCGACGCGCTGCTGCGCTGGGCGCCGCTGGAGGAGCGCCTCTACCGGATGCGTTGCGTGGAGGCCTGGTCGATGGTGGTGCCGTGGGTGGGCTGGCCGCTGGCGGCGCTGGTGAAGCGCGTCGAGCCGACCTCCCGGGCCCGCTACGTCCGCTTCGAGACGCTCCTCGACCCGGCGCAGCTCCCCGGGCAGCGGCGCGAGGTGCTGGCCTGGCCGTACGTGGAAGGGCTCCGGATCGACGAGGCCACCCACCCACTCACGCTCCTCGCCTTCGGCCTCTACGGGCGCGTGCTGCCGGGCCAGGACGGGGCCCCGGTTCGCCTGGTGGTGCCCTGGAAGTACGGGTTCAAGGGGGCCAAGTCGATCGTGCGCATCTCCTTCGTCGCCGAGCGCCCCGTCACCACCTGGGCCCGGTCGGCGCCCGACGAGTACGGCTTCTACGCCAACGTGAACCCCGCCGTGGACCACCCGCGCTGGAGCCAGGCCAAGGAGCGGCGCATCGGCGAGTTCCTGCGGCGGAAGACCCTCCCCTTCAACGGGTACGCCGACCAGGTCGCCGGCCTCTATGCCGGCCAGGACCTCCGGAGGGACTTCTGAGCGCCGCCGGCCAGGGCGGCGCGGGGCGCCGGTGGCGCTGGCTCGGGCCGGTCACGCTGGTGGTCGGCCTGGCGCCCCTCGCCAAGCTCGGCGTGGACGCGCTGACCGGGGCGCTCGGCGCCAACCCCATCGCCGAGGGGATGAGCCGCCTCGGCTTCTGGACGCTCACCTTCCTCGTCCTGTCGCTCGTGCCGACGCCGGCCAAGGACTTCCTCGGCCTCGCCTGGCCCATCCGCATCCGGCGGCTGCTGGGCCTGCTGGCCTTCGGCTACGGCGTGCTCCACCTCCTCTGGTACGGCGTGCTCGACAAGTTCTTCGACTGGGGCGACATCGGCGCCGACGTGGCCAAGCGCCCCTTCATCACCGTGGGGCTGGCGGCGCTGCTGCTCCTCCTGCCGCTCGCCGTCACCTCGACCGACGGCTGGGTGCGGCGGCTCGGCTACCGCCGCTGGAAGCGGCTCCACCGCCTCACCTACCTCGCCGCCGCGCTCGGGCTCCTGCACCTCGCCTGGCGCGTCAAGGCCGACCTCCGGAAGCCGGAGCTCTTCGGGCTGGCGGTGGGGCTGCTGCTGGTGCTGCGGGTCGTCGCGGCGGTGCGACAGGGGCGGGGGCGACCGGCCGAGGTGTCCGCGCCGGCCGCGGCGCCCAGGATCCGCCGGGGGGCGTGACCGGGCGGCCCGGGCGACGGTGACCTCGCGCCGGGCTCACGCCGGCCCCGCCATGACGAAGGGCCGCCTCCCCGAACGGACACGTAACGGCGCGCCCGCCCGTGGGACCTCGGGAGCGACGGAGGAGAGCGGACATGACCGACCCGAACGGACGGCGTGAATTCATCGGCAGGCTGACCGGCATGGCAGGCGCGGTGGCCCTCGGCGTTGACCGCACGGGGGCTGCTCCCCCACCGGTGACCCGCCCTCGCGCGGTCGTCTTCGACGGCCTGGCGCTCTTCGACTCGCGGCCGGTCGCCGCGCTGGCGGGCCAGCTGGTGCCGGAGCGGGCCGGCGCCCTCGTCGATCTCTGGCGGGTCAAGCAGTTCGACTACCAGTGGCTGCGGGCGCTCGCCGGTCGGTACCAGGACTTCTGGGGTTCGACCGAGGGGGCGCTGACGTTTGCGGCACGCGCGCTGGGCGTGGATCTCCCGGCAGCCACGAGGGACCGCCTGATGCAGGCCTGGCTGCAGCTGAAGGCCTGGCCCGACGTGGCTCCGGGCCTGCGCGCCCTGAGGGCGGCCAACCTCCGGCTGGCGCCGCTCGCGAACCTGACACCAGCCATGCTTCAGAACGCCATCACCGGCTCGGGCCTCGAGGGACTCTTCGAGGAGGTCATCAGCACCGATCGGGCCAGGACCTTCAAGCCGGATCCGCGTGCGTACCAGCTCGCGGTCGACGTCCTCCGCGTCGCGCGGGAGGAGATCGTCTTCGTGCCATCGGCCGGCTGGGATGCCGCCGGGGCGAGGTGGTTCGGCTTCCCGACCTACTGGATCAACCGCTCCGGCGCGCCCCCCGAGGAGCTGGATGTCGAGACCGATGGGAGTGGGAACGGGATGGACGGGCTCATCCGCTTCGTGGAGCGGCCGGTGGCCACGACGCCACGCCACGCACGGGAGTAGCGCGGCATGCGTGAGGAAGACCAGCCGGGCGAGACCGGCGCCTTCATGGGCTGGGTGTCCGGCCTGGCGCGGACCCACTCGCGTCACCTCGCCTCGGTGGCGCGGTCCGAAGGGCTCGGGGCCGAGGATTCGCTGGATGCCACGCAGGAGGCGCTCCAGACGTTCCTGCTCCTGCCACAGGCGCGGTCCCTCGTGGACGACGTCGGCGAGTCGTCCAAGCTCCTGGGCGTGCTGGTGCGCAACATCGCCCGCAACATGCGGCGCCGCGCTCACCGGTCGGCACCGCACCTGCCCATCGACGACGACCTCGATGGCTTCGGCGACGCGCCCTCCGCCGGCGAGCTGGTCGAGCAGGCCGAGCAGCACGTCCGGCTCCTCGGCTGCGTGAGCCGGCTCGCCGAGCTCCAGCGCCACGTCGTGGAGCTCCGGATGCTCCAGGAGTTCTCCGGCGCCGAGGCCGCCAGGCAGCTCGGCATGTCGCCCGGCCACGTCGCGGTCCAGCTCCACAGGGCGAAGAAGTCGCTGCTGGACTGCCTGCATCGGTGGGGTCACCGGGACCGCTCGTAATGGTGGGTCGGCTCGCGACCTCTGATGGCAGCGGGATCTCCCCGCGCGAAAGGGAACACCCGATGGCTGCCAGAATCGACCCCACCACCCCGCAGTCCGCCCCCGAGGAGAGCAAGCCGCTGCTCGAGGGCCTCCGGAAGGCCCTGGGAAAGGTGCCCAACCTGTACGCCACGGTGGCCCACTCCCCAGCGGCGCTCCGCGGGATCCTCGACCTCGAGGAGGCCCTGGCGAAGGGCGCGCTCTCCGCGAGGGAAGCGGAGCTGGTGAAGCTCCACGTCTCGGAGCTGAACGGCTGCGGCTACTGCCTGTCGGCGCACACGCTGCTCGGGACCCGCGCAGGCCTGTCGCGCGACGAGATCATGGCCGGCCGGGCCGGACAGGCCGGCACGCCGCGCGAGGCGGCGATCCTGGGGCTCGCCCGCCGCATCGTCCGGACCGGCGGCAGCGGGGCCGGCACCGAGCTCGCCGCCGCGCGGGAGGCCGGCCTCAGCGACGCGGAGCTCGTCGAGATCGTCGCGCACGTCGCGAGCAAGGCGTTCAGCAACGCCCTGGCGATCCTCGCCCGGACGGAGATCGACTTCCCCAAGGCGCCCAGGCTCCCGGAGGCCTGAGCGCCGGCTGGAATCGCGACCGGGCACTGAGCGAGACGGCCATGGAAGCTCGCCATCGACTGCTGCTGGTCCTGCTCGTCCTGACCTGGGCCCTCAGCTGGCCCGTCATCAAGATCGGCGTCGGCACCACGCCTCCGCTCTGGTACGGGTGCCTCCGCTACGCGCTGGCGGCCACCTGCCTGTTCGCCTTCGTCGCCCAGCGTGGCGAGCTCGCGCTCCCGCCGCGGTCCGACTGGCCGCTCGTCGCGGTCTCCGCCATCTTCCAGATGGGCGGCTACGCCGCGCTCACCGGTTCTGCCCTCACGGTGCTGCCTCCGGGACGCGCGTCGGTGCTCGCCTTCTCGACGCCGATCTGGGTGGCACCGCTGGCGGCCTGGTTGCTTCACGAGCGGCTCCCGCGCGCTGGCCTGCTCGGCGTGGGTCTCGGGCTCCTGGGGGTGCTGGCGATCGCGGCACCCTCGCTCCACCCCGAGGGGAGCCGGCAGCTGCTGGCCTATGGCCTGCTCCTCGGCGCGGCCGCCTCCTGGGCGGTCTCCATCGTCTACGTCCGCCGGCACCGCTTCACGGCGACGGCCCTCGCCCTCGCCCCGTGGCAGGCGCTCGCCGCCGCCCTCCTGCTTCTCCCGTCTGCGGCGCTCCTGGAGGGTGCGCCCCCGTCGCTCGGAGCGAGGGCCATGGCGTCCCTCGCCTACGTCGGACCGGTCGCGACGGCGTTCGCTTACTGGGCGGTCGTGGAGGTGGGGCGCCGCGTGCCTGCGAGCACGATGTCGATGGCGCTGCTGGGGGCTCCGGGCCTGGGCATCCTGCTTTCGGCCCTGGTGCTGGGTGAGGCCGTCGAGCCCTCGCTCGTCGCAGGCGTTCTCGCGGTCGGCGCGGGCATCCGGCTGGCGGCGGCCGCCTCGAGCCCGGTACGGGCCGTCACGCCCCTCCCTGCATCCGGGTCGGCGCTCACTCCATGTGTAGATTCAGGTCGTCCGTGCGCCGCCTCTCGGCGGCCTTAGCAGGTGGAGGTCCTCGCCGCGAAGATCACCTAGCGGCTCTTCCTCCTCCGCGAGGCCCACCGGTCCTTCGTGGAGCGCGGCGGGGCCGTCGGCTGCCGGCGGCACGCCTCAGGCCCCGCCTGCTCGCGAGGGACCTTCACCCCCCGGTCTTCTGGTCCCAGGGCGGGCCTCCGCGGAAGGTCTCGCGCAGGAAGTCGACGAACACCCGGACCTTGAGCGGCAGGTTCGCCCGGGACGGGTAGGCCAGCCACAGGGACGACTCGAACTCGGTGGCCGTCACCTCGTGCGCTGGGAAGACGTCGACCAGGGCCCCGCTCCGAAGGTCCTCGGCGCACAACCAGCGGGGCAGCAGCGCCAGCCCCAGCGAGGACCTGGCCAGCTCGCGGATGATGAGCCCATCGGCGGCGGCGATGCGCGCACGGACCTCGACCTCGGTGGTGCGCCCTTCGCCGTCGCGGAAGCGCCAGGTCTCGCGCTCCCCGCCGCGCGGAAAGACCAGGACCCGGTGATCGTCGATGTCGCCCGGGCGCTTCGGTGTGTTCTCCCGGAGATAGGACGGGCTGGCGACCACCGCGCGCGGCGCGTCGCAGAGCTTCAGGGCGACGACCGAGGAGGACGCGATGCGGCCGAGGCGAACCGCGACGTCGATGCGCTCACCCACGAGATCCGCATACCTCGCATCCAACACGAGCTCGATCTCGAGCTCCGGGTAGCGTGCCGCGAAGGTCGTCAGCCAGCGCGCGAGGTACAGGGTCGCGAACGGCGCCGCCACCGCGATCCGGAGGAGCCCGCGCGGACGCGCGCCGAGATCCCGCGCCGCGTCCGCGGCCCGATCGAGCGCATCGAGGAGCGGCGCGACCCGGCGGTGATAGCTCCTGCCCGCCTCGGTGAGGGCCAGGCGGCGGGTGGTCCGCTGGAAGAGACGGATGCCGATCTCGCCCTCGAGCACCGCGACGGCACGGGACACGCTGGAGGGGGCGACTCCGCGGAGGCGGGCCGCGGCGGCGAAGCTCCCCATCTTCACCGCGAGCGTGAAGGTCCGGATCCCGTCCAGGTCCATGATTCGTGCGTCTCCCGCACGGATGTATTCGGCCGCCAGGCGTTTCGCACGCGGGACGCCGACGGCACCCTTCGCGTGCGGGCCATGCCGGCCCGATCTCGAAGGAGAAGACCATGTTCGATCTGAAGGGAAGGACCGCGCTCGTCACCGGCTCGACGTCTGGCATCGGCGAGGCCACCGCGATGGCCTTGGCGGGAGCGGGGGCGTGCGTCCTCGTGTCGGGGCGCGATGCAGTGCGAGGCGCGCGCGTGGTGGCGGCGATCCAGGAGCGCGGGGATCGCGCCGCGTTCATTCGCGCCGACCTCGCCATGCCCGAGGGCGTGGCCGCGCTGGCGCGTGATGCCGACCAAGCGTTCGGGCCAGTGGACATCGTCGTGAACAACGCCGGCCTGGTCCAGTTCGGACCCACGGCCGGCACGGACGGGACGGCGTTTGACGCGTCGTACCACGTCAACGTGAAGGCGCCGTTCTTCCTCACGGCCGCGCTGGCTCCCCGCATGGCGGCCCGCGGCTGGGGGCGGATCGTGAACGTGACCACCATGGTGGCGCACTTCGGGATGGCGGGCGCCGCGCTCTACGGCTCCAGCAAGGCGGCCCTGGGACTCCTCACCCAGGCGTGGGCCGCCGAGTTTGGCGCATCCGGGGTGACCGTGAACGCCGTGGCTCCAGGCCCGACGCGCACCCCAGGGGCGGCGCAGTTCGGCGACGCCATCGATCGGCTCGCCAGCGCGGCCCCGGCCGCCCGGGCGGCCCTCCCGGCAGAGATCGCGGCCGCCGTCCTGTACCTGGCCTCCCCGGAAGCGGCGTTCGTCAATGGCGCGACGCTGGCGGTCGATGGCGGCCGCACCGCGACCTGAGCCGATCCCAACTGAGCGGGCCAGCGCCTGTGCCGCCGCGGGCGAACCGGCCTGCTCAGATGGGCGGGAACCATGGACAAGGCGCATTCCTCGGAGGTCACTCGCCCGACTGGGAGGGGTGGCTCCGGGGTTGGTCTGCGCACAGCTCCCGGCGCATGAAGACCCGCGCCTCGACGGCGAGCCCGTGCTGGGCCTCCCTCTCACGTATCTCCCGGAGGCCCGGGGTCCACTCCGCGGGCGACAGGTCCCTGAAGCCGTGCCGCCTGTAGAATGGCCCGTTCCACGGCACGTCCCGGAAGGTCGAGAGGGTGATCGCAGCAAGGCCCTCCTCCCGCGCCCATGAGCAGACGCGGGCGAGGAGCCTGGCCCCGAGCCCTCGCCTGCCATGCTCCGGCACGACGTCCATCTCCTCGATGTACGCGGCCTCCTCCCGCACGCTGGCGATCACCATCCCCACCAGCACGTCTCCCAGGCAGGCGACCCAGACCTGGCCCAGGTCGATGAGTCGAGCGAGGGCGTCCAGGGGAAACGAGGCGTCCCGCGACTCGTCGATGAGCCCGAGTCCAGAGAAGGCGCTCCCCGCCTCATCCTCGATCTGGCGGAGGCGCGCCAGCTCCTCCGTTCGCGCGAGTCGGATCTCGTAGGGTGGAGGCTCCAACACCATGGCGCGTTCCTCGTCCGGGCGAAGCGCCGGAATGGTCATGGACTTCAGGATGGCCCGACCCGAGGTGGGAGACGCCATGCACGGCTCCTGGTCGGCGCGTGGAGGCGGTGATGCGTGCGCCGCCTCCAGCCTGGTCACGGGAAGGTGCGGGACGTTACAGCGCGAGCCGCGACGCGGTCGCCCATGGCGGGAAGGACGGTCCCTCCGCGGCGGCCGGACCCGTTGCCCCACACGGGGTGAGCCATGCCGGAACGCGGCGCGAAGCGGATCTGGTCACTGCCGGCCGATGGGCGTCGCATACCTCGCCTTCACCTGGACGCTCGATCCCGGCGGCCGGAGCGCGTGGCTCAAGGAGCTATAGGTGGCCCCGGCCAGGCGCACTCGCGGCGTCGGTGCCCGGCTCCTCCGCGAGGCGATGGTCCAGGCCAGGGTGGCCGGGGCAGCCGCCATCGACTCAAGCGGTCCACGGGAGACATCCGGGAGACGGACAGGCTGCGCACGGCCCCGGGAGAAGCACGCCGGCAACCTCGAACGGTTGGCGGTGTCGCGCTGGTGCGGAAGACGGATCGGAGCCGTCGGCGTGCGAAATGAAGAACCCCCGGCAACCGTGAGGTTGTCGGGGGCGAACTGGAGCGGGAAAACGGATTTGAACTTCTGACCAGCAGTCGGGCCAACTTGGCGACAGACCACGCCTTTCTGTTCAAGAGCCCGACGTTGCTGGTGCTTCAGAACCGGGTCGCCTTCTCCACCCGTCCCCGCCTCTCCCCGTGAGTGCCCCCAGTTCCCGGAGACATTGGGGAGACGCTGGGGCCAAGCGTTCGGGGCCCACGGGGTCGGAGCAAGCCCTCTCTGGGCGTTCCCAGCCTCACTATTCGTGATGTGACTGGACCGTCGCCGAGCGGGCCCCTTCACCGAACCGACCGCCCTCACGCTCGAGATCGCCGGCGTACCGCGCGCGCAGGGCTCGCTTGTCTATCTTGCCGACGCTGGTCCGATCGATCGTCTCGGCAAGTCGGACCTGGGTGAGCAGCGCCTGCCTCGGCAAGAGGCCGCGCTCTTGATGTTCGCGAATGTGGGCCGTCAGTTCGCGCCCAGTTTTCTCACCATCAACGGCACTGCGTGGGACGACCACGGCCAGCGGGCGCTCCCCCCACTTCGGGTCCACCACTGCAATGACCGCCACCTCGCGAACCGCGGGGTGCATCGCCAATGCGTCCTCCAATACCAATGAGGATAGCCACTCTCCACCGACCTTGATGACGTCCTTGAGACGATCGGTGATTCTGAGGGACCCCCGCTCGTCCCTCCAGGCCACGTCCCCAGTGTGGAGCACGCCGCCCCGCCACAGCCGTTCGGTGGCCTGAGCATCCTTGTGGTAGCCGGCGGTAAGCCACGGGGCCTTCGCCACCACCTCTCCAGTGGACTGGCCGTTTCGCGCCACTTCCCTCAGTTGCGGATCTGCCACACGCAGCTCCACGAGTGGAAGGGCCCGCCCGGTCCGCGTACGCAGCTCGAGCTGGTCTTCCGGCGGTTCCGCAAGGTCCGACGGATCGAGGTGGCCGAGGCTCAGCAGCGGGCAGGTCTCAGACATGCCATAGGCGGTCACCACGTCCACTCCCCTGGTCAGCGCCCGCGCTGCCAGCGCCTTGGGGAGCGGTGCCCCACCCACCAGGATCTTCCACCCTTCGAGCTTGGCTCCCTTGGCCGCAGTGGACTCCAGCAGCATGTGGAGCACGGTCGGCACGCAGTGGGAGAAGGTCACGTGCTCCCGCCCCGCCAGCTCCAGCAAGCCCTCGGGCGTCCAGCGACCCGGGTAGACCTGCTTCAGGCCGAGGAACGTGGCCACGAAGGGGAAGCCCCAGGCGTGGACGTGGAACATGGGCGTCAGGGGCATGTAGACGTCACCGCGGCGGAGCGAACCGTGGTGCTGCGCCGCCAGCGCCGCGGCGCTGGCGAGCGTGTGCAGAACGATCTGGCGGTGCGTGAACGAGACGCCCTTGGGCTGCCCGGTGGTGCCCGTGGTGTAGAACAGCGTGGCGCGCGCATCCTCGGGCAGGTCCGGGAACTCGAATCGGGCCGGGCAGGCGGCAAGCATGGCCTCATAGTCGGCGGCCAGCGACAGGCCGGCGGTCTCCGAGGGCCTCCCGTTCGAGATCACGATGAAGCGCTCCAGGTCGAGCCGGCGCAGGAACGAGCCGAGGAGCTGCAGGTAGTCCGCGTTGACGATGAGGAGGTCGTCCTCCGCGTGCTGGATGGTATGGAGGATCTGCTCCGTGGAGAGGCGTACGTTGATGGTGTGGAGGACCGCACCCATCGACGTCACCGCGAACATCGCCTCCAGGTATCGGTGGCTGTCGTGCTCCATCACCCCGACGGTGTCACCGCGGCGGATCCCCAGCGCGGCGAGCGCGCCGGCCAAGCGGTGGACCCGTTCCCGGAAGGTTCTGTAGGTCAAGCGGACCTCGTCGCGATAGACGATCTCCGCCGAGGGGTCGTCTGCCAGTGGCGTCTCGAGCAGGGCCCGTATTCCGAGCGCACCGGGACGACCGGCCTCACCGCCCGCCACCACGCTTTCCCAGGACATTGGCGCTCCTTCCTCAGCCGTTTCCGCCAGCTCCCGCCGTCGTCGCCGGTTCCCTTCTCCGCTCCCCCGCGGGTGCCTCGCGCGGAACAAGGAGAATCGGCACAGTGGAGAGGCAGGCCAACTCCCGGGGCACGCTCCAACCCAGGCGCTGGGCCAGGCTCCGCCCCGGCGCGGTCATGACCACTAGGTCGATGGCGTAGTGGCGGGCGACCCAGCAGATCTGTTCCTCAGCAGGGCCCGTCCTGAGCACGCCGGTGACGGCGTGGTAGCGCTCACGAACGGCGTCCAGCGCCCTTTCCAATGTCCGCTCCCCTTGCTGGACGCAGGCAGACACCATGTCTGGCACCACTCCCGGCGCCTCCACGGTGATCGCTGGCACGTGGCACACGTGGAGCAGGACGAGATCGGCGCCGAACGCCCCGGCCACCTCCACCGCACGGGAGAGCGTCGCGCTGCTTCCGCCCTCGGCCCCAACCGGAACGAGGATTCGCCTGTAGGGGGATCCGCTCATGCCTGCCTCCCGATGGCTCGGCTGGGCCATCCTTCGAGCGCGAAGAGCGCCGGGGCCCCTCCGCTATGGAGAAAGATCACCGAGCCGCCTCGGCCGAGACGCCGGTCCTTCGCCAAGTGCTCGACGGCGGCCATGGCCTTTCCCGTGTAGGTGGGATCCAGTAGGAGTCCAGCGCGCCGCCAGGCCAGTTCGATGGCAGCCAGCCCCTCGTCCGATGGGATGCCGTAGCCAGGTCCCGCGAACCCGTCATGCACGATGAAGTCGCCTGGCTCGGCTGGGAGCGCGCCCCCGCCCAGCAGATCGGCCACCGCCGTGACCAGCGTAGCGGCCTTCGCGCGGACCTCGCCAGCGGGGCGGCTCACGGATACCGCCTCTAAGCGCCAGGCAGCCCCGGCCAACTGCCTCCCCACATGCCAGCCGGCTAGGGTGCTGCCTGAGCCGGCCGCCAGGACCACCGCCTCCGGGCGTATCCCGGCGGCCCGGCACTGTGACTCGAGCTCCAGCGCGGCGTGGACGTGGGCCGCCGCGCCCAGCGCGCAGGCGCCGCCACGCGGGATAGCGTAGGGTCGGCGGCCGGCGGCGCGAAGCTCCGTCGTCACGGCTTCGATGGCCCGGTCGACGCTGGTACGATCAGATGATCCGGTGAACATCACGTCGGCCCTGGCGAGGCCGGAGAGCGCCAGGTTTCCGACGGCGCGAAGGGGCGGATCTCCCCACAGCACAACGACGCAGTCGAGCCCCAGCGTCGCGGCGGCGGCGGTGGTGGCCCGAACGTGGTTCGACTGCGGCCCCGCCCCGGTGACGATCACGTCGGCCAGCTCCGCCCTGGCCTGTCCGAGGAGGAGCTCGAGGCCCCGCACCTTCTGGCCGCCCGCGCCGAAGCCGGTGAGGTCATCGCGCTTGATCCACAGCTCCTCGAGGCCGACGGCCGCGGCAAGGCCCGGCGCTGGCGCGAGCGGCGTCGGCAGCACCGCCAGCCGGACGCGAGGCAGGCGCCCCAGCGACGCCATCGCCGTCAGCGGGCTCATGGCGCAGCCCCGATTACCCGATCGACCATCTCGCCGCAACCGCCGAGCGCAGCGCCGGCGAAGACGTCGGCGATGGCGGCCGGAGAGAGCACCTCCCGGACCACCGCATCGCGCTCGGCCGCCGCACGGAGATCGAGCCCCAGGGCCCGAGCCTGGCCCGCGACGGCTGCCACCCGCGCGTGCGCCGAGAGCCGTCCCAGCCTCGGCGCGAGCGCGAGCATGAGGGCCTCGGACCAAGCCTGCCCACGAGCCGCGGCGAGGTTCCAGGCCATCCGCTCGGTGTCGACCTCCAGCCCCTCCGCCACCTCGGCGAGCAGCGCCAGCGCCTTCGCGGCCATGATGGTGACCTCGGGGAGGAGGTGCCACTCTGCCTTCCAGGAGCGGCCGTCCCGCTCGTGGTCCTGCACCTGGCCCTCCAGCAGCGCCGCCGCACCGTGGCGCACCAGGCGGGCCAGGGTCCCTATGTGCTCGCATCGCTCAGGGTTGCGCTTGTGAGGCATGGTGATGCTGCCGACCACATCCTCCCCCGCGCCTTCAGCCAGCTCACCGACCTCAGGGCGCTGCAGGTTGTAGACCTCGTGCGCGATTCGGTCGGCGGTGCCGGTGGCGAGCGCCAGGACCACGCCCCATTCGGCCACCACATCGCGGCTGGAGGTCCAGGAGATCTCCGGCGCCTTGAGCCCGAGCCGGCCGCAGAAGCGGTGTTGCACCTCCAGTCCAGCCGGCCCCATCGACGCGGCCGCTCCGACCGACCCAGCGAGCTGACCGACTGCGACACGCCCCCGCGCGGCCTCCAGGCGCACGCGGCCGCGGCGGACCTCCACCACCCAGCCGGCTGCCTTGAGTCCGAAGGTGAGCGGCGCGCCGACTTGACCATGGGTCCGGCCCGCCATCACGGTGTCCCGGTGGCGCGCCGCCAGGGCCCCCAGCGCGCCCTCGACCCGCCCGAGGAGCTCGTCGAGCCGATTCCCCGCCGCCCCGAGCACTCGCGCGAACCAGGTGTCGGCCAGGTCCTGGACCGACATGCCGTAGCAGGCCCACTGGCCGGCCTCGCCCGGGCAACGACGGGCGATGGCCTGCACCAGCCCCTGGGTTGAGTGGGCCGTCGCCTCCCGGCCCGCCCGGACCTCTTCGAGGAAGGCGCCTCCCACCTCGGCAGAGCGGCACGCAGCCGCCACGGCCCCGGCCGCAGCCGCCGGGATGACGCCGCACTCGGCCTGCACTTCCGCCAGCGTGGCCAGGATCTCCAGCCAGTCACGGGTGCGTGACGCCTCCTCGAACAACGCGGCGACCGAGGCGTCCTTCCAGACGCCGCCATAGACGACGGAGTCAAAGAAGGCGCTCGTCACGCCACATTCCCTCCGCGGATCCGCTCCACGACCTCGAGCAGCATCCGCTCCGCCCCCGCCACCCTCGTCCGGCGGGCGGCCAACTCCTCGGCGTACTCGACCAGTTCGTCGCGGCACCGGGCGGCCATCTCGGCAACCACCTCTGGCGAGGCACCGCCCGTACCAAGGCGGCCGGCTACCACCGCGCGCGGGTCGAGTGCCCGCGCCACGGCGTCGGCCGGGACTTCGACCGGCACGCCGAGGACCCGCACCGCCGCCCGCTTCACTTCGGAGGCCGTCACCTTACCCGGAGATCGCCCCGCTGACGTCACCTCGCGCGCCAAGACGCCCACGATGCGCTGGGCCGAGCGGTGGTCCACCTTGGCTTCCACCATGATCGCCTCGGCCAGGTCGGTTGCCGTGACGAAGCTCTCGGCGAGCCGGGCCGTGGCGGCGTCTTGGTTGAAGTGCAGCTCCGCCACCACGCTTTCCAGGAGCGAGATGGCGCCGGCTGCTTCCTCGAGCGCCCGCGGCACCTCGGCGTAGGGAAGCGCGCGGCTGTCGATCTGGCCGGTGGGCATTCGGCCTGCCGAGGCCACGGTGGCCTGGACGCCGATGAGTCGGTTGGCCACGCCGCGCACGTGCGCGAGCGCGTACGGGTTGCGCTTGTGCGGCAGGATCTTCGAGGCGCGGCAGTGGATGTCGGAGAGGCTGAAGAGGTCGATGCCCGGCGCGCAGAAGTAGAGGAGGTCCTCCGCGAGCCGGTCGGCGTTGAGCAGGGCCGCCACGGCCACGCCCAGGCTCTCCACTGGCAGGTCCGCCTGCCACATCGCGTCCCGGGTGTGGGTCACCGGCGCGGGGAACCCGAGGAGTCCGGCGAGGCGATGGCGGTCATAGCCGAGGCTTGAGCCGTTGGCGCTCCCGCAGCCTGCCGGGCTCCGGTCGACGCGATCGAGGTGGCCGCGCAGCCGGTCCAGGTCCCGGAGCATCGGAAAGGCAAAGGTCAGGAGGTAGTGACCCGCTGTGGACGCCTGACCGGGCTGCAAGTAGGTGTAGTCGGGCGCCAGCGCCTCTCGCAGGGCGGCGGCCCGCGCCACCAGGGTCACGCCGCACTGGACCAGGCCGTCGGCCAAGTCGAGCAGGCGGCGTCTCACCAGCATGTGCCACGCGGCGGTGGTGGCCTCCCGACGCGCCCGCCCGGCGCCGAGCCACCCGGCCGCCTTGCAGTGCGCGGCCAACCAGGCCTCCCGGTTGGTGTGCAGGTCGCCCAGCTCCGGGCGAAGCGGGAGGTTCCCGCCCAGCTCCAGCAATTCCAGCAGCGCCCCCAGGAGTTGGCGACCCGACTCGAGCGGGACGATGCCTCGCTCGATGAGAACGACCGTGTGAGCCAGGTCGGCCAGCCCGATCTCCTTCGCGAGGGCCCGCTGGGCGTCGAGTTCCGATGCGAAGGCCGTCTCCACCATTTCCCGCGCAGGCGGTCGCACCAGCCGGGCACCGATCTCCAGCGCGTCGTCCTGGGGCGCGGCGACCCGACCCGATACGTGCCGCTTGAGTTCAGCCGGCACGGCGGGCCCCTTCCTGGTGGTCCTGGCCTGCCTCGGGGAACGCGGCGCCACTACGCGCCTCCGCCTCCAGCACAGGCTTGAGGCTCTCGAACCGCAAGCCCGCTCGTAGCGCTTCGACCGCCAGGACCTGCTTGGGGTCGATGTTCCCGAGCCCCACGTTCGGGCCGAAACGGGCGATGAGGGCGCACTGCTGGGCTTTGAGGGGCGCCTCCCAGACGAGCCGGTCAGCCAGCACACCGAGCCGGGCCGCGATCTCCTCGATGGCGGACGGGTCCGGCGTTCCATCGGCTGCGAAGACGCCCACTCCCCTCCCCGACTCCCGGCCCTCGATCACCACCGCATGGGCGCCTGCCGCCAGGTCCGCGAGCGCTTGGTCCCCGATGGCCGCCGGCGTGGGCTGCCGGCGCGGGTCCTTGCTGCCGACCTCCGTAACGGTGAACAGCCCCGCCTCGCGAGCCAGCTCGACCATCCGATGCCGGCGGGCCTGGAGAAGGGGGCGGGTCCCATCGGCAATCTCCACCCCCGTGAAGCCGATCGCGCCGAGGCGGCGCAGGTAGTCCCGGACGTCCTGTCGGGCCACGGCCGCCTCGAAGAGCGTGCCACCGGGGAAGCTGATGATTCCCCGGGCGGCGATGAGCTCGAGCTTGCGGTGCAGCACCTTGGGTGGCACGAAGACTGAGGTCCCGAAGCTCAGCTTCCACAGGTCCACGCAGTGGCCTGCCGATTCGAGGAGGTCCTCGGTCTCCCGGGCCCCCAGGCCAGTATCGATGACCATGGCCAGGCCGGTTGCGCGCGGGCGAGGCTGGCGCCGCCGCCGCAGATCGTCCACCAGCTCCAGCCCTCCCCAGAGGTCATCCATGCCCCGCCTCCATTGCGACGGCGCGGAGCGCCGCCTCCACCATCGAGAGCCCGCTGCCCCACGGAACGACCATCAGGTTCCCCTGGCGTTCCCGCTCGAACTCGAGGAGGCAGCACTTGACTAGAGCCGGCCCGCCACCATCACCGGCCAGCTTCCGAGGGCAGATCTCCACACGCGGCGGGACATCTCCGTAGTAGTGACGGTGGAACTGAACGCTCCGCTCGCACCCCAGCAACGTCCAGTCCCCGCGCTCCTTCGGCCGCTCGTCCAGGAAGTGAACCCGGCCACCGATAGCGTCCAGGCCGCCAGAGCGGCACGGGACCAGGAGGTCGCCCGTAGGCGCCGCGGCGCGCGCCCGTTCCAGCAAGTCGATTCGCTCCAATTCGACCCGGAAGGGCGGCAGATCCGCGTACTCGAGGACTCGCTTCACGAGATCGAAGAGCTTCGGAGGGTGCGGCGGCACCACCTCGATGACGCGGAGCGGCAGCGGGTCGGGCCGGTGGATGAAGTTGACGTGGTCGTAACGACCCTGGACAACCAGGGTGCCGTCGCTCCCCACGCCGTGGGCCTCGGCTGCGGCGGCAAGGGCCGTCCGGTTGGCGCAGTCCACCTCGGGGAGGTTGGCCCAACGGCAGCTCTCTGGGAGGGCTAGCACCTCTATCCCTTCGATCCTGGAGAAGAGCGCGCCTGGTGCCCCCGGAGCGCGGTGCAGGGCCACCACAGCCACCCCTCCCGCCGGTGCGCGAAGCACGACGTACTCCGTCCTCCGGTAGGCTTCCTTGCCGAGCAGGTGGGACTCGAGGCCCGCGCGGGTCATCGCGCCGTCGTAGGGCTGCACGCTCACGTTCCGGTATGGGAGCGGAACGAGGTTTCGGGGAGGGCGTAGAGGGCCGGCAGGGATCGTCATCCACGGAGCACCTCTGCGGCTTCCGTGCCGCGCCGCCCGAGACTTGCCCCCCGCTCCGCGGCTCGCCCGGACCAGCCGTCACGCCCCGCACGAACACGAATTCTCGGTGCCACGCCACGAAAATTCGTCGCGGGCCATGAAACTTCGTGGCCGTGGGCTTGGCGCTCCGACGAATAGCCGCGGAGAGACCCGTCCGGCGGTCCTCTGCGTGGGTGGCACATGTCCTGCTTTGTGAGGGCCCGTAGCGCCGTTCCCGTTTCCCACCACACCACCATCCCGCAGGGAGGGAGCAGCCCATGGCCGTTGTCCAGATTCCAGCCCCGAAGCCCGGTGACGAGATCGTCGATCAGTCGGTCGGCAAGGTCTTCGAGGACCACAAGGCGAAGCCCGGTGAGCGCGCGCTCATCACCATGCACACGGTGCCGTACGAGGGCTCGGTCGGCCTCATCAACCTGCTGACCTGCACCCGCCTGGTGCGCAAGGGCTTCAAGACCACCCTCCTCCTCTACGGTCCGGGCGTCCTCATGGCCTCGGCCACCCGCGGCTTCCCCAAGGTCGGCGACGAGGCCTTCCCGGGCAACCAGGCCATCAACAACCAGATCAAGACCATCCTCAAGGAGGGCGGCCAGGTCTTCGCCTGCCGGTTCGCCATGACGGCGCTCTACGGCATGCGCGAGTCCGACCTCATCGAGGGCGTCAAGCCGATGCACCCGCTCGACGTGCTCGACTGCATCATCGACCACCAGCGCTCCGGCTCGCTCATCATCGCCACCTGGACCGTCTGACCACCGCCCGGGTTCAAGGAGGTTCGCGATGCAGCGCTTCAAGAAGAACCTGAAGGTCAACCGCAAGGTGTTCGACGTCCACAACCACATCGGCTTCATGGAGGGCTACAAGTACTACGGCCTCCCGGAGCCGGTGAACCCGACGGTCTTCAACGACAACGACCGCGCGTCAAAGATCCAGATCATGGACGAGCTCGGCGTCGACCGGGCCATCGTCATGTCGAACTACGGCGTGCCGATCCCGACGCAGCCGTTCGGCCTCAACCAGGTGGTCCTCGACGCCTCGGCCAGCCCCGACAAGCGCATCCTGGGCGGCATCTGGTTCTCCCCGATGCTGAAGATGAAGGCGGAGAACGAGGCGGCCATGAAGCTGGCCGGCGCGCCGGGCATCAAGGTGCTCAAGGCCACCTGCCTGCTCGGCGGGACCTGGAACCCGGAGGAGTGGGATCCCGAGACCAAGGCGATGTGGGAGCAGATCATCGCCGTGGCCGAGAAGTACGGGCACGTCTTCCACCTCCACACCAGCCCGGGCGGCGGTTCGGACATCGGCAACTGCATCAAGTTCATCCGGGCCTATGGCAAGCGCGTGAAGGTGCACGCCGTGCACTGCGGCGGCGGCGTCTCGGGGCACATCAAGTTCATCCCCGAGTTCTTCAAGCTCGTGAAGGAGGGGTACCAGGTCTACACCGACACCTCCTGGGCGGTGGGCTTCTGCGCCCGCTACCTGCTCGACGAGATCGAGAAGCACGGCTACGGCGACGACCGTCTGATGTTCAGCTCCGACGAGCCCTGGAGCGACTTCTGGGGCGAGTACTGGAAGATCGAGGGCGAGGGCATCTCCGAGGAGCTGAAGGACAAGATCTTCTGGAAGAACGCCGAGAAGCTCTACGGCGTCTGACGGAAGCCCCTACCACCGCACCACCCCGCACCTCCGCTCCGCGCCGCCGACCAATCCGGTGGCGCGGCGGCGGGGGGGCTGGAGGAGCCCGTTCCGATGGCCACCGATCCGCTGCTCGACCTCATCGCCCTGCAGTGCCAGGGCGCGCAGACCGACGCCGGGACGGCCTCCACGCGCCGCGGCGGGGCCGGCCCCTCAGACGCCGGCGCCTACCGACTTGGCGACCACACCATCATGATCCCCACCGCCACGCGGGCGTCGCGCGGCTCCCCATTCACCATCATGGGTGATGGCGTGGGGCTCTCGCTCACCCGGCACGGCGAGCACCTCGGCGACCTGGCCCCCATTGGCCGGCCCCGCTTCTACGATCTCCAAACGGCGGACGGCATCCGCTACGAGAAGCTGGCGCGCCTTCACGGCTTGGACTGCCTCGCGACCACGGTCATCCAGGCCTGCATCAGGTACGACGACCCGGCCACTCGCTGCCGCTTCTGCGCCATCGGCGTGTCGCTGGCCTCTGGCGCCACCACCCACACCAAGACCCCGGCCCAGCTCGCCGAGGTGGCGTTAGCCGCGCAGCGGCTGGATGGCGTTACCCACGTGACCCTGACCTCCGGGACGGTGGACGCCCCCGACCGCGGGGCCCGCTACCTGGGCGAGTGCGCTGCCGCCATCAAGGCCGCCACCGGCCTGCCGGTGCAGGTGCAGTTCGAACCTCCAGCCGACCCGAGCGTGTACCGCGACCTCAAGACCCTCGGCGTGGACGACGTCGGGCTCCACGTCGAGAGCTTCGACCCTTCCGTCCGGGCTCGCGTTACGCCCGGCAAGTCCGAGATCGGCATCGAGGCCTATTTCGCGGCGTTCGAGGCCGCCGTCCAGGTGTTCGGCCGAGGCAAGGTGAGCACCTACGTCATCCTCGGCCTCGGCGAGGACGAGGCCGTCACGCTGGATGGCTGCCGCAGGGCCATCGCTCTTGGCGTCTACCCGTTCGTGGTTCCCCTGCGCCCGATGCTGGGGACGTTCATGGCGAGAGTTGAGCCGCCCAGTGTCGAGTACACCCACCGCGTCTACACGGCGGTTGCCGACATGCTGGCAGGGGCAGGCCTCTCCTCCCGGGACAGCAGCGCAGGGTGCGTCAAGTGCCGTGCCTGCTCCCTGCTGCAGCTCAAGGAGTGACCATGGAGCCGCTCCCCGCACTGGCCACGCAGCAGCCCGCCTCCACACCCGGCCCGCGGATCCGCCGGGTCCACCTCAAGGTCGCGGCCTCAAGCCTCGAGCTGGCCGCCTACCACCGGCTGCGCCGTGAGGTCTTCGTGGAGGAGCAGGGGCTCTTCGAGGCGGACGACGTCGATGGAGCCGACGGGGCCGCCATCCCCATCATCGCCCTCGAGGGGGACGAGGTGGTCGGTGTGGTGCGCTGCTATCGGCGCTTCGGCGGCACCTGGTTCGGTGGCCGGCTGGCCGTCGCTCGGAGCCATCGCACCGGCATGCTGGGGGCCCGGCTGGTGCGCCTCGCCGTGGACCTGATGGAGGCCCGGCCGGACGTCCGCCGCTTCTACGCCACGGTACAAGCCCAGAACGTCCGCTTCTTCGAGCGGCTCGGCTGGCTCCCGCGCGGCCGTCCGTTCCACCTCGCTGGCCACGAGCATCGGCTCATGCAGTACCCGCTCTCCCGGTGCGCCCGATGATGGTCCAGGCCACCCACCTGGAGGGCCTGCGCTTCGCCCTCGCCTCTGGCCAGCACGCCATCGAGACCGACCAGCGCGTCGAGTACGGCGGCGAGGACACCGGCCCCATGCCCAGCGAACTCTTCCTCTGGTCGGTGGCCGCTTGCTTCGGGCAAGCGGTGGCGCATGTGGCGCGGAAGATGCGCACTCCGCTCGGAGACCTCCGCCTCGAGGTGCACGGCACCAAGGCCACCGACGTGGCCCGCTTCGCTCGGGTGCAGGTTGTGGTCGAGGCCCGCTGCGAGGCCGAGCGGTTGGACCGCATCGCCGCCCTCGCGAGGAAGCACTGCTTCATCACCAACAGCATCTCGCCGACCGTCGAGGTGCTCTTCGAGCTGAGGGCACGCGCATGACCGCACTGTCGCAGGAGATCGCCGTCGTCAACGTCGGGCTGGAGGGCTTCGGTAAGGAGCTCGCCGCCCAGAAGGTGCCCGTCGTCCAGGTGGACTGGCGACCCCCGGCGGGCGGTGACACCGCGCTCATCCGCAAGCTCGCCATCCTCCAGGACGAGCAGGTCGATGAGGCCAACGCCCTCACCGTGAAGCGCATGGTCGAGGCTCGGCCCGCCTGGATCGACGTGCGGCCGGCCATCGAGGCCATCCCCGGCCTGGAGCGCCACACCATCCTCCACTCTGGCCCGCCCATCGCTTTTGGCGACATGTGCGACCCGCAGCAGCGGGCCGTGGAAGGCGCCGCCATCTTCGAGGGGTTGGCCTCGGGCCGCGAGGAGTTGGAGCGGAAGCTGGCCCACCGCGACATCGTCCTTCGCCCCAACTACGAGCTGGGCAGCCTGGGCGCCATGTGCGGCGTGATCTCGCCCTCCATGCCCGTGATCGTCACGGAGGATCCGGCGTCGGCGAAGCGGACGTGGAGCACCTTCAACGAGGGCAAGGGCAACGTGATTTGGATGGGCGCGTTCGACCAGGCCACCATCGAGCGGCTCCGCTGGATGCGCGACGTGCTCGGGCCGACCCTCGCCAAGGCGGTGCGCCAGGCCGAGGGCGGGCTCGACATCTTCAAGATCATCTCCGAGGGCCTGCAGATGGGGGACGAGGTGCACGCCCGCAGCGCCGCCTGCACGCTCCTCCTGCACCGCTGGCTCGCCCCCCTCCTCCTGGCAGGCGACGCGGACAAGAAGACCATCCGCGAGGTGCTGGGCTTCATCGCCGGCAACAACCACTCCTTCCTCAGCCTGACGCTGACGGCCTGCAAGGTGGCGTGCGAGGTGGCCCATGGAGTGCCGCGCTCCACCGTCGTCACCGCCATGAGCCGAAACGGCGTGGACTTCGCGATCCGTGTCGGCGGGGTTCCCGACCGCTGGTTCATCGCCCCCACCGCCCCCATGGACGAAGCCATCTACTACTCCGGCTATGGCCCGCAGGATGCGGCCGGCGACATCGGCGACAGCGCCATCGTGGAGACGGCCGGACTGGGAGGTCTCGTCATCGGCGCCGCCCCCAGCATCTCCTCCTTCGTCGGCGGCACCGTGTCTCACGCGCGCCAGGCCATGAGCGCCATGCGGGCCATCTGCACCGCCACCAACCCCAAGTTCTCCCCGTCGGCCGTGGACTTCATGCCCGGCCCTGTGGGCATCGACATCCGCAAGGTGGTTCGCACCGGCGTCGCGCCCATCATTGACACCGGCGTCCTCCACAAGGCCTCCGGCGTCGGGCAGATCGGCACGGGCATCGCCCGTGCGCCGCTGGAGCCGTTCCGCCGCGCCGTCGCCGCCTTCCCCCTCCCGTAACCGCCAGGAGCTTCTTCCATGTCGAGACCTATCGCAGTCGTCGCCTTCGGGGGCAACGCCATCCTCAGCGCCGGGGATGACGGCTCCTTCCACACGCAGATGGAGAAGGCCAAGTCGGCTTGCCGGCAGATGCTCTCCATCTTGCACAAGGGCTACGAGCTGGTCCTGGTGCACGGGAACGGGCCGCAGGTGGGCAACCTGCTCCTCCAGTTCGAGAATGCCCGCGACAAGATTCCGGTTCCACCGCTGGACGTCGCCGTCGCGTCCTCGCAGGGCCTGCTCGGCCACATGCTTGAGATCGCCATGCGGACCGTCCTCGAGGAGGACAAGATGCAGCGGGACGTCGCCACGCTGCTGACCCAGGTGGTCGTCGATCCCCAGGACCCGGCCTACAAGAACCCCACCAAGCCCATCGGCCCCTTCTACACGAAGGAACAGGCCGAGCAGTTCAAGCGCGAGGAGGGGTGGACGATCGTGGAGGACTCCGGCCGAGGCTACCGCCGCACCGTCTGCTCCCCCAAGCCGCTCAAGGTCCTCCCCCTCAACACCATCAAGTACCTGCTCCAGAACGGCACGGTGGTCATCGCCTGCGGCGGCGGCGGCATCCCGGTGAACTACACCACCCGCTCGGTCGTCGGCACCGAGGGCGTCATCGACAAGGACGCCACCGCCGCGCTGCTCGCCTACAACCTGGGCGCCGAGCTCTTCATCGTCCTGACCGGCGTCGCCAAGGTGGCCATCAACTTCGGCAAGCCCTCGCAGCGCGACATCGACGTCATGACGGCCACGGAGGCACGCGGCTGGCTCGCCGAGGGCCAGTTCCCCCCCGGCTCCATGGGTCCGAAGATCGAGGGCGCCCTCGAGTACATCGAGAAGGGCGGCCGGGAAGCCATCATCACCCACGAGCGCCACGTCGCCGCCGCGATGCGCGAGGGCGCCTGCACCCGCATCGTCCCGTAGTCACCGGCCGAGCGCCAGGGAGCAACCATGCAGACCGTCACGGTCAAGCGGAACCAGTACCAGGACTCGGTGCGCCTCATGACCATCTCGCGCGAGGCGGGGAAGCTCCCCGGCGTGCGCAAGGCGCTGGCGCTCCTCGGCACGGAGAGCAACAAGTTGGTGGTGCGCAACCTCGGGCTGGCGAGCCCCGAGGTCGAGGCGGCCAGCGCCAATGACCTGCTGGTCTGCGTCGAGGCCGAAGACCAGGCCGCCGCCGCCGCCGCGCTCTCCGCGGTGGATGCCCTGCTCCGCAAGGCGCCCTCGGTCGACGGGGCCAGCGTCCAGGGCAATCCTGGTTCCATCGACGAGGCCAAGGCGCGCCTCCCGGGCGCCAACTACGCCCTGTTCTCCGTTCCGGGCCCCTTCGCCAAGCTCGACGTGCTGAACGCACTTGAGCAGGGGCTCAACGTGATGCTGTTCTCGGACAACATCTCTGTCGAGGACGAGGTCGAGCTGAAGACCTTCGCCGCCTGGAAGGACCTGCTGCTCATGGGGCCCGACTGCGGCACGGCCATCATCAACGGCGTGCCCTTCGCCTTCGCCAACGTGGTGCGGAGGGGCGACATCGGCGTCGTCGGGGCCTCCGGCACGGGCATCCAGGAGATCACCTGCCTCATCGACCGGATGGGTGGCGGCATCTCCCACGCCATCGGGGTCGGTGGCCGCGACCTGAAGCAGGCCGTCGGCGGCGTGATGATGAGCCTCGCCATCAAGAAGCTGGCGCAGGACCCGGACACCAAACGCCTGCTCCTGGTGTCCAAGCCCGGCGATCCGCTGGTCATGCATCGTGTGCTGCAGGAGGCGAGCGCCACCGGGCTGCCCGTGGTGGCGTGCTTCCTGGGTGGGGCCGGGTCGATGGAGGCCCCCGCGGGCGTGAAGCTGGTGGGAACCTTGGAGGAGGCTGCCCTCACGGTGATGGCCAAACCCGCGCCCGAGAACGACGAGCGCCGGCAGGCCGTGGACCGGGCGCGCAAGCTGCCGGCGAGCCGCAAGTGGCTGCGCGGACTCTACTCGGGTGGGACGCTCTGCTACGAGACGTTGCTGCTGGCCGGTGGGCGCCTGCGGGTCCAGTCGAACATCTCCCACGAGGAGGGCCTGGAGCTCCCCTACCCATCCCGCGGTGCAGCACACGCCTGCATCGATCTCGGCGATGACGAGTTCACCGACGGCCGTCCGCACCCGATGATTGACTCGACGCTCCGCCAGGAGCGCGTCGTCGAGACGCTACGGGACCCGACCGTCAAGGTCCTGCTGCTCGACGTGGTGCTCGGCTACGGCGCGCACCGCGACCCGGCCGGCAGCCTGGTGGAGGCACTTGAGCAAGGCCGCAATGACCTCAAGGGACCCGGCCCGGTGGTCATCGCCCACGTGTGCGGCACGGCCTCTGACCCCCAGCGACTGGACGAGCAGGAGGCACAGCTCCGCAACGCCGGCGTGCTGGTGTTCCAGAGCAATGCCGCTGCGGCCAGGGCGGCCTTCGCGGCTGTGGAGGCGGCATGAGCGCCGAGCCGACCGCCTTCCAGCAGGATCTCGTGGCGGCGCTCGGCGCTGCGGCGACGTTCGACGCCGACCACCGCCAGGCCTATGACCACGATCTCGGCGAGATGCCCGCGGTGCTGATGGCCCAGCTCCGGACCAGGCCAGACGCCGTGGTGGTGGCCCGGACCTCGGAGCAGGTCGGCGAGGCGCTCCGCGTGGCGGCCCGCCATGGCGTCACGGTGACGCCGCGCGGCCAGGCTTCCTCCGGGTACGGCGGCGCCATCGCGACCCGTGGCGGCCTGATGCTCGACGTGAGCACCATGGACCGGGTCCTGGCGGTGGACCCCGCCGCGCAGACGGCCGATGTCGAGCCTGGCGTGGTGTGGGGTGCGCTCGCCAAGCGGCTCCGTCTGGATGGGCTCGACCTCCGCACCTGCCCGACCAGCGGTCCTTCCTCCACGGTCGGCGGCTGGTTTGCCATGGGTGGGGTCGGCATCGGCAGCCTTCGCTACGGGTCGATCCGCGACGCCGTCCTCGAGGCCGACGTCGTCGGCCTCGACGGCCGGGTCGTCACGGTTGCTGGCTCCGAGCTCGAGCTGCACCACCAGACCTGCGGCACGCTCGGGGTGGTCACCCGCCTCAGGCTCGCCGTCCGCCAGTCCGTCCCCCTGCGCTCATTCGCCGTGCACCTCGACACTCCCGCCGACGTGGCCCGCCTGCTGCGTGAGGCGCCGGAGCGGTTGCAGGCATACTCCCTGGCCGTCTGCTCATCCGGTTACCTGGCGCTACGGGCCCAGGCCGAGGGGCACGAACCGCCAATCGCCAGGGGCTTCCTCGCGCTCATCACGCTCGCCGATGCGTCGCCGGACCTGGCCCGCGTACTGGCCGTCGCCCAGTCAGCTGGGGGGCGCCTCCTCCCCGACGAGGTTGCGGAGCACGAGTGGGAGGGCCGCTTCTACCCGATGCGCGTGAAGAAGCTCGGTCCGGCCCTCCTTGTGGGTGAGTTCTTCCTCCCTGTCGAGCGGTTCGCCGAGGCCTGGCCACTCATCGAGAGGAAGCTCTCGAAGGACCTCATCGGCCTGGAGGCCTTCGCGGTCAAGGGAGGCCAGTTGGCCGCCCTCGTCTACCTGCCCGACCCGGGCAAGGGGCTTCTTGCCCCGGTCCGCATGGCCAAGGCGACCATCCCCATCTCGATTGCTACTCGCCTCGGTGGCCGCATCTACGCCTCCGGGCTCTGGTTCGCGGCCGAGACCGAGCGATGCCTCGGCACCGCCAAGTACCGCGCCTATCGAGCGCGCAAGCGGGAGGTGGATCCCCGCGGCCTCCTCAACCCCGGGAAGCTCGAGGTGGTCCGGCCGCGCTGGTTCCCGGTCCTCAGCCTCTCCTGGGCCGTGGGCCTCGGGTCAGCCCTGGCAGCTCCCCTGGCCCGGCGCATCGCCTCTCGGCGCTTCCCCTCGACTCCCCACGCCTCGTAGCGAGCCATCGCCATGCCCATCGACGAAACGCAAGCCCTCATCTCCGCCGAGCGCGCCCAGGAGCTTTCTCACGCACTCGACACCTGCGCGCGCTGCGGGTTCTGCAAGCCGGGCTGCCCGACGCACCCTTTTGGCGGCGGCTTCGAGGCCGCGTCCCCCCGGGCCAAGGTCCACTTCCTCAAGGAGCAGCGGGAGGGCACGGCCGAGCTGACCGACGCCTGGGCGGATCGCCTCTTTCAGTGCTCCTCCTGCGAGCGCTGCGTCGAGGTGTGCCAGACCGACATCCCGCTGGTCGAGGTCTGGGAGGAGGCCAGGGCCACTCTGGTTCGGCTCGGCAAGGGCCCGCTTCCCCAGCACAAGAAGATGCGGGAGTTCGTCGAGCTCAAGAAGAACCCCTACAACGAGCCGACTGAGGAGCGCGGCCGGTGGATGCAGCCACACCACAGGCCGGCCGCCCAGGCGGAGCTCCTGGTGTTCGCCGGGTGCACCGCCGCCTACCGCATGCCTCCCATGCTGCAGACCGGCGTGACCATCTTGCAGCAGCAGGGAATCCCCTACTGCTACGCGGGTCCGAGCGAGGTCTGCTGCGCCAGCCCCTTCATCCGCACCGGGCAGACCGAGATCGCCGACCAGCTCATGGCCTCCAACGTGGCCATGGTCCAGCGCATGGGCGTGAAGCGCATCGTCACGGCTTGCAGTGGCTGCGCCAAGACCCTGAAGAAGGACTATCCGGCCTGGGCCGAGGCGCACGGGCAGCCCTGGGACGTGAAGGTCATCCACTTCGCTGAGCTCTACGCGCAACTGCTCGCCGAGGGAAAGCTGGTGCTCACCAAGTCCATCCCGAAGCGGGTCACCTACCATGACCCCTGCCACCTGGGTCGATCGCAGCGGATCTTCGACGAACCCAGGGACATCCTCCGCGCCATCCCCGGGCTCGAACTCGTCGAGATGCCGTTCGCGCGCGAGGAGTCTCGCTGCTGCGGCGCAGGCGGAGGGGTGAAGGCCGGCTACCCGGCCATGGCGGCCGAGATCGCCCGATCCCGCGTGCAGGAGGCCATCGACACCGGCGCGGAGGTGCTGGTCACGATGTGCCCGTTCTGCCAGACCAGCTTCACCCAGGCCATCAAGGAATTGGGCGCCTCGATCACGCTGGCCGGAGTGGACGAACTCATTCTCCAGGCCACCGGCGCGCAGGGCTGAGGGCCACGTGGCCGCGCGGGCGCCAAGCGGGACGATCGGGTGCGAGGTGCCGGCGCGCCGCGGCGCGACCTGGCAGGGCGTGGTGACTGCCTGCTTCGAGCGCACGATCGTCCTCCGCGGCCAAGGCGAGTATGTGGTGGTCGGGGACTCCACCGTAAACCCCCACCCGTTCGCCATCACGCTTCCCGGTCCGCTCCCGCGGCCGGCGGCGCAGGGTCCGGCCCGCCTCACGGCGGGGGCTCTGGAACTCTCGGGCCTGCCGCCCATCGCGCTCGACGGGCTCGAAGTCTTCACCCCGCCGTTCTTGGTGTCGGCACCCGCCCAAGCGTCGCGCATCCTCGATGCCCTCGAGGAAACCAGGCGATCGGCGGCGGCGCTTCCCTTCCGTGGCGGCTTCCACGCGCTGCTGTCCCCTACGGTGAAGGCCGGGTCAGAGGCGGAGGCAGCCCTGGCCGCTCAGGCCCGCGTCCATGTCGAGGCGCTCCAGCGAGCCCTTCGGTGCGCCGACGGCACCGCCCTGCTGGCGGCTTGCAGAGGCCTCGCCGGCCTCGGGACTGGCCTGACGCCGTCCGGCGACGACTATGTCGCGGGATTGGCCGCCGCCATCCGCTTCCACGGCGAGAGCGCGGGAGCGCCTCGCCGGCGCTTGCCCCAGGCCCTGGCCGAGGCCGTCGCCCCTGGCACCTCCGAGTACTCGACCTTCTTGGTCCGCTGCGCTTCGCGCGGGCTGGTGTCGCGGGCGGTGGGGAATTGGCTCGTTTCGGTGGTGTCCGGCGAGTTCAATGAGGTGGCAGTGGCCACGGACCAGGTGGCCCGAACCGGCCACTCCAGCGGCGTCGACATGCTGGCCGGCTTGGTTGAAGGGCTTCAGGCGGCCGTGGAGGAGCGGTGATGGAGCGACTGACCACTCGGCAGGTGGCCGCGGCGCTGCGCGCCTCGGCGGTCTTCTGCGCCAAGTCCGACATTCAGATCCCGGCCGAGTTCTTCGGCGACGCCAGCGGCGCACGAATTCGCAACGGGGACGACGCCGCCGCCATCCCGGACGGCGACGGGTTCCTGCTCTTCGCGGCGGAGGGCATTCTCCCCTCGCTGGTGCGACTCGACCCGTATCTGGCCGGCCGCAGCGCCGTCCTCGCAAACGTCAACGACATATACGCCATGGGTGGCCGACCCATCGCGCTGGTCGATGTGCTCACCGCCGACGGCGCCGCGTCTCGAGAGCTCTGCCGCGGCATGCGGGACGGGGCCGCCCGGTACGGTGTGCCCATCGTCGGCGGCCACACGGCTCGCGCCGCGGGCGCCCCGTCCTTGTCCGTGGCGATCCTCGGTCGTGCCCGCCGGCTGGTGACCAGCTTCGACGCCCGTCCGGGCGACCGGCTTGTCCTCGTGACCAATGACGACGGCCGCTGGCTTGCCGACCACGGCTATTGGAATGCCACGTTGCCGGTGAACGACCCCGCACTCCCGGGGCACCTCGAACTCCTCCCTGTGGCGGCCGAGGCCGGCCTGGTCCATGCGGGCAAGGACGTGAGCATGAGCGGTGTCGCCGGCACTGTGCTGATGCTGGCGGAGGGCTCCAGGGTCGGGGCGCGGCTCGACCTTGAGGCGGTCTCGCCTCCGCCCGGCGTGCCGCTGGTGCCCTGGCTGCTGGCCTTCATGTCCTACGGCTTCGTGCTCGCCGTTCGCCCCGACGCGGTGGAGGCCTTTCGCGTCCCCTTTCAGGCCCGCGGCCTGCGGGCAGAGGTGATCGGCGAGGTCACCGAGGGCTCGGCCGTCACGCTCCACCAAGGCGCCGACCAGGCAACGCTCTGGGACTGGCAAGAGCGCCCCTTCACCGGAATGGGACGCGCGTGAGCACTCCTGCACCAGACTGGGAGACGCGGCGCTTCTTCCTCCCGAACGAAGATGCCGGCGTGGTGCGGGCGGCGCTCCTCGCGGGCCCGTCGTTGCCCGCGCGGCCGGTCTTCGTGGGCGGCTCCGGCATGGTGCTGCTTGAGGCCTGCGCTGGGGCCGCCGACGCGTGCCCAGTCTTCGTGGATGTCGCGCCGCAGCAGGTGACCTACTTCGGCCAGCTCATTGAGGCGCTCAGCAGGGCCGACTCACCCGAGGCGCTTCGGCGCTGGTTCGGGGCGGTGGTCTACCCGCAGCTGGTGGACCATCTCGCGGCCCGTGGCCAGACCTACCCGCTGGAGGACGTGCTGCGGGCCGCGCGCGAGAAGTTTCGCCTCCGCTTCCTGTTCGAGGCGGAGCCCTTCGAAAAGGCGCGCGCCATCGCAGCGCGTGTAACGGTCGTCGAGGCCGACATCGTGGCGTACCTGGCCGCCTGCCCTACACGCCATGACTTCATCTACCTGGGAAACGTCCCCGACTACTTGCCGGCCCCCCGGCTCCGCGCCCTCTTCGGCGCCTGCCGTCGCCATGGCGCCCCGGTCTACCTGCTCCTCACCAGTGCCTGCGCTGACGTCACGGATGTGCGAGCGGCTTGGGACGAGGAGGGCTTCCTCGAGGATCCGGGGTCCGTCGCGCTCGACCTCGTCAACCGGGGCCTCGGTGCACGCGACCTGGACCGCGCCTGGAACAGGCCGGGGAAGGTGCACCTCCTCTCCCTGGACGCCGTGGCCGGCGCCCGGGCCGAGCAACGCCCGCCCACCCACTACCTGAGGTTCCTGCCGCCATGACGAATTCCCGCCTTGCCGCCGCCCTCGCCGCCACACTCCTTGCCCTTCCCTTCCAGGCGCTCGCGGCCGGCCCCATCCCGGTGCGCATGGCCTCCCTGCAGAACGACCTCCACCACCTGCCCCTCTGGGTCGGGCTGGAGAGGGGGTACTTCCGGGCCGAGGGGCTGGACGTGCAGCTGGTCGGCGCCTTCCGGACCGGTGCGGAGCTGGTCTCGGCCTTTGGTGCAGGCGACCTCGATGCCGCCTACGTGGGCCAGGCGCCCGTGACCATGGCCGTGGCCAGGCGCACGGCCGACATCCAGGTCCTGGCGCTGGTGAACGCGGAGGGATCGGAGATCGTGGTCCGGGCCGGTGACCCGGCGAACCGCCTGGAAGATCTGCGCGGCCGGACGTTGGCCATTCCGGGCATCGGTTCGGTCCAGGACCTGCTGGTCCGGAAGGCCCTGTCGGCGGCCGGCCTGGCCGACTCCGTGAAGGTCATCGTGCTCCGCGCTCCCGAGATGGGCCCGGCGCTCAAGTCCGGGCAGATCGACGCCTTCATCGCCTGGGAGCCCCACGGGGCCCAGGCGCGGGTTCATGACAGCGCCCGCACGCTGGTTCCCTCGCGCGCCATCTGGAAGGGCCACCCCTGCTGCGTCGTGGCCGTCGGGCGCGCCTTCCTCGCGTCCCGGCCAGGTGCGGCCGGTGCGCTGCGCCGCGCTCACCGCCGCGCCATCGAGTCGATCCGCGCCGATCCAGCCGCCGCGCTGGCCACCGCGGCCCGCCATACCGGCCTGGAGGAGCCGGTCCTTCGCGCAGCCCTCGCTGAGGTGGCTTACGAGTGGCGCCTGTCCGAGGCCGACGAACTCGAAGTGGTCCGCTCCCTCGCTGCGCTCGGTTACGTGGACGCTCCCGACCCGGGCGCGCTGGTGGACCGGCTGGTCGCTCCAGACGCACGAGAGATCGCCCGGTGAGACGCACGGTCGCCTACGCCCTGCTACCCTGCGTCGCCCTGGTCGCCTGGCAGGGCTGGGTGCTGGCCACACGGGCGGCCGGCGGCGCGGCGACCTCGCCCGCCGATGTCCTGAACGGGACCGCAACCCTCGCCCTGGCAGGGATACCACCGGGTCACCGGCTTCCCCTGCACGTGGCCTACAGCCTCTGGCGGGTCACCATCGGCTTCGGCGCCGCAGTGCTCGTTGGCGTGCCCGTGGGCCTCCTGAGCGCAAGCAGCCCGACCCTGAACAGGATGGTACGACCGCTCATCGACTTCCTGCGCCCCATTCCACCCCTGGCCTGGGTTCCCCTCGCCATCGCCTGGTTCGGCATCGGTGTGGGCGCTGCCGGATTCATCATCTTTCTCGGGGCGGTCTTCCCCATCGTCGTGAGCACGTGCTCTGGCGTGAGCCACGTTCCGCGCAGTTACGTCGAAGTGGCCCGCTCCTTCAGGGCACGGCCCCACCAGGTGTGGCTCGGCGTGCTTGTGCCTGCCGCGCTCCCTTCCATCCTTACCGGGCTGCGCGTATCGCTGGGCGTGGCCTGGATGACCCTGGTAGCCGCCGAGTTCACCGATGTCCGGGACGGCTACGGGCTGGGGTACATGCTCATGGCAGCGCGCGACCTGCAGCGAATGGATGGTGTCCTGGCCGGGATGGCGTGCATCGGCTTGATCGGCTGGGCCCTCGACCTCGGGCTCCGGCGGGCCGGTGCCCTGGTGGCACGGAGCTGAGGATCATGGGCGCCTCCCTCTCCACCACCGCCCTCGCGAAGCGCTTCGGGGCCGCGACCGTCTTCGAGGGCATCGACCTCGAGGTCCGCCGCGGCGAGCTCGTGGGCGTGGTCGGGCCGAGCGGCTGCGGCAAGTCTACGCTCTTGCGGGTCTTGGCTGGCCTCGAGCCGGCGTCGGCCGGCGCCATCGCCTACGGCGGTTGCATGCCGCCCCGGATCGGCCTCGCCTCGCAGGATCCGGCTCTATTCCCATGGCGCACCTCTGTGGAGAACGTGGAGTACGGCCTCGCGCTGGAGCGCGTCCCCGCCACCGTCCGCCGCGAGGCGGCCATGGCGCTGCTCGCCGCCTTCGGCCTGTCCGGGAGCGAACACCGGCTGCCGCGCGAACTCTCGGGGGGCATGCGACAGCGGGTGTCGCTGGCGCGGGCGCTGGTGACGCGCCCTGACCTGCTACTCCTCGACGAGCCGTTCAGCGCCGTTGACGACCAGACGCGGGAAGCGTTGCAGGACTGCCTGCTCCAGGTGCGCGCCCGGCGGCAGGTCGCCGGAGTCTTCGTTACCCATAGCATCCCTGAGGCGGTGCACCTCTGTGATCGCGTGCTGGTCTTGACCTCCTCACCGGCCAGGCTCGCCGGGTGCGTGCACATCGACTTGCCCTACCCCAGGGAGCGCTCGAGCTGTGCCGCCTCCGAGCTCGAGCGGTCGGTGCGGGCCATGCTGCAGGCAGGGAACGCCACCCGCACCCGTCCGATGGCGGAGGGAGGAGTTTCGGCGATTGATCGAGCCAGCTAGGATTCCGCCCATGAGCGGCGTATCGAGCGGCAGTCCGCCGCCGAGGAGCCGTTGGAGCGGAATGAACGTCGAGACGTACAAGGAACTGTTGCTGGAGATGCCCCAGCAGCGCTCCGTCGACAGCCTGCTGCAGCACGTCACCAACCGGATCGCCTCGTCCAACACGACGGCTCTCGTGCGGATCTGGCTCCTGCGGCCGGCCGACGGCTGCGAGAACTGCCGCGACGCCTCCAGGTGCAAGCGCCCGCCGTCCTGCCTGCACCTGGTGGCCAGCGCTGGGCGATCCCTGGACGGCGTGACCAAGTACGACCGGCTCGACGGCGCCTTTCGGCGGTTCACCCTGGGCGTCCGGAAGGTCGGCGTTATTGCCTCGACCGGCGAGGCGCTCATGGTGAGCCCCATCGACCCGGCGGCCGACTGGGTCGCTGACCCAGACTGGATCCGGAAAGAGGGCATCGCCAGCTTCGCCGGCCAGCCCCTCATCCACAAGGGCGAGGTGCTCGGGGTCCTTTCCCTGTTTTCCCGCACCCGTTTCGTCGACACCACGCTCCCCTGGCTGCGCATGGTCGCTGACCACCTCGCCGCCGCCATCGTCAATGCTCGCTCGTTTGAGGAGATCGAGGGGCTGAAGCGGCGCCTGGAGCTGGAGAACGTCTACCTTCGCAAGGAGGTTGAGGGGGAGCTTGGTCCGCAGGGCGTGATCGGCCAGAGCGCGGCGATGAAGGCTATCCTGCGGAAGATCTCGCAGGTGGCTCCCACCGACGCCAACATCCTTGTCACCGGCGAGTCCGGCACCGGCAAGGAGGTCATCGCCCGGGAGATCCACGGGCAAAGCAAGCGCCGCGCTCGAACCATGATCAAGGTGAACTGCGCGGCCATCCCTCGCGAGCTCTTCGAGAGCGAGTTCTTTGGTCATGCCAAGGGCTCTTTCACCGGCGCCGCACGGGAGCGCTTCGGCCTGTTCCAGGCGGCTGACCACGGGACGCTCTTCCTCGACGAGGTGAGCGAGATTCCGCTGGAACTCCAGGGAAAGCTGCTTCGCGTCCTGCAGGAGCGAGAGTACCGACGGGTCGGCGAGGAGACTGAGCGGACGGTGGACGTGCGGATCATCGCCGCCTCCAATCGCGACCTGCCAGCGGCGGTGGCGGCCGGCAAGTTTCGCGAGGACCTCTACTACCGGCTCCAAGTCTTCCCCTTCGAGCTCCCGCCGCTCCGGGAGCGCAAGGACGACATCGGAGCGCTCGCCCAGCACTTCCTCACCCTCTCATCGCGGAGCCTGAACCGGCCGGGCATGCGTCTCGTCCGTGAGGATGTCGAGCTGCTGCAGGGATACGATTGGCCTGGCAACTGCCGCGAACTGCAGAACGTCATCGAGCGCGCGGTCATCACGGCGCAGGGCGAACGGCTCAACATCGAGCTCCCCGGTGCCAGGGCCAGGCCGTTGACGACTGGAGCGCCATCACCAGCCCTGGCCGCCTCGCCGGAAGCGGCCCAGGCCAGGATCCTGACGGAGGACGAGCTACGGGCCTTGGAGCGCGACAACACGCTGGCCGCACTTGAGAAGGCCAACTGGCGAATCTACGGCCCAGGAAGCGCCAGCGAGCTCCTCGGCGTGAAGCCCACCACGCTGGTGTCGCGCATCAAGAAGATGGGACTCAGGCGCGCCGACGAGAATGAACCGGCGGAGTGAGCCGGAGCGGCAGGCATGCAACGCGAGCTCCTCCTCCAACTCCTCGCCGCGGCCTCCTCCGGCACGGAACTCCCGCCAGCGATGGTCGCCGGCGTCAAGGTGACCCCTGTCCACGTCGCCGGCGGTGTGCACGTGCTCAGGGGCGCCGGCGCAAACCTCGGGGTCTGCGTGGGGCGAGGCGCTTCCCTTCTAGCCGACACCGCCTTCATCGGCGTGGCCGATGCCGTGAGGGCCGCGCTCGAGAGCATAGGGGCTGGCCGCCCGGACGTCGTGGTGAACACCCACTGGCACCTTGACCACACCCACGGCAATCAAGCCCTGGCCGCCGGCGCCACTTTGGTGTCGACTTCGGCCGCCGCGCGCCACCTGGCCGAGCACAGGTCTGGCCTCGGTTCGGGCTCCTCCGGACCCGTGCCAGCCATCACGCTCGATCACCCGGCCCATCTGGACCTGGGCGGTGAGCGGGTATTGCTGCGTCCAGCCGGGCCAGCCCATACGGGCGGCGACCTCTTCCTGCACTACGAGGACTCTAACGTCGTCCAGCTTGGTGACTGCTTCGTGACCTGGGGCTTCCCATTCGTGGATCACGACCATGGTGGAAGCATGGCCGGCCTCATGGCCTCGGTGGAGGCTGCGCTGGCGGTCGCACCGGACGACGTGATTGTGATCCCGGGCCACGGCCCGGTCTCCAGCAAGGCGGACGTGCTTCGGTTCACGAGCGCTGTCCGCGAATGCTCAGGGCTTGTCCAGGACGCGCTCGCTCGTGGCTGGTCGGAACACGAGATCCGGGCATCGCGGGCGCTGGAGCCGTACGCGGCCCTGGGGCGCGGGTTCGTCACCACAGCCGCCTTCGTCTCCCAGGTGGCGGCCGAGGCGCGGCGCGGCGCCTGATCGCACCTCGTGGCCCGGCACGCCCGATGCTCCTTCGAGGCCTGGCGCTGCACTTCCTGCGCTGGAGGGAGGCCTCATGACACCCCCTCACGCACTCGATCAGGGGCCGGAGCAGCTCCGGACCCTCATCGACGCGATGCGGGCCTACGGGGAGATTGTCCGTGAGCCACCTGTCCCGGAAGGCGGGGCCGCGGCGCTCGGCACCGTCAGCCTCAGAGTCTGGGGCCTCCTTCTCGGGACAATCCGCGCGAGGACGCTCGCCGAGGCGTGCTGGCCCACTGTGGCCGAGCTCCGGCGCCTCGCCTTGGCCATCGCGGCCCCCCTCCAGCCTGGACCAGCCCCCGAGTTCGAGCCGTTCCAGCCCGTGTTCTACGAGTCGCGGCAGTCTCCCGGCCGGGATGAGATCAACGTCTGCCTCACCTTCCGGCGCCGAGGGCCGGACCGGGAGCTGGTGCGACAACTCAGGGACCAGCTCAAGGCCGTCGGGCTCGGAGAGGGGCAGTGGCATCGGGCCACGGCCGAGCATCCGGGCTGAGGCCGTCGGCAACGAAAGCTCGTTCGCCGGGAACGAGATCTCGCCGCTGACAACGAGTCTTCACGGGGGAGTAGCACCCGGATTCGCCCATCGCCCCTTGGCGCGCGCGATGCAGTGGAGCCTCTCCTTTGCGCTCGTAGCTTGCTTGCGCCAAGGAGATCTCCTTGCACCCGCCCAAGGTCTTCAAGTCTCAGTTTGATCGGATCGCCTCGTATCCGTATGTGCGCGCGGCTGCGCCGATCAAGCTCGACCAGAACGAGGCACTCCAGGACTTCCCGGACGAGCTCAAGGTCCGCGCGCTAGAGCGGACCCGAGCTCTCGGATGGAACCGCTACCCCGAGCTCCATGCCGAAACCGTTCGCGCCGCCTTGGCCCGGCACGAGAAGTGGCCCGAAGAGGGGATCGTCCTCTCGCCAGGCGCCAACCACCTCGTAACCGCGCTCACAGGCGCGGCCGAGCGGGTCGTGGATGTGGTGCCGTCCTTCGCTCTCTTCGAGTCCGGCGCGCGCCTGGCGGCGACGCCCTACCTCGGGGTCCCCCTCGCTCAGGGCTTCGTGTTGCCCCTCGACGATCTCCTGAAGGCCATGCGTGGCCCACCCGGAGTTCTCTTCCTGGCCAATCCCCATGCGCCGACCGGCGTGCTGTTCGATCCGGACGACCTGACACGGCTCGCCGAGCAGGCACGGCGTGCCGGATGGCTCCTCGTCATCGACGAGGTCTACCAGGCTTTCGCCGGGTCGGACGCGCGCCGCCTCGCCCGGGACAACCTGCATGTCGCGCTCATCCGTTCGTTCTCGAAGGCCTGGTGCCTGGCCGGTATCCGCGCGGGCTACCTGCTCGCGTCGCCGGCAGTCTCGCGCGTCGTGGAGGCCTGCATCCCGCCCTTCTCGCTTGGCGTGCACGCGACCGCGACGCTCCTCTCGGCGCTCGAGGCGCCCGGCTACGTGAGCGAACACGTAGCCAGGGTGCGAACCGAGCGGGAGCGGCTCCTGGCGGCGTTCCGTGCCCACCCCTCCTGGATCGCCTATCCGAGTTCCACCAACTTCCTGCTCATCCGGACCCCCGACGCCGGGGCCGCTGTGAACGCGTTGCGCGACCAGGGCATCCTCGTGCGCCGGCAGGACTCCGGCCCTGGGCTGGAGGGGTGCATCCGCGCCACCGTCGGCACACGCGGTGAATGCGACGCCCTCATCAGGGCCGCCGGCCTTCAAGTGGGGTCGCCCGATCGCCTTCTCGACAGCTCAGAACGGAAGGCAGGCTCGCCTCGCCCTGTCCGCCACTCGCCGCCTGGCGGAGCGCCTGATCCAGCAGGCCTCGAGCAGGGGGAACGTCACCCCGGGCATGCTTAGGGGTCTGGCGGCCACTCCCTCGGTGGCCCCTCGACAGGTGGCCGCACCAGCCGGCGCGGCGGTGGCCCCGCAATCGGCGCGGGCCGATAGACCTGCCAATAGGCGCAGTCAAGCGCCTCGCTTAGTCCCATTCCTTCGTGGACGAAGGACCTGCAAGCGCCGCAAGCTCTGCAGCCCTGGCGTCCGCGAGTGGAAGCCTTCTCGCGAGCAGCAACAGGGTCGCCCTCCACCGCACAAGGCGAGCGCTGGACATGGCTACCCCTCAAGCAGCCGCTCGGCCTTGCGACAGATCCGCTTTAGCGCCTTGGATACCGGGCTGTGATTCGCGTATCCGAGCAGAGACGCAATGTCCGACTGGGTGTGGCCGCTTCTCAAGAGCACGACGATGTGCCGCTCCTTCGGGTCGAGGAATGCAAGGAAGTCCTCCCAGAAGATCCTTCGGTCCCACTCGACCTCCGAGTCCGGCCCGTAGACAGGAATCGTGTCGTCCAACTCCACGAATGAGACTCGAGTCCTCGCCCTCTTTCGAAAGAGCTTCCGCTCGAAGTCCTCCTTCGCGAGGCTCCACTTTGAGGAGAAGTCGTCCTGGACCCGATGTGAACGCACGGCGTCGATGATTCCGCGCAGTTTGCCGTGCTCATCGGCGAGTTCGACCATTCGCCGGGTCACCTCCCACGCCTCCGTCGCACCACTCCAGACGTAGCCTCCGAAGAGTGGCCGCTCAACCGTGTGCTGGGGATAGCCTGCGGGCTTCGACATCGAGCGCGCGCGTGCCAGCTTCTTCTGCTGGCGGCTGTCTTCGACCCGAGTCCTCCCCCATCCGCGGACGCGTTCTTGCGCGGCGAGATCGACGAAGGGAAGCCAGAAATTCAGGTTGTGGGCCAGGAGCCGAATGGGCTCATTCATGCTGAACGACTTCAGGGACGATCCTGAGCAGAGCAGCGGCCAGACGTGTTCCGCAAAACAAGCGGAGAACCGCTCATCGAAGGAAGGTGGCAACACTTTGTACACGCCTGGGAATTCCATCAGAGTGGGCCACACGTGCCTGCGGAGAGCGGGCAGTCCGTGTCGCTTCAGGATGGTCCAGGGCAGCAACTGGTAGAGAGGCGCCGTCCCCGAGTACCGGATTCACTCGACCTGCGGGATCAACCTGACATCCCGATCCGTCGAGTCGATGACTCGCCGGAGCGATTCAGGGAAGTCCTTGCGGACCATGGCCCGGCGCAGCGGGCCCGCCTCCCAGAGCATGTTCCACTCCGAGATGGCCGCCTCCACTTGACCAATGCCTTGGTGAGGCTCGATCTGGATCCAGGCGTACTCCGGGACTCCGGCAGGTGCCTTGGGCACCAGCGTCAAGTCGTACATGAGTGCGGGAGACAACGTGTAGACGCTCGGGTATTGCTCCGGCCCGCGCTCCTCCGCGTCGACGATCCATTCCCGCCTGGGGTTGTAGCTCTCGCCGTCCATCGGTGTGCCCTCCATCCTCTCCCCGATGTACGACAGTGGCCCGCGTTCCTGTTCCACGCTTCATGCTTGGAGGGCCGTAATTCCCAGATCCTCTGGATGACCAAGCACTTGTGTCAGGTCACAACGGCGCCCGTCTCGGCGACGGCCGACCAGCCCCTTGCCGTATCCCAGTACACTGGCCTCGCGCCCGGTCAGCGAGGCAAGGAGCGCTCAGCCGCCACCATGTCCGTGGATGGGGCAAGCTCTCGGCATGACCGTGAAGACCGCCATCCGTGAGATCCTCGGCAGGACCGTCACCGGCGTCCTCGTCTCCGAGAATCCGAGGCACCCGCCGACCCAGCTCTTCCTCGTCTTCTCGGACGGCACGAGCTACGAGATCTACGGTCAGTTGAGCTCTGCGAGCGGCCTCGACAAGGGCGGCATGGCCGCCGCGGAGCAGTACGCGGCCGGCTTCCGCGGCACCCAGACGAAGTACGAGTAGCGCGCTCCCGGCCAGTCGCCGAGCTGCTCTGGCAGCGGCAATTTGTCAGATCAAGGTGATAGATCGGCTCAGAACCGCCGTATTGCACGGAGCGCGTATGAGCAAGAAGGGCGAATCGACGCTGAAGGGCCGAGACGCGGGATCGGGTCAGTTCATGCCAGTGAAGGTAGCGCGCCAACACCCGTCAACTGCAGTCGTGGAGCGGATTCCGAGGCCGGGGCAGGGTGCCGAGTCCTCGTCTCCTCGCGGCAGGGATGCGAAGTCAGGTGAGTTCATTCCAGTGAAGGAAGCGGAGAGGCGGCCGAAAACCGCGGTCGTCGAGCGGATCCCGCACCCAAAGAAGTAGGGGAGCTTTGGGTCGCGAGAGCTGCGGCGCCCCTCAAACTAGTCCGGGGCGAGACCTCCTCTCTTGCTTGGGGGGCGCAGCGCAGTCCGATGGCAGAAGGCCACACCACCGAGGTGGCCTGCGCTTCGGGTCCTTTCCCGATCCTCGAAGACGTCGGGCCTTCGCCTGGGCCTGCGGCGGCGGCTCCCTGAGCTGGCCGGAGTGCCGCTGGATGCTCTCTACCTGCCGCACTAGAGCACCCATCTGCTCGGGGACCTGGCCGATCAGGTCGATTCGCTTTGCCTTTCGGCTGCGCCGTCGGCGAAGCGCTTCGTCACCTCTCTGACGAATTCTATCCCGTGTGCAGCTTCGACCTGGGCGATCCGGTGCTCGAAGACCTCGCCGGCGTCCACATCCACCGCCTTCTCGTGCATGACGTCTTTCCGCGCCTCCCGGAAACGCTTGGCATCCTCCAGGAGCTTCGGTTCGGTCACGCCCAGCATCTCGAGCTTTCGCTCGTATGTTTCGCGGTCGAACTTCTTCCACGCTCGGGCGTCGTACCTTTCCCGGCCCTTGAGGCCGAGGAGCGCCTCCAGGTACGCACCCGCGAAAGCGATGGCAATGAGGCTCTGCTTGAAGGACCGCCGTTCCGGATCCCGCCGAACCACCCAGCCAGGCTCGCCATGGGGTTTCGGCACCCTTCCCTCATCCGACAATTGCTTCGCGGTCCGGGCTGCCTCCTCGGCGATCTCCAGGTAGATGCGAATGTTGGTAATCCGACTCGGCATGTCAGCCCCACTCTAGACGCCCCGAAGCTTCACGACTCGCTCCCCGACCCTTGCAACGACCTCCAGCTCCCCCCCGAGACCCTCGACATACCGCCTCAGCGTCGATAGCAGGTGGTCCTCTCGCCTCTCCGCCCGCGATAGCTCCGACTGCTTCATCCTTGCCGCTTTGGCGAGTTGCTCCTGGGTCTTGCCGGCGGCCTGACGGAGCTCGCGGAGGTTCATCTCCAGGATCTCGCGCTCGGCGAACCGTTCGGCCGCTGCGACCTCCTTGGGCGTGAAGAGCCGCTTCTCGACCTCCTCCCACCGCTTGGTCTTCGCCTTCATCGCTTGGTCTCCTTCTCGATCTCCGCGAGGTGGGCCTCCCAGAGTTGTTCCGCCTTGGCGATGGCTCGCTCGTAGAACTTCTTGTCGCTGCCCTTGTCTCCGCCCAGGAGCAGGAGCGCCTCCCTCCTCGGGTCGAAGGCGTAGATGATGCGCAGCGGACTCGCCCCGCGCTTTGGGCGCAGTTCGCGCAGAGGGTGGCAGGACCCCTTCAGCGCGCTGGAGTAGGGCTCCCCAAGGCCGATCCCGGCCGCCTGCAAGAGCTTCACAACCTGGAGCACGGCCTTCTGCTCCCTGTGGTTGAGGACGCCGATCCATGCCTCGAACTCGCCGGTCACGTTGACGACGGCCATGCACGCCTCCTCGCGCCGCCGTCGGGCTCCGACCTGGGAAGAACATAAGCTCAACCTCATATGAGGTCAAGCTCATGCACTCCGGGAACTACCTGGCCAGGCCGGCCCCTTCCGGGCGGGGCTCTATCCACTGGGATGCCGTATAGCTTACGAGCGTCATGCCTCGCCAGGGGCCCTAGCGGGCCCGATCGGAGGTGCCGACATGCCGGCTCGCCGCGTCATCATCGCCATGCCCAAGGGTGGCTCGGGGAAGACCGCCACCACCGTCGCCTTCGCTTGGGGACTGCAGCGCCAGGGCCAGAGGGTGCTCGTCGTCGACCTGGACCCCCAGGGCAACGCCACGGGCGCCCTCAGGGCCGAGGCGGGGCCGGCCGCGTACGGCGTCCTGGACTTCCTGCTCCACCCGGAGCGCCCCTTCGCCCCCCAGCTCGTCGCCGGTGGCCTGGACGTCGTGCCGGCCTGCCCCTGGGCAGTCGGGGTGGATCTCGAGGTCCAGCGCGTGAACCAGCTTACGGGGCCCATCGCGGTCCGGGAGGCCCTGGACCGGGTCGCGGACCGGTACGACTACATCCTCTGCGACTGCGCGCCGAGCCTCGGGCCGGTCACCTACAACGCCTTGGCCGCAGGGCCGGTGCTAGCACCGGTCGAGACGACCCGACTCGCGGTCTCGGTCCTTCCTGAACTGGCCCGGGTCATCACCAGCCTCAGGCGAGGCGTGGCGCCACGGGCGGAAGTCGTCGCCTACCTCCCCACCAGGCACGTGGAGGAGCAGACCGAGTCGAGGGAAGCCATCGCCTCCCTGGAGGCCCTGGTGGGCGACAAGGCCATGAGAACCCGCATCCCGCTGGCGACCGCTATCGCACGGTCACTGGCCGAGGGCACCCCCATGTTCGACGCACGCTACCGCGCCTCCAAGGGCCCCTCCGCCTACCTGGCTGCGCTCGAAGAGGCGCTGCCGCTCCTGGAGGCGAGCCATGACTGACCCTCGTCCGGCTTCCATCGTCGATCGCTTGAAGGAGCGCGCCGTTGAGGTCCAGGAGGCCCGCAGCGTGGGCGAGGCAGACAGCCTGGCCGCCCTCGCCGGCCCGACCGCGGGACCGGACAAGGTCCTCGACAGCATCCTCCCGACGCAGCACCTCGCCAGCCTCCCGATCGACCTCGTCGGGCCCGCGCCGGAGGGGCAGGCGCGACAGGACTTCGACGGGGACCGGCTCAAGACGCTGGCCGACAGCCTGCGTCGCTCCGGGATCCGGGAGCCGATCATCGTGACGCCGCACGGCGCTGAGCCCGGCCACTTCCTCATCGTCGCGGGCGAGCGCCGCTGGCGCGCCGCCAAGCTGGCCGGGCTCGCCGAGGTGCCGTGCCTGGTGGACCCGTCGCTCCGGGACCGGCGCGACAAGGTCCTCGCCCAGGCCGAGGAGAACTTCCACCGCGAGAACCTCAACCCGGTGGAGGAAGCCGCGGCGCTCGCCCAGCTGATGGAAGCACGGAGCATCGGCACCGCCGAGGCGGGTGAACTGCTGGGGAAGAGCGGTACCCAGGCGAGGCGCCTGCTGCAGATTCACGAGGCGCCCGCCTTCATCAAGGAAGCGCTGGCGGCCGGCAAGCTCGACGCGCGCGCGGCGCTCGAGCTTCTGCGCATCCTCAACAACCTGGTGCGGGAGCAGCCAGAGGGCTCTGCCGCTCCGGCCCAGGAAGCCGTTCGCGCCCTGATGGACCAGTCCATTGCCGAGTCCTGGCCGATTCGGCGGCTCGAGCGGCTCGGGAAAGCGGGACGCCCCGCTGGGGGCCAGGCCGGCACCGCCCCCAGGAAGACCACACCTGGTCTCGCCGCCGAGCCCCAGCCGGAGGCCAACTCCAACCTCCCCTCCCCTGCCTCCGCCACGCAGCCAGGGCCGCGAGCTGCTCTCTTCGACTCGACGGGCGACCAGCTCACCGTGGACGTCCGGCGAGTCCGCCAGAAGGAGTTCTCGCCAGGGGAGCGAGAGGCCCTCATCGACGCCCTGGAGGACCTGCTGCTCCTGCTCCGAGCGCGCTGAGGGTCTGGGTCGGCGTCAGGGATGCCCGTTACGATCTCCGGGTGAACCTCGGCTGGGCATGGAGACGCGAGCGCGAGCGTGAGGTTGCCAGGCCACCGGTGCCGGGCGCGCCCGGCCCTGATGTCACCGACCGGGCCCCAGACAATCACCGAAGTGTCCGGAGCCTTCACCGCCTGGTGGGCGGCCCGGTCCTCGCGGCGGCCACCGCCCAGCTTCCGGATGCTCTGGTTCGGGTCTGGGGCGAGGTGCTCTCCGTCCGGCAGGGGGAGGAGCGCTGGTTCATCGAGCTGGTCGATGCCAGGCAGGACGGCCTCGTGGTCTCGGCCTCGGTCCCACTGTCACTCCAGCCGCCAGAGCTCGGCCACAGCATCGGCGTCGAGGGCCATCTCCGCATCCGGCGCGACGGGCCGGCCATCGTCACCGAGGTTCGGGGCATCGGCTTCGTGACGGCGGGCCTGTCGAGACGGGCACGCGAGCGGCAGGCGCTCCTCGATGAGGTGCGCCGTCTCGTGCCGCCCCCGCTCGACCTCGGCGCCTACGCCCGCGGGCTCGTGGTGTTGGTCACCTCGGCCCGCTCCCACGCCTACGGCGACTTCGTCCGCGCCCTGGGACCAGCGCAGGCGCGGCCGCCGATCGAGCTCCGGACCGTTCGCCTTCACGAGGCGGCCGAGGTCGCCCAGGCCGTCACCGCCGCCGCGGACCGCCGAGACGTGGGGCTCATCGTGCTCACCCGCGGTGGCGGGGACGCGGGCGACCTCTCGGTCTTTTCTTCGCCCGAGGTGGTGAGGTCGGTCGCTGAGGCCGCCGCGCGCGTCCCGGTCATCGTCGGTGTCGGCCACGCCTCCGACTGGACCCTCGCCGACGAGGTGGCCTCCAGGTCAGCCACGACGCCCACGCAGGCCGCCCGGCTCGTCGCGTGGGCCTGGAACCATGCCTCGAGCCCCAGGTCTCGGCGCCGGGCATGGAGACCGCGCCCGAGGTCGCTCCTCCGCCTTGTCCTTGCGGCCCTCGTCGTCATCCTCGTCGCCCTGCTTACCGCCAGCGGCGGCTCCCTCCAGCGCCCCACATCTCCGCAGGCCGTGAACGCGCCTCCAGCCGCGCCTGCCCCTGCAACTCCCAGCTCTCCGAAGGCCGCTCCTCCTCCTTCGCGCCGCTAGCCTTGGGGACGGATGGGGAAATGATCCACGTGGATCATTTTCGCTGCTCCTGGGCGAGCCCTAGTGGCGCCGCGATGCGTGCCACAGGGGGGTGCCTTCCGGAGATGGCAGGCCGCGTGACAGCGGGCGTGGCAGGCATCGTGGCAGGGTTGATGGATGCAACTGCGCGTAAGCCTTGAGGCCGACCCCGCCGCCCGCCCGGCCGTGGAACGTCAGTCGTGACGGGCGCCATCCAACCGACCCCTCGCTCACGACCACATGTGATCGAGGGGTCGGTTGGATGTCACCCTTGGTGATCTTGAATCAGGCGGGCGGCGGGGCCGGGGAGATGATCCACGTGGATCATTTTCACTGATGGGTACTGTGGTGAGTGAGAGATGGGGAGGGGGGGGATGGGGGTTCAAGAAGCGAGATGTGGCAGCGTGATGGAGGAGGAGGTGCCGGTTCCGTTGTCGTACCGGAGAAGCACCGCACGTCGACCGGTCCAGCGAGGCAAGCGGCGAGGGCAGGCGGCCCATCGGGGAGAGGTGCCGTCATCTGGTGTGCGGGCGGTGGTGGTCGAGAAAGGGCGGCGGAGAGGCTGGAGGGAGCGCAGCCGAGACCGCCGCTGAGAGTCTCGACCGAGCGAGAACGAGACAGCGTTGGCGGCTGCGCCGCGAGCAAGCTTGGAGCGGCGGCGGCCCTCGCCGCCGCACATCGCAGCGCGCTTCGCGCGCCAGAAGCGAGGGCCGCGCCAGCCCCGGTGCGCCCGATGAAGCTGGGCGCGCCGCGTCTGTCACGTCCCTCGCCCGGTCGCACGCCCATCGACCGGGGCCTGCCGCTGACCAGGGAGTGAGCCGTCGTCGCCGACGATCGCCGCGGCCCCGGGCCGGTGGGGGCGTGCGCCCTGGTCAAGGGGAAGTGAGCGGGCGGTGTGGTGAGGGACCGGCCCGGTGGAGCAGGCGATGGCCAGGAACGAAGTACGAGAGCGGATGCTGCAGGACGGACCCCGGGCGGTGTCGGACCGGGATCTGCTGTCGGTGCTGGGCGCGACCTGGGTGGCCGAGCGGCCAGTCGCTGAGTTGGCCTGGCTCTCCGTGGCGGAGCTTCGGGGGCTCGGGCTGGGGGAGAGCCGAGCGACGGGCCTCGCGGCGGCCTTCGAGCTCGGGAGGCGGGGCGCCTGGGCACCGCCGAGGCGGGGGGAGCGCTGCCTCGACCCCGGCCGGGTGGCAGAGCTGATGCGGGCCGTGGCCCACGCGCCGACGGAGGAGTTCCACGTGGTGCTCCTCGACGTGCGCGGCAGGCTCCTGCGGACGGAGCGGGTGGCGCTGGGCTCGGTGAGCCAGTGCCCGGTGAGCCCGCGCGACGTGCTCCGGGCCGCCATCCGGGAGGGCGCGCACGGCGTGGTCTTCGTCCACAACCACCCTTCGGGCTCACCTGACCCGAGCCCGGAGGATGCCGACCTGACGGAGCGGCTCCGGGCCGCGACGGAGCTGGTAGGCGTGGTGGCCCGCGACCACGTCATCGTGGCGGCGGGTGGCTACTACTCCTTCGTCGAGGCGGGGCGCTGGCACCGGTGAACCAAGACGCGGGGCGGCCCCGGGCTCCGGGGCCGTCCTGCAGGAGACATGGACATGACGACCATCAGCGTTGCGGACGTGGACGTGAAGTACCGGACCGTCGAGGTGCCCGACGCCTGCCCCATGTGCGGCACCCGGCTGGCGACGGACGGCCAGCGCGGCCGCCCGGCCGTGCGGGAGCTCAACCTCGCCTCGGCCCACTTCTTCGGCACCTTCGGGCGGGACGGCGGGGACGGGTTCCAGGTCGACACCGAGACCGAAGAGGAGCACCCCTCGGACGCGGTCTGGATCGCCTTCGGGTACGAGTGCGCCAACTGCGGCGAGCTGCTGGCGAGCGGCTCCGTCGGCGTCCAGTAGGAGGGCCGGCCATGAACGAGACCGCCATCATCCTCGCCAGCCTGGACGACGCCGAGCAGGATGCCACCGCCAACCGCGCCATCCGTGGCGTGGCCTCGACGCCGAGCCCGCAACACATCATCCCGGCCGACATCGTCGCCTTCCTCTACGAGCAGGTCGACCTGATGCGGGCCGAGCTCTTCGCCGGCCAGGTGCCGGAGGTGGTCCTGTCATTCGACGTGACCGACCGGCGGACGCTCGGCCACTACCACCTGAAGCGCAACGGCCTCGGGGTGCGGTGGGCGCTCAACCTCAACCCCATCCACCTCGCGCGACCGGTGTTCGAGGTGCTCTCCACCCTGCTGCACGAGTTGGCCCACGCCTGGCAGCACGAGCACGGCACCCCGTCCAAGCCGCCTCACCACAACCGGGAGTTCCGCGTCCGGTGCGAGGCGCTCGGCATCCCGACCGACGAGGGCGGACATGACCACGGGGTGCGGCACGGCACGCCGTTCGAGGAGTACTGCCGCCGCCACGGCATCCCCTTCCCTCCGCCCCCAGGGGCGGAGGAGCCTGCCGCAGGCGGCCCGGGCGCGCCGGGGCCCTCACCGCTTCTGCCGGTGCCGCCGGCCAGGCCGAAAGGCTCGAAGATGAAGAAGTGGACCTGCCCGTGCGGCGTCAACGTCCGCGTGGCCATCGCCGCGTTCGACGCCACCTGCAACCGGTGTCACGGGCCGTTCCGGCTGGTGGGGTAGCCGGAGTCTAAACCCGGCGCCGGCGGGAGGCCGGCACCCGGCCTCCCCTTCGGGGCCCGTCCCCCGACCAAGCTAGCCATCCGACTTGCTCTTCGGCAGACTAGCCTGGGCTAGACGTTCGTCTGTCCCATCCGTTGCAGTTGACATCCACCGAACTCATCACCATATCCGACATACAGAGGACAGCCTGATGCCTCCAAAGTCCAAGACACCCTCCACGGACCCGTTCAGCACCACCGAGAAGCTGATGCAGACCTTCCGCATGCCGCGGGAGCTGGTCACCTTCCTCCGAGGCGAGGCGGACCGGAATGGGCGCGACCTGACAGCCTTTGTGAACCGCCACCTGGAGGGACTCCGCACCTGGTTCGGCCTCCCCGCGGCGGCCTCGGCGCTCCTCGAGGCCGATCGCGAGGCCCTCGGGCTGGAGCGGTACGAGTACCTCCTCCACGTCCTGTACCAGCGGAACCTCGAGCTCCGCGAGAAGGGCGCCGGCTTCGACGCGCCGGGCGCGGAGCGCAAGAAGAAGTGAGGCCGTCATGCGGGTGGAGCCGGGACAACACGCCAGGGGCGACGGGACCGCGTCGGCGTGGGCGTGTCTCCGGCTCCTCCCGCGCCCGGTCCTCCTCGTGGCGTTCCTCCTCTTCCTCTCGGCTTCAGCCCCGGCGGTCGTCGGGGTCGCCTCGGTCCTCGGGACCGACGGCGCCCCGGCCTGGCTCGGGGCGCTGGCGGACCACCCTGGGCTGGTGAGCGGCGTCGCGCTCATCACAGCGCTCGGGGCGCTGCTCCTCGTGGAGCGGCCCCGGAGCGGCTCGCCGGTGGCCTACGCCCGCCAGCTCGCGGCCCGCCTCGCGGCGGTCCAGGCCGACCTCGACGGCGCTCTTCGCCGCCGATCCCGAGAGGAAGAGGAGGAACGTCATGCTCCGGAGCCCCACCCGTCGGAACCCTGATCCGCCCGCCCTCGCCGCGGCCGTCGCGCTCCTGGCGCTCCTGGCGCTGCTCGCGCTGGCGCCGCTCCCCGCCCTGGCCCAGGCCACGGACATGCCTGGGCACCAGCTCCTGCAGTTCGCGCGCAACTACGTCATCGCGCCCATCGCTCTCTTCGCCATCGTCATCTCCGGCGTCGCGGCCTTCATCAGGCCGGAGATGATCAAGTCGACGGCCTACGTCGCGATCATCGCGGTGGTTCTCTACTTCCTGCTGGCGAACGCGGACCGGCTCCTCCAGGTGATGCGCGCCGGTTGACGTGCGCACGGTCTAGACCTGGGAGCGGCCGTGTACGCACCCGTCTACAGGCACCTCGACGCCCCGAGCACCTTCCTCGGGCTGGCCTTCCCGACGGAGTGGCTGTTCGTTCTCGGTGCGGGATGGCTCGGGACGGCACTCGGCGCCCCGAACATCGGTGGCGGTGCGGCCCTCGCCATCTACCTGGTGGTTCGCCTCTCGGCGCACGGTCGAGCGGAGGGCCATCTCCAGCAGTGGCTCCAGTGGCGCCTCCGCAGGGCGATCAGCGGAGGGCGCCTCTCCGCGGCAGCCAGGGCCCGATCCCCACGCTTCCCGTTCGGGCCCTACCTCTGGCGGGACGGGCCTCAGGTGAACGAGCCATGACCCGGGAGCTTCCGCTCGCTGACCTCATCCCCCTCTGGCGAACCCTGCGGGAGGGAGGCGTCACCGCCCTCGTCACCCCGGCGCTCGACTACGTTGGCGGCCTGGAGCTCGGCAGCCTGGACGCCCGGCTCGCCGGCGACGACCAGATCAACTCCATCGGCGAGGGGCTCCGGAGCCTGGTCTCGTCGCTCGACGACGAGACCACCCTCCACTTCCTCTACCGGGTGGAGCGAGGCACCGAGGCCGAGGTTCGGGAGTACGAAGCCTCCTGCGCCGGGGCGGAAGTGGCCGCCCTCCAGGCCTACGTGGCCGGCCGGGCGGCCTGGCTTCGAGACCAGCGGCCGAGGCGGACGAGCGTCTACCTGTTCTTCGGTGGTCCCGGCGGTCTCAAGCTCGGCGTCGGGCGCGGCCTCCTCGGCGGCCGGCTCCTCTTCGCCAAGGCCTCGGACCTGACCCGAGCGGAGCACGAGCGGCGGCTCGGCCGGCTCGCCCAGCTCAGAGACCGGATCGTCACCCGGCTCGGCGCCGCCGGCATCCCCGCGCGCGAGCTCGACCTGGACGACGTCTGGCGACTCCACCACGACCTCCTCAACCCAGGCCGGGCGAGCCGGGGCCACCCGCCGCCCCGGGTGCGGCTTCGCGACACGCTCTGGGCCGACGCCACGGTGCGCCGGGAGGGGCGGCACCTCGCCGAGTACACGGAGGCCGAGCAACTCTCCCAGGAGGACCTCGAGGAGGGGCGCGGTCACCTGCGGCAGGGCAGGCTCTTCCGGCGGGTCTGCACGCTCAAGGTGCTGCCGGAAGCGGGCACGAGCTACTTCGCCACCGAGGCCCTGCTCGGCTTGGCCACCCCGGCTGGCCCGCTCCCGTACACGCTCGCCGTCACCGTCCACGTGCGGGCCCAGCGCGCCGCCCGCTGGCTCCTCAACAACCAGCACGCCCTGGTACAGAGCCTCCGGCAGGTCATGCCCTTCCTGGAGCGCCAGTCGGTCGAGCAGGAGGAAGCGGACAGGTCGAAACGGGAGGCGATCCGGGGGCTGTTCGAGGAGCTCTCCTCGATGAGCAGCAAGATCGTGGCGCTCTCGGTCTCACTGCTCCTCGAGGCCGATGCCCTGGATGGTCTCGACGCGGCCACCGAAGCGGCCCGAAGCGCCTTCGCCGCGGCCGGCAACTCGGAGCTGCTCGACGAGGAGGTCACCCAGCTTCCGGCCTTCCTCTCCATGCTGCCCGGCGCGGGCCGGTACCAGCTTCGCCGAAAGGGCTGCACGAGCCGGAACGCCGCCGACTTCCTGCCGGTCTACGCCCCCTGGCGCGGGACGGCCAGGGCGGCCAGCCTCCTTCTCACGCCGACTGGCGACGCGTTCCGCTTCGACCTCTTCGACAAGTCCACGGGCGTGAACGCCCACCACGGGATCGTGGTGGCCGACACCGGCTCCGGGAAGAGCGTCACCCTCGGCGCCCTCACCCTCGATGCCAGGGCCGCGGGGATCGAGGCCATCCTCATCGACAACGGGCGCTCCTGGGCGCCTCTCACCGAGTTGCTCGGAGGCGTCCACATCGCGGTGGACCTCTCCACCTCCATCTCCCCCTTCGTGCCCTACGCCGGCCTGGCCGCCCCGGACGGCAGCATCTCCAACGAGGAGATCGAGCACGCCGTCCAGTTCATCGAGGTCTGCGTGGCGGACCGGACGCGCCCGCCGTTCGACAAGGTCGAGCGGGACGTCGTGGCCCGAGCGGTCCGGTGGCTCTACGAGACCCGGTTTAGACCGTGCCCGGAGGAGCCCGTCCTCATCGGGCACGTCTCGGAGGCGCTCGCCACCCACCCCTGGCCGCACCCGGACGACCGGGCCATCGCCGATGACCTGGTCCGGCGCCTGGCGATCTACTGCACCGGCCTCTACGCGGAGCTGCTGAACCGGCCCTCCAAGCTGCGCTTCGACGCACCGCTCCTCACCTTCGACCTGGCACGCGTCTCGGAGAACGCCGGGACCAAGGCGGTCGCCATGGCCACCATCATCCAGGCCATCACCAATCGGGCCATGACGCGCCGGACCCGCACGCTCGTCGAGGTGGACGAGGGGCACGAGTACCTCGGCGCCGACGACGCCACGGAGCGGTTCCTCGGCGGCTGCTACCGCAAGATGCGGAAGTACGACACGGCGATGTGGATGATCTCGCAGAACCTGAACGACTTTCTCGGGTCGCGCGTCGGACGGGAGGCCATCGTCGGGAACAGCACCATCCGGATCTTCCTGCGCCACCTGGCCGGAAAGCACCGGTCGGTGGTCGAGCACTTCGGGCTCTCACCCCGCGCTGCCGCGGCCTTCGCCGGCCTGGATATGAAGCCCGGCTGGTACAGCGACTTCCTGCTCATGTACGGCGCCCGGACCACCGTGGTGCGCCTCGCGCTCCACCCCCTCGCCTACTGGATCCTCACCACCGACAAGGAAGACCAGGACTTCCTCGCCCGCGCCGCGGCGAGGAACCCGCGCGTCGACCGGCTCACGCTGCTGCGGGAGCTGGCGGCGCGCTACCCGCACGGTGTCGTGGGGCGAGGGGCCACGAGCCGGGCCAGCGCGGCGTGACGGAGGCAGCCATGCGGAAGCCCTCGAAGCAGGTGGTGGTGGCGTCGGTGGTGGCCGCGAGTGCGGTGCTCTACGGGGCGAGAGCGGCGGCGTTCTTCGACCCGGGCGCGAACGCCATGCTGGCGGAGCTCCTTGCGAACGCCTCCCAGCAGCTCTCGGTGGCGATGCAGAGCCTTTCCGAGCTCCGGCGAAGCTACGCGGAGGCCAAGAAGGTGGCCGAGTACGCTGATGACGCCGCCGGCGCCGCGAGGTCCTTCCAGCGCGGGTCGGCGCAGCAGTTCGGTGACAGATTCCTCTCCGACCTGGAGGGGTTTCAGCCCGACCTGGAGCGGTACCGGCGGGACGCCCTCGGGGGCGCCGGCCTGGCCGGGAGCGAGTGGGCTCGGAGCACCGGGACGCTGCAGCGGCTCTCGACCTACTGCCTTTCGTCAGGTGCCGGAGCCCGCCAGGCGTGCGTGCAGCTCCGGGGGCAGCTCGAGAACGCCAAGGTCATGGCGGCGCTGGCCGCGACCTTTGGAAGGCCGGGCCTCCAAGCGTCTGACCAGGCGAAGGTGGTCGACTCGGAGGTGGTGGCCGCCATCCAGGGCGACGCCGCCCAGGCCAGGGCGAGCGCGCTCCAGAAGGCCCGGGTCCGGGAGCTGCTGCGCCAGTGCAACGCGGCGGGCGACGCCATCGAGAACCGAGAGGCCAAGCGGATCGCCGAGGAGTGCCGGGCCGCCGCCGAACAGGCGCAGCTCCTCCACCTGGAGGAGGGCCAGGAGACCAACGTGAAGCTGGCCCAGATCGCCCGGCTCCAGGCCCTTGGCGTCGAGCAGAAGAACGCGGACCTGAAGCGGGAGCTCGGGGAGCAGGCGGCTCGCCGCTCGGCCCTCACGGAGGGCCTGGAGGCGCTGACGTCCCAGCGCATGACCATCCGGAGCGGGGGGCTCGCGCCGTGATGGCGCGTGTCCGGTGGTGGCCTGGCCTCGCGCCGCTCGCATGCGCCGCGCTGCTCCTCCTGGCTCCGGCGCTGGCCGTCGCTGGGGACGCGGCGTCCACGCGAGACCTCGTCCTCGACTTCGAGCGCTCGGGCGTCCTGAAGGACCTCCTGGGAAAGACCCTGGGGGTGGCGCGTTCGTTCCTCTTTCTGTCGGCGTTCCTGGCCTACGCGCTCGAGGCGTTCGGGCGGGCGCCTTCGGAGGGGAGGGACTACGGCGCCGTGACCTGGCGCCTGGTCCTGGTGCTCTTCCTGCTCTGGAACTACCAGGCCGTCTTCGGGGGCGTCATCGGGCTCCTCGACAGGCTGGAGCGGGAGGTCGCCCCGGACTCCACCTGGAAGGCCCTCATCACGCGCGCCACGGAGATGCGCCAGGCCCTCGAGGCGCTCGCGTCGAATGGGGAGGCACCACCGTCCCCCAGCGCCCAGCCCTCGGCTCCCTCCGCGGGCCCGCTCTCGAGGCTGGCCTCCTGGACCTACGAGGCGCTGGTCGCGGTGGTCCAGCTCCTGGCGGAGGGGGCCGTCTTCCTCATCAACTGGCTCTCCCGCATCCTCACCGCGACGCTCTTCATCCTCGGCCCGCTGGCCCTGGTGGCGGGGATTCCTCGCGTCAGCAGGACCGGCACCCGGTGGTTCCTGCGGTTCGTGACCATCGCCAGCTGGCCGATCTTCTCGGGCGTGCTCCTCTCCGTCCTGGTCACGGTGAGCGCGCAGGGGGCGCTCCGGCGGAGCTACCTGGAGTGCCTCGTTGCGGCGCTGGTGATGCTCGTCACCGCGCTCTCGACGCCGACACTGGCGAGCCATGTCATCGGCGGGGCGCTGGAGAACTTCGCGGCGGCGGGGTTCCTGAACGCCGTAGCGATCCACCGCCATGCGACGCGGACGGCACATCAGCTGGTTGGGGGCGGTGGGCATGGCGCCGGGGGAGAGGAAGGTGAACACCAAGGCGGCCGCGGACGCGGCGCGGGCCGTGGAGGCGGTTCCGCGCCGGTCAACGGCCCCTGGGGAGGGGGCTACGGACCGAGCCGTGGCGGCCGTGCCCGTCGCGGCGGCGGCGCTGCCGGCAGGGAGGACTCGGGTGGCGGGGCCTGGGTTCCACCCGCTCGCCCAGCGCCGGCGCAGGGCGGCGTCGTGGCGAACCCACCCTCACCTGCTCCCGCCCCACCGCTACCTGGTCCGGGTCGGCCTGGCCCGACTGTCCCCGCCCCCGAGGGCGGCGTGCCTCCTGGCAGGGGCGGCCGTCGAAGCTGAAGGGATGAAGTGGACGAGGACGAGGAACTCGCATGCTCGTGAAGGTCACCGCCAAGACCCAGCTCCCAGGCACCCGCCGCCCGCCCGAAGCGCCACCTGCGGTCTGGGCCGCCTTCGTTGCCCAAGGTCAGTGGCGCAACTGGACCCTGGTCGGGCTGCTTGGCCTGGTTGGCCTCCAGTCCCTGGCGATCATCCGGCTCGTCACCCGCCCGCCCGAGGTGGTCCTGGTCGATGCGGGAGGAGAGGCCACGCCGGTGCGCCGGTCCGTGGCCACGGACGCCCTGCTGGCCTTCCTGGCGGAGCGGTCTCGCCCGGCCGAAGCTTCGGTCGTCCGCTTCACGCGGGACTTCATCCACCACGCCATCGGGGTCAACTCCAGCACCATCGACGCCGCCTGGCCTCAGGCGCTGGCCATGATGGCGCCGGACCTCCGGACGAGGTTGGAAGCGGAAGCGGCCAGGACCCGGCTGGTCGATACATGGCGGCTGGCGCAGCGAAAGACGGAGCTCTCCTTCGAGGAGATCGTCGTGGAGGACCGCACACCAGAGCTCCTGTCCATCCGCGCCAGGCTCCAGCGGAGAACGGGGCCGCTCATCGCGGGAGCTGGGCCGACGAGCACCGATCGGGTGCAGGTCGATCTGGTGGCCCGCGTCGTGCCGCCGACGCTCGCCCGCCCGGACGGCCTGGAAGTGGCCGAGTGGCGCGTGGCACCCCTGCCGGTTACGCACTCATCGTCTAAACCCGGTGACGCCGACAAGGGAGTCCCCGATGCTCCGTAGACGAGCGTTCGCTGCCGCCGTCGCCTCGACGCTCCTGGCGCCGATCGGCGCGGCCGCGGCCGACCCCAGCGCTTCGGCCCGCCGGGAGCTCCGGCGTAGGTCCCTCACCATCGACGACCAGAACCTCGGTTCGTTGCCGGAGATCCGGGTGGCAGGCGGTGCGGCGACCATCCTGGCCTTCGAGGTGCCCGTGAAGGATGGGGGCGCCTTCATCGGGGACGTCCGGAACCTCTTCTACCAGCCGCAGCAGAGCGAGAGGACCCTGATCCTCATCCCCAAGGCGGACCTCGCGCAGCCCGTGCCGCTGAACGTCACGCTCTCGGACGGGACGCTCCTGAGCTTCAAGCTCACCTCGGTGCCCAAGGAGAGCGACGTCCAGGTCGATGTCGTGGTGGCCTTGAAGAACCGGGCGGCCCCCGATTCTGCCCAGGCGCTGCGGGCGACCGTCGAACAGCTCCGGAGTGACCTCGACGGCTGCGTCGCGGCCTCATCCGGCGCCGGAGCCGCCAAGCTCGCCGCGCTCCTCCTCGAGCAGAGCCTCGACACGCCCCAGGTCTTCGAGCGTCGTGCGTTGCGTGGCGGAGACAAGCAGAACCGGCTGCTCGTCGAGCCCAGGTGGGCCTACCGGCTCGTCGGCCTCACCTACCTGGTCTTCATCGTCGAGAACCGTGACCCATCCCGAGCCTGGGTGCTCGACCGCGCCGAGGTGAAGCTGACCGGGCCGGGTGATGCGCTCGAGCTCCAGGTGCTGGCCGCCTCGACGGAGGTTCCCATCCTCGCCCCAGGGGCTGGCGAGAAGGTCGTGGTCGCCTTCAAAACCCCTGCCCAGGCCGTGTCTCACAAATACACCGTGTCGCTGTTCGAGAAGGATGGGAGCCGGCGAGTCGTGATGGAGGGGCTCTCGCCATGAGCGCCGGCAAGTTCGATCCGCTCAAGGTGGCTGCGGGCGAGCGCATCGGCCCGTACGAGGTGGTCGGCCTGGAGGCCGAGGGCGGCTACGGCTTCCTCTACCGGGTGCGGCGCGGCGAAAAGACCTACGCCCTCAAGATCGGGCGCTACGACTTCGGGAGCCAGTACCCGGACGATCGCGCGCGGGACGAGGAGCGGCTCGACCGGGAGATCGCGGCGATGAAGACGCTGCGGCACCCGAACATCGTGCGCGTGCTCGCCTTCGACCGCTGGCCTGACCTGGAGGATGGCTACCCCTACATCGTCATGGAGTACATCGAGGGGCAGCGGCTCGACGAGTGGCAGGCGGAGAGCGCGCCGGCGCTCGATCGCGTCGTGGCCACCTACGAGAAGATCGCCCTCGCCGTTGAGCACATGCACGCCCACGGCATCTTCCACCGGGACCTGAAGGCGCAGAACGTGGTGGTCCGCCCGGACGGGGAGCCCATCGTGCTCGACTTCAGCCTGGCCCGCCCACGGCACGCTCACGAGGTGACACGCGCCGGCACGATCGGGACGATGTCCCACTTCGCGCCGGAGTACGTGCGGTGGTGCGACTCGGCCGCGAGCCTGACCGAGCCCTTCGTCTGGAAGCCGTCCACGGACCTGCACGCCTTCGGGCACATGCTCTACTTGGCGCTCACCGGGCGGTCACCCTACGCGGACGACGCAGGGCGGCGCCCGGCCAGCGACACGGAGCTGCTGCTGGCCATCAAGAAGATCGTCCCACGCCCGGCATCGTCCTGGAACCCGCGGATCCCGGGCGAGCTCGACGACCTGACCGCGCGGCTCCTTGCGAAGGAGCCGGAGCAGCGCCCCGGAAGCGCCGCAGAGGTCGCAGCGGCACTCCGGCGGGCGAGGGAGGCCGCAGCTGCGTCGGGCGACACGGCCTGGGCCGAGCCATTCGACCTCGCCGGCGCGGACGCTGAAGCGGCACCCGGCACCCACGAGTCGGCGGCTTCACCGGCACCGGAGGAAGGCACTGTGCCCGCCGCCGAGGGGCCCGGCCTTCCTGGGGAAGCGAAGATCATACCCGGAGGCGGCTCACGCGAAGGCAGGCGGGTCGAACTCCCGGCGGCACCGGAAGCTGCGAGCTACCAGGACGAGAACACGAACGGCGCCGCTCCGGCCAGTGCAAGTGCGAACGATCCGCTCGAGGACGACCTGAAGGCCCTGAAGGCGCAAATGGCGGCCAGCGCGCCGCGGCGGCGGCGCTCACCACTGCTGGCCGGAGGCATTGCGGTGGGCGCGACGCTGCTGCTGGTGTTCGTCGCCGCTCGTCTACAGCCTGCACCCCGGGACGGCCCAAAGACCTTGCTCTCTCTGAGCGACTCGTCGGGACTCAATCCTGGTCCCGCTGCTTCGAGCTTGAGCCCGGCCCCGACCGGAGGTCTCGGTGAGGCACCACAGGACACGGTGAGCCTTGAGAAGGACGGCTCGGCGGGCGGTCCGGAAGCCCGTTCCGAGCCGTCGGTGCCCCGTCCGAAGCCATCCCCCAGACCCCCGGCGGCGCAGGTCGAGCTCCCTGCGGAACGCATCGAGCCGGCGTTCGCACCTGTCCCAGCCCCGACTACCGCCAGCCCTGACCAGTCACCGCTCGTCAGGTCCCGTCCCCTCGACCAGGTGGCGGTGCTACAGCGCTCGGTCCGGACGGATCCTCCGCCCGCCGCGCCGCCCGGCCCGCAGAAGCCACGCGGCGTCCCCTATGGCGCGCATGTCCGCGCCAGGCTCCTGTCCAACCTCGACACCCGCACCATCGGCAGCGGCCCCGTGGAGGCAGTGCTGCCGGTGCCCCACCTGGTTCGCGGGGAGATCGTGCTGCCGGCGCGGACCATGGTCTACGGGACGGCCACGGAGACCAACGGACGGTTCACCGTGCGCTTCTCTCGGCTGCGCCTCCCCGACGACACCGAGATCGCGATCGAGGCCCTCGCGCTGGCTCGCGACGACGGGAAACCTGGGCTCGCGGCGAGCCGCCGGATCGACCGCCCTCCCGAACAGCGAGAGGGTGTGGCGAGCCAGATCGCGAAGGGGACCGGGAACACCCTGCTCGACACCATCTCGGGCGGTGTTCCGATGGCGCTGGCGCGAGACGCTGGGCGGACCGCCCTCAACGACCAGCCGGTCAAGGAAGCGCCCGCGGGCGCAGCTGGCGCACTGCTGCTGGACGCGGGCGTGGTCTTTGACATCTGGGTCGAGCGCGCCTTCTAGCCGGGAGGCCACCGCATGCGCCGCACCATCCTCATGCTCCTGGTCGCCTCCGCCCTGCCAGCCCCGGTGCAAGCGGACCGCGGCGCCATCACGGTGGAGGCCGGGCCCAACCTGACCTGGTGGCCGCGGATGCCGCCCGCGGTGGGGAGCGGCCGCGGTGTCTCTGGGACCGCCGGCGGCGGCCAGCTGTCGCTGCGCTATGGCCTGCGCAACGACTTCGACCTGACGGCGAGCGGCTTCTACGACACCGAAGCGCCCTACTCGCACACCGGGGTGACCGTGAAGGCCGGTGGTGGTTCGTTCGCCGGCACGCTCGCCTCGCGCACGACGCGGTGGGGCGCCGCCGTCGGTGGGAGGTACGTCAAGGGCCTGGTGCTCAGGTTCTTCGTCGGCGGCGAGGTCGGGTGGTCCCAGCAGCGCTCCACCCGGCTCGATCTGATCAACGTCTCTGACCCGGCCAACCCACACAGCTACGGCCTCGGGCTCGCCGACAGGAGCCAGGGCGCCCTGCTCCTGACACCCCTCGCCGGGGTGGAGTGGCAGGTGACGGATCGCTGGAGCGTCTCCCTGGCGCCGAGGCTCCAGATCCAGATCGGCGACGCCGGAAGGGTCGCCGTCTCCTTGCCCCTGAGCGTGGGCTACAGCTGGTACGGCTGGTAGGGAGCGCGTGGCCCAGGCGGGTCGCCGCCTGCCATGCGGTTGACTGTCACTCTACTGGTCACTAGCTTTCCGTATGTCACTCGGCCGGCTCTCTGCCTGGCCGGGAGGTCACGCGGTGAGCATGCCGTCCGCCAGCTCCCCATCGCTCCTGTTGCGGCTCGCCGTGACGGCCGGGAGCCTGCTCATCGCCCTCGAGCTGGCCTACCGCTGGATGGCTCTGCTGGGAGGGGAGCCGGTCCGGCCGGTCGGATGGCAGGTCATCGAGCCGTCCGTGGCGCGCTACCTCCCGGTTCGAACCTGGGTGCTCGGCCATCGAGGCTTGGTCGGGGCGCTGGGACTGGTGGCGGCAAGCGCTGTCGCGCTCGCCTACCGCACTGCTCTCATCCTCTGGCACAACCAGATCGTCCCTCGCCTCTCGGGGACCTACTTCCACGAAGACGACCACAGGGTCCCGGCCAGGGGCGTGGACGTCCTTGCCGAGATCGCCCGCCGCCCGCCGGGCCTCACCTTCGTCGGCCTCTCCCCTCGCCGGTCCGCGCTGGGCTGGCGCTGGAAGCCGGTCTACGTGGACGAGCGCCAGCGGACGACGCACCGCCACGTCCTCGGCAAGACCGGCTCCGGCAAGACCCACGGCGTGCTCTGGCCGCAGGTCCTGCAGGACGCCCTGTCCGGCAAGGGCTGCGTCGTCATCTCCGGCAAGGGAAGCGACGAGGAGATCGGCACCATCAAGGCCATCGCGCGGCTGGCGGGCCGCGAGCGCGACCTGCGGGTCTTCGCCCTGCCTGCCTGGAACCAGCCGGCCATCCAGAGCCACACCTACAACATGGTCTGGGTCGAGCCGCGCACGCCGGACGGCCCCGGCGGTGATCCCGTCGTCGTGGCGGAACGGGTCTTCTCGGTCCTCCCGCTCGGCGACAACCGCTACTACAACGTCCAGGCGCAGCTCATGTTCACCAACCTGTGCCGCCTGCTGCACGGCATGGTGGACGCCAAGGGCTTCGGCGTCCCCTTCACCATGCGGGACGTGGCGGCATGCCTCAAGGGCGTGGGCGCGCGCGACGCGACCTGGAAGGCGGCCCTCGACCACTGCAAGGCGCGGTCGCTCGACCGGGAGGCGATGCGCGAGATCGAATCCCAGGCCGATCGGCTCGGGCACGAGATCCACAAGGCCCTTTCCGGCTTGGTGGGTGCTGTGGACAAGTTCCAGGCGCCGCTCGTGAACGCCTACGCGCCTGACATCGTGGTCCAGGACGTGCTGGAGCGGAACCTGATCGTCTACCTCCAGCTCCCCTCGAACCTGTTCAAGATCCAGGCCCCGTCCTTGGGAAAGGTCTTCCTGATGGACATTCAGCAGGAGGGGAGCCTCCGCCAGGTGTTCCGCACCACCCGGAGCCAGCGCCCCTTCGCCGTGGTGGTGGACGAGTTCAGCCGGTTTGCGGACCTCTCCTTCGTCGACTCCCTCAACCAGCTCAGGGACGCCAACCTCCAGTTCACGGTCGCGCACCAGTCGCTGGCCGACCTCGAGCTGGTGAGCCGGGAGTTCGCCAACTCGGTCTGGGACAACACCCGCATCAAGGACGTCCTCAACCAGGACAACCCGGCGCTCTGCGAGATGGTGGCGAAGAGCATCGGCACCTTCCAGGAGGTGCTGAAGACGGTGCGCGAGCGCCGAGGCCCGCTCTTCACCTCCCTCTCCACGGGCGAGGCGTCCACCCGCGTGGTCGAGTCCTATCGGCTGCACCCGAACCGCATCAAGAACCTCGCCCGCTACGGGCAGGGGTTCCTCTACACCGATTCCACGCTGCACCCGGTCTGCTACGGCCAGCTCCCCCCCATGTCCGCCGACTATTCGCTCCCCGCCAACAACCAGGACGGCGCGAGGGGGCTCCGGCTCCACCAGCAGTTCGTGGCCAATGCGACACCAGCCACGGCCTCCAGGCCGCAGCCGACGGCTTCGGGGAGCGGGGAAGACGGAGGCCCTCCATGACCGCTCGCAGGCGGACCGTGCCCGCACCCGCGCCGGCGCCGCTCATCAGGCTCGGCGCCCTCTACCGGGATCGGCGAGGCGCGCTGGTCACCGCCGAGGACTTCGAGTTCGGCCCGCGTGGCCGCACAGGCCGGGTCATCGTGTGCGCCGCCGACGGCTTGCTCCGGTTCCCGCGCCGCTGGCTCTGCCGCGCCGCCGAGCTCACAGAGGTTCCACAGCAGCCCAGCCTCCCGCTCACCCCAGGCGACGGAGGAGTCCAGCCATGATCCCTGCCCAGGTCATCGAAGAGGTGCGGAGCCGGATCGATCCGGTCGAGGTGATCGGCCGCCGGCTGGAGCTCCGCAGGACAGGCACCTCTTTCTCGGCTCGCTGCCCCTTCCACGCCGACAGGACCCCGAGCCTCCGCGTCTACCCCGATTCCAAGCGGTTCAAGTGCTTCGGCTGCGGCGTGCGGGGGGACGCCTTCGAGTTTCTCCAGCGGTTCGAGGGCAAGGACTTCAGGACCGTGGTGACCGAACTGGCGGCCGAGGTGGGCGTGGCACTGCCGAATCCGACCAACGGCGTCGCCGCGACGCCTGCCGGGCCGAGCACCAAGGTGCTGGAGCACGCCTGCGAGGCGGCGCTGGCCCACTGGGTCGAGCTGCTGTGGGGCCCGGTCGGTGCCGAAGCGCGGCGGTACCTGAAGACCCGTGGCGTCGAGGAGGCGGTGGCCCGGCGCTACCGGGTCGGCTGGGCCTCGCGGGAGTGGCACGACCTTCAGGCGAAGCTGACCACTTTCAGCACGGAAGACCTGACGCAGGCCGGGCTGCTCGCCAACGCCAGGAGCGGCGAGGGCACCTACGACCGCTTCCGAGGGCGGCTCATCTTCCCCTTCGTCCTTCCCGACCGGCGCGTGGTGGGCTTCGGAGGAAGGCTCGTGGCCTCGGGCGCCGACGGGCGCGAAGAGCCCAAATACCTGAACAGCCCCGAGACGCCCCTCTTCCGGAAGGGTCACCTCCTCTTCGGTCTCCAGGAGGCGTCCCAGGCCATCCGGACCTCGCGGCGGGCGCTGCTGGTGGAGGGCTACCTCGACGCACTTGCGGTTCACCAGGCCGGAGTCCACGAGGTGGTGGCGGCAGGTGGGACCTCGGTCACAGAGCACCAGCTCGCCCTCCTCAAGCGGTCCGGCTGCGAGGAGCTGGTCCTCCTGCTGGACGGGGATCCGGCCGGCGGCGAGGCGCCGGCCCGACTGGCGCCGATCATCCTCCGCGCCGGGCTCGCCACACGCGTGACCCGCCTCCCGGCTGGAGCCGATCCGGATACGTTCGTCCGGAGACACGGCGCTCGGGGGCTCGCTGGGCTCATCGACGCGGCCAGGCCGCTCACCGAGTGGCTCATGGAGCGGGCCATCGCGGCCCGCATGGCGCCGGCCGGCGCCCGAGGGCTGTCCGTGGAGCAGAAGCTCCTGGTGGTCCAGGACCTCCGACCCTTCGTCGCCGCCATGCGCCCCGGGTTGCCGCGGGCCCTCTTCGAGCAGCGGATCGCCCGGCGGCTGGAGCTCTACATCGTGGCGCTCAGGGCCGAGCTGGCGCGGGGGGTGAGAGCCGCCGACCAGCCAGGGAGCAGCCATGCCTAGCCCGAGGGGCGCGGTGCTCACCTCCCGGGACCGGCAACTCCTCGCCTTCCTGGGCATCGCCAGGTACGCGTCGCGCCCCCAGCTCCAGCAGCTGGTCGCCGGCGACCGGCACGCCTCGATCCTCTTCCGGAGGCTCCGCAAGCTCTCCACGCCAGGTGACGGCCCCGGGCACGACGCCTACCTCCGGCGCCTGGAGTACCGCCGGCCCGAGGGTCTGGCCGTCCCGGTCTGGACGCTCTCCTCGTTTGGCCGGGCCGCCGCAGAGCAGGAGGTACCGTACTTGAGACCTCCGGCCGCGCAGGACGTCGCCCACCAGTTCCTCGAGCACGCGCTGCGGCTCAACGAGGTCCTGGTCGGCCTGGTCCTCGCGCTCCGCGCGACGCCGGAGGCTCCGCTCACCCGGCTCCCATTCCGGTGGCTGTGCGAGGGGGACGAGGAGCTGGCGTTCCAGTCGCTGCAGCGTCACACCAACCTCCTGGTGAACGCCGTGCTCAAGCCGGACGCCATCGTCGAGGTGCCTTCCCATCGCCGTCGCCTCTTCCTCGAGGCCGAGACCGGCGCCCACAGCATCGCGACGGCCAACCCGCAGCACCACGGGGCGGTCCTGCAGAAACTCCAGCGTTACGCCCAGTACTTCACGGCGATGGCCGGCGACGGGCCCACCACCTGGTACGGCCGCGCCTTCGGCGACGGGTACTTCCCCGTGCTGGTCTTCCTGGTCCACTCAGCGGACCGGCGCAAGCGCGTGGAGCGGGCCATCGCCAAGGTCCTCGGTTCCCAGCGCGAGGCGCGCTTCCGGGCCAAGGTTCTCACCTTCGAGGAGGCCGCTCCGGCGCTGGCGGCCTTCATCCGGGACGGACATGGGGCTGGGCCCACGCCTGGGCCGGCGACCGCCTCGCTGGGCGCCAGCCGCAGGACCATCTCCTTCGACGACCGGCGCGCCCGGGAGCTCCGGGACGGCTACAACGCACTCGCCGAGGCCTTCAATGCCGCCGCACGAGCGGTGGCCGAGCACAACACCGCCTGCGGTCGGCGGCTCGTGCTCCCCCCGACACCCCTTTCGGAGCTTCGCCTCCTCCACGACTTCATCAGGCACGACCTGCTTGGGGAACCCAGACCGGCCAGCCGGGTGCCGGGCGCGGCCACTCGCTAAGTGAAACCCGACGACCGAGGAGGGGGGAACGGAGCATGAGATGCGCAGGAACGCTCGACATCTCCTCGCTGGCCTCGGTCTCGCCGCGGCGGGGGTTGGTTGCGGCGGCGGTAGCCCCGTCCAGGCGACCTCGACCCCGGCCGTCATCACGGTGCAGGTGAGCGCAGGCGGCCCGGTTTCGGGCGCAACGGTGACCGTCTACGCCATCAGCGACGCCACCGGCCAGGTGAACAACAGCGCCGGGGCCGGGGGCGTGCTCGGGTCGGCCGGTCCGACCGATGACGCCGGCCAGGTCACGGTCTCCATCCGGCCCTCCTCCGGCCCGGTCCAGGTGGTGGCGGGTGGCCCAGCCCTGTCCTACCCCGACCCGACGGCGCCAGCCGGTCCCCAGGGACTGGCTCCCTCCGTCCAGGTTCCGGCGGCCTTCCTCTTCACCTCCTTCGTGTCCCAGGTCAAACCCGGGGCGCCGGTCCCGCTCACCCTGTTCACGACGCTCGCAGACCACGCCGCCCTGGCCTATGCGCGTGGTCTGCACTCGACCCACCCCGCCAAGACGACCATCTCGGAGGCGCTGGCCACCCGCGATCCCCTCTTCGTCACCCACATCACCCGTACCGTCGCCGCCTGGGACCCGACCAGCCTGCGCTCGACGGTGCCCGCGCCTCTGACGGCGGGCCCCCAGAGCCTGGTCGACTCGGCCTTCGCGGCCATCTTCGACGTGGCGCTCAACCAGCTCGCCCGCGACACTTCCACGCGCGCAGGATACGGCAGCGGCGCGGGCGGCCTGACCGCGACCACGCTGCTGCAGCTCCTCGAGGACGACATCGACGCGGACGGGCGGCTCGATGGCCTCACCTTCGGCGGGCGAACGGTCGCCACCCCCGGCGCCACGCCCGTCGTGATGGATGCCCAGTTCCTCCGCCACCCGCTCGCGGTCGCGCTGGCCGGCTGGTCCCGAAACGGCCAGGTCAACAAGAGCGGCATCTCGGACGCCGATCTCGTCGGAGCGCAGGTCTTCAGGTCCATGGTCGAGGACAACTCCGACCTGTTCGGCTCCGCGCCGACCCTCCCCTTCGACCCGCTCGACCGCACACCGCCCGCGCTCACGATGTCGGCGCCCCCATCGCAATACACCTCCTCGAGCGTCATTCGGCTCTCCCTGACTGCCCAGGACCCCTCGGGCGTGAAGGCCGTCTACGCGCTGGTGGGCGCGACCCGCCACCAGGGTCAGCTGGTGGACGGGGCCTGGCAGGTGGAGGTGGCACTGCCTGCCGTCGGCCACAACGGCATCACGCTCTGGGCGGAGGATCTGGCCGAGCCTGCGACGAACACCGGGCTCGGCGCCGGGCCGCCCTACGAGCAGGAGCTCGACGTCACCTTCGACCCCGACCCTCCGCAAGCCGTCTTCGACGGCAGCTTCGCCTCCTACGCGGACGAGAGGTCGGCCACCGTCCAGGCTGGGGTGGATGGCCTCGCGAAGGTTCCGGCCGCCTACGTGGTCGGGCCGAAGGGCGCGATCCAGAACGGCGCGGACGTCTACAAGGTCGCCACGCGGCTGGGAGCGGGCGGGCCCCTCGACGCGGCGGAGCTCGAGTCCACCAACGCCGCAAACATCCCGGTGCTGCGCTTCTCCGTCCCCTTCAACCCCAGGACCGACGCTCCCATCACCAGGGCGGCGTTCACGGTCACGCCGTCCTGCCCCGGCTGCGGAAGCCTCCCGGTCGCGACTGGCCAGCTCCTCGCCAGCCCGAGCGATGGGGCACAGGCCTTGCTCTTCGACCTGCCCCTGTCGCTCGAGACGGTGCCGGCGCTGGGGCAGCTCCAGGGACCGGCCACCCTCTCCGTGGCGCTCGACCTCGCCGACGCCGCCGGCAACAGCGCCACCATCGGCGGTTTTGGCGTCACCTTCCACGTCATCGGCGGCCCGCTCTCCATCGTGGAGGACGTGGCCTACCCGGGCTACGGCGACCCGCGGAGCACCTTCCCGTACCGGCTGGGAGGGATGACGAGCGGCGTCGACACCTACTCGACCCTCTTCGACCCCTCGTCGCCGGCCTTCTATGGCGGCCAGGTCCGGCTCGTCCGGTACCTCGTGAGCAACCCGGCCCCCACGCCGGTGGCGTTCCGGCCCGCCTTTCTCCAGGCGCCGAGCGGTTCCTGGAAGGTCACGGAGACTTGGCTGAGGCGGTCCTGGGTCGACCAGCCCACGCAGTTCCCCAGGAATGGCCCCAGCACGTCCACGACCAGGGTGATCGACGGCTTCACCTTCTACCAGTCGCTCTACTGGGCGCTGCCCTACGGAACACTGGGGGCCCGCCTGGCGCGGAGCGAGACGGCGGCACACCCCTGCGGCAACCCTCCTGTCGGCACCCCGGCCCACAGGGTTGGCGACTCCGCCAGCCGGTGGACCTGCCTGGCTGACTCGATCTGGAACACGCCGACGGTCGGGAGCTTCGCGAGCGCGCCGGTCACGCCGGTCGTCTTCGCCGGCCCCCAGCAAGGTGGCGGAGAGGTCGTGCCTCCGACCACCGACACGGCCGGGACCTCGCTCATCGTGCCGGCCGCCGCCGGTGCCTCCCCGGGCAGCGTGGTCATCTACCTCACCCGCCCCATCGCGGCAGGCCGGACCCGCCCCCTCCACATGAACCTCCTCGGCAACGCGAACACCTACGAGACCTACGACTACGAGGTGGCCTCGCCGTTCGAGGTCTGGACCACGACCACGACGACAGGGCAGGCGTCCTACATGGTCCACGTCCTGTTCAGGAGCGGCGAGTACCTCGAGAGCACCGCCGAGACCGTCGAGGGGTCGCTGAGCCTGACGACGCAGGGCTTTGGTCTCGCCGGCCTGTTCGGTGAGCCCGGGCTGCCGGTTACCATCCCCTTCTCGCGCACGGTCTCCACCCATTGACCCGGAGGCGGCGCCGCCTCGAGCGGCCCCGACCAGAATGAGACCACTCCTGCTCGCACTGCTTCTGCTCGGCGTCGGGGCTTGCACCCAAGACGGAACCCGCGGGCCACAAGGGCCCGAGGGGCCTCCGGGGCCATCAGGGCCCTCTGGACCGACGGGCCCCCAGGGTGGGCAGGGCCTGCAGGGCTTGCAGGGCCAGCAGGGCCTCCAGGGGATCACTGGCCCGCCCGGCGCCGGCCTCGACCGCACCAAGGTCTACTGCAACAGCGCCAGCATGGACGCGGTCCAGCAGACCATCAGCGTCACCTGCGACGGAGACCTCGACGTGCCGCTCACCGGGAGCTGCGATCCGCTCGGCCAGCCTGGGAGCTACACGCTCTGCACCAACCTGCCGGAGCTCTGGAGCGGGCCGAGGACGGGGCAGCCGGCGAAGTGGACGTGTGGGTGGTGCTCGACGACCGGGTTCGTGAACATCCAGGCGGCGCGGGCGTGGATCTGCTGCGCTAGACCTTAGCCCCGGCAAGGCGCCACCCGCCAACCGGGTTCCGCTCACCTCACCGCCGGGCGCCGCTTGACGCGGTCGGTCTGCAATGGCCCGACCTCGGCCGCGTCTTCGTCGGTAACGGCACGCACCGAAGCGCGCGGGATGCCAGGAGAGAAGCCATGGACGAGCTGACCAGGACCCAGGCCCAGTCGAAGTGCCGCTGCGCCAAGTCGTCGTGCGAGGTGCGCCGCGGCCGTCGTGGACCGCTGCACCTGCGACGATCGCTGCGTCCGCACCAGCGCCTGCGGCTGCGGTGGTGGCTGCCACTGAGCCGCCAGCTAGGGACTGGAGCCGCGCTGAGTTGCGCGCCCTGGCCTGGGGCTGCACCTCCCGCGGCCGCCTCACGGCTGGCGGCGGCTCGCCAACGGCCTTCTGAGTCGTGGGAGCCAAGATTTGAGAACAAGGGCCGGAGGGCCCTTAACCATCTGACGCCACCGAGCTTTTCCAGTTCTTCGTGCCGTTTCTGGGCCCTCAGACTCCAAATCCGAGTCCAATGAAGTCCAGTAGTTACCGGGTGGGGCCAGCCGACCTATGGCAGCACTTGGGAATTGGAGATCGTCCTTTAGGATGAGCTAGAGGAAGGTGTTGACCTCCCGACCCGCGACCGAACGCCTTGGGACCAGCGGCTCTCGGCAGCCGCCCAACCGCATGTCTTCTTAAGAACCTCCGGCGTGGCTCGGCCCTCCGGAGAAAGGCGCGGTCCGACACGGTTGCCTCGGCCGCCCCATCACTGTCAGTACCACCGTGTAGCTTGGTCGCGTGGCGACGAAGAGGAAGAAGGCGCGGCCGGCCGCGCGGAAGAAGAGCATCACGCGGTCCCGCCCTCGCAGTCAGAAGAGGAGGCGCTCCCTGCTGTCGCCGAAAGCGACGGGCGGTGTTAGGGCGTGGACTGGCTTCCGCGCCCAGACTCGGTACATCGCGCTGCGCGTCGGTGAGTGGCTGGCCGAACCGACGTTCGCGTCGTTCCAGCCTGAGCGGTCTGAGGACGTGGACGTTCGGTTTGGGACCAGCGGGGCGGCCGTCCGCGACTACCACCAGGTGAAGTCCGGCGACGTTGGTCCCGTTGCCCTTCGGGAGATCATCCGCGGGTTCCTGACGGAAACGGGAGTCAGGTCGGCTCGGCAAGTCGTGGTCGCCTCACCGCACTTCGACCCGAAGGTCCGCTCGCTGCTCCAGGGCCTGGACAGATCGCGGAGTTCTGATTTCGTCGGCGACCCGGAGGCGCAGGCGGCGACGGGGGCGACTGTTCGCGACATGATCCGCCAGCTCAAGCTCACGAGCCAGGCGGACTTCATCCTCGACCACCTCTACTTCTATCAGGACTTCGGGGCCATCCTCGGCGATCGCGAGGCCGAGGCGCGTGCCACGTACGACCGAATCGCGATGGAGCTGCGACGAGTCGACCTGCTCAGGGGATTCTCGCCGGAGGAACTCGCCCACGCCGCCCGCCAGCTCGTGATCTCGGTCGATGACGGCGGGTCCAGGACCTGGGGGCGCGCGGAGTTGCTCCACCTGCTTCGGACATCGGCGGAGGAGTTCCGAGCCGGCGCTCCTCGATCCCGCGCAGACCTCCTCCTGGTGCGCCATGACTCGGTCGCGCGGTCGGCGGCCTCCCCTGACAGGACTGACCTACCCGAGCTGTTCAACGAGAGACGCATCCTCCCGGTCGTCGAACTGGACCAGACCACCACGCTCTCGATCGCGCACTGGGGCGGGGTCGGGGAGGCCGTGCAGGCTCTCGCGCGCACCGATGGCCGGTATCGAGGCGCGCTGGCTGTGGCAAATTCCGAAGTCCTGTACTTCGGGCTCCCGCACGTGCCGCTCGCTGCACTCGCGGGGTACATCGCACGGCAGCACAGGCACATCCACGTCGTCGAACACGATCGGTCCGTCGGCCGGTTTCGGTGGCGGGACACGGCGACCTTCCCTCCTCTCGCCGTGGCGGAAGCTCCCGGCGCCGGCGGCTCGGTTGCCGTTGTGCGCGTGTCGATTTCCGCCAATGTCTTGCCGGAGGTCTGCCGTGCCGTGATCGACCCCGCGGAGGTGCGCCTGGAGCTCGACTTCAGCCTTCCGAGGGGTGCGGGCGGCCGCGGCGCGGTTCAAACGGAAGCCCAGGCGCGCGCGTACGCGGAGCAGATCCGCCGATCGCTCGACCTCAGCGTCGCGGGGCACCCGGAGTTCACCGCGATCCACGTGTTCGCGGCCGTCCCGGTGAGTGTCGCGTTCTTGCTTGGGCAGGCGCTGTCCGGCACCGCATTGCCCGAAACTTGGGTGCACAACTACCGGCAGGAGGACCGGCCCGCTTACAAGTGGAGCATCGGCCTCCACGGCGCGGAGCGCGGCGTTCCCGGGGCCGTCCGGGTACAGGGGGAGTAGAGGTGTACGACTGCACCACGCAGCTCGGGAGGTACTACGACGAGCATCTGCGGCTCGGGAAGGAACAGCGCGCGCTGCTCGCCGCGTACCGCGACACCTGCCTCAAGCGCCTCACGGACGGCCTCGCCAAGCTCGCAGCGGAGCGGCGGCAGACCTACCCGGCGCCGTCCCGCTCTGTGAATCAGGGCAGCTACCCGATGCACACGCTGAACCAGCACCCGGATGACGACTTCGACATCGACGTCGCGGTCATCTTCCCCTTTGACGCGCTCCCGACGACCGCGCTTGAGGCGCGGAAACGCGTAGCGGACGCCCTCGCCGCGACCGGCGGCAATTTCAAGGACGCGCCGGAGGCGCGCACGAACGCCGTCACCGTGTGGTACGCCGACGGACCGCACGTTGACCTCGCCGTGTACCGCGAGTCGGAGACCTTTCTGACTGGCTCCGTGCTCGAGCATGCGGGGGCTGACTGGGCGAAGCGAGATCCCGACGACGTGACGGAGTGGTTCGCGAAGGCGGTCAGCGACAAGAGTCCGAGCCCGTACCTCTACGCGAGCGTCGCCGTGGGACAGCTCCGCCGGATCGTGCGGTTCGTAAAGCGGTTCACGCGATCCCGCGACTCGTGGAGCCTCCCCGGGGGGATGATCACGACGGCGCTGGTTGTCGAGACCTACCAACCCGACGACGAGCGCGACGACGTCTCGCTCTTCAAGACGCTGCACCGACTTCGGAATCGCCTGCGTGTCAGCACCGACGTGCCCAACCCCGTACAGCCCGCGGTGCAGCTCACAGCGAAGCCCGAGCTCGTCTCGCAGGTGAAGCGGCTCAAGCAGAAGCTGGACGAGGTGCTGCCTAAGCTGACGGTCCTCGAGTCGTCGAAGTGCTCTGCGGTCGAGGCGTGCCGGGCGTGGAACCGCGTATTCAACCATCCGTTCTGGAGCGCGGAGGCGGAAGAGGCGACGGTCACATCAGATGCGGCGGGCCCGTCCGCGCTTCGCCTGGAAGTGGGCATCGCCAACTCGGAAGGTGGGCGGATCGTCTCGACCTACCCTGGCCCGGGGAAGGCGATCGCGAAGCGGAAGCACCTCAGGTTTCGGGTCGCCGCGGGAGCGCCCGCCGCGAACGTGACCTATCGCTGGACCGTCACCAATTCCGGCGACGAGGCCACCGGCGCAAGCGACATCACGCACCAGCGGTTCGGACCGACTCCCGAGCAATGGGAGCACACCGCGTACAAGGGCGTCCACACCATGACGTGCGACGCGATCGTCAACGGCGAGGTCGTCGCCCGAGGTGAGCGGAGGATCCGGGTCTCATCGCGGTGACCTCCGACAACGAGTGCCCGCGCTCTCACGGAGGGCTCCCTGCCCGGGCCCGCCGGGTGCCTCGTCGAGGAGGGCTCTCAGCACTACCGGCCGACGCCATCAGGCCCCGAACCTGAGCCAAGTTCAGCTTGCGGCTCCGCAGATCTGCGACAAGCCGCCGCGCCAGCTGCAGGCGTCGGAAGACCCGGTCCACCGACTGGATGAACACCATGCGTCGGCTCTTCCTGGCCGGGTCTCTACCGTAAGAGAGCTGGCTGACCAGGGCGCCAACGTCCCGGCCCCGGAAGCTCCCGCTGAGCGGCCGATGCGCCAAGGCGTTGCGAATGCGGGTCACCAGGACGGCGTCCTCGTACATCCGCGCAGGCATGAGCCCGAGTGCGTTCACCAGCGATACCTTCAGGTCCAGCTTGCCGCCGAGGCGCTTGAGGAACGACCTGGTATGAGAGTCCTTCACGAAGACGGCGGCGAGCAGGTCCGTTAGCTCCTGCTCGAGCAGGACCGCCATCATCAGGACCAGCCCCGTGTCGCTCTCCTTTCGGATGCGACGCAGCATTTCGGATTCTGACCGCCCGCGCAGCACGAAGAGGCCCTTGCGCTGCCTGTCGAGTGCCGCGTCAAGCCTCGCTTGCATCACCCGCTCGCCAGGGAGCCGTGGACCCGCCCCCTTCGGCGCGGCGCGGTCCAGGCCAGGCGCGCCCTGGCGCCGCCGCCTCGCTTCCGCGCGTGCCGTCGTCGCCTCCATCGCGCTCCTCGCTAGTCGGCCCTGAAGAGCCGGCGATGTGCCTTCAGGAACTCCCGATGACCGTCGGCGAGCCGACTCACCCGCAGTGGCTCCTCCAGTCCGAGCGCCACGCGCGCCTCCGCCGTCAGCTGGGGCGACACCACCACCTCGCCATCGTCCGCCACGGTGATGAAGCCCCGGTCGAAGGCGGCATCCAGGTTGGGCGAAAGGAGCAGCCCGTTGAAGACGTCGAGGCGCTCGCCGTCGCTCTCGCACTGGGCCCAGGGCTTGATGTGGCTGGCGCGCAGGAGCTCAGGGACGTCCAGCCCGGTGACGGCGCACCGCCCCTCCCAGTAGTCCAACAGCCCTGCCCGGAAGATGTCCTGGCCGACCCGCTGAATGACCAGGCGCTCGGCCTCGGTGTCCCGTGGCATCGCGGCGGTCTGGAGCTCGAACTTGTGGAGCAGTGCCGCCGGGAGAGAGTTGGCGAGTTGGAAGGCCCGGCGAAGGAGGTGGTGGAGGGCAGGCACGTCACCTGCGACCCTGGCCGCCACTGCACCAGCCGGGAGGGGGTGTTGCGCCGAGTCACCGAGGTCGCCCAGGGCTTCGGCGACGTCCACCCTGGAGAGCGCCACCACCGGGCGGCCGTCCTCGCTCCCGGTCAGCCAGATGGTGACGGGCGCATGGGTGCTGGCGTAGGCGAGCCAGCCTTGCTCGCGCGGCAATTCCTCGTCGAAGCCGTTGTCGTTGGCGGCCTTCTGGATTCGCGTCACCAATCCCGGAATCAGGGCCATCGTCTTGAGCCTTCGCAAGTGCAGCTGCCCTGGCAACCCGAGTTGGGCCACTCGGAGCGGCACGTACCCGACAGGTTGTTCACAGGTCCCTCCCAAGCAGGCGCTTGTCGGCTGGTGTTCCCTCCAGCGTCAACACGAGCCAGGGATTTCGGCACAATTCCTTGGGCGGCCGAGTAGTCGTGGTCAAGATGTACTGGAAGAGCGGCATTGGCCCAACGCTCTCCAGTGCGCGTACAAACCTAATGACGCGGTGGTACCTGCTGAGCCCCAGATCGGCCTCCCGGGGGCTGTCGTGAAGCAGGAACGAAGGAACGCTCGTACGACCCTCGATGCTCATGCAGAGGGCGGTCAGGTCAAACGCGAGCACCTTCAGCGAGTCGATGGCGGCCGTCGATCTGTCGCCCCCCATATCCACGCCGAGGTGAAGCCCGTTCCCGTCCAGCGTGATCCTCCCGGTGGCCTCGGGCCCCACGAGGTCGCCGATGATGGTGTCGAATAGCTTGGAAGCGTGGCGGAAGACACGGGCCTGTTGGCCGCGGAGCTCGGCGACGTGCTCGCGGACGGTTTCGACCTCTTCGCCAAGGTGAAGCAGCTTGGCCCCGGCCTCTTCGAGCGACCGGGCCCACGCAGCTAGGCGGTCCGCATCTTCCAGATTGCGCCGTGCGGCGAACCACTCTTCCCGTCTCGCCTCACTTGCCTGCTCGGCTGCAAGCAGGCGTTGGTGGGTTTGCTCCAGATCAGCCTGCGCCTCGGCATGCTCGCTTTGGCTACGATTCCTCTCACGGATGGCCGCCTGGAGCCGCTCCGATTCCTCATCGAGCCTGCGGATGAGCTGGTACCGGCGCTGTCGGATCTCGGCGAGGTTGGGGAGCTTGTGCGACAGCCCGCAGCCTTCGGCCAACACCCGATCGACGGGCACCTCGCATACCGGGCAGGCCGGGTGCTCCGCGCCATGCTCCCTGAAGGAGACACCAGGGATCTCCCCTCGAATCAGCTGCACCAACTTCTCAAGTTCCGGGATGAGCCCGTTCAACCTGGAGAGCGTCCCTTCCAGCGTCACCACTCGGCGACGAGCAGCCTCGTAGGCGGCGCGAGCCTGGTCTACATCCTGCGGTCCAGCCGCCAAGGTGACGACTGCAGTGCTGGCAAGGCGGGCTGTGGCGGCTCTCTTCAGTACGTCGCCCGCAAGCGAGCCATCAGGAAGTGCCTCTGCCGGAACGCCAAGCTCCACGCCGAGTCTGCGCCGAAGCTGGGCGACGCTCCACTCCTGGTGTCCCAGGTCGCGCTCGCCCGCCGACCGCTCGGACTCCAGCGAGCCCACTCGACGACGAAGCTCTTGCTCCTCCGGCGTCAGAGCCTTGAGAAGCGCGCGGAGCGCTTCGAGCCGCTCTGCGTCTGACCAGGAGCGAACCGGCGATCCTGAGTCAGATTCCGCCGCGCGCCAGTCCAGCACACGGCCGAAGCGGCACTCCTGATCGCGAGTCAACCAGGCGAGCGCCGCCAACCACGCTTGTGGTGGACCACCGGCCGAGATGAGTTCGGCCACGGGGTTCGTGATGATAGCCTTCTCCACGGCATCCTGAAGCGGGCCCATGCCCGTGGAGTTGCTGTTGCCAGCGGCAAGTACCTTGAGCTCCCCACCCTGCACCGCCAGGTGCTTCCGGGTCATACCAATGGACCGGACGACCGCCCACACTGTTCCATCAACGACGATCTCTGCACCCACCAAGCCGTCCTTGAGCGCGTGGGCGATGCGATCCCGCTGCCGGTCGGGCGCGAATCTCTCCTCGCCCAGGCAGTAGCGCAGCAAGCGGCAGAACAGAGTCTTGCCGCTTCCATGTCCCAGTCCGCCATCACCTTCCGCTGGCCTGTCTCGATCGGCCGGGTCCGGCGACCAGACAATGTTGAGTCCCGGACGAAGCTTGACCTCACGGATGATGGTTGTTGGGTCGCTCCAGACGACGAGCCGGCGCACCCAGAGGCGCGGCTCCAGCCGGCTCGACTCCGGCTTGAGCTTCACCGGGAGCCGCCCAATGAGGTCAAGCTGCGATGTCATCAACCCACCTGAGGGCCTCGGACGGTAGCGCCTTCTTGAGTTCGGTCATGCCGTATTGGTCGACGCGCGCAAGGACCCAGGCTGCTCGTCCGTCAGGCCAGCCTTCCGTTTGCAATGCCTCCAGTCCGGTTCCCGGAGCCCAGGTGCCCTGGGAGAGGTCCTCCACCAGCAACCCATTGGCCCGCAGGTGCGTCACTGCGGCACCCCAAGCGCGGTTGGCCGGAGCTGCGATAGTGGACACTCCATCAGGTAGGGCCATCGCCTCGGAACCAACCATCCGGCGCCACTCCGACAGGTCCGCTGGATCGATCGAGGTCGGTACGAGCCGAGGTTCAAGCGCAAACAAGGCGGCGAGTCGAACTTTGGTGATTGAGGTCGGACCTGGGAGAACCTTCATCACGGCGGCCAGCAACGCACCGACCTCCCCGGGCTGATCCACCATGGGACGTCGCCAGGCGCCCGCAGCTGCGACGATGGCCACCCTTCTCGGCACAATGCGACGTACTGGCGCCGCCTCCGCGTGCGCGACCCTTGGATCGGCCGGCGGAGGATCGAGGCGGGTCTGGTAGGGCTTGCCCGTGCGCACGGCCTCGGACATCGCGTCGTACGCCTCCAGGACGAGCCGCTGGGTGCGGAACTCGCCGTGAGCCTTTTCGTCGTTGCGCCGGACGATGGGGAACGTGTCGAGGACGTAGGCAGCATCCTCGCGCGAGAGGCCGTACAGGTGGAAGAAGGCGGCGTCGATCTCGGCGCGCAAGAGCGGGCGCCGGGCGGGGTCCCACCGGAAGGGCGGCCCGGCATGGCCGACGTCCTGTGCGAAGGGCGCCAGGTCCCAGGCCGTGTAGGCCAACTCCAAGACGCGGGGGAGGAGCCAGTCCACAAGCTGGTGCCCCGGCGACCAAGGCGCCATCCCGTCGTAGGCACTTGGGGCAGGCACCGGAAGCTGCTTCAGGAGGCCGAACGTCAGGTGGGTCCCGCCCACCTTCTGTCGGGCCACATAGTCGAGGCAGAAGCTGCAGAGGTTGGCGTACAAACACCCGACGTACCGAGCGCCCGCGCCGCTGAAGAGTAGCGGGGCGGTGTGCCCGACCGCCACCCGCGGAACGAGAGCAGCGATAACGGTCCGCTGATCCGTGCTGCGGCAGATGTCGCGCCATGCCATGAGCCAACCGCTTCCCCAGCATTCCGCTAGGCGCTCCTCCACTGCCATCGCCGGCACCCAGTATCCCGGCTGGGTCAGGGCTTCCGGATCCGCGTGAGCCGAATCATCAGGTTCGGGAAGCTTCCCCTGCTTCGCCTGTCCAGCGCTTTGGGCCTCATAGGTGCCGAACCGATGATCGAAGTGGTGCAACATCTTCGCCTCGAGGAGCGGCACCCGCGTTGCCGAGCCCTTCGTCCAGGTGTTCCCGGCCAACGTCCACCCTTCTGCGACCAAGTCAGCCTTCGAGCTGAATTCCGACGCGTCCTCGGCCATGTGCCAGAGCCGGGTTCTCACATCGAGCTGCCAGGAGTCGCCCTCTGGGTCACCGTCCTGCACCAAGACCCTGGCGCGTCGATAGATGCGGAGGTTCAGCGCCGCGTCCCGCCGGGACCTGAAGGTAGGGCAAGTGCGAGTGTTCGGATTGAGGAGCCGCAACTCGGCCGGCGACAGCGAGAAGTGGCGTTCCTGATCTCCGAGGTCGTGCGTCTGCCGGGCGAAGAAGACCAGATCGGCCTGCTCCGACTTGCCGGCCCGGTCCACCGTCAGGAGAGCGAACCGGAAGGCGTGGTGGACCGCCGGGAAGATGAACTCCTCGTTCTCGAAGCTGAAGAAGCTCGCCAGCTGCTGGCCCTCTACTAGTGCGGCGAAGTAGTCCTTCGTGGTGTCGTCCGTCGCGAGGCCGGTCGGCACGATGAAGCCGGCGCGCCCAGTCGGGCCGAGGATGGACCGGTTGTGCTCGGCGAAGATGGCGTAGGTGTTGACGTCGCCCTTGCCGCAGAGCGGGAACCTGTCGGATTGCCGTATGAAGTGGCTCTGACCTTCGGCGGAACGGCTCGCCGCCACCCACTCGGCCCAGAGGATCGGGTTCTCCTGTGGCAGCTTGGCGATGAGCTTCTTCCGAGCAGCAGCATTGACGGCTCCGGCGATGACCGCGTGCCGGGAGCCGAAGAACTCCTGCTCCTGGAGCTTGACCCGCTCCCATGGCGGGTTGCCCAGCACCACGTCGAAGCCGCCGCGCGCGAAGACCTGCGGGAACGCCAGGTGCCAGTGAAAGAAGTGGTACTGCGCCGCCAGCGCCTCGACGGTCTTCACCGTGAGCTCCGGCGACTTCCCCTGGCCGTCGCGCACCTGCCGCCACAGGTCGTTGGTCGGGGCGGCCTCCACGAGCGGCACCGGTGCCTTCGGCTCGGTGGCTGGTTTCGGCCAGACGAAGGCGGCGCACCACGCGTCCGCCACGAAGAGCTGGTGGCGGTAGGCGGCCGACTTCTGGAGCTCGGTCCACCGCGCCTCCTTGCTGGTCACCGCCGCGAGGTCGGCGTCCGGCGCCGCGTCGAGCTCCGATACGGCCTGGACCACCTCGGCCGCCTCCTTCTCGGCGGGCTTGGACCAGAGCGCCTCGAACCCGCGCTGCCCCTCCGCCGCGGACTTGTTTCGCCGCTTGAGGAGGCTGGCCGTCTTCTTGTCGTCACCTTCGATGGGCTCGAACGCCGCGTCGGGCACCCCCTTGGCAAGGAGGTCGGGCATGGCGCCCAGGAGCGCGTTGCCCCGCTGGATGTGGGAGTCCAGGAAGGAGAGCGGGCGGCCCGGCTCCAGGGCCTCCATCCAGAGGCTGACGCGGCAGAGCTCCACGGCCATGGGGTTGAGGTCCACGCCGAAGACGCAGCGGCTCACCACCTGGCGGACGGCGTGGCGGTACTGCTCGGCCGAGGGCGTCCCGTTGGCCTGGTATCGGGCCACGTGGAGCGCGAGTCGGCGGGCGGCGGCGAGCAGGAAGTGGCCACTTCCGCAGGCCGGGTCGACCACCGCGAGTCGGAGCAGCGCCTCCGCGGGGTCCGCCGGGTGTGCGGCCAGCGTGGACTGGATGACCGGCTCCAGGGCGGAGTCGAGCAGGACCTGCACCAGCGCGTCCGGGGTGTAGTAGCTGCCCGTGGTCTTGCGGGCGTTTCCTCGGGTCTCGTCGCCCGTGGCGAAGGAGAACCCGCGACCGTCCTCCGGCACCTGCGGCACGAGCTCAAGGAGGCTCTCGTAGACGCTGCCCAGCTCCTCTGGCCCCATGTCGCGCCAGTTGACTCGGGCCAGCCCGGACTCCTCGCGCAGCCAGGAGAGCTTGAAGATGGCCGTCAGGAGACGCCTGTTTTCCAGCTTCGACCCGTCGAGGTCCGGGCACTGGTCGGGCGCGAAGAGGCCGCCCAGTGCCGGAAGACCGAGGTGCGGCTCGCCGGTCCCGACACCACGGAGCACGATCCTCAAGCCTTCCCAGAGATCGCCGTAGCGGTCGTGGGCGCTCCGCCTGGCGGAGCGGTCGCGCAGGCGGCGCAGGCCATAGCCATTCTCGTAGAGCGCCCGCGCGTCCTCGCTCGCGCCGGGCGGGTGGAGGACGGCGCGCTCCTCGGCCGTGAGCAGGAAGATGATGCGGTAGACCAGCCGCAGCAGCTGCTGGAAGTAGGCGTCGGGGCTGAGCTGGCCCCCGTGCAGCGCGGCCCGCAGCCGCTGGTTGTCGGCGTGGGTGAGGAAGCCCCGCCCGAGCTCCACCAGGGCCTCCTCGACGCCCTCCCGCAGCTTGTCGCGGGCCCGGGTGCCCTCCTGACGCCCCGCGACGCGCCAGCGTTCGAGCGCGCAGGACGCGGCCGGCTCACCGGGCTGACCGAAGCGTGACTCATGGAGGAGGAGCCACAGGGCGGCGAAGTCGGCGTAGCGCTCTTCCGCGAAGATCCTCCCGAGGTCGGCCTCGATCCAGGCGGGCCGGGTCAGGCTGGCGTTGTCGCGGCAGAGCCGGAGAGTGACGCCGTCGCTCGCGATGCCCCAGAGCGCCGTCTCGTCCGCGTTGAGAGCTTCCTGCACCAGCCCGAAGGCGCTCCTGCGGCGCCCCTCCTCGCCGAAGGCAGGGGAGAGCGCGTCCAGGCCCGCGCCCGCAGGTGCGATCACGACGGGGACTCGCCCTACCAGCGCGTGGTGGCCTACGGGATAGAGACGGCCAGCAACCTCGAGCGGCTCCGCCCGGGTGAGGGTCCCGAAGCCGAAGGCGTCGCGGAGCAGGCCGACGACGAAGCGCTCGGCAAGCGGCTGGACGTCCGCCTGGCGGTCCAGCCCACCCTTGAAGTCGGACCAGTGGGCCTGCGCGACGCGCCAGAAGCGACCGATCTCGTCGCGGAGCGCGAGCCCCTTCAGCGTGCGGTAGTCGGCCTCGGACTGGTGCTCGGCCTGGAGCTGAGCCACCTTGGCGAGCCACTCGGGCGAGAGGAGGCCGCCCTCGATACTCAGGGCTTCGAAGGAGAGCTGGGCCTCGCGGGCACCGACCTTTCGACGCGGGGCCATGCTCAGGCCACCTCGGGGAGCAGGACGAAGAGCCCGATGACGTCGACCGGGAGGAGCGCCTTGACCGTGTACTTGCCGGTCGACTCCCCGGCCTCACGGACGCGACGGTGGTCCGCGAGCAGGGCCTCCGCGCGCCGCTGGACGAAGGCGTCGAGGTCCGCGCCCCTCCGGCTGAGCAGCTCCAGGGCCTGGGAGATCGTCCGCGACGCCACCGCTGGCGGAGGGTCCGCCACCGCAACCGGGGCGACGAGGGCCAGGGCGTCGAGCCCCTCGACCAGCCTGGGGCTTGTGGCCCCAGCCCACCCGATGGCCGCGGCCTCCTCGACGAGCAGGGTCGAGGTGAGGCGCCCGCGCTGCGACGTGAGCTGGTGTCGCAGCCTCACGAGCGCCACGGTGGTCCGCTCGGACACGCCCGCCGAGATCCAGCAACCGACACGCCCGAGCACCCCCGGGTCCCGCGGTCCGTCCCCGGTGGCCGTGGGCGCCTCGGACAGGGTCCGCTCCAGCAGGGCCTCGGCGAGGACCGAGACCAGCGGGTGGCTGCGCTGGATCGGCCGGCAGCGGGGCCTCGGCGGGTAGCCGAAGGAGATGAGCGGCGCGCCGACGAGCCCCTCGGCCTCTAGCCGCTCCCGCACGTCCTCGGGCAAGGGAGCCAGCGCGGCCTTGAAGGTGCCACGCTTCAGGTCCTCCAGCCCGGAGTTCAGGCGGGTCATGGCGCGGTCGGTGAATCGCTTCACGTCCTCCTCGCCGCCCATCGCCGCCAGCGTCTTCCTCCACTCGGGGAGGACGTCCTCGGGCTTGAGGCGCCGCTGGGCGAAGACCGTCCTGTTGGCCTTTGCCCGCTCCGCGGCGTCGCGCCAGCTCTGGTCGATGGCCGCGGCCTCGGGCGTGCTGGCGAAGTCGAGCACCCGCTGCTTCCCCTCTCCACCGTGGCGAAGGAGGACCGCCTTCATGAGCGCCTGGGTCAGCGTGTGCCCCTCGTCGGGCAGGGGCACCGGCACGCCGAGCTCCTGCCGGATCTTCTCAGCCTTGCGGATGATGACGTCCAGGACCGCGCCGTCCACCGGGTTGTTGCCGCCGTAGATGAGGGTGGCACGCACGACCTTGGACTCCTGGCCGAACCGATCCACGCGGCCTTCCCGCTGCTCGTGCCTGGTGGGGTTCCAGGAGAGGTCGTAGTGGACTACCGCGTCGAAGTGCTCCTGGAGGTTGATCCCCTCGGAAAGGCAGTCGGTCGCCAGGAGGAGCCTCTGCTCCGCCTCCCCCAGGACCGACACCTTCTCCTTCCGCTCATCCGCCGTCAGCTCACCGGTGACCACGTCCACGGTCACGCCCTCGAAGCGGTCCTTCAGGTGGCGGCCGAGGTAGTGGGCGGTGGCGATGTAGCGGCAGAAGACCACCGGGCTGAAGCCCTCTGCGAGGAGCTGGGCCAGGTGGTCGGTGAGCAGCTTCAGCTTGGGATCGCCGGCCTGGCCGGACAGCTTCTCCGCCTGGGCGATGAGCTCGGCTAGCGCCCTGTCGTCCGTCGCAGCCGGCGGCTCCACGTCGTCCTCCATGAGGACGTCGGCCGTTCCGTCGAAGAGACGCCCCTTAAGCCCCTCCTCGTCAACCTCATCGTCCTCGAGCCCCGCCCGAGTCCGGAGCGCCTGCGCTGCGGCAGCCGGGCTGGAGGCCACGCAACGCATGAGTGCCAGGGTGCCCCAGAAGTTGAGCCGCTGGCGCCGCGCGTCGCCCCCGGCCGCCTCGACCAGGGCCGCGCAGTAGTCGAGCACGGCTTCAAAGAAGGTGTCCCAGGCCCCCGTGAGCTGGTAGGTGAGCTCCTTCACCTCCCGCCTCGGGAAGATGCTCCCTTCCTTCCACTCGGCGATGTCGGGGCGGCGGCGCTGCACGAAGTTGCGCGAGAGCTGGTCGCGGAGCGTGTCGCGATCCGGCGCGGCCGCGTCCTTGAGCCGCTCGAACTTGGGGTCCAGCAGGCCGAGGAGCTTGTAGAAGGCGTCCTCATCACCGCTGTGCGGCGTGGCCGTCAGCATCACGAGATGGCGGGTGGCGTCGGCCGTGAGGCCCTTCAGGAGCTCGTAGCGCTGGTGGCGCCCGGCCCCCGTCGAGGTGCACGTGTGCGCCTCGTCCACGATGACCAGCTCCGGGCAGGCGCGGAGAAACTCGTCCCGGCGGCGCTCGCTCTTGATGTAGTCGAGGCTGACCACTGTGTACGGGTGGGCACGGAAGATGGAGTCGCCGAGTGGGAGACCCTTCTCCAGCCGGCTGGCGCTCGTCGCGGTAACCGCGACCCCCCGGATGTTGAAGCGGTTCTCCAGCTCAGCGGTCCACTGGTCCACCAGGTGCGGAGGGCAGAGGACGGCCATCCGCTCGATCTCGCCGCGGTCCAGCAGCTCGCGGGCGATCAGCGCGCCCTCGATGGTCTTGCCCACGCCGACGTCATCGGCGATGAGGAGGCGCACCGGGTCCTGCTTGAGGGCCATGAGGAGCGGGACGAGCTGGTAGGCGCGCGGCTCCACGGCGATCTGGCCGAAGCTGCGGAAAGGCCCCGCGCCTCGCCGGAGCGAGAGCAGCAGCGCATCGCGCAGGAGCAGCGCCGAATCCTGGCCGCCCTGCTGGGCCGCCGTCGGCATCGGGAAGGTGGCGTTGGTGACTGGCTCGAGCTCGAGGGCCAGGTGGATGAGCGCCTGGTCCTCCTCTGAGCCCGAAACGGGCCTCACCTTGAGGGTGGCGGCATCGCTCCCGGTGAGGACGACCCACTCGCGTCCGCGGGCGCGGACGAGGCTGCCAGGGCTGAAGAGAGGTGAAGGCATCGGTCAGGGGCGCCCAAGCGCCGCAGCGAGCTTGGCGAGGGGCTCGGTCCATGTGGATTCCGGGCCATCGAAGGTGACGAGCTCGAAGCCCAGGTCGGCGATGCGACCGGCGGCGTCAGGGTCGAGGCGGCCGAGACTTGCAGCCACGTAGTGCTTGCGCCAGGAGAGCGGGAGCGTCGCGTCGCCGGCCCGCAGGGGAGCCTCATCGGCTGCTGGGAGGCCGCGCGCCGCGATGGCGGCCTGGAGGCGTGGAAGCGGTCCTTCGTCCCCAGCGCCCGGCGTGACGGAGGTGGCCACCGCTGGCTCGGCCTGCCCTCGGGCCTGGGCATCGTCCGCGTCCTGGAGCTGCATCGTCGACCGCGCCAGCCGAAGGAGCAGCGCCCGCGCCGTGTCGTCCTGGCGGTCCAGGAGCTCGTGGTCGGGCTGGTTGAAGTAGGACATCAGGCAGCGGTAGCACGCCGCCACGCACTCGGCTCCAGCGACGTCGTGCAACCCGGTCACATCCGGCGGCAGCTCGACCGGGGGCTTCACGTCGAAGTGCATGGCCTCCAGCGCCTTGCGCGCCACCTCCCTGAGGACCTCCGGTTCCGCCACCAAGCGCGCCAGGACGCCGGCGCCACCCTCGGTGGCTTCGTAGAGCAGGAATCCCTTGCGGTCATCCCGGGTGGGGACCGGCTCGGCGAGCAGTTCGCCCTCCTCGAGCTGGAAGTGGGCCTCCAGCCCCCGCAGCAGCGCGTGCTGGACGGTCACCAGGCTGACCTCCTCCAGCTCCCCGCCTGCAGGCTGGATCAGCAACGCGTTCTTCTGGTCCCTGACAGCCGGCACGATCCGCTGCGGCGCCCCCGCTGTCGGGTCCATTGCCTTCTCGTCGGCCTCCTCGTCCTCGTTCTTGGCCCAGTAGCCGGAGACGGGATCGATCATGAAGCCGAGCGTCCTCTTATGGGCGCGCCGGCGCAGGCCCTTGTTGAGCCGGGTGATGGTGGCGCCGGCCCCGAACGCCAGGCGGAGCACCGGGCCAGCGGTGTCGGCGGCCACGCCGCGCCGAACGTCCAGCACCTGATCCCGCACCGCCCAGGTGAAGGTGGTCTGCAGCTCGAACCCCTGGCGCTGCCGCTCCTCGTCGTTGGCGGTGATCCGCTCCGCCGGCTGGGTGGCCACGTTTTCGATCCGGAAGACGTCGTTGATCCGGTCGACGTCGCTCAACGGGCTACCGCAGGCGTGGCAGTTCGACAGCTCCGGCCCGAAGTGACCGCCTCCACAGGCGCGACAGATGCGAACCGACTCGGTGTGCAGCTTGGCCTCGGAGGTCGCCGTGTCCTTGCCACCAAGCGCCAGGAGGGCTCGCACGACCCGGTAGGCCCGGCCCTCGTGATAGACGAGGCTGCGCGGGCCGAACTCGGAGAGCGCGAGGAAGCGAGGGCGCTGGAGGTAGGTCTGCTTCCCCCCGCCGTCCACGGTCGTGGGGACGTAAGCCATGAGCGGAAGGCGCGGGAAGTTGTAGCCGGGGAGGAAGCCCTCGGTGGCCAGGTACCGGTAGGTGTAGAAGTCACTCGAGAGGCTGTTGTTGCCCTGCTGGAGCAATCGGATCTGGTCGTACGCCTGCGCGTGGCGGCTCCGGGCCGCGTCCTTGTCCTTCTGAGGCGCCGAGTAGCTGTCCATCACCTTGCGGGCGGCGTCGCGCTGCGCCTCGGCCGCGCCGAGCAGGTCCCGCCAGCGGGAGAAGGCGCGGTTGAAGGCGACCAGGGCGCCGCTGGCGACGTCGGCGGCGAAGGCGTCCTTGCCCTTCCGGTACCAGGGCGCCTTGACCGGGGGGAGCTCTCCCTCGAGGAGATCCAGCACCCGGGCGATTCGACGGGTGGCCTCCGCATGAACCTCGGGCCTCTCCAGCGGCGCGCGCACCGATGGCAGGAGGGGACGCTCCGGGTCGTCGAGCACCAGGAGCTTGGCGATGGCCGGGTCGAGCGGCAGTTGGGTGCAGGCCAGCCAGACCGCTTGCAGGTGGCTCTCCACCAGCTCCCTGTTGGCGAGCTCGAGGAGCGGCGCCCGGACCTCACCGTGCACCATCGCCTTCGGATCTCGGAAGAAGTACTGGTCGTGTGGGCTGAGCGCCGCGCAGTAGCTGAGCACCAGCGCCGCCTGGCCGCTCCGTCCAGCGCGACCGCTCCGCTGGGCGTAGTTGGCCGGCGTGGGCGGGATGTTCCGCAGATAGACGGCGTTGAGGGCGGAGATGTCGACGCCGAGCTCCATGGTCGGGCTGCAGAACAGCACCGGCAGGAAGCGGTTGGCCTCGCCCATGTCGCGAAGCGCGGAGCCCTGGGCGGCGAGCTGCTCCTGCTCCTTGTCCCCGTAGCGGAACCGCTTCTCGCGGACCTGGCGCTTCACGTCCTCGACCTGGGCCGTGTGCTCGCGCGCCTCGAAGCCGAAGAGCGGATGGCCGGGGGCGCTGAGCAGGCCGGCTAGACCGCCGTAGAGCTGCGTGAAGAACGCGTTGGGGGCGGCGCGGCCCTTCCGGTCCTGGCGTGTGGCGCGCTTGAAGATGATGCGGTCGTCCACGAGGCGCCAGCCCTGGTCGCGTCCGAAGGTGGTCGGCTCGAGGGCGACGAAGCCCTTGCTCCGAGCGCGCTCGAGGAGGGCCTGCACCAGCGTCTCGAAGTCCTTGCCCTTGAGATCGCGGACGGTCGGGTCCTTGTCCCACAGCGCCGAGCGGCGCAGGACCTTGCCGAGGGCGCCCCTCGCCCCCCCGCGTGCGATCAGCTCCTCGTCGCGGAGGGAGATGTTGCCCTGCGCCGGAGGGGCCACGAAGAGCCAGCGTGCGCCGCGTGGCCGCTCGTCCGAGCCGAAGCCCCACGGCATCCGGAGCCGGCTGTGCGAGCGGATGGCCACTTGGTCGATGAAGGTCGGCGCCAGGACCTTGCTCTTGATCGCCATCCACTGGCGGAGGTGATCGAACAGCTCCCGGTAGACGGCTGCGCGGACCTCCTTGGTGACTCGCTGGAGCGGGTTGGGCGCGTCCGCAAAGGCGGCGTCGTCGGCCGCCAGGGCGTCGAGGCCGGCGTAGTCCACCGTGAAGAGCCCAAGCTCCTCGAGGTTCGGGTTGGTGAAGCGCCAGGCGCGCCGCTGGTCGAACCAGATCCGATAGGCCAGCACGTCGCGAAGCGTCTGCTCTGCCTCCAGGACCGCCGACCCACCCAGCTCCGGCTCCTGGAGCCACTCGCCGAGGGTGGACTCGACCGTGGCGGAGAAGCCCAGCGTGCGCTGCAGGGCCTCCCCGAGCTGCTCGCTGCGAAGCCCAGCGGGGCCGGCCGCGTCCAGGGCAGCCAGGAACCCGGCCCGGAGGAGGCTCACGAAGAGGAAGTCGTTGAAGTGGCCCGCCTGGAGCGCCGCATCCTGCCGGTTGTCCGTGAAGCCGAGGAGCTTCCGGGTGGTGTCACCCAGCCCCGACCCCTTCCCGTGCATCCAGCGGAGCGCGCTCGACACGAGCACGGTGGTCGCCGAGCTGCGCCCTTCCGCCGACAGGGAGGCGAGGCGGTTGCGGTCGCGCGCTGCGCTGCTCTGGGTCGCCTTGCATCGCAGGCAGAGCTTGAACTTGCCGGGAAGGAACCAGGCCCGCATGCCGGACCCGACGCGCCCGTCCGGGGCCACGCGCAGCTCCTCGATGGGCGCCTTGCGGTGGTTGGGCTTGAGGCGGGGCTGGCCGGCCTTGTCGTAGGTGATCCAGCTCTCGGGGAAGTCCTCGATCTCGTTCTCGAACTTGAACTCCGCGTCGGGCGGATGCGGCGTGACGAAGCCGAAGACGTCGTCGTCGCCGGGCTCCTCGTCGGCGCTGCCAGCCGCAGGCGCCGCGTCGTCCTCTCGCGCGATGGGTGCGTCGTCGATGTCTCGGGCCTGGAGGTGCCGCTGGCCGCCCTCGGTAATGAGGCGCACCGGGTGGTACTCCTGCCCGCAACTCCGGCAGAAGTGCACCGGGTAGAGCCGCTTGGTCGGGGAGCTGGGCAGGAACTGCTGCCCGTTGACGGTGACCGTCCGCAGCCCGGCCGGCTCCAGGGTGGCGAAGGCGTGGCCGGCGCCTGAGATGAACTGGTGCAGCTTGAACGCGAAGAAGGCGGCTCGGCTCGCGCCAGGGGCGCCGGTGCGCTTGTCCTCCGGGACGCTGGAGACGAGCAGCACCTCGCGCAGCGCCTTGCCGCACGCGGCCGCCGGGCATCCCGAGTCCGCGGCCAGCCGGCCCACTGCCTCGGTGACGGTCAGCGGCTGGGCCCGCTCCCACCGCTGGTCCACCTTGTTGTGGATGATGCCGAGGTTCGTCTCGACCCAGATCGCGAGCGGGTGCCTCCGCAGGTCGTCGTCCGAGGCTCGCTTCGGGAGGGGCGCCTCGATGGCCTTCGCAAGGAGCGGGAGGACGGTCACCTCCGTCAGCCGCTTGTCGGTGCTTCGCTCCAGGGTCTCGACGATGACGTTGCTCTCCGGGATGGCCGTCGCGAAGAGTCGCGAGGCCACCTCCGCCACGATGCGGCTCTTGTCCTTCATCGTGCCGGTGCTGGCCATGGTGGCCGAGGTGCCGATGCACTGGAGGCGGAGGGGGGCCAGCCGCTCGCGGACCCGTCGGACCAGCAGAGCCACGTCGGCGCCCTGGCGCCCGCGGTAAGTGTGGAGCTCGTCGAGCACCAGGAAGTCCAGGCCGGCGCAGTTGGCCATGACCTTCTGGTCCAGCTGCTCCTGCCGGGTCATGAGCAGCTCGAGCATCATGAAGTTCGTGAGCAGGATGTCGGGCGGGTTCTCGGCGATGGCCTGGCGCTCCTCGGTGCTCTCCTGGCCTGTGTAGCGGGCGAAGGTGACCTTGCGGTCCTCCGGCCTACCGCCGAGGAACTTCGCCAGCTCCTCCTGCTGGCTGTTGGCCAGCGCGTTCATCGGGTAGATGACGATGGCCCGGGTCCGCTGGGGACCGCCCTGGCGCTTCTCCCGGAGCACGCGGCTGACGATGGGGATGAAGAAGCACAGGGACTTCCCCGACCCCGTGCCGGTGGTGACGACGTAGCTCTCTCCGTCCCGCGCGATGTCGATGGCCTGCTGCTGGTGCAGGTGCAGCTTCAGCGGATCGCCCGCCGGGTTCTGCTTGGTCTGGTTGGTGCGGAAGATCTCGGCGCAGGCCGGGTCGAGCGTGTCCTCGTCCACGAGCTGCTGGATGCTCTTGCCCTTCCGGAAGTGCGGGTTGATCTGGATGAGCGGCTCGGGCCAGTAGCGCGCGTCCGCGTAGATGGCGTCGACCTGCGCGCGGAGGTCCTCGGCGAAGATCGTGGTGAACGAGGTCGCGAACTTCCGGTACTCGTCGACGACGGTGTCGCGCAGCGAGAAGACGTCCATGAGCCCCTGCCCCAGTAGGAAGCGCAGGGAGGCCATCCGTGACCCGCCCCCGCCGAGGACCGGATGGTACACCGACCGACGGTCCTGGGGGACCGCCTTCCGGAGCGGAAGGGTGCGTTTTCAGGCCAGTTGTCGCACGAGACCAGTACAATCTGTGCAACCTTGGCTGGCACCCTGGCGGCGGCCTGAAGCGCGACCAGGAGAACTCCTCAAGAAGCGCCAGACCACACCTTGGAAGGGCTGGGACAGCGTGACGCGCATCTTTCTCTCCTACAGCCACCGAGACGACATGCTACGGGCGGAACTGGACAAGCACTTCGCTCTCCTCAAGCGCCAGGGACTGCTCGACCTCTGGACTGACCACCGCATCTTGCCGGGTCAGGAGATCGATTCGACCGTCAGCGAGGCCCTCGAGAACGCCGACATCGTCCTGCTCCTGATCAGCGCCGATTTCATCGCTTCCGACTACTGCTTCAGCGTCGAGATGCACCGCGCGATGGAGCGCCACGCCCGGTCGGAGTGCGTAGTGGTCCCGATCATCGCGAGGCCATGCGACTGGAAGACCGCGCCATTCGGCAAGCTCAAGGCGCTCCCCACGGATGGCCGTCCGATCACGAAGTGGCCAAGCACCGACGACGCCCTCGAGGACATCGTGCGCCAGGTCCGGGCCCTGCTCGAGAGGGTGGCCCGAGAGGGCCCGGCCGCCCCCCCTCAGGAAGCCCCGCGTCCCGCAGACTCCCACCGCACATCGGAGTCGGCGACGAGACCGGTGACCAGGTCCAGCAACCTGTCGCTCCCGAAGACCTTCACGGACCAGGAGAAGCACGACTTCACCCAGTCCTCCTTCGACTTCATCAGGGAGTACTTCGACGGCTCACTCCGCGAACTCCAGGCGCGCAACCCAGAGGTGCAGGCCCGGATGGCCATTCTGTCGCCGCGCTCCTTCACTGCCGTCCTCTTTCGGGCGGGTCAGCGCATCGCCGGGTGTCACATCCGCGTCGGTGGAATGATGCGCATGGACTCCATCCTCTTCTCTGCCAATGAGAATCCCGCGGACAACAGCTTCAACGAGTCGCTCTCGGTGGAGACGGACGCCCATGCGCTCTATCTCAAGGCCACGATGGGCCTCTACACTCGGCACGTCGCCTCCAAGCTCACGCAGGAAGGCGCAGCGGAGCACTTGTGGTCCATGCTGATCACGCCCCTCCAGTGATAGGTCTTCCGGGCCGGTTGGCTCGCCGAGGCCGCGGCTACAAGTCATCCCGGCTTGGTAGAGAACGCACATGACCCAGTCGCGAATCGCACGGTCCGGTAGGCCGCCCCTCATTCGCCCGCACCGACTCGACGCGGCCCTGCAAACGGCTGAACTCCTGCTGAGCGCGGAGCCTGACGAGGCCTGGCAGTCCGCATTCCTCTACCCGGCAGGCCCCTCCCGCGTCCTCTTCGAGCTGCGGCTGGTCCGCGACACGGTGTCGTTCACCTTTGAGTCCAACGAAGACCTGGACGCCGGGCTCCGAGAAATCGACGTGCGCATCGCTGCCGCGAACAAGGCCCAGTGAGGGCCGGCCGCTTCGTGCGCTCCTAAGCGATGGAGCGGCCCACGTGCAGTTGCCGACGACTCCGGTGGGGCGCCACAGCCTGCCTCAACTTGCGGCATGACTGTCGCACGATATACGACGAACCGAGGCTCACCCTTCCCGGTCCGTCGCCATGCCCACGCCCGACGTCTCACCCTCGCCCAGTCTCAACGTCGATGAGGACGTGACGGTCGCGACGCTTCCGTCCCCCGCCCAGGCCCTCCTCACCGTCCCCCAGGTCGCCGAGCTCCTCGGCATGACCCCGAAGGCCGTCTACCACCGCGCCGAGCGGGGCCAGCTCCCCGGCGCGCTCCACGTGGGCCGCTCGCTTCGGTTCCGTCGGTCCGACCTGCTACGGTTCATCGGAGAAGGGCGTGGTCCGTCGCCGGCAAGGAGTCGGTGATGAGACCGAAGGTGAGGCCGTACGTGAAGAACGTCCAGCACGCGGAGAACTGCCCGGGGCGCAAGTGCGGCCCGGCGTGTGTCCGCGTGGTGGACGGATGGGAGTACCACCTCAAGCAGAGGCTCCCGACGGGAGAGCTGTTCGAGGAGCGGAAGAAGTCCCCCCTGCCGGGGAAGGCGGCGACGTTGCGCTTCGCCGAGGAACGGGCGCAGCAGGTCATGCTGCAGAGCGTCGCTCCCGCCGCCGTCGTGAAGAAGGTCGCCCCGCTGTTCAGCGAGTTCGCGAAGGAGGCCCAGAGCCACTCGAAGACCAACAACCGGGAGAGCACCACCTACGCGAAGAGGTGGGTGTTCCGGCTGCACCTGGTCCCCTTCTTCGGGGCCATGCGGCTGGACGCCATCGGAGCCTCCCAGGTGGAGCGCTTCAAGGCCGCCAAGCTCGAGGAGGAGCAGTCGAAGAAGAGCATCAACAACATGCTCAGCGACCTCCGGAAGCTGCTGAACCTGGCCGTAGAGTGGGATGAGCTCGCCAAGGCGCCGAAGGTGAAGGGCTTCAAGGTGCCCAAGGATCTCGTCACCGAGGACATGTTCCTCACCTTCGACGAGACCAGGCGCTTCCTTCAGGCCGCCGCGCCTGAGTGGAGGTGCTTCGTCACGGTGGGCACCAAGACCGGCCTCCGGGTCGGGGAGCTGCTGGCGCTCAAGTGGGAAGACCTCGACTTGGTCGCCGGCCGCGTCGTCGTCCGGCGGACCCTCTGGCAGAACCATGAGGGCCCTCCGAAGGGCGGTCGCAGCCGGGAGGTACCTCTGTCCCCCGAGGCGCTGTCGGCCTTGAAGGCGCACAGGCACCTCCGCGGGCCCTACGTCTTCTGCACCGAGGACGGGGGGCGCCTGACGCACTCCATGGTCAAGAAGGTCGTCCCGGAGGCCTGCCGCCGCGCAGGCCTCGCCAAGCGCATCACGAACCACGGGATGCGCCACACCTTCGCCTCCCACCTCGTGATGCGGGGCGTGCCCCTGAAGGCCGTCCAGGAGCTCCTGGGGCACGAGAGCATCGAGATGACGCTGCGGTACTCCCACCTCACGCCGGACGTGAAGCGGGACGCCGTGCGCCTGCTGGATGGGCCAGCGGGTGGAGACATTGGGGAGACGGCCAGCCAGCGTCCGGCCGAAAAAGAAGAACCCCGGTAACCTTGGGAGGTTACCGGGGTCGAACTGGAGCGGGAAAACGGATTTGAACCGTCGACCCTCGCCTTGGCAAGGCGATGCTCTACCGCTGAGCTATTCCCGCAAAGAAGCCGCGAAACGTCCGCGAGGCCCGGGGTTATAGAGGCCCGGTGCGGGGGGTGTCAAGCACCTTCCGCCAGGACCCTCCGCCGCCCGGATCAGCCGCCCTCCCCGCCGCCGGGCGGCTGGTAGACGGCCCGGATGAAGCCGACGAAGTAGTCCACCATCGACCAGATGGAGTAGGCCACCGAGAGGAAGAGCAGCGCGGTGCCCACCTTGTTGGCGTCGAACTCGAAGGCGTAGACGCCGAAGTCCACCGGGTAGGTGTAGTGCAGCAGCAGGAAGGTGATGCCGGCCACCTGGAAGGTGGCCTTGTGCTTTCCCTCCTGCCCGGCGGCGATGACGATCCCCTCGCTCATGGCGATGGTGCGCAGGCCGGTGACGATGAACTCCCGCCCCATGATGAGGATCACCACCCAGGCGGCCACCCGCCCGAGGTGCACCAGCATCACCAGCGCGGCCATGACGATGAGCTTGTCGGCCAGCGGGTCGAGGAACTTGCCGATGACCGTCACCAGGCCTCGGCGCCGGGCCACCCAGCCGTCGAGGAAGTCGGTGGCGCCGGTGCAGGCGTAGGTGACGGCGGCGATGAACGAGTCCACCCGCGACTCGTAGTAGGTGAACCAGAGGAACACCGGGATCATCGCCACCCGGATGAGGGTGATGGCGTTGGGGAGGTTGAAGGCCTCGTCGCGGAAGTGGCGCGCCGTCACGTCCCCTCCCCGCCCGGATCCACCAGCGCCCGCCCCTCGCCGGTCAGCTCCACGGCGCCGCCGGCCAGCCCGGCCAGGCCGGAGAGGCGCGGCGTCAGGCCGCCGGTCCAGCCCACCAGCGAGCCGACCGGCACGTGGACCGGCGCGCCGGGGCGCACGTCCACGGCCACCGGCTCGCCGGCGGTGCGCAGCACCACGCGCCCGCGCCCCTTGAGGTGGACCAGGTCGAGGTCGGCCCCGTCCGTGGCGAGCCGCCCGTTCTCGTAGGCCACCGGCTCCTCGAACCCGAAGACCACCGGCTCGCGGAAGTAGCCGCTCTCGCCGCCCAGGTCGAGGACGGTGAAGCGCAGGCCGGCGGGGCGCAGCACCACCAGCCCCTCGCCGGTGAGCCGGTGGAGGCGGTCGGCCCCCTCGCCGAAGGGCTTGTCGGTGGCCCGGCCGCGGAAGCGCTTCACCTCGCCGGCGAAGGCCACCTCGCCGCGCCAGGCGGCCAGGCCGGCGAGGCGGCAGAGCAGCTCGCCGGTGACGGCCACGGCGAGGCCGCCGGCGGTCACGCTGAAGGGCTCGGGGCCGGCGTCCACCACGCGGGCCGCGGCGTAGGCGGCCAGGGTGGGAGCGGCGGAGAGGGCCGGGGCGGCCTCGGGCTCGGGCTCGGGCTCGGGCTCGGGCTCGGGCTGGGAACGGGACTCGGGCCCGGGCGCGGGCGCGGACTCCGGCCCGCCCTCCGCCTCCGCGAAGACCACGTCCACGTCCGGCCCGGCCTCGACCTCCACCGACACGCCCAGCGCGGCCAGGTCGGGCGGCGGGGCGTCGGCCACGTGGTCCTCGGCCCACCCCGACCCTGGCTCGGCGTCCTCGGCCGCCTCGACCGCCTCGTCGAGGACCTCGCCGAGGGGGCGCGGGGCGGGCGGGGGCGCGTCCGGCTCCTCCTCCTCGACGTAGACCGGCGTCCCCTCCACCAGCACCGGCGGCACCACCGAGGCGCTGAGGAGCGGCGACAGCGCCCGGGCCGGCGGGCCCTCGGCGGGCGCGGCGGGCGCCCCCGCCTCGGCCAGCAGCTCGTCGCAGCGGGCCACCAGCTGCTCGCTGCCGGCCCGCTGGAACCAGCCGCGGGCGCGGGCCGGCTCGCCCGACTCGAGGAGCGCCAGGCCGAGGTAGCCCATGGCCTTCTTGTGCTCGGGGTTGAGGTCGAGGGCGATCTCGAGCTGCCGCACGGCGTCGGGGTAGCGGCGCGCCTTCAGGCAGGCCAGCCCCAGGTTGACGCGCGCCCCCGGCTCCACCGGGTTGTCGTCCACCAGCCGCTGCCAGGCCACCGCCGCCTGCTCGAAGTGCCCCTGGCGGTAGAAGGCCTGGCCGAGCAGGCCGAGCACCTTGGCGTCGCGGGGGCGGAGCGTCAGGGCCCGCTCCAGCGCCTCGCGGGCCGGCCCCACCTCGCCGCGGCCCAGCAGCGCCGCGCCGCGGTCCAGGTGGAACAGGAACTCCTCGTCGAGCCCTTCGACCTCGTCGGTCACGCCGTCCACGGCGTCACCGCCCCGCCTTGTACGCCTTGTAGAGCGCCACCACCTTGCGGACGTACTCCTTGGTCTCCGGGATGTTGGGCACCGCCTCGCCGGCGCGGCGCACCGCGTCCGGGCCGGCGTTGTAGGCCGCCAGGGTCTTCACCATGTCGCCGGCGTACTGGTTGGCCAGCAGGCGCAGGTAGCGCGCCCCGCCCTCGATGTTCTGCGCCGGGTCCCAGGCGTCCTCCACGAAGAGGTCCCTGGCGGTGCCGGGCATGAGCTGCATCAGCCCCATGGCCCCCTTGTCGGAGAGGGCCCGCGGGTCGAAGTTCGACTCCACCGCGATGACCGCCAGGATCAGCTCGCGGGGCAGCTTGTACTTGTCGGCGGCCGTGCTGATGTGGCCGGTGTAGGGCTCGGCGCGCTGGGCCGGCGGGGCCGAGGGCTTGCCCGCGGGGGCGCCGGCGCGGGCCGGCGCGCGGTACACGCCGCCGCCCACCTCGCTGGTGCGGCGCACCGCCTTGAAGCGGCCGTCGGTGGGCGCGTTGGTGAAGTGCATCACGCCCTCCGCGTCCACGAACGAGTAGAGCTCGCCGGCGCGCGCGGGGCGCGCGGACGCGGCGCCCGCGAGGGCGGCGCACACGAGGAGGGACCTGGCCAGGAGGCGCTTCGACATCGCCCCAGAAGCTACCAGGGGGGGGTGGGCGGGGACAACTTTCCGGGCCCACCTCATGCTACATCTGGGCGATGGCGCTCAATCCTCGCGAGCAGGTGGACTTCCTGGTCCTCGGCGGCGGCGTGGCCGGGCTCTCCTTCGCCCTGGAGGCGGCCGCGCACGGCTCGGTGATGGTCCTCACCAAGCGGCAGCCCTGGGAGGGCTCCACGCAGTACGCCCAGGGCGGCGTGGCCAGCGTGCTGGGCGCCGACGACGACTTCGAGAAGCACGTGGAGGACACCCTCATCGCCGGCGCCGGCCTCTGCAAGCGGGAGGCGGTGGAGGTGACGGTGCGCGAGGGGCCGGAGCGCATCCGCTGGCTCCTCTCCCTGGGCGTGGAGTTCGACCGCGAGGGCGACCACCTCCACCTCACCCGCGAGGGCGGCCACTCGCGCCGCCGCATCGCCCACGCCAAGGACGCCACCGGGCGCGAGGTGGAGCGGGCGCTGCTGGCCGCCTGCGCGGCCCGCGGCATCCGCATCGAGGAGGACATGCTGGCGATCGACCTGGTGACGAGCGGCAAGCTCGGCCTGGGCGGCCCCAACCGCGCCCTGGGCGCCTACGTCCTCTCCCGCGCCACCGGCCAGGTCTCGGTGGTCTCGGCCGGCGCCACCATCCTGGCCACCGGCGGGGCCGGCAAGGCCTACCTCTGCACCACCAACCCGGACGTCTCCACCGGCGACGGGGTGGCCATGGCCTTCCGGGCCGGCGCCTCCGTCGCCAACATGGAGTTCTTCCAGTTCCACCCCACCGGCCTCTACCACCCGGACGCCAAGAACTTCCTGGTGAGCGAGGCGCTGCGCGGCGAGGGCGGCATCCTGCGCAACAAGGCCGGCGAGGCCTTCATGGTCCGCTACGACCCGCGCAAGGAGCTGGCGCCGCGCGACATCGTGGCCCGCTCCATCGACGCCGAGATCAAGCGCCGCGGCGACGACTGCGCCTACCTCGACATGACGCACCTGCCCAAGGTGTTCCTGCTCGAGCACTTCCCCAACATCTACGCCCACTGCCGCGAGTTCGGCATCGACATGGCGGTGCAGCCGCTGCCCATCGTCCCGGTGGCCCACTTCATGTGCGGCGGCGTGGTGACCGACCTCGTCGGCCGCACCTCCCTGCCCCGCCTCTACGCCATCGGCGAGGTGGCCTGCACCGGCCTCCACGGCGCCAACCGCCTGGCCTCCAACTCCCTGCTGGAGGGGCTGGTCTTCGGCCGGCGCGCCGCCATCCGCGCCGCCGACGAGCTCTCCGAGGCCAGCGGCCCGGCCCCGGAGATCCCGGACTGGAACCCGGGCGACGCCCTGGCGCCCGACGAGGGCGTGGTGGTGACGCACAACTGGGACGAGGTGCGCCGGCTCATGTGGAACTACGTGGGCATCGTGCGGACCATGAAGCGGCTGGAGCGGGCCCGCACCCGCCTCCGCGTGCTCCGCGCCGAGATCCGCGACTACTACTGGCAGTACCAGGTGACCCCGGACCTCATCGAGCTGCGCAACCTGGCCGACGTGGCCCTGCTCATCGTGGAGAGCGCCCGCCGCCGCAAGGAGTCGCGGGGGCTGCACTACATCCTCGACTTCCCCACCACCGACGAGAAGCAGGTGCGCGACACCGTGCTCTCGGTGGGCGACCTGGAGCAGCGCTAGGCGCCCACCTACGGCGCTTGATGGGGCCGCTCGGCGTCGCCGGCCTTCTCGTTGAAGCGCAGCGCGATGCGCCCCACCGCGCCGGCGACGCGCAGCTGGAACGGGCGGCCCTCCAGCCGGGCCCCCTTCCACGGCACGCGCACCCGGTAGACCAGGTCGAAGGGGCCGACGTAGGGGAAGAGCTGCTTCATGGTGGCGTCGTCGGCCACCATGGTGGCGGACAGGGCGGCCGCCTGGTCGGTGCCGTCGGCGAGCTCGATGCGCCAGATGCTGGGCTTGGCGTCGAGGTCGTTCTGGCGCCGCTCGGCCGTGTAGAAGGCCAGCACGAACTCCTCGCCCTTGGCGGCCTCGGCCTGGTCGGCGGCCAGCGCCTTCTCCAGCTCGGCCGGGCTCCAGCCCTGCCACTCGCCCAGGCGCCGGGTGGCGGCCTCGCGCACCTCGGGCGAGAGCCAGGTGGCGGTGGCGGTGGCCCGGTGGATGAAGCCGTCGTAGAGCTTCTGCTGCCGCGTGGCGGCGTCGCGGAGGTCGGCCCACTGGCCGGCCTCGATGCCGGGCTGGGGCTCCCGGGGCGGCAGGCGGGAGCGCACGCCCTGGATGGCGCCGCAGCCGCACAGCGCCAGGGCGGCGACGAGCAGGGCGCGGCGGGTCACGGGATGAAGTCCTTGCGCGTGAAGAGCGCGGTGAGGGGCACGCCGGCGGCCTCGATGGCCTCGCGCCCGCCCTCCAGCCGGTCCACCAGGGCCAGGCAGGCCACCGGCTCGAGCTTCTCGGCGCGGCAGCGCTCGATGGCCTTCAGGGCCGAGCCGCCGGTGGTGACCACGTCCTCCAGCACCACCACGCGGCTGCCGTCGGGGATGGTCTTGCGCCCCTCGATCCACTGGCCGGTGCCGTGCCCCTTGGGCTCTTTCCTCACGATGAACGCGTCGACCGCTTCGCCCTCCAGGAACGAGGTGAGGGCCACGGCGGAGGCGATGGGATCGGCCCCCAGCGTCAGGCCGCCCACGCCGCGCACCAGCGGGCGGATCTTCCTGAGCTCGGCGAAGAGGCAGCGCCCCACCAGCACGTGCCCCTCGGCGGTGAGGGCGGTGCGCTTGCAGTCCACGTAGAAGTCGCTCTCCTTGCCCGAGGCCAGGATCACCTTGCGGCGCTCGAAGGAGAGCTCGCGCAGCAGCGCGAGGAGGCGGCTCTTGTCGGTGTCGGGGCTCATCGGCGGCGCCCTCCGGCGAGGAACTGGTACAGCTCGGCCACGTAGCGGGTCTGCTCGAGGATCATGCGCCGCCCCTCCTCGGGAAGCTCGTCCCAGGCGTCGACGGCCAGGTCGAGGTCCTGGTTCACCTCGAAGAAGCGGGTGGCCAGGTCGGCGGCCAGCTGCTCCGGGGTGATCTCCTCGGGGGCGGGCTCGGGCTGGGGCTCGCTCGAGGTCGAGGTCGAGGCCGAGGTCGGGGTCGGGGTCGGGGTCGGGGTCGGGGTCGGGGGAGCGTGCTCCTCCACCTCCGCCTGCGCCACCGCCTCGTCCTCGTCCGCCGCCCCGCCCTCCGGCGTGGCGACGCCCTTCAGGAACTCGAAGAACTTCTCCCGCAGCTCGGCCGGCACCGGCGCCCGCACCAGGGCCTCGTCGATGAGGTCCTCGGCCCAGGGGGCCAGGCGGGACTCGGCCAGGCGGGCGCGCAGGGCCTCCAGCTCGGCGCCGGAGAGCGGCTCGCCCAGGAGCGCCTGGGCCAGCGCGAGGGACCAGGCGTCCTCGTCGTCGAGCCGCTGGTGCACCCGCGCCAGGACGCGCTCGCGGGCCAGCAGGCGCACCGCCGCGAGGCGGCGGAAGCCGGCCACCACCTGGTAGCGCACCGGGCCGTCGCCGGCGCCGGGCAGCGGGCGCAGCTCCACCGGGACGAGCTGGCCCAGGCGGGCGATGGACGCCGCCAGCGCCCCGACCTCGCCGGGGTCGCGCAGCCGGAAGGAGGGATCGGCGGCGATGGCCGAGAGGGAGACGAACTCGACCGCGCCGGTGGCGTGGAGGGGCGCCGTGGTCCTCGGGACGAGCTCCACGGCGCCGCCGTCCTACTTCTTCGTCTTGACGATGACCTTGCGCTTCACCGCGCCCAGCGCCACCGGGGCGGGGGGCACGGCCGGGCGGGCCGGCGCCGGGGCGGGCGCGGGGCGCTCCTCCACGGCCTTGGGCTCCACCGGCCTGGCGACGGGCGCCGGGCGGGCCGGGACGGCCGGCCGGGTCAGGGCCGGGCGGGCCGGGGCCGGGCGCGAGACGGCGCGCGGGGCCTCGGCGCGGGCGGCCGGGCGCTCACCGCCCACGTCCACCTCGCCCATGTCGATGCGGCCGCGGAAGCTGGCACCGTCCACGATGATGACGCGGGGGGCGGCGATGTCGCCGACCATGCGCCCTTCGCGGGTGATCTCCACCGACTCGGAGGCGGTCACGTTGCCGACCACCACGCCGGCGATGACGCAGTTCTTCACCTGCACCTCGGCCTTCACCATGCCGGTCGGCTCGACCACCAGGGTGCGGGTGAGGGTCAGGGTGCCCTCCACGCGGCCGCGGACCGTGAGGTCCTCGTCGCCCGCGAGGGAGCCGGAGATGAGGATCGACTCGCCGATGATGGTGCTGCCGTCGAGAGCCATGGTCACTTCCCCGCCTTGACGTCCATGTCGACGTTGCCCTTGAAGACCGCGCCGTCGGCGATCAGGATGCGCGGCGCCCGGATGTCGCCCACCACCTTGCAGTCGGCCTTGAGCTCGACCTTGTCGCTGGCGGCGATGTTGCCGGTCACCTGGCCGGAGACCTCGACGTTGGCGGTCTCGATGTCGGCCTCGATGACGCCGGAGGCCTCGACGTAGAGGCTCTCCTTGAGGCTGATGCGACCCTTGACGGTGCCCTGGATCACCAGGTCCTCGTCACCCGAGATCTCGCCGTCGATGACGATCGAGCTCCCGATGACGGTGTGCGCGCCGGTTCGGGGCGCGCTCGCCTTCTCGATGCCTGCCATGGTCGTGGTGCCCTCCAGAAGCCCCAGCCCCGGGAGCGGCGGCGCAGCGCGCCGCGGGTACGCTCATTGGGGGATTAGTGCGGGAGGATACGGGTCCGCTCCGCGCCGCGTCAACGGTTATCCCGGCAGCGCGCCGCGATCCAGCCCACCGCCTCGGAGATGGGGCGCTCCCGCTCGACCTCGTTCCAGATCTCGTGTCGGAAGCCGTCGTACATCACCAGACGCTTGTCGCCCGAGCGGGTGGCCTCCAGGAAGCGGCGGGACGCCGCGGGGTCGGCGATCTGGTCGGCCCCGGCCGCCAGCACCAGCAGCGGGGCCTCGAACTCGCCAGCCCGGCGCAGCACCTCCGCCTGGGCCCGGGAGGTCTCCTCGAACCAGCGCGGGGTGGTGGCCCGGCCGTAGAGGGGGTCGTGGGCCGTCCAGGTCTGCAGCTCCGGATCGCTGGTGAGGGCCGCGTAGTCGATGCCGGTGGCCACCGGCAGCCAGGGCATCACCTTCCCCACCACCCGGGCCGCCATCACCTTGAGGAGCGGCGGGTCGAGGGCCAGCTTGAGGTAGGGGGAGGAGAGGACGAAGCCGTCCACCTCGCGCCCGTGCTCCAGCCCCCAGCGCGCCGCGATGAGCGAGCCCTGGCTGTGGGCGGCCACGAAGAGCTTCCCGGGCAGCCCGTCGGCGCGCACCTTGGCCACGAAGGCGTCGAGGTCGGCCAGGTAGTCGGAGAAGAGGTCGATGTGCCAGCGCCGGCCGTCGGACTGGCCGTGGCCGCGGAAGTCGAGGAGCGCCACCTCGAGGCCGGCGCGCACCAGCGCGGCGGTCAGGCCCGGGTAGCGGCCGGAGTGATCGCCGCCGCCGTGGAGCACCAGCACCGTGCCCTGGGGCGAGGGCGGCCGGTAGCGCTGCCAGTAGAGGCGGAGGTGGTCCGCCGAGTTGAGGAAGCCTTCCTGGTGCGTCGCCTCGCTGCTCGTCGGGAAGGCCGGGACCGGCATGGTGGCGGCACGCTAGGCGCGGGCGAGGGCCGAGTCAATCGCGCGGCGGAGGGCGGCGCAGGGCCCTACCGCGTCCATCCCTACCGCGCCAGGGGCCGCGGCTCGCCGGCGGCCAGCTCGCGCAGCTTCCGCTCCAGCGCGGCGCGCAGGGCCACCTGGTCGGCGGGGGGCTCGTCGCCCAGGTTCCGCAGCGCCGAGCGCCAGGCGGTGGAGGCGTCGGCCGGGCGGGCGGCGGCGCGGTAGGCGTCGCCCAGGTGGTCCAGCACCGAGGGGTCGGGGCCGATGAGCCGGTCGGCCTGCTCCAGCAGCGGGATGGCCCCGGCCACGTCGCCGCGGCGGAAGCGGATCCAGCCCAGGGAGTCGATCATGTGGCCGCTCCGCGGCGAGAGGGCCAGCGCCCGGCGCACCAGCGCCTCGGCCTCCTCCAGCTGCACCCCCTGCTCGGCCAGCGTGTAGCCGACGAAGTTGAGCGCCTCGGCGTGCTGCGGGTCGATGGCCAGCAGCTCCCGCATCTGCCGCACCGCCTCCTCGGCCCGGCCGGCCCGCTCGTAGGTGGTGCCCAGGGCGTAGCGCAGCGCCGGCTCCCGCGGGCGGCGCCGCACGGCCTGCTCCAGCTCGGCGGCCGCCTCGTCGGGGCGGCCCTCGCGCACCAGGACGTCGGCCAGGGCCAGCCAGAGCTCGGTGGTCCGCTCGCCGGCCCGCTCCCGCTCGGCCAGCACCGCCCGCACCAGCTCCAGCGCCTCGGGGCCGCGGCCGGCCCGCGCCAGCGCCTGGGCCTGGGCCGACACCAGGCGCGGGTCGCCGGGGCGGGCCTTGAGCGCCGGGGCCAGGGCCGCCACGGCGTCGGCGGCGCGGCCGGCCCGCGTCAGCGAGTACGAGAGCGCCTGGCGCGCCGAGAACCAGGTCTCGCCGGCGCCGGCCGGCACGTGCTCCAGCGCCGCCGCCGACTCGGCCCAGCGCCGGGCGTCCTGCAGCGCCAGCCCCTCCAGCAGCCGCAGCCGCGGCTCGGAGGCGCGCGCCAGCCCCTCGCGCGAGGCGGCCAGCGCCTCCTCGGCGTGGTGGGCGTCGAGCCACTCGTAGGCCACCTGGAGGAAGGGGCCGGGGTCGTCGCCGGCCAGGCGCAGCAGCCGCCCGAACCACTCGCGCGCCGCCGGGGCGTCGTCGGCCTGGAGGGCCAGGCGGCCCAGCCCCTGGAGCACGTCGGGGTCCTCGGGATCGAGCCGGAGCCCGGCCAGCCAGGCCTCCCGGGCCTCGGCGGGCCGGTGCTGCGCCTCCTCGGCCTGCGCCAGCAGGTGCCAGGCCTCCTCGTCACCGCGCCGGAGGGCGGTGGCCTGGGTGAGGGCGCGGGCGGCACGGGCCGGGTCGCCCTTCTCCAGGATGGTGCGGCCCAGCTCGCGGGCCAGGCCGCCGTCGTGCCCCAGCGCCTCGCCGGCCTCGCGGGCCAGCGCCAGGGCGGCGTCGAGGTCGCCGGCCTGGAGCTGCAGCTCGGCGGCCAGCGTCCAGGGAGTGGGATCGCCGCGCTCGCCCGCCTTGGCGCGCGCCGCCTCGATGGCGCGGGCCCGGGCCAGGTCCTCCAGGGCCGCCTTGGGCTCCCCGCGGGCCTCGTGGAGGCGGGCCAGCAGCACGTGGGCGTGGGAGGCGGCCCGCCCCTCGGCGTCGAGGCCGATGGCCAGGCGCGCCTCGGCGGCGGCCGCGTCGAGGCGGCCGGTCAGGCTGAGGGCGTCGGCGTAGGCCGCGTGCAGCTCGGCGCTGCGGTCGTCGTAGGCCACCGCCAGGCGCAGCTCCTCGGTGGCGCCGACCAGGTCGCCCGCGAGCACCTTGCGGCGGGAGGCGAGGTAGTGGGCGATGGCGTGGGCCGAGCGGCCGAGATCGGGGGCGGCGGCGGCAGAGGCCCGCGCGTAGCGGACGGCGTCGGGGTCGGGGCGGGGGGCGGATGGGGCTGCTGCGATCGGGGTCGGGGTCGGGGTCGGGGGCGAGGTCGAGAAACGCCTGTCGGAGGACGCGGACGACCACGCCGGCGCGCAGAGCCCGAGCGCGATGCTCGCGGCGACCAGGGCTCTCGTGGCGCGGGACATGGTGATCACCCTGATGGGCAACCTAATGACGCCGTCGGATGGCTTCAATCACCCTTGGCCCGGCGCTTCCGGGCCGCGGCGACCCGGGCGGCGGGCGGCGCCGGCTCGGGATCCCGGGCGGGCCGGGTCGGCGGGGTCACCGCCTCCTCGGCGGCGTTGGCCAGCGCGGCGGCCACCAGCGGCCGGCCCAGGGCCACGGTGGCGCCGGCGGCCCGCAGGGGGTCGCGCCAGGTCACGTGGCCCACCGCCACCACCGGCGTCAGGCCGCTCTCGCGGTCGGCGCGCAGCCCCCGGAGCGTCTCGCCCCCGTCGGCCTCGGTGGCCAGGAGCACCACCAGGTGCGGCTGGTAGCGGGCCAGCGCCGCCCCCGCCGCGAAGCCGGGCGAGGCGGCCTCGGCGGCCCAGCCGGCCTCGGCCAGCTGGCGCACCGCGCCTTCCCGGGCCGGGCCGAGGTCGCCCAGCACCAGGACCTTGCGCCGCTCCGGCACCGCCCCGGCCAGCTCGCCGGAGACGGGGAAGCCGTGGCGCAGCATGAAGGCCGCCAGGTCCTCGCGGGCGATGCGCCGGTGGCCGCCGGGCGTCCGGTGGCAGCGCAGCCGCCGCGCCTTGATCCAGTTGACCACCGTGGGGAGCGACACCCCCAGCAGCTCCGCGGCCTCGTGCGTGGTGTAGTAGCGGTTCATGGCCGGTCCCAGGGTCGAGCCCCGACGTTAGCCCCGGCGCCCCGGCCGCGCCACCTCTGGCGCGGCGCGCCCCGGGCCCGCCGTGCTAATGGGAAGCCATGGCGCTCAACAGCTACCTCATCGGCGCGGCGCAGATGACCTCCACGGCCGACCGGGCCAGAAACCTGGACACCGCGGTCCGCCTGGTGAACGAGGCGGCCGACCTCGGCGCCAAGCTGGTGGGCCTGCCCGAGAACTTCGCCTTCATGGGGCCGGAGGAGCAGCGGCTGGCCGGCGCCGAGACGCTGGAGGGCCCCTCGGTCTCGACGCTCCGCGAGGTGGCGCGCCGCCGCGGCATCTGGGTGGTGGCCGGCTCCATCGCCGAGAAGGTCTCCGACCCGAAGAAGACCGCCAACACCAGCGTGCTCATCGCCGACGACGGCACGGTGGCCGCCGCCTACCGCAAGATCCACCTCTTCGACGTGCAGATCCCCGACGGCGCCCGCTACGCCGAGTCGGAGGTGGTAGTGCCGGGCGACATGGCCATCGTGGCCCCCACGCCCCTCGGGCGCATCGGGCTCACCATCTGCTACGACCTGCGCTTCCCCGAGCTCTACCGGAAGCTGGCCGGCTACGGCGCCCAGGTCATCACCATCCCGGCCGCGTTCACGCTCTACACCGGCAAGGACCACTGGGAGGTGCTGGTGCGGGCCCGGGCCATCGAGAACCTGGCCTACGTGATGGCGCCGGCCCAGGTCGGCAAGCACAGCGCCAACCGCCAGACCTTCGGCAACGCCATGGTGGTGGACCCGTGGGGCGTGGTGCTGGCCCGCTGCGCCGACGGCGAGGGGGTCTGCGTGGCCCGCTTCGACCGGGCGCGGCTGGAGAAGTGCCGCCAGGAGCTTCCGGCGCTGAAGCACCGGAAGCTGTAGGTCGCGCGCGGGGCGGACGCCCCGCGCCCCTTCCCTAGAAGACGAAGCTGAGGCCGAACGAGACCGACAGGGTGTTGGTGTCGGAGAGGTCCCAGCTCTTCTTCGAGCCGAAGTCGTCGATCTGCGTCTTCTTCAGCTCCACCACCGCCAGCACGTGGTTGACGCCCGACTCGGTGTCCATCTCCCGCCCGAGGGTGGGATCGAGGAAGTCGAGGGCGAGCCCCAGGCCACCGCCGTAGCTGTAGCCGTTGGTGGCGCCCGACTTGACGGTCTTGCCGGCGCCGTCGGTGATCCACCAGTTGTAGCGCTCCAGCGAGGCCCGGGCGAAGGGCACGATGGGGAAGTTGAAGCGGTCCTGCACCAGGTCGAAGCGCCAGGTGAGGGCCAGCGAGGTGGGGACGATGTTGAGGACCGTCTTGTCCGACGACGGCGACCCGTCGCTGGCGAAGACGCCGCGGCCGGTGGCCCGGAAGAAGCCCGCGCCGAGGCCGGCCTCAAAGGTACCGAAGCCGCGCCAGAGCGCCTTGGAGGCCAGCGCCTCGAACTTGAGCGGGCGCTTGCCCCCGAAGGCCTTCTGGTAGGGGCCTGGCGAGGTGGCGACGTCCGAGTCGATGTCCGGCTTGAAGGTGCCGAGGCGGAGCTCCACCGAGCCGGTGATGGGCGACTCGGCGCGCGCCGGGGCGGGAGCGAGGGACAGGGCCATGGCGGCCAGGGCCGCGCCGAGGGTGGAGCGGCTCACGAGCGCCTCCGGAAGAGGCGCAGCGCGGCGCCGAGACCGAGGAGGGAGAGGAGGCCGGCCGGACCGCCAGCGCAGCCCCCCTCCTCCTTCCCGCCGTCGAGCTTGTACTGCTCGAAGAAGTCGTTCACGGGAGCGGGGACCCCGGTGCCGGTGGCCGAGTTGGTGGAGCGGTTGCCCCCGCGGGAGAGGGCCGTCACCTCGATGTCGTAGGTGACGCCGTTCACGAGCCCGCCCTGGCGGAGGCTGGTGGCGGCGGTGGTGCTGGTCCGCGTGCCGCCGGGATCGAGGCCGGCGTTCCGGGGCGTGACCTTCACCTCGTACCGGTCGTTGTCGGCCTCGCCGACACCCTTGGTGCCGGCCGCCCAGCTGATGTTGAGCGCACTCTCGCCAGGCCCGGCGGTGACGTTCGACGGGTCGGGTGGCGAAGCGAGCTGCAGCTCGAAGGAGTTGTTGATGGTCTTGTCCACGTTGCCATTGGCGCTGCGCACCAGGGCCACGCAGATGCGGACGGTGGTGTCGATCGCCCGGTCCTTGCAGTCCAGCGGCACCTTGGCCAGCAGCGCCGCAAGGGAGATGGTCCCCGTGGCCGGGTAGCGGCCGCTCACGGAGCTGCCGGACGCCACGGTATCGATGAGCCCGGCCCCGTCCGTGGGGGTGCCGGGGCAGGCCCCCGTGGTCGTGATCGCCAGCCGGTAAGTGTCCTCGGCCGCCGGCGGGTTGGGGGTGGTGGTGAGGGCCATCTGCCAGTTGAAGGAGATGGTCGGATCCTCGTAACCGGGGAAATTGCCGTCGCAGCGGATGCGACCGAGCGGCGGCGTCAGGACCGTCCCGCCCTGGGTCTGGAGCGTGATGGTCACCGCGTCAGTGAGCTGCGCCTCGGCCGCCAGCGGCGCCACCAGGCAAAGGAAGATCAGGGCTCGTCGGAGCATGGCCCGAGATTGTGCAAGGCCAGCGCCACGGGTGCAAGCTTCCATCCAGGCGTCCTGACGGCCCTTTTCGTTACACCCGGGACGGCCAGGCCGCCGCCCCTGCCAAAGTGGCAAAGGCGGGCCCGACCGCCGCGGGCCCCTGACAATCTGGCAGCCCCGCTACGAGGCCGGCTTGCGGGCCACCAGGGCCTCGGCCAGCTGCACCAGGTTGGTGGCGCCGGCCTTGCGGAGGTTGTCGGCCGCCAGCACGAAGGTCAGGCCGGGCGCCAGCGCCGGGTCCTCGCGGAGCCGGCCCACCAGCACCGCGTCGTCGTTCACGGCCAGCATGGGCATCGGATAGATGGCCTCGGCCGGCTGGTCGATGACCTTCACCGCCGGGGCGGCGCGCAGGGCCTCGCGGGCCGCGGCCACGGCCAGGGGCCGCGCCAGGCCGGCGCCCACCGCGGCGGTGTGGCCGAAGAAGACCGGCACGCGGACCGCGGTGGCGGTGACGGGGAGGCCGGCCAGCCCCAGGAGCCGGCGCAGGTCGTCGGCGAGGAGCCGCTCCTCCGCCGAGGTGCCGTCCTCGCCCACCGGGCCCACCTGCGGCACCACGTTGAAGGCCACCCGGTGCGGGAAGCGGGTGGGCGGCGGCGGCTCGCGGCCGTTCATGAGGTCGGCCACCTCGCGCTCCAGCTGCTCGACGCCGCGGTGCCCCTCGCCGGAGACCGAGTGGTAGGTGGCCACGGTGAGCCGGGCCAGGCCGGCGGCGGCGTGCAGCGGCTTCAGCGCCAGGGCCAGGGCGATGGCCATGGAGGAGGGGCTGGCCACCAGGCCGGCGGCGCCGTCGAGGGCGGCGCCGTTCACCTCGGGCACCACCAGCGGCACCGCCGGGTCGGCGCGGAAGGCGGTGGAGTCGTCCACCACCAGCGCCCCCTCGGCGCGGGCCACCGGCGCCCAGGCGCGCGAGGCGTCGTCGCCGGCGCAGAGGATGGCCACGTCGCAGCCCTTGAAGGCGCCATCGGCGACGGCGCGGACCCGCAGCGGCTCGCCGCGGAAGTCCACCTCCTGGCCGGCGGAGCGGGCGCTGGCGAGGAGGCGCACCTCCGAGACGGGGACGTCGAGGTCCTCGATCACCTCGAGGACGGCGCGGCCGACGGCGCCGGTGGCGCCGAGGACGGCGAGGGAGAAGGGGCGGCTGGTCATGGGCCGCCGAAGATACCCTACCCGAGCAGATCGCGCAGGGCCGGCGCCAGGGCCGGGAACCGGAACCGGTAGCCGAGGGCCAGGGCCTTGCGCGGCACCATGCGCTGGCTGGCCAGGATCACCTCGGCCAGCTCGCCCATGGCCAGGCGCAGCGCCAGCTCGGGCGCGGGCAGCAGGCTGGGCCGGTGGAGCGCCGCCCCGAGGGCGGCGGCCAGGTCGCGGTTGCGCGCCGGCTCGGGGGCCGAGGCGTTGAGCGGCCCCTCAACCCGCGCGTCGTCGAGGGCGAAGCGGATCAGCCCCACCTCGTCGGCGAGGTGGATCCAGGGCTGCCAGAAGGCGCCGCTCCCCACCGGCCCGCCGGCCATGAGCTTGAACGGGAGGACCAGCTTGGGCAGCGCGCCGCCCTCCTTCGCCAGCACGATCCCGGTGCGCAGGAGGACCACCCGGGCCCGCGCGGCGGCCGGGGCGGCGGCCGCCTCCCAGCGCCGGCAGACGTCGGCCAGGAAGCCCTGGCCCGGCGGCGAGGCCTCGTCGAGCACCTCGTCGCCGCGGGCGCCGTAGAAGCCGACGGCGCTCCCCGAGATCAGCACGGTCGGCCCGCCCGCGGCGATGGCCTCGGCCACCAGGCGCGTCGAGTCCACCCGCGAGGTCTCGATGGCCGCCTTGCGGGCCGCCGTCCAGCGCCCCGCCGCCACCGGCTCGCCGGCCAGGTGGACGCAGGCGTCGGCGCCGCGGAGCGCCTCCTGCCAGGGGCCGGGGACGGCCGGGTCGCCCACCACGGCGCGCGCGCCGGCCGGCAGGGCCGCCCCGGGGCGGCGGGTCAGGGCGGTGACGGCGTGGCCGTCGGCGAGGAGCCCGCTGCAGAGGGCCCGGCCGACCAGGCCGGTGGCCCCGGTGACGAAGACGTGCATGGCGGGAGCCTAGCGCGCCGCGCCCCACACGTCAGGACAAGAGCGAGGCCGCCTCGGCCGCGCCCGGCAGGTGGGCCAGGTACCAGACCAGGGCCAGCAGGCCGCCGGCCAGCGCCGCGTAGAGCAGCCCCATGGCGGCGATCTGCCCGGCGCGCATGGGCGCGATGCGGGCCGACTGCTCCATGCGGGCGAGGTCGCGGGCGAAGGCCAGCTCGCCGAAGGCGGCCTGGCGCGGCCCGACCACCGCCCGCAGGTACTGGTAGTGGACCGGCCCGAAGCGGGCCGGCTCGGGCAGCAGGCGCAGCGCCCGGCCGCCGGCGCGGCTCCGCGACTCGGCCACCAGCTCCACCGCGCCGAGGAGCGCCACCAGCCAGATGATGGAGAAGTTCATGAGGAGGCCGAGCGCCACCGCCACGCACAGGCCGAGGACGCCCACCGCCACGCCGAGCTGTGAGGAGAAGGAGTGGGCGAAGGCGGCCAGGGCCCGGCCGCCGTCGAGGGGCGAGATGGGGAGCAGGTTGATCAGGTTGACGAGGGCCCAGACCGCGGCCACCGCCGCCCAGAAGTGGCTGCCGGTGAGCCACCAGGCGCCGAGGGGCAGGAGCGTGAGGAGGCTGCCCCACAGCGGCCCCGACAGCGCCACCCAGGCCTGCTGCCGGCGCGAGGTGAAGGCGTCGTCGGAGACCGTCATGGCGCCGAGGAGCGGCACCAGGTAGAGCCCGCGCACCCGCATCCCGCTCTTCCGCATGGCGTGGACGTGGCCGTACTCGTGCACCAGGAGCTGCAGCACCAGCAGCAGGCCGAACTGCCAGGTGAAGAGGATGGAGTAGGCCGCGGCGGTGGCCGCGGCCATGGCGAGGTTGGTCCCCTTGGCCGCCTTGAGCGCCCCGGCGCCGAGCTTGGTCACGGCGCCGGCGAGCTTGGTGCCGAGGGTGGCGAGGACGCCGAGGAAGCCGAAGCGGTTGGGGCGGGAGGC